>VFQN01006959.1_pt1 | contig 12479 bp, 10 predicted proteins | sample 3512371 | NCBI WGS metagenome assembly VFQN01 (sample SAMN10412370, study PRJNA504923) | tailings metagenome | isolation source: Replicate 2 from Balatoc abandoned mine | place: Philippines: Itogon, Benguet | collected 2017-08-28
GGCGTGCGCGCGAAGGCCGCCGGCTACCCGACCGTGACCTTCCCCGGCGCCGCCGTCTGGCATGTGCCGTGGACCGACAAGAACGACGCACTCGACTGGCAGGCCTACTTCCACCAGCGCAACCGGCTGATCGCGGCGCTGTTGCATTCGCCGTACAAGCACGGCGGCCGGCTGCTCCAGGAGAGCATCAACCACACCGTCGCCCACTTGATCTCGATGCAGTACTCGACCGTGGAGCTGCGCCACCTCGCGATCGAGGACGTGCTGGCGGGGCCGGACCGGCTGCACGCGACCCTGCCGAACCGGCTGGCCGAGGTCAATGCGTTCCGCAAGCAGTACTCCGACGCGCAGCTCCAGGCGGACCCCGACGCGTTCCCGCCGATCCGGCGCAAGCCGTCGCGGCGCGCGCACAGCGAGCTGGAGGTGCCGAGCAAGCGGTCGCAGCTCATCCAGGCCGGCCTGATGCCGCTGCGGCAGCTGCGCAAGCCGCGTGCCCTCTCGCGGGAGTACCCGGAGGCGGAGATCGCCGCGATGGACGCCAAGTGGTACCGCATCGCGCGCTACGACTCGGCCGTGGTCTCGATGCCCGACCAGACTTCGGCCGCGTTCTACACTCGTGATCCTGACCTGTATCGCGACCTGCTCAAGCGGATCGGTGACCTCCACCTCCAGTTGTACCGCCGCTGGCCGGAGCTGGCCGCCGAGTACCGCGCGAAGCTGCCCGAGATCACCTCTCCGGAGGCGTGGGAGGAGACCTTCCGACCGTGGACCGACGCACAGCCCGAGGCGGCGGATGACTGACGTGTCCGAGCGCCCGGCGGAGCCGCAGCGGGACCGCCCGGCCCGTCGGCGCCGTCAGCAGCAGGTGGAGAAGGTCCCGCTCGACGAGCGCCCCATCCGGAAGGTCGAGGCGCCGCTGTCGCCGCCGTCCTCGACGACCGGCCTGCTCGAGGTCTTCCGCCGCCACTACCTGCTCCGGCTCCTCGTGCGCCGCGAGATCAGCGCGCGCTACCAGGGCTCGTTCCTGGGGCTGCTGTGGTCCTACATCAACCCGCTGAGCCAGTTCGTCATCTACTTCTTCGTGATGGGCGTGATCTTCGGCCTCACGAAGGGCGTCGAGAACTTCGCGATCCACATGTTCGCCGGCATCATCATCGTCCACTTCTTCAACGAGACGTTCAATGCCGGCACCCGCTCGATCGTGCGCAACAAGTCACTGGTGCAGAAGATGGCCATGCCGCGGGAGATGTTCCCGGTGGCGTCGATGCTCGTCTCGGCGTACCACGTCATTCCCGAGTTGGTCATCATCGTGATCGTCTGCGCGTTGCTCGGCTGGACGCCGACGCTCGTCGGCATGGCCGCGCTCGTGGTCGCCCTGCTGATCTGCATGATCCTGGGCACGGGACTGGCGCTCATGTTCGCCGCCGCCAACGTGTTCTTCCGCGATGTCGGCAACTTCGTGCAGATCCTCACCAACTTCGTCCGCTTCGGCGTGCCGATGATGTACCCCTACACGATGGTCCAGGAGCGGTTCGGCCAGTTCGCCGAGTACTACCTGTGGAACCCGATCTCCATCGCCGTCCTCCTGTTCCAGGAGGCCTTCTGGGTCGGCACCACCGACGACCCGGCCGCCACGTCGGCACAGCACCTGCCCGTAGACCTGTGGATGTACGCCGGCGTCGCGCTCGTGATGTCCCTGATCGTGCTCGGCATCGGCCAGCTGGTCTTCAGCCGGTCGGAGAACAGAATCCCGGAGCGCCTCTGATGAGCCGGCCCGAGTCGATCGTCGTCGACCACGCGACCAAGTACTTCACGCTGCGCTACCACCGGACGTTCAAGCAGATGACGGTGGCGGCGCTGCGCCGTCAGGACATCGTCAACCAGTTCCGGGCCGTCGACGACGCATCGTTCACGATCCACCAGGGCGAGTCCGTCGGCCTGATGGGCCTCAACGGGTCCGGCAAGAGCACCCTGCTGAAGCTGATCAACGGGATCATGAAGCCCGAGAGCGGGTCCGTGCGCACCCGGGGCCGGATCGCCGGCCTGATCGCCACCGGCGCCGGCTTCCATCCGCAGCTGACCGGCCGCGAGAACATCTACCTCAACGCCGCCGTGCTCGGCATGTCCGAGGCCGAGACCCGGCGCAAGTTCGACGACATCGTCGAGTTCGCCGACGTCGGGCCTTTCCTCGACTCTCCCGTAGGCCACTACTCGTCGGGCATGTTCTCGCGGCTCGGCTTCGCCGTCGCCATCCACGTCGACTCCGACATCTTTCTCGCCGACGAGGTGCTCGCGGTGGGGGACAAGCCCTTCAAGCAGAAGTGCCTCCAGAAGATGGCGGAGATCCGCGACGGCGGCCGCACGCTGCTCTACGTCAGCCATGCCGCCGGCTCGGTCCGCAAGATGTGTGACCGCGTCATCGTCTTGGAGTCCGGCAGGGTCGGCTTCGACGGCGATGTAGACGAGGGCATCCGCTACGTGAAGTACGACGCCGGCTCCGACGAGGAGGAGCAGGCCGAGGACGAGGAGCTCGGCGCTGACATCTAGCGGAGCTAGATAGGAGCCGAGTCGGCGGTCGTTGCCGGGGGAGCGCAGCGGAGGAGGCGGGTAGCGCCGACTCGGCGATCGCCCCGGGAAGGGTGACATCCGCGCTGACGTGCAGCCGGGCCTCCCACGTACGTCACTGGGTCTCGAGACGCCGGTCGCGACCTCCTTCGTCGGTCGCGCGGCTCCTCGACCTCGCTGCTGGGTCCTGGCCTTCGCTAGCTCAGGCCAGGGCAGCTGAAACTACACGCGTGAAGTTTCTTGACAAATCTCGAACCCATCGGCGTGTCGAGTAGAAATTGCACGTTTGTAGTTACTCACGAACCCTTCCGTGTCCGCTGTGACGCGTGTGAAAGTTGCAGTCCCGTGTGAACTTCCCACGCACTGGAGCAGCCTTCTCATGCCCCTCAGCAAGATCCGGTTCGTCGCCGCCTGCCAGCAACTCCTGGCCCTGGCGGTGGTGCTCGTCGTGCTCACGCCGGCGGCCAGCGTGATCAGCCTCGACGTGGCCCACGAGACGCCCGCCGGAGGGCTGGCGGACGCTCCGACGACCGACATCGGCGCGGAGCTGCGGGCCTCTACGCGCGCACTCCGCCGTACGCCGGCGGTGCCGGACCGGGTCACGACCGCGGGCCGACCGCGCCCGGCCGACCTGCGGCTCGCAGCCGTCCGCGCCGCGCCGCACCCCCCTCGTCCCTTCGGGCACGTGGTCGGCCCCGCCGACGCGATCGTGCGAGAGAAGGCCAGCGGCTACCGCTGGCTGATCCCAGGGAAGGCGGCCGGCTTCGGCAAGCGCCGCTTCCTCACCGAGGGCATGGGGGTCTACGACCTGGCGGGCTGAGCCTGCACGGAGGAGAAGACGCGGTGCTCGGTCGCTTTGCTCAAGGGAAGCGGGCCGTAGCGCGCTCGGCGGTCTCGATCGCCCGACGCCGCTCCGGTCCGGAGCCGACGACCAGCACCAGCGAGCCGCCCGCGGAGAGCGGCTCGGTGAAGGAGGCGATTCCCGGCGGGGAAGCCGGGTTCGCCTCCGACAGGAGGCGGCCGCCGTGGGGCACCAGGTGTCCCGCGGCGGCCGCCGCCCACAGGTCGGCCTGGCTGCGCTCGCCGTAGGCGCCGGCGGTCGCGAGATCGTCCGGGGTCGGCGGGTCCCAGGGTGTGAAGGCGTCGGGCTGCGACCAGACCTCGACCCCGACGTCGTGGACGCCGGTCGGCAGCGGCTCGGCGAAGCGCACGCCGAGCGGCAGCAGGGCGCAGGCGAGGACGGGCAGGCGCGCCGCCTGTTCGGCCCACCGCGGCAGGGTCGCCGGGCTGCAGACGACCGCGTCCGGGTCGTCGTCGGGTCCCACGATCGCCAACCCGACCGTCCAGGCCGCGCCGAGGAAGACCGGCCCGAGCCAGTGCGCCGGCAGGTCGACGGCGAGCCGCTGCCCGCGCTCGAGGTCGTGCTCGTCCGCGAGCAGGGAGGCGGTCTTCGCCACCCAGTTGGCGTACGTCGTGACCGACAACTCGACCCGTTCGCCGGTCGACTCGTCGTAGAACGTGATGAACGGGCGGCCCGGCTCGCAGCGCAGTCGATGGGCCAGTGCCTCGGCGAACGTCGTCACCTCGCTAGCCTCCCACCATGTCCTCGATCGACCACTTCTGGGCCGTCATCCCCGCTGGCGGGGCGGGCACCCGGCTCTGGCCGCTGTCGCGTTCCGCGGCGCCGAAGTTCCTCCACGACCTCTCCGGAAGCGGCCGTACGCTCCTCCAGGACACGCGGGACCGCCTGGCCCCCCTGGTGGAGGACCGGGTCATGGTCGTCACGGGCGAGCCGCACCGCGAGGCGGTGCTCGCGCAGCTGCCCGAGGTGGCGCCCGACGCGGTGGTGGCCGAGCCGGCCCCGCGCGACTCGATGGCCGCGATCGGGCTGGCCGCCGCGCTCCTGGAGCGCCGCGACCCGGACGCCGTGATGGGCTCGTTCGCGGCCGACCACGTCGTGGCCGACCCGGAGGCCTTCCACGACGCCGTACGTCGGGCGGTCGCCGTCGCGCGCGAGGACTGGCTGGTCACGCTCGGCATCGAGCCGACGTCCCCGTCCTCGGCATTCGGCTACATCCACCTCGGGGAGGCCCTGCCCGGCTCGTCGGGCGCGGCCGCCGCGCGGAAGTTCGTCGAGAAGCCGTCGGTCGCCACGGCGGAGGGCTATCTCGCGACCGGCGCCTATCGCTGGAACGCCGGGATGTTCGTCGTGCGGCCGACCGTGCTGCTCGATCTCCTGGGGGAGTGGCACCCGCAGTTCGCCACCGACCTGCGCGCCATCGCCGCGGAGCCCGAGCGACTCGCCGAGTTGTGGCCGGCGCTGCCCAAGATCGCCCTCGACCACGCCGTCGCCGAGCCGGCAGCCGACGCCGGCCGGGTCGCCGTCGTGCCCTCGTCGTTCCCGTGGGAGGACGTCGGCGACTTCGACGCGCTCGCGGCGCTCTTGGAGCGCGGCCCGGAGGCTGCGGCGCCGACGGTGCTCGGCGAGGCCGGAATCGTGCTGCCGGTCGAGAGCACCGGCCTCGTCGTTCCCGCCTCCGGACGGGTCGTCGCTGTCGTCGGCCTCGACGGCGTGGTCGTCGTCGACACCCCGGACGCGCTGTTGGTCACCACGCGCGCCCGCGCGCAGGAGGTCAAGCAGGTGGTCGCGGCGCTCAAGGAGAGCGGCCGCGGCGACCTCACCTGATCAACGCCCGAGGTTGCTCGGGCGCCGAGCAGGTCAGGTGGCGTCGGGCTCGGGGGAGTCGAAGTACGGGTACTTCTCGATGAAGTCCTCGAGCGCGGCGCCGCTGACGTCGGAGCAGTACTGCCACACACCCTGCTGCTGGGCGGTGTCGGTCTCACCAGTGCCGCCCGCCGACCAGTGGGTGAAGGCGATGCGCTGGCCTTCGGGGAACTTGCCCTTGTCGTTGTCGCTCTCCAGCCAGGGCGCGGCGATGAACTTGTCGCGCAGGCTGGAGCCGCCGAACTTCCGCGAGATCGCCTCGATGTCCTTGAGTGCCTGGGCGTCCTTGGCGATGGTCTCGTCGTACCAGAGGATCGTGTAACCGTGCTCGAGGTTGTGCACGAGCGCCTCGACCGGGGGCCGGTCCTCGGCGGTGTAGAACTTGCGCGCGAACGGCGCGGGCGCGACCCCGGCCTGGCTCCAGTGCGGGCCGAACGCCGGCGGTGACCGCGGGTAGTCGACCTCGGTGCCGATATCGAGGTGCTCCTGGCTGCCGTCGGCCTTCTTGGTCGTGATCTTCCCGCAGACCGAGGCCGCGGCACCGATGTTGGCAAGGGCGGTGTTGTCGAGCTCGCGCTGGTCGAGCTTGTCGAGGATGATCGGCACGGCCGGCACGGCCACGATCCCGATCGCGATGGCGCCGCAGACGGCGACGATCGCCATGCCCCGGCGTCGCTCGGAACCCCTCTGCTTCTTGCGCATCTGCTCGATGACCGCCTGGCGGTCGGTCTTGGTGGTCTTGGCCACGGTCGCGTTCCTCGGGTCGTGCGTGCTGCGGGTGATCGGTCGTCGGCAGAGTCTACGGGTGGGAGCCAGCGGACTCCGCCGGTGGATCGTTGCCGGCATCGGGGCGCAGACGCGCTTCGTTGGGGTGGTCGGTCGCGTGGACCTCCCAGCCGTGCGCGAAGGCGAGCGCCGCGAGCGCCCGGGCAAGGCCTCGCGGGTAGGTGACCACGAGCCCCGCGCCGCCGACCGTAGACGGTGACGCGTGCAGGCCGACCACGTCGCGGATCGCGGTGACGAGCTCGGCCGCGCTGCTCGGCGCACCGAACGGACGACGGTCCGCCGGATCGCCCTTGAGCGCCCGGGCGACGGCTTCGCGAGCGCCGTAGCCGAAGAGGTCCCCGCCCTCGGGGCGTACCAGCGCCGCCGCTCCCGGTCCGTGGTCGCCGGGCGGCAGCACCAGGTCGTCGCGACCGCGAACGATCGTGAACGGGCGCCCGCCGAGCTTGCCGGCGGCCAGCTCGGCGGTGCCGGCGAGCTCGTCGGCGACCGCGGGCAGTGTCACGGCGAGCTCGTTGCCGTGGGCGTCGACGCGGCCGGCGTACGGCTCGCTGACGAGCAGGCCGGCGGCGCCGATCGCGATGTCGGTCTGGCCCTCGCGCCAGGCGCGGCCGGCGGTGTCGCTCACGACGACGGCGACATTGGCACCGGCTCGGCGCAGCACGCGCTCGCGCAGCACGCGGGCCGACGCGTCGGGGTCGGTGGGCAGGAGCACGATGCTTCCGGCGGCCACGTTGGAGGCATCGATGCCGGCCGCCGCCATGGTCAGCCCGAGTCGGTTGCGCACGATCGCGGTCTCGCCCCGGCGGGCGACCACCCGCACGGTCTCGCCGGCGAGCGCGTCCTCCCGGCGGCCCTGCTGAACTCGGCCCTCGGCCTTGCTCACCACCTTGCTCGTGACGACGAGCACGTCGCCATCGGCGGGCAGGGCGACGTCGAGCAGCAGGTCGACGAGGTCGTCGCCCGGGGCGACCTCGGGCACGCCGTCCGGGGCGAAGACCTCCAGGCGACGTCCGCTCACCGGGCCACCAGTTCGATCGCTGCGGCCGCCATCGCGGCGGTGGCGTCGGCGTCGGTCATCATCAGCGGTACGGCGCGGCAGGCGAGGCCGCCGGCTCTCACCCGGTCGACCTGGTCGGCGTCGACCTCGTCCACCAGCCAGCCGTCGAGCACACCGCCCTGGGTCCGGGCCCCGTAGTGGAGGCCGACGCCGGACGCACTGACCTCCACGCCGACCGAGGTCAGCATCTGCTCCGCCATCCCGCGCACGTGGGCGCCGCCGACGATGGGGGAGAGGCCGACGACGGGCGCGCGCGTGGCGATCAGCGCCTCACGCACGCGCGGCACGCCGAGGATGGTGCCGACGGAGACGACCGGGTTGGACGGCGGCAGGACGACCAGGTCGGCGTCGGTGATGGCGTCGAGAACGCCCGGACCCGGCGTCGCCTCCTCGAGCCCGACGAAGACGACCAGGTCGGCCGCGACCTCGGCGCGCAGCCGCACCCAGTACTCCTGGAAGTGCACGACCCGGCGCCCGCTGGGCGAGTCGGGGTCGGCGATCGCAACGTGCGTCTCCACGCGGTCGTCGGTCATCGGCAGCAGGGTGACGCCCTGCCCGTGGCTCGGGGCCAGCCAGCGGCGGCACAGCGCCTCGGTCACCTGGGAGAGCGGATAGCCGGCGTCGAGCATCTGGGTGCGGACGAGGTGGGTCGCGATGTCGCGGTCGCCGAGGCCGAACCAGGTCGGCTCCACGCCGTACGCCGCGAGGTCCTCCTTGACGCTCCAGGTCTCGTCCCGACGGCCCCAGCCGCGGTCGAGATCGATCCCGTCGCCGAGCGTGTACATGACGGTGTCCAGATCGGGGCACACCTTCAGTCCATGCACCCAGAGGTCGTCGGCGGTGTTGGCGACCACGGTGACGTGAGCGTCCGCGGCGACCCCCGGCAGCCGGCCGGTGGCGATGCCGTGGAGCAGGCCCTGGAGGAACCGAGCACCGCCCATGCCGCCGGACAGCACGGTGATGTTCTGCATGCGGATACCTTGCCGCACGCCTGGGCGGGGTCGAGGCGCCGGGCAGACCCTCATAGCAGATGCGGGGTTGACTTTCGGGCTACGACAGGCATGTAATTCCAACAATGTCGTTCGCGAATCTCGGGGCGGTGATCCGGGCCCGCTTCCCAGGGCAGCGGGAACCGCACGGGGTTCGGGGATGTGGGAGCAACACCGGGTCGAAAGGGCGAGTGCCGTGAGAGAACTCTTTCTCCTCGACGGGGACGCCGAGGAAGCGGGTTGGCAGGACCGTGCGCTGTGCGCACAGACCGACCCCGAGGCGTTCTTCCCCGAAAAGGGAGGGTCCACGAGGGAGGCGAAGAAGGTCTGCCTCACGTGTGAGGTGCGCGACGAGTGCCTCGAGTCCGCGCTCATGAACGACGAGCGCTTCGGCATCTGGGGTGGTCTCTCCGAGAGAGAACGCCGCAAGCTGAAGAAGCGCGCTGTGTGAACCTGCGGTCACTGAACCCAGGGTGACGCTGCCGGCAGCAGGGGCGTCCGCCGCCATCCGGACGCCCCTGCCGGCCGGCCGGCCAGCGCAGCCCGACTAGGCTTTGGCTACGTGGTGCCCTCGGTCGCTGTCCTGCTCGTCAGCCATGACGGCGACCGCTGGCTGCCTGCCGTCATCGAGGGTGTGCGCGCCCAGCAACTGGCCGCCGCGACCGTGGTCGCGGTCGACACCGGCAGCAAGGACGGCAGCGTCTCCCTCCTCCGGCAGGCGTACGGCGAGGTGCTCTCGCTGCCCGGCTCCACCTCGTATCCCGACGCCGTCGCTGCCGGTCTCGAGCGGCTCCGCGAACGCGGCGAGACCCCGGAATGGGTCTGGATCCTGCACGACGACGCCAACCCGGCCCCCGGCGCGCTGCGCGCCCTCCTCGACGCCGCCGCGACCGACCCGGCCGCCGACGTCCTCGGCCCCAAGCTGCGCGAGTGGCCCTCGCTCAAGCGGCTCCTCGAGCTCGGCGTCACCATCAGCGGCACTGGACGGCGCGAGACCGTGCTCGAGCGCGGCGAGTACGACCAAGGGCAGCACGACCAGGTGCGCCAGGTGCTCGCCGTCAACACCGCCGGCATGCTGGTGCGCCGTACCGTCCTGGAGTCGCTCGGCGGCTTCGACCGGCAGCTGCCGATCTTCGGCAACGACCTCGACTTCGGGTGGCGGGCCGCCGCCGCGGGCCACCGCACCCTCGTCGTCCCGGACGCTGTCGTCTTCCACGCCGAGGCGGCCCACCGCGGCCTTCGGCGTACGCCGCTGACGGGTCGGCACACCCACTACCAGGAGCGCCGCGCCGCGCTGTTCACGCTGCTCGCCAACGCGCCCGGTCGGCGGCTCCCGTGGCTCGTGGCCCGGCTCGCGCTCGGCACGGTGCTGCGGATGATCGGCTTCTTGCTGGTCCGTTCGGCCGGCGAGGCGCTCGACGACCTCGCCGCGCTGCTCTCCCTCTACTCCCACCCGGGCGAGGTGCGCGCGGCCCGCCGTGCCCGACGGGACCGGACGGACGTCGATCCGGACCGCGCGCGGCCGCTGCTCTCGCCCTGGTGGGTGCCCTACCGGCACGGCTTGGACTTCGTCGGCGACCTCGCGGCCGCGGCCACCAACCAGGCCCAGGACGTGGCCGAGCGCCGCCGCGCCGTCGCCGCGGAGCGGGCGCCCGCCAGCCACGCCCCGCGGGTAGCGGACGAGGACTCGATCGGCGCCGACAGCGGCCTCGTGGCCCGGTTCCTGACCAACCCGGTCGCCCTCACCGTCAGCCTCGTGCTCGTGCTCGCCGTCGTCGGGGCGCACACCGCGTTCGGTGCGATCTCCGGCGGCGGGCTCTCCCCGGCGCCCACCGACGCGGCCGACTGGTGGCGGCTCCAGACCGAGACCTGGCATCAACTGGGAACGGGCACGGCGGTCCCGGCTCCGGCGTACGTGCTGCCCATGGCGCTGCTCGCGACGCTGCTCGGCGGCAGCACGACGGCCGCGATCTCGGCGGTGTTCGTCACCGCCGTGCCGCTGGGGATGTGGGGGGCGTGGCGATTCCTGCGCGTCGTCGGCCGTCTGGTCGTCTTCACGAGTGCGGCGCGCTGGGTGCTGGTTTGGGGATCGGTGACCTGGGCGCTCGTCCCGGTCGTGAGTGGCGCGTGGGGCGACGGGCGGATGGGCGTCGTGGTCGTGGCCACCCTGCTGCCCTGGCTCGCCCACGCCGCGCTCGGCTTCGCCGACCCCGACGCCGACCGCCGTTGGCGCGCCGCCTGGCGGGTCGGCCTGCTGCTCGCGCTGGCTGCGGCGTTCGCCCCGGTGCTGTGGTTCGTCGCCGTGGCGATCGCGCTGGTCGCCGTCGCCGCCGCGACGCTCGTCGTCCGCGGTGCCGCGCGGGACCGGTCGGTGTGGGGGCCACCCGCCGCCGCGATCGGACTGGTGCCCCTCCTGCTCGCGCCCTGGTGGGTGCCCGCGCTGCAGCGCGGCGGCGCCGAGGGCCTGCTGCTCGACACCGGCCGGCTGCCGACGGCGGCCGTGGACGCGCTGGGCCTGCTGACCGGCCGGCTCGACGACCTCGGTGCCCCCGCGTGGCTCGGCGCCGTGCTCGCGGTCCTGGCGGTGCTCGCGCTCCTGCCGCGGCCGACCCGGATCCCGGTCATCGTGTGCTGGGTCGTCGCGCTCGTGACGGCCCTCGTCGCCGCCGTGCTCGGCGCGACGTCGTTCACGCTCGCCGCGACGGTCGCGGACGCCGGCCTCGGTGCCGTCGTCGTGATGGTCCAGGGCACCTTCGTAGTCGCCGCCGCGATCGGCGCGGTCGGTCTGGGCGCCGAGTCGGTGCCGTGGCGCCGGGTGGTCGTGGCCGTGGTGGTCGTGGTCGCCGCGGCCACGCCTGCCGGCGGGCTGGTGTGGTGGCTCACCTCCGAGCCGGCGATCGCCGCGGGCCTCGACACCGACATCCCGGCGTACATGGTGCAGAGCTCGGAGGAGGGCCCCGAGCACGGGATCCTGGTGGTCCGCGGCACCGTCGCCGACGGGCTCGGCTACTCGATCCGACGCGGCGACGGCATCACGACCGGCGAGGACGAGGTCATCAACCTGACGGCGGAGGACGAGGACTTCAGCGCGGCGGTCCAGGAGTTGGTGTCCCGCCCGACCCCCGAGGCCGTCGACCTGCTCGGCGCGAGCGGCATCGAGTACGTCGTCCTGCCCGCGCCCGCCGACGGGGACGTCGCCGCCGTGCTGGACGCGACCACCGGCCTGACGCAGGCGAGTGCCGAGCAGCGCACGACTCGCGCATGGCAGGTCGACCGGCCGCTGGACGCTGCGCTCCTGGAGGGCCCGGTCTCGTGGCTGCGGCTCGTCCTCCTGGTCGTGCAGGCGGTCGCGATCGTGGTGGTCCTGGTGCTGTGCGCCCCCACGACCAACGACCGGAGGAGGGCTTCATGAGCGGCGGCGGACGTCGGAGCGCGTCGCGACGCGGCCCGGTCAACGTGACGGTCGCGCTGGCCGTCGTGCTGCCGCTCCTGACCGCCGGTGCGCTCTTGCTCGTCCGGCCGAGTGAGCCGGCCGGGGAGGGTCACCCGCCCACCGAGACCCCGCTGACCGACGCGACCCTGGTCTGCCCGTCGGCGCTGCGGGGTGCTCCGGAGGTCGTACTGACCAGCACGGCCGACGACGTCGACGCCGTGGCCCGGGTCGGCTTGGGTGACGAGGCTCGCGAGGTGCCGTTGGAGACCGACCGGGTCGCGTCGACCGACCGCGCACGAGCGGTCGCCGTCACCGCGACCGACACGGCCGCCCCGGGCCTGGTCGCTGGCCGGTTCGGAGGGGACGAGGCGGTGGCAGTCGCCGGCTGCCGCCCGCCGGCGGCCGTCCACTGGTTCACGGGCGTCGGCTCCGGCCCCGACCACAGCTCGGTCCTCGAGCTCACCAACCCCGACGCCGGCACCGCGGTCGCCGACGTCACCCTCTACGGCCGCTCCGGCATCGTGGACGCTCCGCGCCTGCGCGGCGTGTCGGTGCCCGGCGGCTCGAGCGCCCGGCTCGACCTCGGCACGATCGTGCCCCGCACCGACGAGCTCGCGCTCGAGGTGGTCACCGCGCGCGGTCGCCTCGGCGCCAGCGTGCTCGACGTCGTCGACCGGATCGGCTCCGAGCCGCCCACCCGCGACTGGCTGCCGGCCCAGGCCGAGCCCGCCACCGAGAGCCTCCTGCTCGGCCTGGCGCCCGGCAGCGGCCGACGCGCACTCGCGGTGGCCAACCCCGGCGACGACGAGGTCCGGGTGCAGGTCCGGGTCGTCGGCACCGAGTCCGTCTTCGCCCCCGAGGGCCTCGACGAGGTCCGGGTCCCGCCGCAGAGCGTGGTGTCGGTGCCCGTCACGTCCGTGGTCG
>VFQN01006960.1_pt1 | contig 12478 bp, 9 predicted proteins | sample 3512371 | NCBI WGS metagenome assembly VFQN01 (sample SAMN10412370, study PRJNA504923) | tailings metagenome | isolation source: Replicate 2 from Balatoc abandoned mine | place: Philippines: Itogon, Benguet | collected 2017-08-28
GCGCGGACATGGGCGTGGGCCTCGGCCGAGAGGCACAGGCCTCCCGGTTCGGCCAGCGCCTGCAGCCGCGCCGCCATGTTGACCCCGTCGCCATAGAGATCGCTGCCGTGGATCATCACGTCGCCGACATGGACGCCGATGCGAAATTGCAGGCGGCGGTCGTCGGGCAGCGTGCCGTTCGCCGCCGCAAGGCGCTCCTGAACGGCAGTCGCGCATCGCACTGCATCCACCGCGCTTGGAAACTCGGCGATGACGCTGTCGCCGGCCGTGTTGGCGATCCGCCCCCGGTGCTGGACGATCAGGGTATCCATCACCTCGCGATGCGACGTCAGCACACGAAAAGTCTCGACCTCGTCCCTGCGCATGAGGCGTGAATAGTTTGCCGCATCCGCCGCGAATATGGCGACAAGGCGCCGATCGGGCACCCCCTCGCGACATGCTATCATCGGCGCATGCGGGCCCATGACTCGCGGCCCGGCGACAGGGACAGAGGCGAGACTGTCGTTTGCCGGCGCCGCTACGCGGATCGGTCCCTTGCCCGACTTCGTATCGCCGGCGGCGGTCGCGCCGTCGACGCCAAGGCCCCCGACCGCAACGATGGTGAGCCCGTCGCGCCCAAGCATCAGCGCGAGACCGGGCTCGGCGTCGCGTGCGCCGATGATGTAGACGTCGTACACTTGAAGGTTCCTCTCAAATCCATGGGTTCGCGCCCGGACGGGCCGGACGGCAAGGTGATGTCGGGGCACTGCTATCTGCTGTCCGCTCCGGCAACGGTTCGCGGCCATGCGCCGCCAGATCGGCGGACGCATTGAAAGAATCGGTGCTGCCGCCCTATCTCCTGGCGCGGCTGAGCATCGGATTTTTCCCGACGGTTCCCACTTTCGGGTCCGATGATCCTTCTTTGAGCATCGGATTCTTCCCGAAACCGGTTCCCGCTTTCGGGTCCGATGCTATGCCACAACTGCCTTCGACCTGCGATCGGAGCTGCGCCGGTCGTATTCATCCGCAAGCGCATGCAGGGCAGCCCCGCCATCGCCCGAAAAGGATGGGCCGTGCATCAATGCCAGCGTGCGCGGCGACAGCCCCGCAAGGGCGCGGATCGTCATCCCCATGTCAGGGTTCAGGCAGGAATATCCGAACAGATCCTCGGCCTCGATGGCGGGACCGACCACATCGCCCTCGACCAGCGCGGGGCCATCGCCGAGCTGGGTGAAGAGGTCGCCGCAGAGCAGGGTTCCGGTCGATTCCTCATAGACCACGCCGGCGTCCCAGCCATGCGGGGTATGCGGGGTATCGATGTAGCGGACCCTCTTTCCCCCGCCGAGCTCGATCGTCTCGCCGTCCCTCAGCATGCGGGGCGTGCGGTCCGCCATGTCGTTCAGCGACACCATGCAGCCGGTGTGGCCATGCGCCAGTTCGGCCTTCGGAGCGACCGCGAGCCATTCGTTCATCGCACCGCACTCGTCGGCCTCGAAGTGGCCGAATGTGATCCAGCGCAGGCGTTCGGTCGGGATGAGGCGGTTCACTGCGCCCCGGTTCAGCGCGAACATCTTGCGCAGCCCGGCGTGAAACATCAGCGGTTCGTCCGCCAGAACAAGGAACTGATTGAAGGTGAAGCCGGCCGGCGGGGCGATGTCGGGCACGAAGGTCGAGAGCCGATAGATGCCGTCGGCGATCTCGCTGATCCTGGTTTCCATGGCTGTCTCCTATGGGTTCAGCTGCCTGTAATTTCAGGATACGCTAATGTGTATTGAAATATCCGCGCCTTGTCAATAATGATTGCACATGGTAGTGCAGTGAAATTGAGATGACCCGGACCTACACCCTCAAGAGGCGCGCCGAGCAGCAGGCACAAACACGGCAGCGCATCGTCGAAGCCGCGGTGGATCTGCACGGCAGCGTCGGTCCCGCGCTGACGACCTTGACCATGGTGGCCGAGCGCGCCGGCGTGCAGCGGCACACGATCTATGCCCATTTCCCCAACGACCGGAGCCTGTTCATAGCCTGCTCGGGCCTCGTGGAAGAGCGCGATCCCATGCCCGACGCCGCAAGCTGGCGGTCGATCGAGGGACGGCGCGAGCGCATGCTGACCGGCCTCGGCGCGATCTATGACTGGTATGCGAGGAATGCCTCGTTGATGGCCTGCGTGCTGCGCGATGCCGAATATCACGCGCTGACGCGGCAGATCGGCGAGCTGCGCTTCGGTCCGTTCATGGCGGCAGCGCAGGAAGTGCTGGGCGCCGAGCTGAGCACCAGGCAGCGCGCGATGCTGCGGCTCGCCCTCGGCTTTGCCACGTGGCGGACGCTGGTGCTCGAAAGCGGCCTCGAACGGGAGGCCGCCGCCGCGGCCATGGTTCGAGCCATCGAGTGCGCCGACAAGGCTTGAAGGAACAGCAGCAAGTGGACGGAAGGGCAAGCGCGAGGGACCTTTTCGGGTTTGTCGCCGATGCCGCCTGGGAAGGCGCATTCGGCAACCGCCAGACGGCAGACGTTCCCGTTCGTGCCCCCGGGACTTGCGGCGGGCGGATTGCCTCTCTATGTCTGGCGCCTAGCGCCCTCCCCGCGGCGTGAATTCGAAAAGGATGCGAAGATTTATGGATATCTACCCGACAGCAATGCCACTTCGCCTTGCCACCGGGGAAATCCGTATCCATGCCTGCTTCGATCTCGCTTTCCAATCTTTCATGGTCCACGCCTGACGGTCGCGCCCTCTTTTCCGATCTTGAGCTGAGTTTCGGGGCCGAGCGCACGGGGCTCATCGGCCGCAACGGCGTTGGCAAGACCACGCTCTTCAAGCTGATCTCGGGCGAGCTGTCGGCCCAGACCGGCAAGATCGGCCTCAACGGCACTTTGGGCATCCTGCGCCTGACCATTCAGGTCGACCCAGCCGAGACGATTGCCGACCTGTTCGGCATCACTGAAGCGCTCGCCCTTCTGCGCCGCGCCGACAGCGGCGAAGCGACCGCCGAAGACCTTGTGCGTGCCGACTGGACCCTGGAAACACGCGTCGCTTCCGCTCTCGGCCGCGTGGGGCTGGATGCGGAGCCCGAAGCACTGTTGGCCGCATTGTCGGGCGGGCAGGCCACGCGGGCCGGCCTTGCCGCGCTCGTCTTCGCGGAGCCCGACTTCCTGCTGCTCGATGAGCCGACGAACAATCTCGACCGCGAGGGTCGCACGGCGGTGATCGAGCTTCTCGCCGACTGGCGGAACGGTGCCATCATCGTCAGCCACGACCGGGAACTGCTCGAAACCATGGATGCCATCGTCGAGCTGACCTCGCTCGGCGCCACCCGCTACGGCGGCAACTGGAGCCAGTACCGCGAACGCAAGGCCGTCGCGCTCGCGGCAGCCCGGCGCGATCTGGCGGATGCCGAGAAACGATTTTCCGACATCGAGCGAAAGGCGCGAGAGGCGACGGAGCGGAAGGCGCGCAAGGATCGGGCGGGCCAGAAGAAGCGCGCCAAGGGCGACATGCCGCGCATCCTTATGGGCGCACTGAAGGATCGACGCACCGGCGGGGAGAATGCCCGTCTCGCGGAGCGGCGGCGGGTGCAGGTCCTGGATGACGTCGCTTCCGCCCGCGAGCGCATCGAAGTGCTTCAGCCTCTCGCCGTGGTCGTTCCGCCGACGGACCTGCCGGCCGGCAGGTCCGTGCTTGCGGTCGACGGCGTGAGCGTCGGTTACGAGGCGGGGCGGCCGATCCTGCGCGATCTGTCCTTCGCCATGTCAGGGCCGGAGCGTGTTGCCGTCGTCGGGCCCAACGGTTCCGGCAAGACGACGTTCCTGGCGCTCGTCACCGGGCAGTTGCAACCGTGGACGGGGACAGTGCGTGTCACGGCCGACTTCGCGATGCTCGACCAGCGGGTCAGGCTTCTGGACCCTTCGGCCTCGATCCGCGACAATTTTCGGCGCATCAACCCGAAGGCCGGCGAGAATGCCTGCCGGGCGGCTTTGGCCCGGTTCATGTTTCGGGCCGATGCGGCGCTACAGGTCGTTTCCAGCCTGAGCGGCGGACAATTGCTTCGCGCCGGTCTCGCCTGCGTTCTGGGCGGCCCGACGCCGCCCTCGCTCCTGATCCTCGACGAGCCGACGAACCATCTCGATATCGATTCCATCGAAGCGGTGGAGGCCGGACTGCACGCCTATGACGGGGCGCTGTTGATCGTCAGCCACGATGAAGCGTTCCTCGAAGCCGTGGGTGTTTCGCGCCGGCTGGATACCGGGCGGAGCTGATGCCAAACGGTTCCGAGGTTTGACCTTCGCGCTGCCCCCATCCGCCTGCCGGCATCTTTTCTATCCGATTGTGCGGAAGAGCGCGACATCAAGGTACCCTCTCCCCGTCTTTTTCACGGGGAGAGGGTAAGGATGAGGGGCAATTGGTTCGGCGTCGCGGAAGCCTTACCCGGCACGAACGAACGACATCGCCAGCGTATGTCCCGGCGCGGATACGACGAAGCCCGGCACAATGCCGGGCTTCCCGTTCAGGCCCACATCAATAGGGGCAGGCGTTGTCCGACATGTAGTCGTGCACGGTGATCGTGCCGGCGATGATGTCGTTCTTCGCCTTCTCGGCCGCCGCCTTCATGTCGGCGGTGACGAGGTCCTTGTTGTTGTCGTCCATGGCGTAGTCGACGCCGCCTTCCTTGAGGCCGAGATTGTTGAAGCCGGCGGTGAACTTGTCGTTCTTGGCGTCAGCGAAGGCGTTGTAGACGGCGACGTCGACACGTTTGACCATCGAGGTCAGCACCTTGCCGGGCTGCAGTCCGTTCTGGTTGGAATCGACGCCGATGCCGAGCTTGCCGGCGTCAGCCGCGGCCTGAAGCACGCCCACGCCGGTGCCGCCGGCGGCCGCATAGATCACGTCGGCGCCCTGGTCCATCTGCGACTTGGCGATCTCGCCGCCCTTCGTCGGGTCGTTCCACGCAGCCGGCGTGTCGCCGGTCATGTTGTAGATGACGTCGGTCGCACCGGCGGCCTTGGCGCCGCCCACGTAACCGCAGCCGAACTTGCGGATCAGCGGGATGTCCATGCCGCCGATGAAGCCGACCTTCTTGCTCTTTGAAGCGAGTGCCCCGAGCACGCCGACGACATAAGAGCCTTCCTGCTCCTTGAAGACGACCGAGCGCACATTCGGCTTGTCGACGACCATGTCGATGATGGCGAACTTGGTATCGGGGAATTCGGTCGCGACCTTTTCGAGAGCCGCGGCCCAGGAGAAGCCGGCCATCACGATCGGGTTGTTGCCGTCCTCGGCGAACTTGCGCAGCGCCTGCTCGCGCTGGGCGTCGTTCTGGATCTCGAAGTCGCGATATTCGATGCCGGTTTCGGTCTTGAACTTCTCGGCGCCATGATAGGCAGCCTCGTTGAAGGACTTGTCGAACTTTCCGCCGAGATCGTAGATGATCGCCGGCTTGATGTCCGCGGCGAAAGCCGAGGCGGACATTGCAGTTGCGGCCAGAAGGCCGAGAACGATACGCTTCATGTGATCCACACCCTGTCGGTTGTCATCCGTTGACGCCGCCCGCGCCTGCCTCGATCCCCGGCCGGCACGGCGGCCATGGCAGGAGTTTCTTCCTCCCGCTCATCGCGTCAATGTTGCATGGCGCAGAACAAAATTCACGCGGAATTTTGACCCTTTGGAAAATGGTTGCACCGATCCAGGCAGGTTGGAAATGCCAGGTTTTCGGCGGCTGACGACTAGGGTCTCTCACCTCCAGCCTGCCGGCACGACGCCTTCAGTTGGCGAAACTGACGGGCCCGCAAATCCTGCAGTCAACCCGGTGTCTCTCGAAACCAGCGGATGAGATGCCGCGTCGAGTCGGCGAAGACTGATTTTGCGACTTGTCGAAATTGCAAAAACATGCGCAGATTGACATGAGAAAAGCTTTTCCCAACATTGAAATGAAGCCCTGCGGCAAATGCAGACGCAAAAGCAGGAAAAGCTTTTCCCAGGCCGGGAAGAACCCGGCCAAGGTTGGCTCTGGGAGGAAACCGATGAGTTTGCCTAGCTTCAAGAAATACAGATTGGTCCTGGCAGCATTGCTCACTGCCGTGGCGTTTCCGGCCTTGTCCCAGGAAATGCAGATGTGGGAGAGGACCGGCGGCAATGCGGGCATGGTCGATGCCCTTGTCGCCCGCTGGAATGAGCAGAACCCGGGCAGGAAGATAAACCTGACCTATATTCCGCACACCGAAATGGTGCCCAAGATCGCACAGGCAATTGCCAGTGGCGAGGTTCCCGACCTTATGGGTATGGATCTGATCTACGGCCCGCAGTTCGAAGCTGCCGGACAACTGGTCGACATCACCGACCTGATCGGGAATTACCCCGAGCTCAAGACGGCGAGCCCAGGCCATATGGCGGTCTCCACCTACAACGGCCGCCTCTACGGTGTGCCCCTCTATGCCGACGTCTCGGCTCTCTTCTACAACAAGGATCTGTTCCGCAAGGCCGGTCTCGATCCCGAGAAGCCGCCGACGAGCCTCACCGAAATCAAGGAATATGCGGACAAAATCACGGCACTCGGTGGTGACGTGAAGGGCTATTTCCTGCCGGGGTCATGCGCGGGCTGCAATATCTTCACGGTCGGCCCACTGATGTGGGCGAGTGGTGCCACCATCGAACCTAAGGACGCCAATGACGAACCGCTCCAGGGCGAAGGGGTAAAGGAGGTCCTGCAGTGGGCGCGCGACATGGTCAAGGCCGGGAATGTCCACGACGACGCCCGCGCTGAGAACGGCGAGACGTTCCATTTGCGCTTCGGCTCCGGAAAGATCGGCATGATGGGCACGGGCAACTTCAACATCACGCTCGTCAAGGAGCAGAACCCGACCATGGATTTTGGCATCGCGCTTCTGCCTGGCGTGAAAAGCGGAGAGGTCTCGGCTTTCGCCGGCGGCGATATCGTCACCATCCCAAAGGGCAGCAAACGGGTCGACGACGCCATCGACTTCATGAAGTTCCTGCTCTCGGACGACACGCAGGTCGAGGGCTACGCCAAGATGCTCAACATGACGACACGCGGCGACATGGCGGACAATAAATACTTCCGCGAAAACCCTAAGGTGCAGGACGTAGCCAAGGCGATCGCCGTGGCCCGTACGCCCTACACGTTGAAGTTCTTCGAACTGATCAATTCGCCGCAAGGGCCATGGCTTCAGATGCTGCAGCGCGCCTACTACGAAGATACCGACCTCGACACGATCATCGCGGAAGCAAGAGCCCAGATGAAGGCAATCGCCGCGGAATAGGCTCTCCCTGAGGCCGCGGTGTCAGGCATCGCCGAGCCCGCGGCCTCCTTTTCAACATGGTGACCAGGTGCAGCGTCTACAGAGCGGGTCGCGGGAGGCGAACGTAGAATGCATTCAAGAAATGGCAGGTATGTCGGGCTCCTCTACCTCGCGCCGGCGCTGGCATTCGTCACTGCATTCACCGTCTATCCCTTCATGCAGATGGTCTGGATGTCACTGCATAACTGGTCGCTGATCGCCGAGAAGAAATATGTCGGCATCGGCAACTTCGTGAAAGCCTGGCACGACCCGCAGTTCTGGGTTTCGCTCGGCTTTACCTTCAAATACACTCTGCTGATCACGCCGATCCTGATGGTCCTCGGCTTCGCGATCGCCTTGCTGACCTCCGCCAACACGCCGCTCCGTCAGATCACACGCGGCGTGGTCTTCGCACCCGTGGTCATCGGCCTCGGTGCATCAAGTCTGCTTTGGTACTGGCTGTTCAGCTACGATTTCGGCCTGGTGAACCGGGGGCTCACCGATCTTGGTATCATATCAAAGCCGATCCTCTGGTTCGGGGCCGACGCCGACCTTTCGATGTGGGCGGTCATCGCATCGATCGTGTGGAAGGTTCTCGGCTTCGGAACCATTCTCTTCATAGCCGCGATCCAGGCCGTGCCGAGCGAAATCAATGAGGCCACTATGGTCGATGGGGCAAGCTACTGGCAACGGCTGCGTCACGTTACGCTACCGCTGACCGCACGAACGATCCTGCTCGTCACCCTGGTGAGCGCTATCGGGTCGCTTCTCGCCTTCGACCAGTTCTACATCATGACTGCAGGCCAGCCACGCAACTTGACGACCACGTCGGTTTTTCTCGTCTATCTGAATTCATTTCCCTATCTGAAGCTCGGCTATGGGTCGGCGCTGTCGCTGATCCTGGCTGCGGTCATCCTCGCCTGCACCATCCTCCAGATTGCTCTGACCAGGAGGAGTCACCGTTGAAAGCGGAGCCGGAAACCCGACTGGGCATGGGTTACTTCCGTGATGTACCGGATGCGTCGACAACGTGGCACGGCCTGGCGGAGCGCATATTCGAAGGCCGTACGAAATACCTGACCGCCGCAATATGCGTGCTGTTGTGCTTCGTCATGCTATTGCCGCTGCTCGCCTCGGTGCTGGCGTCCCTGAAGTCCACCACAGAAGCAGCCGCAGTTCCTCCGACTTACTTTCCGCACGAATTGAGCCTCGACAGCTATCGGCGGCTCTGGAATTTTCAGGCTGGGCTCCCGACCTATCTCGTCAACAGCGCAGGCGCTGCACTGTTGACGATCCTGTTTTGCCTTGGGCTCACTATACCGGCCGGCTATGCCCTGGCGCGGTTTCCCGTGCCGGGCAAGGAGTTCTTCTTCATCCTCCTGCTCCTTGGCCTCATAATTCCCTACCAGGCGTTGCTCACGCCGTTGTTTTTCCTGTTCGTCCAGCTCAGGCTGCACAATTCGCTGGTTGGGCTTGCCATCGTCCACACGGCGATCCAGCTGCCGTTCAGCATCTATGTGATGCGCAACGCCTTCGAAGCCGTGCCGAGGGAGCTCGAGGAGGCAGCTGTGGTCGACGGCTGCAACAGCTGGCAGGCTCTCATCCGGGTGTTCTTGCCGACGATCGTGCCGGCCATCATTACGGTCTCGCTGTTTGCCTTCATCACGTCATGGAACGAGTTGCTTGCCGCACTTGTCATCATGAACAAGGATTCGAGCTTCACGCTTCCTCTGATCCTTGCCGCTTCTCGACAGCAGACGAGCATAGGCGGAACCGACTGGGGCATGCTGCAGGCAGGCATCACCATCTCGATCATACCCTGCATGGTCTTCTATCTTCTGCTTCAGAAATATTACGTCGCCGGTCTCCTCAGCGGTGCGGTCAAATAGGTGAGGCATGGATAGGCCCCCTCCTACCTCGCCGAGTTCACCAGAGAAGGCCGCCCCTTTGCTTCACGGTGCGCCGACCATCCGCGACCTCGCGCGGATCGCCGGCGTCTCCATAGGCACCGTCTCCAAGGCGCTGAACGACGGAGGTCGCCTGAGCAAGGATACGCGCGAAAAGGTCCTGCGTATCGCCCGGGAGATCGGCTACCGCCCAAACGACCTTGCCCAGAGCCTGCATCGTGCAAAGTCGCGAACGATCGGCATCATCTCCAACGACAGTTTCGGACGTTTCACCTTCCCTATCGTCGAGGCGCTGGAGGAACGCCTGGCCGAAGAACGAATTGCGGTGTTCATGTGCAACGCCACCGACGATCCCGGCCGCGAGCGCCAACACCTCGACCAATTGCTCGGCAAGCGGGTCGACGGCTTGGTGGTGACGGCGCGGCGCGCCGACAAACGTCCGCCTATCGGCCCCCTCGTTCATGGATTGCCCGTCGTCTATGTATTCAGTCAGGCGGACGATCCATATGGCCTTTCGTTGCTCCCCGACGACGAGGGTGGCGCAGCGCTCGCAGTCGAGCATCTTGCGCGACTGGGTCGCCGTCGCATCGCTCATGTCACTGGCCCTGAGCATTTCGAAGCCGTACGCCTGCGGCGGAACGGCTACTTATCGGCACTCTCAGCGGCGGGACTTCCTGCAATCGACGGTTTCTATCTGGCCGGGGTCTGGTCCGAGGCCTGGGGCCGTGAAGCGGCTGACAGGATCTTCGCTAACCGCCTTGGTCGCCCCGACGCATTGTTCTGCGGCAACGACCAGATCGCCAGGGGTCTGGCGGACGCGCTGCGTGAGCGGGGAGTCGGTGTCCCCGACGACGTGGCGATCGTCGGCTTTGACAACTGGGATGTCATGGTTCTCGCCACCCGGCCGCCGCTCACAAGCGTCGACATGAACCTGAAAGCACTTGGGCGCGAAGCCGGCGACCGGCTGATCGACATGATGTCGGGTAAGCGCATGAGCGGGGTCAGCCGACGGCCCTGTTCGCTGGTGGTGAGGCAGTCATCGGGCGGCTGACGGCTTTGTGGCCGCCGCAACGGCGGCAGTGAGTGGAAGGAATTTGGAATGGGCCGGTTTGTTCCGATGCAGTTTGTGGATGTGCACATCGAAGGCCGGTTTTGGCACGAAAGGCTGGAAACGGTCCTTACACGCACGATACCCAGTCAGCACGTCCAACTCGCCAAGCATGGCATCCTGGAATCGCTGACGCTCCCCAAACCGCCGCCGCCTTTGCGCTTTCCCCGCAACGAGCACAACTTCACCGTCCAAGTATTCTGGGACTCCGATATCGGCAAATGGATCGAAGCGGCTTCCTATGCCCTGTCCCATCGCCGGGATGCAGAGACCGAGGCGAAGATCGAAGCCATTATCGATGATCTCGAAAATGCGCAGGCGCCGGACGGCTATCTCAATTGCTGGTACTTGCAGCGCGAACCGGAAAATCGCTGGACCAACCTGCGGGACAACCATGAGCTCTACAATCTGGGCCACCTGCTCGAAGGCGCCATCGCCTATTTCCTGGCGACTGGACGGCGACGCCTTCTGGCCATGCTAGAACGCTACGTGGACCATGTGCGCGAGACGTTCGGGCCGAAATCCGGCCAGAAACGCGGCTATTGCGGGCATCAGGAAATCGAGCTTGCGCTGGTCCGGCTCTACCGCCTGACTGGCGAACGGAAGCACCTCGAATTGGCCAGCTACTTCATAGACGAGCGCGGTCGGCAACCGCATTATTTCGACCAGGAAGCAACTGGCCGCGGCGACGACCCGAAGAAGTTCTGGGCAAAGAGCTACGAGTACAACCAGTCGCATAAGCCGGTGCGCGAACAGGACAGGGTCGTCGGCCATGCGGTTCGCGCCATGTACATGTACTCGGCGATGGCCGATCTTGCCGCCGAGCTGTCAGACGACAGCCTGAAGCGAGCCTGCGAGGTCCTCTGGCAGGACGTCATGGGTTCGAAGATCTACATCACTTCGGGCCTAGGTCCGGCCGCGGCCAATGAGGGCTTCACCGAACCCTACGATCTGCCCAACGATACCGCCTATGCGGAGACTTGCGCCTCGGTGGCTCTCATCTTCTGGGCGCAGCGCATGCTGCACCTCGACCTCGATGGCAAATACGCGGATGTGCTGGAGCAAGCCTTGTTCAACGGCGCGCTCACCGGCCTGTCCCGGGATGGCGAGCACTATTTCTATTCGAACCCGCTGGACAGCGACGGACGGCACCGACGCTGGGCCTGGCACACCTGCCCCTGCTGCACGATGAATGCCTCGCGACTTGTGGCGTCGGTCGGCGGTTACTTCGTTTCCCACAGCGACGACGGAATCGCCTTTCATCTATATGGCGGCGTAACGACACTGGTCGCCTTGAAGTCTGTGAAGGTCGCTTTGCGCGAGACAAGCGCCTATCCGTGGTCTGGCGATATCAGGATCGTGGTCAAGCCCGAGCAGGCCGTGGAATTCACGCTCTATCTTCGCATACCCGGTTGGTCGCGTGCGGCGAAGGCATGGGTCAACGGACAGACGGTTGCAGTCGAGCCGTCGACAAGAAATGGATATCTCGCGGTCTCACGGACATGGCAGGCGGGCGACGTCGTTGAGCTCGACCTACCGATGCCGCCAGAGCGCGTCTACGCGCATCCATCGGTACGCATGGACGTCGGTCGCGTCGCTTTGAAGCGCGGGCCGCTCGTCTATTGCGTCGAGCAAGTGGACAACTCGGACGGCCCCGTGCAGCGGCTGAGATTGCCCCGGCGGTCGAAGGTCAGGACAGAACAGCGTGATGATCTCTTCGACGGCGTTGTCACTCTCGGCGCCGATGCACTGCGCCTCAACGATCTCGAATGGAGCGACGCGCTTTATCGCAGCGAACCTCCTACCGAGGAAAGGGTGACGTTGACTGCGCTGCCCTACTATCTCTGGAGCAACCGTGAAAAGGGATCCATGACGGTCTGGCTTGCCGAAGCCTGAACAGTCGATAGGCCCTGGAATATTAAGCGCTCGCTGCTTCAGGCATCACACAGGCAACGCCGGTGCCTTTCAGCCCGCAATAGCCATAGGGATTCTTGGCAAGATATTGCTGGTGTTCAGCCTCGGCGAAGTAGAGCTCGGGCGCCGGTGCGATCTCCGTCGTGATCTTGCCGCGGCCGGCCTTGCGCAACTCGGCTTCATAAATGTCCCGGGAGGCGAGCGCGGCCTGGCGCTGGGCCTCGCCGAAAGTGTAGATCGTCGAGCGATAGGTGGTGCCGACATCGTTGCCCTGGCGCAT
>VFQN01006961.1_pt1 | contig 12478 bp, 16 predicted proteins | sample 3512371 | NCBI WGS metagenome assembly VFQN01 (sample SAMN10412370, study PRJNA504923) | tailings metagenome | isolation source: Replicate 2 from Balatoc abandoned mine | place: Philippines: Itogon, Benguet | collected 2017-08-28
ATGCGGAGGCTGGTAACGTGGCCCAGTAACGTAACGTCGGGGGAGGGGCCCGGCGTTACGTTATCTGGTCCACGTTACCTGGTATGGACCACACGTATGGGCGTTTCGGTGAAGTTGTGACCACCCGAATATTAAACGTGGCGGTAACGTACCGTGGTGTGACCGCTACCTAACTGCAGGTACCCATGGGATCTGGCGCCAAGCGGCTTCAGTTCCGTGCAATCTTGGACGTCACAACCGGTTTCGCGCACAGCATTGGACCACCGGTACTGACCCCGGAGCTGCTTCACTCACAGTTGCCCGGTTACAGCTGCTTACCCAACGGTCACCGAAACCCAGGCAATGCAGGCCCTGCGCGTGGCAGGTTTTGGGGCAGGTGCATTTCGTCATACAGCTGCAGTCAGCTTTAATGGTGCTTGATGGACCTGTGGCCTCGGCATGTTGGGTGTGCCTGAGGCAGGCTGGGGTCGTCGCTTCGCCGGTTCAGGGCCACGTGTACCGCTATGCGGTGGCATGCATGGAAGGCACGTTGCCCTTGCGTTAGCCACTGGAAGCTGTAAGCCTATACCCATGATCGCACGAGGTTTTGTGGAGAAACATTATGCGTAGACCCGGAAGCTGAAAGTAGGTGATGTTGCGAAGGACTGGCGGGCGGTGCTGTTGCCGAGGGTGTGTTGGTCTTGGCGCACTGCCGCTGGACCTGCATGCTTGCTGCTGGTTTTTAGCGCCAAAGAGCGTGCGTCTCGCTCTTGGACTTTGGTTGGGCTGACGGGTGTTTTGTTTCCGGCGTCGGTGCGTTAATGACGGGGAGCTATAAGGCCCGAGCGCTGCAGGGCAGGCCCGCCGATGGGGTCAGGGGTGGTTGGCGGTTGTCCAACTTGGACAACCAACTGACTTTACAAGAGGATAGAAAGGGACATTCACCCTGTACGCTTATGGTATGCACGGCTTGTACAGGCGTAGGCCATGGACTCCGTAGTTGCGACGCCACCAGCAATTGCCTCCCCAGATGCTCCTGCTGCTCCGATATTGGAGGCGCCAGCGACCCCGCTGGCTGCTTCCCCAGCACCATTTCAAGCAGCTGCTGCGCCACCGCCAGCTGCCCCTTCAATAGCGCCACCGTCGACAGGTTTCCCGCTAACTCCCGCAACTGCAGCGCCACCAGCCCCTCTGCGTGAGGACCAAGTACAAAATGCAATCGGCTTCCTCTCACATCCTTCGGTAAGCTTAGGGTTGGTGGTGTTGGTTCGGAATGGGGTGTTGCGGAGGGGAGCAGGGTTTGTCACACGCTCGGTCCACATTTACGCTCTTAGCTCATCCTTGCTCGCCAGTCTGGCATCTTGACGATGCGTGGTGATAGGAGTTGTTACGTTGGCGAAGCATGAACCGTTTTCCGGCGTGCTGACAAGCATGGTCGACGGGGCTGTTGAAGCTCATCGCCGCGGACAGCGCGGTGGAGACTACGGACAGAACACTTAATCTTAGGTATGAAGGATGGAATGCCATGTGTTCTGAGCTCAAACCTTGGCCCCCTGTTTCTGCAACAGGTCCGGGCATCGACCAACGTGGCCAGCAAGCGGTCCTTCCTGGAGCGCAAAGGCCTGACCGCTGCCGAGATTGACGAGGCCTTCCGACGGGTACCTGAGGCGCCAGCGCCTGCTGCCGCCGCTCCGGCAGCGCAGCCCCCTGCTTCTGCCGTGCCCCAAGCGACCACCTACCAGCCGCAGCAGCAGGCCGCCCCCTACCAGTCGCAACAGCCCCAGGCCATGCAGGCACCGCAACAGCCGCAACAGCAAGCTTACGCCCCCGGTGGTGGACAGTTGGTGGTTGCAGGTCAGCCGCAGGCGCAGGCGCAGCAGCAGGCCCTGCCCGGGTACTTCCGATGGAGCCAGGTGGGACACCGCAACGGCTCTCTGCGAGCTGCACAAGGCCTCCCAGAGGTCTCCCAACTGCATGTTATGTTCACTTTTTCGCTTTCCCTTAGCTCGCCCTTCTTGTCATGCCACACGTCTGGCAGCGATCCCCTGGCGGATGACGCCCAAGGGCCCGCCGACCGCAGCCATACATGCCTGCACGCCGGACTACGGCAGGACCCCTGCACCCTCCCAGGGCCGCCCCCCTGGGCCGGGGCCACGCCAGGACGTACACCTTAACTGTCCGTTGGCCCCGCTGCCCCCTGCAGGTGGTCCTGGGCGTGGGCGTGGCGGCGGTGGCGGGCTGGGTGGTGCAGTCGCTGGTGCTGCCGCGCTGCAGGGCGTGGGTTGACGCGTGGCAGGCCAGCAGGCGGGAGGCGGAGGAGCAGCGGAACAAGGTGGGGATGGACGGGGGGGGGAAGAGGGGTGGGGGGTGGGGTGGGGTGGATGGGCGGGGGGTACACGTGAAACGCGAGGAAACCGGGCGGGGTGGGGCGGGGTCAGGAGGTATGTGCGGGTGCAGAGGAGTACGGTGTGTCAGGGGTGGCGTGGTGCGGCAGGTGGAAGGTGCAGGGGCATCAGGAGAGGGCGTGTATGAGGCTGTACCGGGTCAGAGGGACAGGGTCGGGCAGATCGGGCAGAGGTGGAGCTGGCAGGGGCCGGAGAGTGTACGAACCGAGTGTCCTGAGATGTGTTTGCTTATCGAAGGCGAACGATTACGGACAAGGTACGTGAACTTGGGCGTACGGAGTCAAGCGTGCAGGTAGCAGGGGTGGCTGTAACGGCCGTGGGATGCCTGCGCTGTGCGGCTTACGGCGAGGGTGGGCCCGGATGCAGTGTGGAGGGGCTGTGCCACCTGCTTGCCGTGACAGGCGGCAACGGGCTGAGCTGGTATGGTCAGGACAGCAGCTCCGCACGGCTACGCCTTCGCCGTCCTACTCGCGCCTCCGCTCGCTTTCAAGCCCGCTCTGCCTCCCCTGCCCCCTCCCCATCCCCGTCCCCGTCCCCCGCAGGAGCTGCTGTCCGCCGTGGAGTCGCTTAAGGCGGTGCAGGAGGAGCTCAAGACCAGCACGCAGGTGGGGGCGTGATGGACGTGCATCGGATGCTTACCAGTTTGACCTGCAGGCATGTCATACTCGTGTAGGGAGGATGGAAGGCGTGCTGTGGCGGCATGCGCGCGGGGCGGGTGCAGCCCGTGTGCTCCGCTTTTGTGTAACAGCAGCGCTATCGGCGCGGGTCATACTGCGCGATGCATTTCGGGATGCCTGGATGCTTCCTGCATGGGCTGCACGCTTTGTTAGGACCGGCTTTAGCGCCGCGCTTGAGGTGGCAGTCGTAAACGGCAACCGGCTGACCCTGCACGCGCTGCACGCCCTGCCCACCTGCAGGCGCTATCTGAGGCCGTCCTCCTCATGCGGGAGCAGCAGCAGCAGCAGGCACGTCCGGGCGGAGGCGGTGGCGGGGCGGGAGGCCTCCGCGGCTACGCAGGTCCCGGGTCCAACGCCGGCAGCGGCAGGTGGGCGGTGCAGTGGGGCCTGTAAGCGGGGAAGGACGCCGTGGCCTGGGGGTCGGGGCAGAAAATGACTGTGACGCACGCTGCTTGCACGTCGAAGGTTGGTTGTCGTGTCAACTCGCAATCGCCCCAACGCCAGGCTTGATGGAAGGTCACTCCGCGATTACCCTGTCCAGCAACCTTGACATGCGGCCCATTCGCCCCGTTGGTCTTCCCGCTCCGCCCCTGCAGGCTGGGCCCGCAGCAGCCGTCCGACAGCCGCTACCCCTCCACCAACCCACGAGGATACCCCTCGGGCAGTGGCAGCGGCATGGCCGGGCCGCAGGAGTACGGCAGCGGCACCGCCAACGGCCCGTACGGCAGCTCCTCCATGTACGGCAGCGGCAACGCCAACGGACCGTCGTACGGTGAGGACACGTACGCGCAGCTGCGGGCAGCTGCCGGCACCTACACCAACGCCTACCCGCCGGAGCCGGCGGGCGGCTCGTCGTGGAGGGGGCCGTACGGCGGGCAGCAGCAGGACGGCAACCTGCCGTACAAGGTGCAGACGCCGCCGTCGCCGTCGGGATCTGTACGGAGCGTACGGCAGCAGTACGGCAGCAGCGACCGGCTGGCGGCTGAGTACCCCCCCGCGGGTAGGTGACGCGGCGGGGGTGTGGTGGAGTGATATAGGGGCATAATGGGAGAATGGCGGACATGTGTGCGGTGTCCCACGTTGCGGCAGGTGGTGGACTAGGGCGTGCGTAGTTCTTTATCATACAATCTGGCGGGAGTAGGCGCAGGTTATGGACAGTCGTGATTGGCAAGGTTTGGGGCCCAATTGGTAAACCATTTACGGTCGGCGTGTTGCGCCCGCCGGCACTCGGTACAAGCAGGCCATGATGGCCGGGACCCATTGGAAGGCCATCGGGCAGTCTTGTGCCGCCACATGCATGGACATGCACCGGGCATAGAAACCGCATTACATGCGGCCCTGTGAAGTTGCTGCTTGCAGCAGCATGTGTAACGCACCCGCACAAGATCTCTTGGGCTGCCTCATCCCAAGCTTGCTGTCGTGGTCGCTACGACAAGGGCTGTTTTCACCACGGTCTGGTACCTGTGCGGGATACACAAACAGCACTGCCGCGACACCTCGAAGCCCACGCTCGAGCTGGTCCCAGCAGTAGCTCCAACACCATGTCTTGCAATGCGCGCTCCAGCCCACGCCCTTCCGTAGCACGTGTCATCTCACACGCCCTGGCATGCCCTGCAGTCGGCACTTGCTCAGCCACAAACAGGACCTCCTCCATCCGTCTGTGTCACGTCACCGCCCAACCGGTGACATCTGTATGCGGCACCTCCGCTTCCCCTGGCCCTGCAGGCTCCTCCCGCATCCCACCAGACGCCCCTGCCCCTGCCGCCAGCGACGGCGCCGCCTCCGCGTCCGCCGCCGCACCTGGGGCCCAGCCGCAGCGCACGCCGCCGTCCGGGCCCCCGCCCGGCGAGCAGCCGCAGTACCCTCCCTCCTTCTACGAGGTCATGGAGATGGTGTCGCAGGGCATCACGCCGCCCAACGTGCGGGTGGGTGCCTGCAGGCGGCGGGGGCTTGCTGACTTGCGCTGTGTGCGTGGTACCGGTATGCGTCAACGGGCCTCGTTGTATCGTAGCTGAGGTGCCGCGACAGCCTCCATGACCTGAATCCTTTGGCCCTTGTTGTATGTGGTCCCCCCCGCAGAAGATCGACGACAGCCCTCCCGACCCCACGCGGCCGCTGTCTGAGGCCCGCATGGCGCCGCCACTCAAGCCGTGGGAAAAGGCGGCGGCGGTGGGGGCGGCGGTGGGGGCGGCGGCAGGGGCGGCGGCGGCGGCGGGGGCGCCAGGCGGTGCCAGTAGCCCCGCGGCCAGGGGCGCATCGGCACCCTTCGGCAGCGGCAGCAGCAGTAGCGCTGGTGCCCCAAAGGTGTACGGAAGCTACGGCTGGGGTGCGCCCGCCAGCGCCGTATCTGGTCCTGGGGCGGCTGCTGGCGCGTCGCCGGCGCGGTCTGGAGGCTTTTTCGGTGCGGACGGGACGGCGGAACCGCCCTCAGCCGCGGCTGTTGGCGGCGCCGGCGGTGCGCAGGAGCAGCAGCAGCAGCAGCAGCAGCTGCTGCAGGGCGGCAGCGGGAGTGGTGGGAGCGGCGGCGCAGGCGGCACTGGCAGCGTCCTGAGCGTGCTGCCGCCTGTCAACCCGGCCTGGCGGCCGCCGCCGCCGCCGTCACGGACCGTCAGCGGAGCTGCCCCGTCGGCGGGAGCGGCGGCGTCTCCTGGCGGCAGCGGTGCCGCGCCCGCTGCAGTGGCGACGATGGGGCAGTCGGCGGAGCCGGCGGTGCCTCCCGCCCTGACCGCCATGGACGTGCCGTACAGCCCGACGTCCCAGGCGGCCTCCGTCGCAGCTGGCACGGCCGCTGCCACCGCTGCTGCTGCCATGGCGGCGGCATCCGCCGCTGCGGCGGCGACGGTGGGAGCCGCAGCGGGGGACGCCGATGCCGCAAGCGGCCCGGGAGATGCGGGGTCGGGGCTGGGGCCGGCGGGGGTGGCGGTGGCGGTGGAGGCGTCGGCTGCGCATGCGCCTGTGCCGGGTGCGGTGGCATCGGGGGTTGCAGCCGACAGCAGCGGGCCTAGCGGAGAGGCGGCGGAGCCCGCTGCTGATGGTGCAGAGCCCTAAGAGACGTTGTAGTGACGAGGTCGCAAAAGGAACTCATGATCGCAGGCCCTGGGATTGATGTGTGGGTGCTTCGGCGTCAAGGGCAACTAGCTGGGGGCAGTTGACTGTTGAAGGGCCGTTGTCGGGGCTTTGAGACCTGTGTAATGACCGCTTTGACGGCAGCGCACCAGCATCCAAATACGTTGTATAGTCAGTCAGTGCTTTCTCTTACGCCCAGCGCAGAAGCTGTGACCCGAAAGTGACGCGAAAGCAGCCCAGGGAACTGCCTACATAGCTGCTATTGAAGTTAACGTTAATCATATAATTCAGCACTGTCATATACTCGAGGTTTTACCAAGGCGTCCAACTGAAGAAAAATGCTGCGGCGCAATGTGCGCTTACGAAAGGAGTACCTATACCGAAAGAGTCTAGAGGGCAAAGAAAGAGCAGCGTATGAGCGGAAACGGCTAATCCGTAAAGCGTTGGAAGGTAAGCAGGGTTCTCGCGACTAGCAGCCGCCGGGATTCTCGGCATTTAGGGCCACGCCCAGAGGCAGGGGCTATTTACTAGCATCATGCAGCCAGCATTCAACACAGCATGCAAGGAAGGCAGGGGGGCTTTTTTGCGGGGCCAGGGCGTGCGTCGGGCCTGGTACTTCGGCACCCCTGCGCACCCAAGCTAGGCACACAAGCCTCCGGGCCTTCCCGATGAGCTCCCGCAAGGCAGGGGGGCTTCACCTCAAGAGCATACGTGTCCGCTTTGGGACCCGCGCTTACCCAGACCCTGTTCGATTTGACGGGACCCTCGCCGTCTCCTCGTCCCCTCCCCGCTGGTCCATTCCCTTCACTCCCTCATACAACGGTCTGACGCGCGAACATGCCCACGCATGCAAACACGCTACCTTTGCACTGTTGCAGAGGGCAAGCCCATCCCCACCGAGCTGCGGAGGGATGAGGCGTCGCTGCGGCGGGAGGTGGAGCTGGAGGACGACAACACGGCCGTGCCCAGGTGCGCAGGCCCCTTGTACTTCAGTGCATGCAGCTGAGGAGGTGTGGGTTAAGGTTCTGTGGGTGCATGGCACGTGTATGATGCTCGCGGTAGTGCCCAGGTGCGGTAGTGCATGAGTAGTGTTGACGAGGTGTGGGTTGAGGTTCTGTGGGTGCATGAAGCATGCATGACGCACGTGTGATAGGTGGGGCTGCAGGGCGACACCAGTGCGTGTGTGTCGAGCGGCGTGAGGGTTATGGGGCATGGGTAGACGGTACGTTGGTACTTGCCATTCGGGACAGGCGGAGCTAGAGGGCGGCCACACGGCCTTGCTCCGCTGGATGCGTGCTAGGCAAGTGTCGCGTGGGGTGTTGGGGGCACTGGCGTGCGGAGTTTGTGGCCAAGGGCGATTGTGCTGTGCGCGGGTGTGCGTTGGGCTGCGGATGGGTTCCCTTACAAACGAACGCCGGCTACCACGTGTGGGCAAGCCGTCGTGGGCCAATGGCATTGGCATTGGCATGTCGGGCGGTACTGGAGTGCGAAAGCTGAACGGCTGAGCGACGTCGGGTTAGAGGCTAGCAGCCCTTATTCAAGGGGCCCGGGTGGTGGTGCTGTCTGTTGGCAGCAGCTGCACGCCTGGTGTTGGTAGCCGCTTCCGCGGCACCTGTGATACCGGGTACTGGGTATAGGTGACACGGTGGTTGCACAAGCGTGGGCGGAACTCGTGCGCAACTCACGCGGCAGCCTAATCCAGCTCATGGCAACACCACTGCTGTGGGTTGCAGCTGCGGCAATGTGTTCAGGGACCAGGGCCAGCGTTATGCGACCAAGACACCGCTGCGCTCTGCCCTCCCCCCTCCCACCCCGTGCCCCCAGGTCCCACGTCGACGATGAGTACGCCCACGCGGGGGAGGCGGACCCCAAGGTGCTCATCACCACCAGCAGGGACCCCAGCAGCCGCCTCACGCAGTTCGCAAAGGTGAGCGGGAGCAGGGCTGAGTCACCTGCGGACGCCGTGTGCGTTTGCGTTGGGTTAGGGGTTAGGGTGTGCCGGAATTTCTTGGGTCCAGCGCTAGGGGCGCCTCACGCAGTTCGCAAAGGTGAGGCGCCCCTAGCGCTGGAACCCACCTCAGAGGCTGTGGGCCCGGTGTATATATGCACTGCTGCCATGTGCAGCATGTTGGGCGGGTTGTGCGGCGCCTTGGCGGTACTGCACGGCGAACGTGTTTTGCCGCCCGAACCGCACAGCGGCAGGCATTGTACAGCGTGTAGTGACACATTCCCCCGAGCCAGCCACCCCATGGCCACCTCCATCCGCCCTGCTGCCTCCCCGCCGCCCACCCGATCAGCAGACTTCGTTTGTCTTTCTACCGCCTAATCTCCCCGGCCACCCGCAGGAGATGAAGCTGGTGGTGCCCAACAGCCAGCGCATCAACCGCGGTGGGCTCATCCTGTCGGAGCTGGTGGAGTCGTGCCGCAACCACGGCTTCACGGACATCGTGGTGCTGCACGAGCACAGGGGGGAGCCCGGTGGGTGGCGTGCGTCATCCAAAGAGCTGTGTACCCATATATGCGCCAGGACGCAATTGAGCGATAGTTAACACACCGCGATACGGGCGGGTAGCTCGCTCAGGCTCTGTTGGCGGCAGCTCAGCTTGGCGATGACGCCTTGCATGCCGTGGTCGTTCCAGTCCTTGCTGGCTGCCTCCTGTACAGGACACATTTGCATCCCTGGCCACGGGCCCACATTACGTTTCGCCTGTTGCCCTCCTCCCTTGCACAGACGGCATGGTGGTGTGCCACCTGCCGTACGGCCCCACCGCCTACTTCGGGGTGTTCAACACGGTGCTGAGGCACGACATCGGCCAGAAGAAGGAGGTGGGGCAGCGCGCCAGCGGGTTGGAGAATTAACGCTAGCGGTTACGCTAGGGATGAAACCGGGCTCTTGTTGGCCGAGAGAATGAGGGTTGAACTGGCGGGCAATGTGATGGCGGGAGTCATTCAGGGATGGGACCGCCCTCGCCATCGTCAACGGCGCCGTGCTACTTTGCGGACGTGCATAGCGCAATGCCTTACGCACACCCATCACCGGTAACTCAGCAACCTGCTGCTGTACCCCCAGGTGGGCACCATCAGCGAGGCCTACCCGCACCTCATCCTGGACAACCTGTCCTCCAAGCTGGGCCAGCGCACCGCCAACATCCTAAAACACCTGTTCCCCGTGCCCAAGGTAAGGGAAAACGGTCACAAGCACACCGCGGGCGCGTGCAACGCGCGGGATGTTTTCTTTAACAAGCAGGAACACGAGGGTGAGACACTGCTGTTTCGAGGTCAGGGCCAGGGCCAGGGCATACGGGCGCCTACGTGCAAGCCTAGGTCATCTCATGGACAGACCTAGAACCCCGCCCGCCATACTCCTCTGCACCCCATGCCCGCCCCTGCCCCCAGGACGACTCGAAGCGCGTCGTGACGTTCGCCAACCGCAACGACTACATCTCGTTCCGCCACCACACCTACTCGCAGCCCAAGGGCGTCAGCAGCATAGAAACCACCGAGGTGGGGCCACGGGCAGTCGTACCGGATAGGGGTGGTGGTAAAGCCGCCTCGCAATAGGCTGCTACCCTGCCAGCTAATGGCAACAGCCCCTCGTGCCCCAACGCGTATCCTCTTTCTGCGCCTCACACGCCTACTTTGCACCTGCCGTACATGTTGTCGTACGTTGGCTGTTGCCGTACAGTGCGGCCCGCGCTTCGAGCTGAAGCTGTACCAGATCAAGCTGGGCACCATGGACCAGGCGCACGCGGAGAACGAGTGGGTGCTGCGGGCCTACACACGGAACACCAAGGTGCGGGCGGTTGGGCGGAAGTACTTCCTTGTACAGCATCCTCCGTTTGCCTGTGTTGATGTGCTAGTGATGCTAGCGCATCACGCGCTTGCAATGTCCGCTCGCTGACAAGCTGCTAGTCTTCGCGCCTTCGCACGGCGCTCGATAGATACCACCCCTCATGTGCGGTCAGAATGTTTCCCCGCATGTACGACATGTACAACGACGTCACGACTTTGTTTTACTCGGGTTTGATTGTACGGCATCGTGCGGTGTACGGCAGGCGTCCAAGCTGGCGGGCGATGCGGACAAGATGGCGCCCAACCAGCTGGCGGGCGTGGGCGGCGCTGCGCCGGTGGACGCCCTCAAAGACAAGGGCGGGGCGGGGGCCAAGGCCGGGGGCAAGGGCAAGGCGGGAGGCAGGGGGAAGAAGTGAGGTGCACCGGGTGTGAGTGCGGGAACTGATGAGGCGGGTAGCGGAGGTGGGATCTCTTTTGCCAATGAGGAAAGGAACAGGAGGATGGGACGCTGACCTTTGAGTGCAATGAGCGAGGATGTGCATCCATGCATACGTGCATATGACGTACGTGCTTGTTGGGCTTGAGTGCGCTGGATTCAGGTTCATGGGCGGCTGTTGTATAGTGGCCAGGGGATGGTGGCGTGGTATGTCGCGAGGGTGGCTAGTGCAATGTGCAGGGCATCGCTCAGCAGACGTGCAGGAGTGAGAGGTGTGACTGCGCAAGCAAAGGACTGCAAACGGGATGCGGCGCGGCGCAATGCATGTGCGTGCGCACATCCTGCGCAGTACGTCAGTCCTTGAGTTCCAACCTTGGGTCTGTGGGCGCTTGGGCCGAACTGCGCGCAACACCAGCAGCGCTGTGACGGGGGGGCGGCGGGACGCACGTGCCCACGCGGCCACACCCCTGCGGGCCGACGGGATGCCAAGACCAGCAGCAGATGGGTGGGGAGCCCAGCGACCAGCTGCCTGCGCTGGATGAGCGAAGGACAGAATTAGGCAGTACGCCGTTCGGCGACATAGCCAGGAATGTCCAGGAGGCGATCACCTTTCTCGCACCCAGGAGCCAGGACCAGGGGACTCCCCTGCCCAGGACCCAGCCCACAGCCTGCCTCTCCCCTGGCGCCGCACATCCGCCCCACGGGCCTGGTTGCCTTCCTTCGGCCTCAGGAGGGGGCTCATCATGGGCCACATATCCATCCAGTGCAAGCAGGTGCAAGCGGAACACACTGATGGTGCAACTCCTGTTGGGATGACTCGGACCAAGCATGTCAACGGTTGGTTGGATGCACAGCGGCAGGTACAGCAGGTAGGGTTACATTGTGCACTTGACAGTTACACGTGCCTTCCACTGGCCTGGAGCGACAGAGTCAGACCCGGTCAAGTACCACCGTCTTCGCTATCTTATCATACATCAACCCGTTTTCGAAGAGCCTATTCAAGTTGCATGTGGTACTGCAGTTGGGGGACATGGCTAATCGCAGGACAGGGGCCGCGGCTTCCGACGCAGCCACTCACTCGTATCATCCTATCAAAATAAATGTATTCACATGAAATAGTATGTATTGCAATACTGGGCCACGCCGGGTGTTGTTCTATGGGCCGGGGTCCGCGTCCGTACAGGAAAGCGCAGCAGTCCCTTGGATGGCGTTGATTACAGTAAAATTATTAAAAGCACAATCAGGTGAACTGGTCATTTGGCGGATCCACCGCAGCTGTTGGCGCGGCGAGCTCTCCTCCGTTGCCGCACCATGATGATAAACGCAGTTTCCAGGCTCGCCCGGCGCACAAGTACGCCGTGCCGCTACCGGTGAGTGACTTGCTAGCGTAAGGCCGATGTCTGCGCTACAGCAGCTGCCTTTGTGCAACGTTCTCGCCCTCCTCGAATCCAGTTCAAGGTTCTACTGCCGGGCGTCCGCAAGGCCGAAGGTGGCGAGCGCGGCGGCAGTCCAGGTGCGACCCAGGGGTGGAATCATGCTCTCCGAAGGCCGTCTGAAGGCGGGACGGAACCGTTGACACCTGTCTGCCATGGACTGTGACCCTTCGCTGCCTGCGTGCTCCTTATTACCAGGCTTCGACCAGCAGGCCTCTCCACCTGCTTGGCACTGTGGTGCTCACCCTCGTGGTCCTGGGCCACGGCCTGGTCATGCCGGCTGCCGCCTACGTGCCGGCTACCGGCTACGAGGCAGGCCAGGGCAGGGCCCCAGCCTGTGTCATGGTGAGCTCGACGACTTGTAGGCTCAGGGCTGCAGATTGTGTCCCTCCCTCTTATCTTGCACGTGGCGTTCTTGAATGCCATCTTCGTTCCCTTGCCCAACTGGTGTTGTTGTGAGTTTGCAAAATAGGTCGTTGTGGGGTCGGTGGGACGGTGCAACACTAAGGCCACGCCTGACCACGTTAGACGCACGTGACGGCGTGTAAGGCCACGTTGAGGCACGTAGGGGCGTGTGTACTACGTGCCCTCCTTACGCATGGGGGGCCTGCACCCGTGGGCCCAAGGCAGCAAACTGCGACGCCTGACACGTACATACGGTGGTATTATTTGTTAGCAACTCTGTAACTG
>VFQN01006963.1_pt1 | contig 12476 bp, 24 predicted proteins | sample 3512371 | NCBI WGS metagenome assembly VFQN01 (sample SAMN10412370, study PRJNA504923) | tailings metagenome | isolation source: Replicate 2 from Balatoc abandoned mine | place: Philippines: Itogon, Benguet | collected 2017-08-28
TGCAATGGGACGACAGTTAGCACGCCGTCCGGGGGTGCAATGGGACGACAGTTAGTACGCCGTCCGGGGGTGCAATGGGACGACAGTTAGTACGCCGTCCAGGGATGCAATGGGACGACAGTTAGTACGCCGTCCGGGGCGACCGGTGGGCATGTGGAGCATGCTCTACACCGCCGATCCTGAACACATGGCTGTGTGGTTGTGGGGGCAGCAAGTCCCGACTGAGTCAGGCAAGGGAGCGGAGTGAGTGGCGCAGGCCACGTGCCGTCGTTATGGCACCTGGCGGTTGCTGATGACGGCGGCTACGCATGGCCCCAGCAGAATGCGCGCCCTGCAAACCCCGCCCCCCGCGCATCCCACAGCCCCCTGCTCCAGGAAAGGGGAGCCGCTCCCCTGCCGCACCTGGCTTGATGTCTCGGTGCATGATACGGTGCTGGTGCATGTAGCGCAGCCCGTCCGTCACCTGGGGGCCGCGCATAGTGCACAGTGGCAGGCTTAGGCTCTCCAGTTGGCCTACCTGGCCTAATGTGCTAGCAGCAGCATTTCGTAAGCAGAAAGCATATTGCCGTTGGCAGCCGGTGTGCTAGCGGCATAAAGACATGGAGGCGCTAGCTGTGTGGAGTAGGTTCTTGTGGCAGGTCGTCATGGCGCAAGCTAGGCAGGACACTGCAGGGTGTACGCCCGGATCCCGACCCTAACCCCACCCCCCACCTGGTAGAACAGGCTCCAAATTGACGGCTCGTCCAGGGTCTTGCCCTGCTCCGCCGTCTTCTTGATTAGCCGCTTCAGGTCGCCTGCCAGTGGAACATTGGGCGGGTGAAGGAGTCAGCCACTCTGCACCTAACGAGAGCATACAACGCTCTTACCCAACATCCGCTTTAGTTTGGCAGGGTGGTGCGGCCGTGCCCCTCCTTGCAGGCGGTGTACGAGATACCGTATACCGCCGCACCAACGAATACTGAGTACCAGAGTCGTGGCCGCCACCGTCCCCAACACAGCTGATGGAGGAGCGCCAGGTCTAGTGATCTGATACCGGCAGTATAACATACGCCATATACCCCTGCCCCATGCTGCCTCCTGTGGCACGCTGGCACCCCGGCGACCGTGCGATATCCCCTGCCTCACGCTGCCTCGTGCCTTCCTGCGCCCGCTGCCGGCTGGCAAGCCGGGGCGCCACACGCGGGCCGACCCACCCGCCGGTGCCCACTCGAATATGATGATGAGCATGTTCTCGTCGATGAATGCGTCCAGCATCTGGATGATGTTGGGGTGGTTGAGCTGCTGCAGCAGCGTGACCTCCTGCAGGCAGCGCTCGCGCTTCTTGGCGCTCATCTCGAAGATCTGGCGGCAGTGGGGCGGGGTGGGGTGGGGGGGGGCGGGGTGGGGCGGGGATGGAAGAGGGCGTATGGGTCGCGGGTAAGGTCATGGCGTGATAGAGCGATTAGACAAGAAGGTCAGGGAAAGAGTAAGGGTTCGAGCATGTTTAGGCGTTCGGCGTCTTGGTACCGCAGTGGTGAACTTTCTGGCCCGGGACCCAACTTCGGAGGCTTCGCACGAACACTGAGCACGTGCAAGCGTGCAGCCCACCGATCTGCGACTCAGTAATGTGTATCCGCTCCCACTGGGTGCGCTCAAGGCATGTGTGCAGGCCAATGACACGCCGTGAATAAGCATGCGCCGCCCATGTCCGGTTATCTCCTCCATCATGCCCTTTACTTAGGCATGCCACACAGCGTGTCAACCTGGCGGCTGCATCCTGCGCACTGGTAGTATCCGTAGCTCAGAAGGAGGTTCACCTCGACACCAGTATGCCCGAAGTATCCCAGCGATACAGCACCGGTACCAGCGTTCACGCCAGCGAACACATCCACCGACATGCCATATGCCTGCTTCGCTATGCTGCACCCTGTCTCCTAACCTTGCTTGGCTGCATCTGTCTCAGGCTTCCTATGCCTGCATCCCGCACCGCATCCGCTACACACCAGTATGCCCGATGCCCATGGCATTGTCCGTACCCAAGCACGAAGCATGGGACAACCAGGCGGCGATACCGGTACGAGCTGAACACCACGGTCGGTCGGTCCACCATGTGAGCCCTTCAGTGGCTCGGGCCATGTCCCAACCCCGGCCCCTGCCACCATGCGCTGATGTCCAGCCGGCGCCCGCCTCCGCGTTCTCGTGGTCAGCATGCCCCCACCGTGTCAGCTGGCAGAGCGGAATGCTTCAGGGCGCCAACCGCCCGAGCCACTGGCCACTACACGTGGCCACTCAGTGTTTTGGCACATGCTTGGTGCGTTCCAACCCCCTGCTGTGCAGGTCGTGGTTGCTGGCGTAGTGTACCTGTGCGTCCTTCCAGGTAGCCAGCTGTCCTTACCCCTCCCCCCCCCCGTCCCCCGCGGTGAGACCTACCTCAACTTTCTTGACAGCCACCACGCGCCCATCCTCCCGCCGTATCCCTTTGTAGACCACCGCATAGCCCCCCTTGCCCACGGGCTTCTGGACGTCGTAAACCTCCGAAAGCCGCCCCGGGCATGCTGGGACAACTAACTCGCCCTCCGCCGCCCCCCGAGAGCCGGGTTCCCTGGATGCTGGCCTAGAAGCATTGCGAGATGACTGTTGTCTCAACAGAGGAGGAGGCGGCTGGCTGTTCGGGGGTTGAGGGGGCTGGGAAGGCTGCGACATGGCCCCGTCCGCGGGCGCATGCGACTAAAGGAAGAGCGCGAGGCACAGTCGCGTTATCCATAGCCTACTACTTGCATCTAATTGGTATATAAGGTAGGTAGTTACTTAAAAGCACGAGCAAAAGGCTCTTGCAAGGTCAAACGGAGTCCAGGTAGACAATAGGCGTTCAAAAGACTTTGCTTTGTAACAAAAACGCAACGATATGTTCTTCTCAGTTACCAGCTATTCGTCTAGGGCCTTTCCCCACCTGGTACCTGCAATTTGCCGTAGTCAGGTGGCGATCAATTTTTCAGCAAGGCTGTGCGTCGCTCTCGGCTGCTAGAGCCGTTGATATCTTTCAACTGCGTTACGATTAGGGTCAAGGGCACCGAAGCCCTCGATGGGTAGCTTCGCTTTGCACCAACCTTGGGTCGATGGGTCGACGGGCAGGTTAGCTTCACGAAATGGGCAACCAGCAGCGTGGCAACGCTCTGCTGTCATGCCAACGCGGGTGACACCACGTCGGGGAACGCTGAACGTCACGGCGACAGCGACTTCAGAGCGCGACTCGGCGCGCAGTGGAACTGTCACAAGCACCAGCACCTCGGTTGTAACAAACCAAGTCCCAAGCCCGGCAGTAATGACAGCAGGCAGCGCGGGCGCGCGGCAAGCAGCCAAGGCGAGCTCTCAACCGTCGCCCCTGAGCAGCGTGGACAGGCTTGTGCACCAGGAGATGAGCCTACGGACAGTCGACTGGGGGCAGGAGATGTACTGGGAGTGGGACTATAACAGCCAAATATGCTACCGACAGGTGCGTGCGGCTGCAGGTGTCTGCAACATCCCTCGGGCCACCAGCAGGGGACGGGCCCGTGTTAGTAGGGGTGCTTCAGCCCCCCTGATGTCCGGGCCGGCCTCTTGTGGCCTCCATTGGCAAGCCAACCGTAAAGCCATGGGCCTGCAAATTGAGAACATTCCGATGTCTTGGGTCTTGACGAAGACGTGGACCAGCGTGCGGACGTGTGAACGGGCCGCTCTGCACGAGGTGCCATTTTTACTACCGATTTCCAAGCACACTCACGTGCATGGCAAATGCATGAGTGCTGAACGTGTCTCCAACTCCAACTCCACGCATACCTGCACCCACTGCCCTTGTGCCTATACATTGCACCTGCATCTTGCCGTACAGGTCGGTGAGAGCGGCCCGCCCGTACTGATGGTCCACGGCTTCGGTGTGGGAGGGTACCACTTCCACAAGAACTGGGAGGCAAGTGCATGGGCCGCGACTCCGCTGCAGGCCCCTGTCAGTGCCAACGCCTATGCCAAGCGTACAGTAGCGTAAGCTACTTGGATCGGTTTACTGTAAAGCTGTGCACCTCTAGTGGCTACCCTGGCTACCGTACATATGTTGACCTCCACACGGTGCTGGCGTTGGGGAAGGAACGTGTCCTTTCGTGTGCTCGCCTGGCTCATTTGACGCCTCCTGGTGTCGGTGCTGCTGCCCGCAGGACCTGGGTCGGGACCACCGCATCTGGGCCGTGGACCTGCTGGGGCAGGGTGAGCGGCGGCCGGTGGAGTGGGGTGGGGAGTTAAGGTTGAGGTGCTGAATGTAAGGCCAAATGCAGACGGACATAAATGGGACAAGGTGTGCACGTGGGAGGGATGGGCACGCGTGTTGTCTGTGAAGACGGGAGTGAGTGCACCGTGTTGTCCCTTAGCTTTGCTGCACCCACACAGCCGCGGCCTAGCCTCAATACGCGAAGACACCTCACGAGGTCGCCCCATGAGCGGCCCTGAGCACCCGTGTTAACCGCAGTATGGCCTCTCACTAACCCCCCCACACGCCCATTGACTCGCCCACCGACCCCTGCCGTGTTGCCCTAGGCCGCTCCTGGCCGCGGCACCCGGTGCCCGCTGACGCCCGGCTGTTCTACTCGGTGGACATGTGGGCGCGGCAGCTGGCGGACTTTGTGGAGCAGTGCATCGGGGAGCCCGTGTACGTGTGCGGCAACTCCCTGGGCGGGTGAGGCCGGGCCGCGTGTGTGCGTGTGCGTGTGTTGAGTGGTGGTGGTTGTGGTGGGGGGGGGATGGCGGGCGGGCAAGGGCTGGTGGGCCAGTCAGCAGGGCGTGGGCATGGGCTCAACAGCACAGCGCACACATGCATGCCGTGGTAGGACACACCACCTGGGCGTCCCAGCGCTCTACTGTCGCTTCCCTCACCACTCGCGACCCCGTTCGCCCGCATCCCACCACTACCCCCCTACCCCCCTGCAGCTACCTGGCTGTGCTGCTGGCTGCTCGGCGGCCGGACCTGGTGCGCGGGCTGCTGCTGCTCAACGCCACGCCCTTCTGGGCCTTCCGCCCCGCCCAGGGCACGGAGGCGGCGCGGGGGGCGCTGTGGCGGGCCCTGGACGGGGCGGTGGAGGGCTCCGTGCCCGTGCCGGAGGTAAGACGATTGGAACAGGGGCAGTGCATACGTGGTTATGATAGTGGCCCCGTAAGTTGCACGCTGTAGCAGGGGTGCGGACGGGCGCGAGCGTGCACGGACGGCGTGGGTGGCCTTCGGCCTGACAGCAAGAGGCGTTTGTGTGCGCAGTACGCAGGGTGCGGCACAACGTGCGCACGTGCTGCAGCCCTGTCCTACACAGGCAAGCAGTCCCGCTGCTAGCCTTGAAGTCGTGCTCGCCGTCTCCGACCAGTAACTACCTAATCAGCTTGCTACACGTCGATACACTGCGTTTCCCGCCTGTCCAGCGTTGCGCGCTCACACTCCTGCTTCCGGGCTACACCACAATACAGCCATTGAGACACGGCGTCACAACGGCCTTTCGAAGCCCCCCATCCACTCCTCGTCCCTCCTCTGTCGGCGCCCACAGAATCTCAAGTCCGTCATCAAGCGGCTGTGGTGGGACAACCTCCGCTCCCCGCTCACCGTCACCTCCATGCTGGGGCTGGTGTACGCCGACAAGTGGGTCGGGGGCAAGGATGGCATGAGCATGAGCATTAACATCCGTACAGGGGGTTGATGCATGTCGATGGAACGTGAGGCCGAGCGTCGGGTGCCAACGCAGCCTCATTGAGCAGCTGAGGTCCTCCACCAAAGCTGCACGCTATTAGCGCGCTGACAGGTACCTCAAAGCTATATCCGCTCTGCTCGTTGTCATCATCCAAAGCAGTGTCATATCTAAGCACGGGGAACCAACGCCTGCGGCCGCAGGTCGGGCCCCGACCCTCCGCTTATCGCGCGCATCCTGGAGGCCACGGAGCAGCCGGGCGCGCTGGACGCCTTCACCTCCATCGTGCTGTCGCCAAAGGCCAGCAGCACATTCGACGAGCTGCTGGAGCAGCTGGCCTGCCCCGTGTGCCTGCTGTACGGTGAGGCACAGCAGCCGCACACGCACGTGAAATGCCTGCCTGGGGCAACCCCGGCCAGTGCCGTGTTTGGTCGTTGGCTGTTTTAGGTTGGCGGACTCTTCGTCACATAGTGCTGCAGCGGTTCCCATTCTTACCGCGATCGTGCCCTGCAAAGCTGCAACCTAGTACCACCACTCATTGACCCTACCCGCTTTTGCCCCCGCAGGCAAGGAGGACCCATGGGTCAGGCCCATCTGGGGCCAGCGGCTCAAGCGGCGGCTGCCCTCCGCCACCTACCTGGAGCTGTCCCCCGCTGGCCACTGCCCGCACCACGAGGCGCCCGCCGCCGTCAACCGTGCCGCACGGGCATGGGTGGCGGCGCAGGAGGGCAACGGGGCGCTGGGGCTGGCGCTGGGGGAGAGCTGGGACGTGACGGAGGCGGACGGGCGGGTGGTGCGGGTAAGCCACATCGAGGGGAAGCCCAGGAGCCTGGGCGAGCGGCTGGACAACTGGGTGTGGGGGCACCTGGGCAGGGCGCTGGGGGCGGTGGGGGCGGGAAGCGAGGGGCAGCAGGCGGCGGCGCGGTGAGGATTGTGGTGGTAAGGGGTGCTGAGGGGTGGTGTAGGGGTGTTTAGGACTTGTGTGAGGGGTATGAAGAAGGGTTGTGGGGCAGGTGGTGATGGTGGTTTTATGGCATGATGCAGCAGCGTGGCGGCAGGTGTGGGTTAGAGAAGGCAGGCTGAAGGTATGTATTGTCAAATGTGAGAGTTGGGATGGTGCTTTGGGGGAAGAGTGGGTGGTTGGGGCTGGTGATTGGATCGGGCCACGGTGCAGTGCGCTTTTGATGGACGTGGTCAAATACTACTGGCACTTGTGAGCGCGAGGGTGTATGGGCCCACCGGTTTTTTCCCCCACCTACGAAGGCAGGCTTGGCAGTGTACAGTTGCTGCGAAAGGGGCCTGGTAGTTGCATTATAATTGGGATGTGTATGTGCGGCATATGCATAAGCTGTCTGCGCTGTGGTGCCATTGGTGATCGTGTATGCAAGCATGACGCACATGGCAGGACCGTAAAACAGGGACCTTCGGGGACCGTACACTGCGTACTGGTCCAGAAGTTGCTGCGTGCACTTGTGTCAAAATGGGCAGTGTTGTGTTGCAAATGATCACGGTCGTGGTGTCGTGGAGACAACTCCTCAATTGCAGGGCCAGTCTGTTGCCACTGTGCTGTCCTGTGAGTGACTCTCTGCGTGGCTTTTCGTGTGTCTACTGAACGGAGCATATACGCCCATGGCAACTGCAATTTTGGTGACAACACCTTTCGATATATTGTATATGTAGATTTCACCAGCTGTGCGTTGATGGGGCTGCGTGTGCCATGCTTGGCGATTCTGACCAAGATTGACGAAATGCAACACCTAGAGCTTCCCTTTCCTTGTCGCAAAGCATGCACTTATTTTAGAAAGCCAAATTGTGAAGTTCTGTCGCAACCGTCAGCTCGTGTGGCGCTGACTGTAGGGCGATTGTTGCGCCGAAAGACCTAACGCCATGGCTTTGGCGGCAGCGGCAGCGCGGTTAGGCTTGGGGCTGGGCACCCAAACTCTGGCTGCATTTGGGAGGTCAGCTAGACAGCTGTCGACGGATAACCTGGATCTGAAGAAGGCCCTGGCGGAGCTGATCCCCGAGCAGCAGGTGTGGAGCCGCAAGCAGAAAGTCACGCCCTTTGACGCGGGCGATGCTGTCAGGCCCACTAACAAATGACAGCATAATTGAATACGTAGGAGCGTCTAAAAGCTATCAAGAAGGCCCATGGCAGCAAAGCGCTTGGCGAGGTCACAGTGGACATGACTATCGGCGGCATGCGGGGGATCCCGGTGAGCATCAATTTACTGACGCAAGCATAGGCCACCATGCTAAGGCTTACGTTTTGGGTCGGGCCTGGCGGTTGACCTGGGTGCAACACCTGCACAGTTGACCCTCACCAGAAGGCAAGCATCCCCGTAGCGCCTTAGCACCCCTAGGCGCATGGTGTGTGTTTCCTCCACACGCAAAGCTACACGACTGCATGCATATTCTCAGCTGCCCGTTGAGCCTGCAGAACCGCTTGAGCGCGACTGCCACCCACAGTTCCGCACGTGCCCTTGGGCCCTGACCACCTACGGCACGGACGCACCTGGCTGTACAGAACGCAGGAGACCGTTTCACAGTAGCAGACAGAAGCCCAGTGCTCGTAGCTTACCACCCCGTTGAGCCACTGCGTTAACACCGATGGCACCTGTGCGCTGTGCTCGCATGCCGCGACAGGGCCTGCTGTGGGAGACGTCCCTGCTGGACGCGGAGGAGGGCATCCGCTTCCGCGGCCTCAGCATCCCCGACCTGCAGGTGGGGCAGCCGTGTGTGTACACCGGTATGCAGTGTTGGTGACGTAGCACGGCAGCCCAGGTGTCCTGTGAATCGAGGCAAGGGTAAGGCCAGGCCTAGATAGCAGGACACGCGTTGCCAGCGGCCAGCCTGCTTGCATGGCAAGGAAGGCGTCGTACAGAGCTGGTCTCACCGATCTCCTCGTCCTCCCCGCACCCGACAGGCCAAGCTGCCGGGCGCGGAGCCGGGCGGCCAGCCCATTCCCGAGGGCCTGCTGTGGCTGCTGCTCACCGGGCAGGTGGGAGCGGGGTGAGAGGGGCCCATTGGGGGGGGGGTGGGGGTGTAACCGCAGAGCGGCAAAGGGACGAACGGAAACATTGGGCCTGCGGAGAGCGAGGTTAGTGGGCCATGGGGGGGGGGCATGTTACGTGAAGGGGCGGTGGTCGTGAGTGGGGTTGACAGGTGGGTGGCTGCTGCTCACCGGGCAGGTGGGAGCGGGGCCCAAGGGGGCTGAGCCACAAGGGCCGACGGTTGGGGTCGGGGCGTGTGTGTGCGTGTGGCTCGTGTGGCTCCTGCGCACAGGGCAGATGGGGAGCGGGGGCAGGGGGTGCACGTGATGCGAGGGGGCTTCGGTGGGGACCGGTGGGGCTGACGGCGGTTCCGGGCGGCAAGTGCGGAGGATGACAGGCAAGCACTTGGCCGTGTGCCTCTCAGTGCCGCTGGTTACACAGTGTAGCACAGCGCAGCGCTTGCCCTGTCGCCAGCCCTGGTCATGTTGTGCCCGGGCGGTGGCCTACGGCTGCTGCTGGCTAGGCAGGCGACGAGCAGTGTTCGGGAGGGCGGGCGGCGGCATTGCAGGGCTGGGGAGCAGTACGGCGCTGCGTTCAGGGTGAGGTCAGAGGCGTGGCGGGGGCAGCGCATGGGGCGCCAGTCGCCGGCATGCGCACGCTGGCCGCAGAGCTTATGGGCAGCGACTCAGGGATAGCGGGTACCAGCAGAAGTACCAGCGCCGTACGATTCGGCGCTCTGCGGGGGCACACATTTCTGGGGAGACGAGGCGCACGCGGCTCGCGGCGCTGAGCAGCCCGGTGCCAGACCCTGGACCCCGGCCGTAGCGCAGCCGCTGTGGCAGCCGCTGTGGCAGCGCGACGTGGATTGGCGTTGTGCCGTCGTACCATCGCCCCTTTACCTGGCCTCGCTCACGCTATCCCACCGCCACCCCCTCCCGCAGGTGCCCACCAAGGCGCAGGCCGACTCGGTGACCGCCGAGCTGCGCTCCCGCTCCAAGCTGCCCGCCCACGTGGTGCGGGTGGTGGAGTCGCTGCCGCCGGACGCGCACCCCATGACTCAGCTGAGCGTGGGGGTCATGGCCATGCAGGTGGGGGGCGGGTGGGGAAGGGGAGGGGAGGTTGTATTAGTTGGTGTAGGCGTGGGTCGGGTGCACGTGTTAGGGGGCGGCGACGGCGGCCGTCATGGCCAGGCAGGTGCGGGCGGGAGGTGAGGGTGTGGCGGTGCGTTGTGAGGTGACAGCGGCCGTCGTGGCTGTGCAGGGGCGGGATAGGGGGGCGGGGGGGGGGGGGAGGGGTGCGGGCTGTGGGGCTGTGGGACTTGGTGTACAGATGTGGTGGCGACGTGACCATGCGGGTGGAGGCGGGGATGGAGTCACGTGGACCCAGAGGGCGGGCGCGGGCCGGATGTGGGTCATGACAGCTGCTGAAAAAGCAGGGGCCACGACGGGCGACCGGTGGCATCCACAAATTGCACCTCGAGGTACCATGAAGGCCCGCTGCTGTCCGCCCCACAGTTTACCCAGCCCCCCTACACGTACTGACCTGAAAAGCCGTGCCCCTCCAACTGCCTTGCGCGTCCGTCCGCGTTCCGGTACCCATCTTCTACGCACGCACGTAACCTCGCACAACGTGGCCCCCCCCCACCAGAGCGACAGCCGCTTCGCCGCCGCCTACAGCTCCGGGCTGCACAAGTCCAAGTACTGGGACCCGGTGTACGAGGACAGCATGAACCTCATCGCGCGCCTGCCGCAGCTGGCCGCCATCATCTACCGCCGCACCTACCGCCAGCGGGACTACATCCCGCCCTCGCCCACCCTGGACTGGGCGGCCAACCTCAGCCACATGATGGGTGCGTGCAGCCGGCGGCAGCGGGGGTGGGCCTGTGTCCGGATTTCAGGGTCCCTCATTGGATGACCCTGGGGCGCCGCCTACTGCCAGTGTACGTAAGGATATGTGTGCTGGCTCGTGACTACCGCGATCGCGGCTGCCTGCGTTGTACTCGCTGCATGCTCAGCTGCTGTGCTTTCGTCTGGCCCGCCGTTGAGCGTTACGCGTGACCGTGCTCCCCTGGCCCTCGCCCTCGGTACCAACGACAGGCTTCGCTGCGGTTTGGTCGCCTGGCCGACCTGGGCATTCCGCCTGACAGCACACCCCTCCCACTGCTGCTCCCCCCCCCCCCCTCCCCTCCTTTCCAGGCTTCGACGACCCGGGCTGCCTTGAGATGATGCGGCTGTACCAGACCATCCACAGCGACCACGAGGTGGGTATATGAGAAGGGGCCAGAAGGTTGGGTTGGAGTGCAAGCTATAACGCAGTTGGACAGGGAGGTGAACCGGGAGGGGATGGGGACTGAGTCAGGGGCTAAGCGGGGCCGGGACTTCGGGGACTCCGGGCTGGGTATCGGGGGGCTTGAGGTCCGGTGGGGGCGAGGGGGAGCTTCCGCCGAGGGCTGGAGTGTGAAAAGCGGGCGGGGCAAGGAGTGCATGTGCATATGCGCAGGCCGGTGCTCCAGATCCGGGGGGCTTCGAGGGCCGTGTCCGCGAATGCAGGACAGGCAGGTGTGTTACGGCTGGACTGCCATCATCACGTGATCAGCCCTTGACCCCCCTCCTTCACCAACATAAGACACACGTTAAGCCACGCGTCCGCCCCCCGCCCTTGCCCACCTCCACCCCAGGGCGGCAACGTGTCCGCGCACACCACGCACCTGGTGGGCAGCGCGCTGTCCGACCCCTACCTGTCGTACGCCGCCGGCATGAACGGGCTGGCGGGCCCCCTGCACGGCCTGGCCAACCAGGAGGTGCTGCGCTGGCTCAACGACCTGCGCGGAAAGGTGCGAGAGGCTGGGGGTTGGGCGGTAGAAAGCTAGCCAGAGCCAGTGGATCCACGTAAACGGTGGTGCGGGTTGGGGGAAGGGCTACCAGGGTGCTGGGCCCACCGCCTGGACAGGACAAGGACGGCTTGGTGGGCAGCGCGAGGGGGCGGCGGGACGGGAAACAGAGGGAACGCGGCGGGAAGCGTAGCGGCAGGTGCCGGGGGGTTCTCTAGGGCTCCACCCGCGTATGGCTTTACGCGCAGCCTCTCTCCCGTCGGCCCTACCGTCCCCGTGCTTGGCCGCAACCCCGACAAGAAGGCACTGCATAAACCATCAAACTCTAGCTTCCGCTCGTTGTGAAGCAAGTCATGTTTGCTATCCTTTTTCCATGTGCATCCTTTGTTCCGCAGCTCGGCCGCAACCCCGACAAGGAGGCAGTGCGCAAGTACATCCAGGACACGCTGGCGTCCGGCAAGGTGGTGCCGGGGTACGGCCACGCGGTGCTGCGGAAGACGGACCCGCGCTACACGGCGCAGGTAAGAAAGGATGGTCTTTGCCTTCAGGGTGCGGCCTAGCGAACGGCGAGGGCAGGGGACAGGTGCTGCTTCCTCTCCGCACGTTGCACCACGCTGCCTGCTTCCCTCCATTCCCCTTTCCCCCGCGCTCCTGGCGCTAGCGTTTTCGGGACCGTTGGGCCAGATCTCGCTCCTTGCTGCCTCCCTCGCGGCAGGCGGAGTTGCTGCGGGTCACATTGGATCGTCCCTCACCAACTGCTCCTGGTTACTCCTTTCCCATGTCCTCCCCCCTCGTCTCCCCCCCCCCCCCCAGCCTTTCGCCCAGGTTTTGCCTTGTTTGTCGCTCGCCGCTCGCCGCTAACCTCGCTTCCGCAGGCTGACCGTTTCCGTTTCCGTTACTTTGCCGCTCTGCGGTTACCCCCCCCCCCCCTTCATTAGCCAGTTCCGCCGGCTGCAGCGTGTCATTACTGACATTCATAACTTC
>VFQN01006965.1_pt1 | contig 12475 bp, 10 predicted proteins | sample 3512371 | NCBI WGS metagenome assembly VFQN01 (sample SAMN10412370, study PRJNA504923) | tailings metagenome | isolation source: Replicate 2 from Balatoc abandoned mine | place: Philippines: Itogon, Benguet | collected 2017-08-28
GTTGTAGATTTCGTAGAAACGTTGCGTGCGATCGAAGCGGGGATCGGTGGTGAAACCGCTTTCCTTGTCGACCATGTCGGTCGGAATGATCAGGATCCACGATCGATCCGCGGTGCGCTCCCAGGTAGGTTTCGTCCAGCGAAATCCCACGTCGCGCAGCTCTGCCTGGGTCATAAATATGGCCTCCTTGCCTTCCGGGTGACCCGCAAGTCCATCCATGAACCTGCCAGCACGCGGAGATTATCAACCGGCAGGATTTGCCGGTCAAGCGGATTTCGGCCGATCTTTGAAATCTGTTCCAGGCGACCTGCGCGTGGCTGGATGTTTCAGCCCTTACTTCTGCCTTCACCCGGGCCACGTCCAGGTGGGTATCGTCGTGATTCAGAGGAGTTTGCGGAAGAAATCCTGCTGACTGCCGGCGCGGTTGTGAAATTCCGGCCGGGTTTCGCAAGGAAAACGATGCTGGTGAGCGGCCGGGCCGGATCATTCACCAGCACGAAGCCGAAGCGGGAAGTCCTGCCAATTCAATCGGTTGCGCTTCGGGCTGGTGTTGGCAGGGTACTCAGCTGCCGACTACCACCCCTGTACGCAGATGCCTGGCTGCGTTCCTGTCCCCTGCGGCGGGTTCTGGTATGATCGCGGTCGCCCGGGTGGACTCGGGAACCCGGCATTTTCTCGTAACTGACTGACGATGACTCCGCAAATTCTGCTTGAGGACGGACCGCTGCTGGCGGTCATTAAACCCGCCGGGTTGCTCACGCAGGGAGTTCCGGGAGGGATTCCCACCGTAGAGCAGTGGGTCAAACAGTATCTGCGCGAAAAGTATCACAAGCCGGGGAACGTGTACCTGGGCATTCCCCATCGTCTGGATCGTCCGGTGTCCGGAGTGATGGTGTTCGCTCGCAACTCAAAAGCGGCCGGGCGGCTGGCAGAGCAGTTCCGGGAACGCCAGGTCCGAAAATGGTACGTGTGCGTCGTCTCCGGGACGCTGCCCGCTCCGCAGGGCTTGCTGACGGACTGGTTGCTCAAGGATGCAGATGCGGCGCACGTGACTGTCGTTGATTCGGAAGTGCCCTATGCCCGACGGGCGGAACTGCGCTACGAGCAACTGGCCACAACCGGCCAGCACAGCCTCGTCCGGGTGGAACTGCTGACCGGTCGCATGCACCAGATCCGGGTGCAACTCTCGTCCCGCGGCTGTCCCATTGTGGGCGATCATCAATACGGCTCACCGCACGAACTCTTGCAGAAGGATGCGAGCTTCGAGGCCCGCGGCGACGTGTTACTGCTGCATTCCGTCCGTCTGGAACTCAAACATCCGGTCCGTTACGACGACCTCTGTCTGACAGCTCCAGTGCCGGAATTCTGGTCAACCAGCGGTTTCTGGCCACCGGAATTTGCCAGCGCCCTCTCAGCCGTGGCTGCTGACTGATCCAGAGGATCGCAAGGACTCACCCGGTGAACAGTGCGCAAATCCTGTTGACTGCGGGATTGCTGCGCCGTCGGTGTCCATCGCCGCTGTGCCGTGACTGATCGGCGATCATTGATTCATCGCCAGGTCTGGTTGACAATCTCAACGGATTCAGGCTCACGGGTCGGTCACGCACTCAGGGCACCGACTCTCACGGCACATGATGTTGTGAACCACTGGAAAAGGCGTCGGGATGATCATTCGGCGAGTTGTGATGCTGCTGTGGCTGGGGCTGGCGGGAACCGGTCTCGTGGAAGCCGCCGAACCAGTCGATGCCGTGGCCTTCAAGCAGGCCGGCATTCTGGCGACCTGGGAAGCCTATGGCGATCGGTTGACGTTCGGACGTGGTCAGACGCTGGCGCTGTTGGATGACGGCTGCAAGCTGAGCATGCCGGAATGGTCGATGTCCGCCGGCGATGTGCCCAAGGTACGGATCTGTTTTGACAGCGTCGATGGTGATGACGATCCCCGGCACGAGGGACGCGGTTATCACGGTTCCACCATCGGGATTCCATCGTCGCTCAACTATGGTGGTAAACGCGGGGTCGCGTGGAACAATCAGGTGGCCATCGTGCGGTCGCTGGAATGCTGTCACTGCAAGATCACCGACAGCAGCACTCTGGCGGGCGCCTTGCAATGGGTGATCGACCGGCATCAGCAATACGACATTACGGCAGTGAACCTGGCGCCGGTGGATGATCGGGAGCATGCTGAACCGGTGCCGACCGAGATCGACAGCAAGCTGCAGCAACTCCGGAAGCTTGGCATCTGGGTGAGTGCGCCGGCCGGCAATCATCATTACAAACAGGGGATTTCCTGGCCGGCCTGCCAGCAGGATTGCTTTGCAATCGGGGCGGTGAAACGCGGTGTGGATGAAGTCCACCTGGACCGTCATGCGAAGATCGATCTGGTGGTGCCGGCCGCTGCCACATCGTCTTCCAACGCGATCCTGTGCGGTTCGGTCCTGATCCTGAGGGAAGCGATCGACGTGTCCGGTTACGACTGGCACCGTGATGGCCAGAATCGGCCGGAGGCGCTGCTGTCCATCTTCCAGAAGACAGGTCCGGCCGTTACCGATTCTGCCACAGGGTTGACCTTCCGCCGCCTGGATCTCAAGGCGGCGGTCGATCACGTGTTTCAGCAATCGCTCAACCAGTAGCCGATCAATTCCAACTGCTACGGCTTACGGGTTCTGACCCTGTTGCGGTCGTCCGGCGTTGATCCGGTCGATCACAGCGCTGCCCTGATCCAGTGCCTGGCGACCGCCGCGGCCGAAGAAGTTGGACAGTTCGATAATCGCCGGGCCCATCAGGAACAGATAGACCGCCGGCATCAGGCACAGCACGGTCGGGAACAGCAGCCGGAAGGTGGCCCGGTTGCCTTTCTCTTCCGCACGCTGTTTCAGGCTTTCCCGCATCGTGTCGCTGTAGGAGGCCAGGGCATCGCTGATGCTGGTCCCCATTCGTTCGGTCTGGGTCAGCAATGAGGCGAACGAGTGGACTTCCGGGATATCCGTCCGGTGGCTGAAGTTGTTCAAGGCGGTCTGCAAGGTGCCGATGCGCGCCTGATGGTCGACGATCCGCAGTTCCTGGGCCAGCGCAGGATACGGGCCACGCAGGTCTGGCAAAATCCGGCGCAATGCATCGGGAATCGTCAGTCCCTGGCTGACGCACATATTCAGCATGTCCAGCAGGTCGGGCATACCGCGCTCGATCTCGGTGCGACGTTCGGCTGCCTGGCCACGCAAATACAATCGTGGCACGGCCCAGCCGAGCAGTGGCAGCAGAATCAGGCTGATCATCGCGATCCACTCAAATCGCGGCGGAGACAGGATCAGGAAGACCCCGGCTATAATCAGGCCAGCCATCAGCAGCACGTAACGGACTGCTGCAAAGTTCTGCAGGGCATGCGGCTCGTAATACCCGGCCGCCTGCAGTTCCTTGCGGGATTCCTCGAAACGGGTCGGCGACTCCGGCAGGAACGAGGCCAGCACCGGCGTCGCACTGCCAAACACATAGTCATCAGTCCGGGAGACCGGAACATCTTCCGCCAGCACACGCGGCAAGTCGTCTGACTTCCGGTTGGCAGCATTGAGCAGCGGTTGATCGGCCCAACCGGCCGGCCGCCATTCGCGATCATCCTGACGAAACACCACCGGTACTTCACCGGCGTCTGCTGTCTCGACGAGATAGGCCGGGCGGGCTGTCGCTGATTCTGACGGGGCTGCCGCCGGAGTTTCTGCCGGTGTCAGTTCGACTCCCGGTTTCAGGATCGTTAACGGGCTGGTCGCTTCCGGTTCCCCGGCTGCGAATGATGTCGCTGCTGCGGCCTCGAGAGTGGACGGTTCCGGGGACGACCGCACGGGCGCCGGCGCGTCGTCATACGATTCTGGTGCGAACTCGTACGCATGACCCGCTTTTGACTGGCGATTCTGCCAGCGGTTCCACCAGAGTTTCACCAGACGTGACAGGGCCCACAGGCTGGCGACGCCTGCCACCACATACAGCGTCAATCGCAACCAGGGGGCCATCAGAATTTCCTTCGGTCGAGCAGCAGAATGAGAATCAGATTGCAGTCAGTCGGATCGTGTCCGCGGGAACTGGCCAATACCGGATCAGCCACGCTGGCTGTCCTTGAGGATGCGAAGCACCCAGATCGCACCAATTACTTCGAGGGCGATGGCGACGAAGGTGGCGGTGCGGCCCCAGGCAGACCCCATCAACTCCTGGAAGTAGGTGGGATCACGGAATACGAAGAACGTCAGAATCGCAGGCGGCAGCACGATCATTAACGTCGCGGTCGCGCGGCTGGCGGCTGTCGCCGCTCGCAGACGTCCGAGAAACGCCAGACGGTCGCGCACGGCTTGCGACAGGCGATTCAGCACGGTGACCAGATCGCCGCCGGTCTGCTGCTGCACGGTTAGCGTGGTATTCATCAGGCTGAGCGTCATCAGGCCGGTACGCTCGGGCAGATCCCGCAGCGCCTCTTTCAGCGGGACGCCCATTTTCAGGCGTCCGGCGACCAGGCTCATCTCGGTTCCCAGCGGAGCCGGGGTGTCTTCTGCGACCAGTTGCAGGCACTGTTCGACGCTGCGTCCGGTCTTGGCGGCCCGGCCCAGTTCTTCCAGCATCGCGGGCATCTGCTGCATCATCAGTGATTGCCGGCGGGAGCGCGCGATCATGGCGGCGACCACCGGCAGCAGAAAGCCACACAGGGTTGCAAACGCGGTCGTCAGGAAATTTTCCTGGTAGACGAAGATCAAACCGCCGAGCGTCAGCCCCGAACACAGGCACAGCATCAGCACCATAGATGGCGCAAGTTCCCAGCCACACTGGATCATCAGCACGTCGAACCAGCTGTTCAGCCGGTCTGCGGAGTCGTCCTGACGCCCGGAGCCGAACTGCTCCTGCTGTTTCAGGATTCCCGAGAAGGCGGTCTGGGGTTCAATGTTGCCTGCGGACATGATTCCGACCAGTTTCCGTAGATTTATAGAGTTTCCGGGTGGGAGCTCTCTGCGCTTAATGCACCGGCAGTTCCCGCGCGGCGAACAGGTCCGGATTCACGTCGACACCGCGAGCCGTCAGGGTTTTCAGCACGCCGGGTTCATAGCCGGTGGCATAAAACGCACCCCGGGCCTTGCCGTTATCCACACCGGACAGCCGATGCACGAAGATATCTTCCAGCAGGTATTCACCGCCGCGGCAGCCATTCAGTTCCGAGATGCGGACGATCTTTCGTTCCCCCGTGCTGAGCCGGGCGATATGCACCAGCAGGTTCACCGCGGACGCGATGTACTGCCGGGCCACCATCGTCGGCAATTCCACGCCGGACAGTGCGATCATCAACTCCATACGATCGAGGGCATCACGGGTGTTGTTCGCGTGAATGGTACTCATGGAACCGTCGTGGCCGGTGTTCATGGCCTGCAACATGTCCAGCACTTCACCGCCGCGGGCTTCGCCGACGATGATGCGGTCCGGCCGCATTCGCAGACTGTTCTTCACCAGATCGCGCTGCGAGATTTCACCGCGGCCTTCCACGTTCGGCGGGCGTGTCTCCAGCGAGACGACATCCTTCTGCTGCAGTTGCAGTTCGGCTGTCTGCTCGACGGTGATGACGCGCTCGGACTCAGGAATGAACCGGCTGAGGTTGTTCAACAGGGTCGTCTTGCCGGCGCCCGTACCGCCGGAGACCACGATGTTCAGCCGGCCGCGAACGGCTGCCTGCAGGAAGTCTGACATCTCGGGCGTCAGGCTGCCCATCCGGACCATGTCTTCAAACACCACGGCACGGTTCTTGAACCGGCGAATGGAGACCGTGGGACCTCGCAGGGCCAGGGGAGGAATCACAGCGTTAAAGCGCGACCCATCCGGCAGCTTGGCATCCACCATCGGCGAGACTTCATCGATGCGGCGTCCGGCGCGACCCACCAGCCGCTGAATGAAATGCAGCAGGTGCTCATCGTTGGCGAAGCGGATATTGGTGCGTTCCAGCCGGCCGTTGCGTTCGACGAAGACGTTGTCGGCGCCGTTGATCAACACGTCGCTGACGTCCACGTCGTTCATCAGTGGTTCGATCGGTCCGAAACCGTAGATTTCATCCATGATCTCGCGGACCATGGTTTCCCGGGCCTCGGCCGGCAGTTCAATGGTCTGTTGCGAACAGAGATGCAAGGCCAGGGCCCGCAGTTGCGAACGCAGTTCGCGCTCGGGCAGTTCGCCGGCTTTGGACAGATCAATGGCATCGACCATCTGCCGGTGCAGGCGGGTCTTGAGATTCTGGAATGCCTGGCGGTGTTCCAGCGTGGTGGATTCGGGGGCTTCTACGATCATAGCGGGTCGCTGTCTCCGGCGAGGGCAATTTCCGGTGCGGCGCTGGTCGCCGGCGGAAGTGCGTCGGTGAGCTGCAGGCGGTAAATGCAGGAAGGTTGTGAACGGTCCGTGAACGGGACCGGTTGTGGGAGATCGACGGGCAGACTGTCGCCGAAAGTGCCGGTTGTCGACTGAGGTGTCGGCTGCACCAGGGCGGTGCGGGTGGCGATCACCGTTGGCTGGACGACTACCTGGCAGCTGCCGTCGCGCTGATCCAGCACGCGCAAGACCCGGACTGCAACCAGCTGCATACAATTCACAGCTTGCAATTGCGATGAACCTGGCAACTGCGCGATGCCAGGCTGCTGCCCGGCATCGGAGGCCGTGGCCGAAGAATACAGCAATACGATCCGCGGCTGGCCCACAATCTGTTCCAGCGCCGTGCGGTCGGCGGCTTCCAGTCGGGGCAGTCCGCGCAGCATCAGGCCTTCAACTGGCGGTGTTGCCATTGAACCGGAACCAGTTGCAGACGTTGCGTCTGCAGAGTTGGCAAGTGACGTGGAAGCGGGTGGTGTGTTGTTCGCTGACCCACTCGCAGCCGGAGGCCGGAGGATGTCCGCCGGTGGGGAGATCCCCGGTGACTGCGCTGCAATTCGCAGTTCGCCACCCCATTCCGACAAGTCGGCCAGCGACCAGCCGCTCTCGAACTGCCGGAGCAGGTCGACATTCCGAAAGCCGGAGCCGATGTCGAGCAGCTGCAGATTCGCACGGCTCGCTGGCTCGCCCGTTCCCGGGGTTCGCAGCGTCAGTTCGGGAATACCGTCCGGTTCATTCGTGACGACCCGGCGCAGTTCATCGTAGCCGTAGTCATCGCGTCCCTGACGCAGTGTGATCGCTGCTTCCCAGGTATCCTTGCGCTCCCCGGTCGGGTCACGCCACCAGATGGCCAGTGGAATGCCGGGCACCGTCGAGCCTGCCAGCGGTCGGACGCCCATGACATTCCCGTCAATGCTGGCGGCTGCCAGGCCAACGGCATCTCCGAACGGCTGGCGGGTCAGACCGCTGATAAACAGCGCCACGGGATTGCCGCGATAGCGGGTGCGACTGGCGGTCACCACTACCGTCGAGGGCAGGGGGGCCCGATCGTTATACAGACTGGCGGTTGTGAACGGTTCGGAAGTGCCGGAGGCTTCGGGGAACCAGACGTCGCGTTCCTCAATGATAACCGGCGCTCCGGCCGTCCGGTTTTGAGCGGCGGTCATCACTGCCGCCTGCACGGCCTCGTCCATCAGCGTTTCGGCCGAGGTGAACGAGCGCAGGCGATCGTCAGACGCCAGTTGCCGACCTGCTGCGAGAGCCGCGGCTTCTGCTGCCGTCGTTAATTCCAGCCGGGCCGCTTCCAGCCAGAGGCGGTCAAGGATCAGGGCAGTGCCGAGCATGGCCACCAGCAACACTCCCACCATCACCGGCGTCGTGAAACCACGTCGCCGTGAGGCAGGGGACTTCAATGCTGGTTGGGCAACATTCATAACACCAGGGATTCCAGGGACGCTGTCCAGACTCTCCAGCGATCTTTCACTGAGGGATTTTCACGGACTGAAGAATCATCAGTTGTTCGCCGGTAGCCGGCGGGCTGCCGTCGGATCACGACGTGTTGACGGAGACAAGGTTTCTGGCAGTCCCCCTGGAGTGCGTGACCCGGGCTGCGGAATTCCGACCGAGGGTTCCGGAGGAGCCGATGGCGGCGCTGCATTGGAGGGCGGCAAGGCCATGTTGCTGCCGCCGCCCTGGCCGGGAACTCCCGGGAGACCCATGTAGCGGCGGTAATCGAAGCCCTGACGTTGCGGGTTGTTGACACCGGCGTCAATCCGGCGTCCCTTGTCGTTGAACATCAGCGTATCGCGACCGGTGCCGCGATAAATTTCGGCCATGAACGGTTCCGGAGCCTCTTCCTGTGGCTTCAGTCCCAGAATCTCATAGAGCGTGACCCGCTCGGTATTCGAGAGCGCGAGTCCACCGTCACCGGCGCCGTTCGGGTTGTACGACAGTGTCAACTGCCCGCGGCCCTTGGCCAGCGTGATAATGTTCGTCTGCGGTTCGGTCAGTTCGAGCGTGACGTTGTTGCTGCTGCGATCCAGCCGTCCCTGCTGCAGATTCCGGTTATAGGCAATCACCTTGACGCCTTCAAACAGGCGCATCGTCAACCCGCCCTGGAAGGCGTCGTCGTTGGATGCGGCACCATAGGTAAACAGGACGTCGACATATTCGCCGGGTTTCACCAGACCGTCGACCATCGCGCCGCTGTCGGACACGTCAATGGTGACCGCCCGCATCCCCGGTCCGACTCGCGTGCTTAGCGATGGCAATTCACCCGGCTGAAATAACTGGTTCGCCCGGATCGGCTGGGCCGCCTTGATCTCCTCTTTCGCGATCCGGCCGACGATCACGCGGTTGACCAGCAACATGTCCCGATCCAGCTTTTCGACCGGAAACGGTCCCATGCCGATATGGTTCTCGGTGATGAACGTGCCGGCGGGGATGTCGGCGATTCCCATCGGGATGTTGCGCGTCGAGGGCGGCCGCGGGGCTTCGTCCCGGGCCAGCAGATTCTTGGCGACGTAAGCCATGACCAGCAGGCCCACGACTCCGAACATCACCATCGTCAACAGGGCGGGCGTCAAACGTCTCACGAAAGGCTCTCCCGAATGCTGGCACGCCGGAAGACTTGCCTCCGGGGTCAGCAGGATTTCACAACGGATTCACTGCAAAAACGAAAAGTGGGAGTCCATTCCGACTGATACAGGCTCGATACCATCTTGAGTCGTTTGCACGACCTATTCACGGACCATGCGGGTTTCGGAACTGAGTTGCTGACCGGCGAGTCCAATTCCGATCGGCCACAGCAAGTCCGGAGCCGCGGCGGCCATCGGCACGTTCACAGCTACCTGAACCACGTCTCCCGATTGCTCTCCCAGATTGACGTCCACCGTCATTCCGTTTTGCAGTCGCGGGGGTAGCACTCTCAGGACTTCTGCCTCGACTTCCAGGGCACCAACGCCGCTCAGCGTTCCCTTGCGAGCACCGGCCCGACTGGCCTCGACGACCAGACTGCGGGAATAAAACAGACACATGAACTCGAACATCCCCATCAGCACGAGCATCAGGATCGGCAATGTCAGCACCAGTTCCATGCTCAGGACGCCCCGGCGTTCGCGCTGCTGCGATCGATGATGGCGAGATAACTGCATGAAACCGGGTTTCTGCTGATTCTGTGGTCTGAACTGCATCTGACGGAGAGACTGGTGAGATTGCCTCGAGACCGTTGGCGTGGGAGACGTAATTTCTGTGCCGTCTCCCGGGCCCGCGCGGCAGAATCACCTGTTCCTGACCGCACGCGGTTTGCGAATGAAACTACTGGCCGAGCTGGCCGCCTTTCAGGATTGTGCTGTCGGCGAGCATCACCATCCAGGCTGCCATGGCGAGGGGCACTGCGAAGGGAACGATCCGCCGACGACGGCGCTGGTCGGCCGTCTCACCGAACACGGGCCTGCCATCAGCATCGGTTTTTCCCGTCGCCAGGTACTGTTTCCTGAACTGACGGAATCCAAACCGGAAGACCGTATAAAGCGTTACGATGATCCCGTCGATTATCACCAGCAGCGTGCTTACGATCATCACATACAGAGTGAGGCGGAAACCCAGCCAGACGCTGATCGCGCCCATCAGCTTGACGTCTCCGCCGCCGCCGCCGGCCACCATCCACAGCACGAAGTAAGTGCCGAATCCAAGGGCGAAACCGGCGAGTCCGTCCTGGATGCCGCCCCAGCCGTGTGACCAGCCCTGGTAGATCCAGCCGGCGGCGAAGAACGGCAGCGTCAGCCAGTTCGGAATGCGGTGCCGGCGAATGTCGGTATAGGCGGCAATCGTGGTCAGCGCCACGACGCCTGCCACAAACACCAGATGCTGCGGATTCGAGAAGTCCATTTTCCATCTCCCCATCGAACTGTGTGCCTTCACAGCCCGTGGTCTCTGTTTCCCCGGACAGGCGACCCTGAGTCACAGCTCGCGCCGGTCGTCAGCAGGCAGCCAGGTGGAACACGATTTTGATAAAAATCGCCTCCCGGGCCCTCTGGTCGCTTAACAACTCTAGTTCACGTTTTGCAACAACGTCGAACAGAGTCCGTCGCGCGCAAAAAACGCCATGTTTCGCCTGCCCATGCCCGCGATTTCGACGGTCGAAATCGCGCGATGCTGCAGTGAAACGGCAACATCCCTACTGTGCCAGGCAGATGGAAACTGCCAAGCGGGATGTGGAGTGCGGGAAAGGAAGACGGGGAATATCGCCCGGATACTCGCTACGAACCGGTCGTGAGGAGTTTGCGGTTTTAAGTGATCGCAGCGATGGAATCATGCTCGCGTGATGTTGCGGAAAGGCAGCATCACGCTTCGGCGGAATCGATCGTCAGCCGCTTGACGAGCATCGTGGCATAAGCGCCTCGCGGCAAAACAAATCGCAGCTGGATCGCCGCCCGGCCGGGGGCGTGCTGATCCGGAAAATCGCTGGCCTGCAGTCCTTCCGGAATTACCACCGCAGCCCGCTCGCCCTTCGAGAAAAAGCTGTCCCGTGGATACTTCACGCGCATCTCGCGCAGTTCCAGGCCCTCGTCGCGGGCCACACGCTCATACAAGTCCTGTCGCGGATCACCCGGTTCAAAATGCAGCCGGGCAGACGGCAAAGGCAGCTGGAGCGACTGGAGTTGCTGACGTTCAGCATCGCTCAGGCTGGAATGACACCAGGCCGTTCCGCTGTCCAGTTCCAGTTCAAACCGTCGCCCCGGCTCAACGGATTCTGCCAACATGGTCGACAGGATCTGGTTCCAGAGAAAACTCTGGAATGCTGCCAGATACAGGCTGCGCAAGTCGACGCGGACCAGCGCTACCGCCCGTTTGAAATCCGTCGGATGATCGCAGAGGTAGGTCACGATGCTGCGGCGGGACGATTTCGGCAAGGCGGCCTTGCATTCCGGCCACTGGCCCCAGTGCCGGCGCAGGATTTCCTTTTCCTCGCGATCCTGCGGGCGATCGTGAAAGTTCGGCTCTGCCAGGGACAGCCAGAGGGTGCGTTCATAGTCGCCCAGACACCACGCTTTCCCGATAAACTCCCCCGACTCGCCGACAGAACCGAACCGTTGATCGTCAAAGTAGTTGGGGATGCCATCCCGCGAGACCGTGCGGGCGATCTCCAGCATCTCCGGCACCCGCCGCGGGTCCAGATTCCGCAGGACAATCGCGAACCGGTTGGCACGGATGTCGTGCGGAGTGAAGGCGGTCCGCGCCTGTCCCTGATAGACGAGCGACAGGTTTTTCTGCTCAAGGTTTCGCCGGGGGCCGCGCAGGATCGTCACCCATTGTCGGGTGACGGCATGCTTGTCTTTGAGTCCGCCATAGCTGATCTGCTGCCGCGAGAGATTCCACCGCTGCTGGATGGCGGTAATCGCCTCGGGGGTGCCGAGCGAACGCTTCGTCAGCAGGTACACTGCCTGGGGACCATCGCTGAACTGAAAGTCCGTCAGTTCCTCAACTTCAAAATCTTCAGGCAGCGATTTCAGCTTCAGCGACATGCAGACACACACACCAGCAGGCAGACCGGGAACAGAACCGCCCGAACCACACTGCGGCTGGCGGAGCTACTATCTTAGTGTCGCCGACTGACGGGTGAGAGTCTGCAAACGGGATTCGACAGGTTCCGACAGAAACTGCGGTGCCTGACACGCCGGTCGTCCGGCGGCATCGCGCATCAGGACGATCGGCGGGTCTGCCAGATCCTCCACATAGAACCGGCTGCTGGGGAAAATGTCCGCCGGATAGGTAAAGTTGTCCAGAGTGGCCAGACTGATGCAATGACAGGCCCCGACGGCGCTTTCCAGCATGCCGCCGACCCAGCAGGGAATGCCCGCTGCCTGGAAAATGTGATGCAGCTGCCGGGCGACTGTGAGTCCGCCGACCCGGCCCGGTTTGATATTCGCATAACGACAGGCCTGCAGTTGCACCGCCTGCCTGGCCTGGGCGACGCCGGTCAGGCTTTCATCGAGACAGACCGGAGTCCGTAGCGTGGCTTGCAATTCCGCATGGTCGACCAAATCGTCGTGGCGCAACGGCTGTTCGATCATGGTCAGCCCCTGATCATCCACCC
>VFQN01006966.1_pt1 | contig 12474 bp, 16 predicted proteins | sample 3512371 | NCBI WGS metagenome assembly VFQN01 (sample SAMN10412370, study PRJNA504923) | tailings metagenome | isolation source: Replicate 2 from Balatoc abandoned mine | place: Philippines: Itogon, Benguet | collected 2017-08-28
CCGCCTCCGCCTCGTCGAAACGGCTGGCGATATTCTCGTAGCCGGCGATCATGACCATGAGGATGAGGCTGGCGACCAGCGCCGCATCGATGAGGCCGAGCATGGCGAGGATCATCTCCGCATCGTCGTAGACGAAGACGTTCATCGCCACCTTGGCGAACTTGTAGAGGAAGGACACCGCATAGACGGCAAGCGCCGCGACGAGGCCGAGATAGAAGACCACCAGGATCCAGCGGCTCGACAGGATGATGCGTTCGACCAGGAGTTCGAGGGATTTCATCGGTCAGGCTCCAAGGGATTCGGCAAGTTCATGCGTTGTTAACCAATGGCTCGAAGCCCCGCAAGGGTCGTTCGCAGACGCAAAAAAGGGCGGCGTCCGCGAACGCCGCCCTTTCCGGTCTGTTTCGTCCTCATGCCCGTCGGAACAGGCCCGCGATCAGCGAAAGAACCAGAAGGGCCAGGAAGACGAAGAACAGGATCTGCGCGATGCCGGCCGATGCGCCGGCAATGCCACCGAAGCCGAGCAGGCCGGCAACAAGGGCGATCACGAGAAAGACCACAGCATAGTAGAGCATTTTCGAACTCCTTCTTTGTATCGATAGAGAAACGAGGGGCGCGATAAAAAGTTCCCCGAACCTTCATCGTACAAAGGATTTCAGGGCGAGCCCTGTCGTCAAAAACAACGCCGCCGCGGCCTTTCGGCTGCGGCGGCGTGAGCGGTGACCGATGCGGTCGGCGTCCGTTCTAGTGACGGCGCGTCCAGTCGTCGATCTGCCGCTCGGCCTCCTCCTTGGCGAGGCCGTAACGCTGCTGGATCTTGCCTGAAAGCTCGACGCGGCGCCCCTTGATGACATCGAGGTCGTCATCGGTGAGCTTGCCCCACTGAGCCTGGGCCTTGCCCTTGTACTCGTTCCACTTGCCTTCGATGATATCCCAGTTCATGTCGCTGTCCTTTCTGTTCCATTGAACGCATGGCGTTGACCAAGAGGAAACCGGCAAGTGCCGGAAAGGTTCCTCACCCTATCAATGCATCCGCGCCGCCGCTAGGGCCGGGTGAGCGTTGTCGGCGACGATCATGTCCCCTGCCGGCGGACTGGTCGGCCGGACATGCACCTCAAGACCGTTCTGGCTGCTGACGCGCCAGGTAATCTCGATATTTTCCTCGCCCCAGGCCGGGTCGACGACCGCGCAGCGGCCATGCACGAGACGCTTGCCCGCCCCTGCCCCGCCCAAAGCGGCCGGCAGGGCGCCGACGCACTCTTCCATGGTCTCGAACGCCACCTGGGGCGCTTGCAGTTCTTCGCAGGTGAGGCCGCCATGGCTGCAGCCGACCAGAAGCATGATTGCGGCTATGTGTTCCATTTATCTCTCCATCACCCGTCGGGTCACCACCCATCGGTTGGCATTGGAAACGGAACGGAGCCTAGAAAGTTCCGGCGAGAGCCGATGACGGTGTTGTCACATTTTCGGGAACAAAATTCGCTACGGCCCGTTTTCGGCCCATCGCTCGAACGCGAACCGGACGTGAAAGGAAGCACCGATGCTCAGCACCATTCTCCTTGTCATTCTCATCCTGCTTCTGATCGGCGCCCTGCCGAACTGGGGATACAGCCGAAGCTGGGGCTATGGTCCCTCCGGCGGCCTCGGGCTGATCGTGCTCATCCTTCTCATCCTCGTCCTTATGGGACGTATCTGATCCCCCCACCCAAGCCAGGAGCCGGAACCATGAAGAACACCATCATCGCACTTGCCCTCGTCGCCTCCACGGTGACGCTCACCGCCTGTACCCAGACCGAACGCGGCACCGCGATCGGCGCGGGCACAGGCGCCATCATCGGCGGTGTCGTGACGGGACGCGCCGGCGGCGCGCTTGCAGGTGCCGCCATCGGCGGTGCGGCGGGCTATCTCATCGCCCGCTCCGATCGTAGCGGCTACTGCATCTACCGCGACCGGTACGGCCGCCGGTACGAAGCGCGCTGCCGCTGAGGCGATCGAAGATCAACAAACGGGAAACGGGCCCTCGGGCCCGTTTCTTGATGTCTGGAACTGGACGGAAGAATGTTTTCAGGAACCGCTCTTGGCACGAAGCTCGGCCTCGTCGAGCTTTTCCAGAAGATCGAGAAGACGATCGGGCACGGGTTCCGTCTCGATGACGTCGTAAAACGACTTAAGCTTGCGGCCGATCGGGCCGTTGGGGTCGAAAGCGGCCTTGACGGGGACATCCCGCCCGGCACGCTTCTTGTCTTTACTGGGCTCGATCATGGTCTTGTTTCCATCCGATGCCACCCGCTATCTTCCTTTTGCCCCAGATTCCCAATAGCAAGTCAGACTTAGAATGCTACCAATAGGTTTCCGCATGGTGAACTCTAGCGGAAACGGTTCCGATGCGGAACATATTCAGGGAGAACTAAATGTCACTTTCCACCCGTATCGCACCGCATCTCGCCTATCTGAGGCGGTTTTCCCGTGCAGTGACGGGCTCCCAGACCTCGGGCGACGCCTATGTCGCAGCCATGCTTGAGGCGCTCGTCGCCGATATCACACTCTACCCCGAGGGGAGAAGCGACCGGATTGCACTCTACCGGCTCTATTGCACGCTGTTCGACAATCTCGACGTGACGCTGCCGGAAAATACGTCCCCCTTCGGCTGGGAGCGCCAGGCGGCCGCCAACCTTGCCAACCTGCCGCCGGCGGAGCGCAAGGCTTTCCTGCTGGTCGCCGTCGAGGGCTTCGACCTTGCCGAGGGCGCCGACATTCTCGATATGCCGGAAGAGCGCTTCGCCGCCCTGCTCGACGAAGCCTCGCGCGACATCTCGCGGCAGGTGGCGACCGATATCATGATCATCGAGGACGAGCCGCTGATCGCCATGGACATCGAGGACATGGTGAAGGGCCTCGGCCACAATGTGACGGGTATTGCGCGCACCCATTCGGAGGCCGTCGAGCTCTACCACCGCACCTCGCCGCGCATGGTGCTGGCCGATATCCAGCTGGCCGACGGCAGCTCGGGCATCGACGCCGTCAACGATATCCTGAAGAACAGCACGATCCCGGTCATCTTCATCACGGCCTTCCCGGAGCGGCTCTTGACCGGTGAAAAGCCGGAACCGGCCTTCCTGGTCACCAAGCCGTTCAATCCGGATATGGTGAAGGCCCTGATCAGCCAGGCGCTGTTCTTCGACGAGCAGGCACGGCTGGCCAAATCGGCCTGAGCGCCGGAGCAGACAGGGCGACGGCGTGAACGAAACAGCGCCGTTGCCTCCTTGCCATATCAGAAAGTCGGCGGGGTGCAGGCACTGATGACCTCGCACGGCACCGGACCGACGCAGCGGAAACGGTGCGGACGGCGGCTTTCGAAATAATAGGCATCGCCCGGACCGAGAATGCGCCGCTCGTCGTCCACCGTCACCTCCAGCCGGCCGGAGAGCACGATGCCGCCCTCCTCGCCATCATGCACCAGCAGCACCTTGCCGGTGTCGGCGCCGGGCTGGTAGCACTCCTTCAGGATCTGCAGGCTGCGGCCAAAGGTGTTTTCGCCGATCTGGCGGAAGGAAATCGGTCCCTTGCCGATCTCGATCAGCTCGTCCGACCGGTAGAAGGCCTTCTTGGGGCGCTCCGGCTCGAAGGCGAAGAACTCCGCAAGACCGATCGGGATGCCGTCGAGGATGCGCTTCAGCGCACCGACCGACGGGTTGGAGGCGTTGGATTCGATCAGCGAAATGGTCGAATTGGTAACGCCCGCGCGCTTGGCGAGCTCGCGCTGGGAGAGATTGTGGGCCATGCGCAGATGGCGCAGCCTGCCCCCGATATCGACCGACATGGCCACTTCCTGTTCTAGATGTTCGAAATATCGAAAACTGATCGACCCATATCCTTAATTTTCAATCAGTTGGCGTCAAGAAGAAAAGGACTTGTTCGGCATCGCAAATCATGGCGTCAATCCCGCCAGCCAGAGGAGATCTCCCATGAACGTTCACAACAAGCCCAATGCACCGGTGCTCGACAGCTACTGGATGCCCTTTACCGCCAATCGCCAGTTCAAGGCCGCGCCGCGCCTGCTCGCTGCCGCCGAAGGCATGTACTACACCAGCGCCGACGGCCGCCAGGTGCTCGACGGCACCGCAGGCTTGTGGTGCGTCAATGCCGGCCATGGCCGCCGGCAGATCGCCGCCGCGGTCGAGCGCCAGCTCACCGAGATGGATTTCGCGCCCTCCTTCCAGATGGGCCATTCGGTCGCCTTCGATTTCGCCGAGCGGCTGGCCGAGATCGCCCCCGGCCCTGACGGCGCCAAGCTCGACCGCGTCTTCTACACCGGCTCCGGCTCGGAATCGGTCGATACCGCATTGAAGATCGCCATTGCCTACCAGCGCGCCATCGGCCAGGGCACGCGCACGCGCCTCATCGGCCGCGAGCGCGGCTATCACGGCGTCGGCTTCGGCGGTATTTCGGTCGGCGGCATTCTCAACAACCGCCGCGTCTTCCCGCAGCTCCCCGGCTCCGACCACCTGCGCCATACCCACGACCTTGCGAAGAACGCCTATGTGAAGGGCCAGCCGGAGCATGGCGCCGAGCTTGCCGACGACCTGGAGCGGCTGGTCGCGCTGCACGGCGCGGAAACCATCGCCGCCTGCATCGTCGAGCCGGTCGCCGGCTCCACCGGTGTGCTGATCCCGCCGAAGGGCTATCTCGAAAAGCTGCGCGCGACCTGCGACAAGCACGGCATCCTCCTGATCTTCGACGAAGTCATCACCGGCTTCGGACGCCTTGGCGCGGCCTTCGCCACCGATTATTTCGGCGTGACGCCGGATCTCGTGACAACCGCCAAGGGCCTGACCAACGGCGCCATCCCGATGGGCGCAGTCTTCGCCAGCAGAAAGGTGCACGATGCGCTGATGCATGGGCCGGAAAACGCCATCGAGCTCTTCCACGGCTACACCTATTCCGGCCATCCAGTGGCCTGCGCCGCCGGCATCGCGACGCTCGACATCTACCGCGACGAGGGTCTCTTCACCCGCGGCGCCGAATTGCAGGACGACTGGCATGCGGCGATGCATTCGCTGAAGGGCCTGCCGCACATCATCGACATCCGCACGATCGGCCTCATCGCCGGCATCGAGCTTGCCTCGCGCGACGGCGCACCGGGGGCGCGGGCCTATGACGTCTTCGTCGATTGCTTCGAGAAGGGCCTCCTGATCCGCGTCACCGGCGACATCATCGCCTTTTCGCCGCCGCTGATCGCCGAGAAGAAGCATTTCGAGGACATCGTCTCGATCCTCGGCGACGCCCTGAAGCGCGCTGCCTGAATTCGGCCCTGCCGGAAACGGCTTGGCACTGCACATCACGGAAAACGCTGTTATATCTGGGCCCGTATCCATACGGGCCCAGTTTCATGTCAGCATCCGCCAAGACCGAACCGAAACTCATCTTCCGCCTCCAGTTCGAGCCGGAAGGGCGCATCGGGCGCGGCAAGATCCAGCTTCTCGCGCATATCCGGGAAACCGGCTCGATCTCCGCCGGCGGGCGGGCGATGGACATGTCCTATCGCCGGGCCTGGTTGCTGGTCGATGAGATGAACCGGCTGTTCCGTACGCCGGTGGTGGAATCGCAGCGCGGCGGCAAGCAGGGCGGCGGCGCTGTCGTGACGCCCTTCGGCGAGGCGCTGATCGCCCATTACCACGCCATGGAAGCGAAGGCGCGTGCGGCGCTGGCCGAGGATATCGGCTGGATCGTCGACAACCTTGCCGGCTGAAACCTATTCCAGCGCCACCGTCTTGATGACGGCATGCACCGAAAGGCCCGATGCAAGACCGAGGCGCTCGACGGAAAGCGCAGTGATGCGGGCGCGGACGACATCGCCGCCGCAGGCTATGCGCAGGCTCGCCATGCCCTCGCCGTCCGGTTCGATCGCCTCGACGACGCCTTCCAGGATGTTGAGCGCGCTGAGGCCTTCCGGGCGCACCGTCGCGATCATGACGTCGCGCGCGGGAATGCGCAGCCGCACCGTTTCGCCCGGCGAGACCGCGGCGCCCGGCACGAGGATCGTCGCGCCGCCCTCAAGGCGGATGGTGGCGAGGCCATGCGCGACATCACGCGCCTCGACGCGGCCGGCAAGAACGCTGCCGGCTTCCCGGCGTTCGGCGGCGGAGGTGAGCCGCGGGCCGCTCAGCACGTCCGACGCCGCCCCGATCGCCTGGATGCGCCCATCCGCCATCAGCACGACCCGGTCGGCAAGGCGCGCGACCTCGGCCACCGAATGGCTGACATAGACGATGGGAATGCCGACCTCGTCGCGCAGGCGCTCCAGATAAGGCAGAATTTCCGCCTTGCGCTCCTCGTCGAGCGCGGCGAGCGGCTCGTCCATCAAGAGCAGGCGGGGCGATGCCAGCAGGGCACGACCGATGGCGACACGCTGCTTCTCGCCGCCGGACAGGTTTGCCGGCTGGCGGTCGAGCAGGCCGGCGATACCGAGCAGGTCGATAACACGGTCCGGGTTTTCCGTGCGCGCGCCCTTCGGCGAGAACCAGCGGCCGTAATTGAGGTTCTGCCGCACGGTGAGGTGCGGGAAGAGACGGGCTTCCTGGAAGACATAGCCGAAGCGCCGTCTGTGGGCCGGCACGAAGATACGGCGCGCGGTATCGACCAGAAGCTCGTCGCCGAGCAAGACGCGGCCTTCTGCCGGTCGCGTAAGGCCGGCGATGATGCGGACAAGCGAGGTTTTTCCCGAGCCGGACCGGCCGAACAACGCGGTCACGCCGCCATCGGCAGCAAAGGCGGCATCCAGCGAAAAATCGCCGAGCCGGTGGCGGGCTTCGACGACAAGGCTCATTCGAGGTGCACCTTGCGACCGAGGCGCTGGGCGAGCACCTCGGAGGCGATGAGCGCGGCCATGGAAATGGCGATGGCGACGAGGGTGAGGCGCATCGCGCCGGCATCGCCGCCGGGCACCTGGGTGAAGGTGTAGATCGCAGCCGACAGCGTCTGCGTCTCACCGGGAATGTTGGAGACGAAGGTGATGGTGGCGCCGAACTCGCCCATCGCCTTGGCGAAGGCGAGGATCATGCCGGCCAGTACGCCAGGCAGGATGAGCGGCAGAGTAACCGTGAGGAAAACCCAGATGGGACTTGCGCCGAGCGTGCCTGCCGCCTCCTCCAGCTTGCGGTCGACGGCCTCGATGGAGAGGCGGATCGAACGCACCATCAGCGGAAAGCCCATGACGCCGCAGGCAAGCGCCGCGCCGGTCCAGCGGAAGGAGAGAACGATGCCGAACCATTCGTCCAGCACGGAGCCGATGGGGCCGCGCCGGCCGAACAGGACGAGCAGCAGGAAACCGGTGACGACGGGCGGCAGGATCAGCGGCAGGTGCACGAGGCCGTTCAGCAGCGACTTGCCCCAAAAGCGGCCGCGGGCCAGCGCCAAAGCGGCGAGGATGCCGAGCGGCAGACTGACGAGGACGGCAACCGCCGAGACCCGAAGGCTGAGCCGGATCGCCGTCCATTCCTCGTCGCTCAAGGCAAGCCAGTCCACGCATACTCCTTTGATTGGCAAACAGCCCGCAGGTGCCGCCTGGATTTGGGCCGAAACACCTCATCCGCCTGCGGCACCCTCTTCCCGCAAGCGGGGCTATGGGGGTGCCCCGCCATTTTCTCGCGCCCTTGCCGCAAACGCCTTCTCCCCGCTTGCAGGGAGAAGGTCGCGGTAGCGGGATGAGGCGCAGCAACCGCACCGGCACGTGGATCCGTTGCGGTCTAGCACCCAAAGCTATCGCGAGGCTCGTCTTACTTCAGGATCGTAAAACCCTGCTCGGTGAAGAAGGGCGCGGCCTTGCCGGACTTCAGGAAATCGAGATAGGCGGCGGCAGCGGCGCTCTTGGATTCCGTCAGGATGGCGACCGGGTAGATGATCGGCGGGTGACTGTCTTCCGGGAAGGTCCCGACGACGGCAACGCCCGGATCGGCTGCGGCATCCGTCTGATAGACGATACCGTAGGGCGCCTCGCCGCGCGAGACGAGGGCAAGCGCCGCACGCACGCTTTCGGCGCCGGCGACCTTGCCTTCGACCGACGACCAGACGCCGAGCTTTTCGAGCGCCGCCTTGCCGTATTTGCCGGCCGGCACGCTGTCGACCGCACCCATGGCGAGCTTGCCGTCACCGACGAGGCCGGCAAGGTCGAAGCCCTCCTTGATCTCGACGGTCGAGGCCTTGTCCTTCGGCGCGACCAGCACGATACGGTTGCCGAGGAGGTTCGCGCGGGTGTCGTCCTTGATTAGCTTCTTCTCGGCGACATAGTCCATCCAGGCAAGATCAGCGGAGATGAAGAGATCGGCGGGCGCCGCCGCCTCGATCTGCTTGGCGAGCGCCGAGCTTGCGGCATAGGAGACCGTCGTCTCGTTGCCGGTTTCCTTCGACCAGGCGGCATTCGCCGCATCCAGCGCGTTCTTCAGGCTTGCGGCGGCAAAGACGGTGACCTTTTCTGCGGCCGCAACCGGCAGGGCGAGCGGCAGCGACGCGAAGGCGGCGACGACGAGTTTCAGAAGCAGACGACGGTTCATTCCTGTTCTCCCTTTTCCTGCCTGACAGCAGCGTGATATCCTCTTGAATATATCGACACTTGCGGCTTTGCCAGCGCTATATTTTCAAAAATATACGGAAACAGACGATGGCCATTCGCTTGGAATGGCGAGGGCAGCCGTACCTGGACGAACGCGCCCCCGGAACAACCGGCATCGAGCATGGACGGCATGGAAAAGGCGGCTCCCCTGCGCTTACGAACGCGTGGAACCCGCCGTATGCTGGCCTGCAATGCCGGGGATGGGGATCCTAGAACAGTGCGTCGTCGAACAGATCTTCGTCGCTTTGCGCAGCCGCAGGCGCTGCCGCCACGTCCAGGGTGGTGCCGAAGACGCGGGCATGCACCTCACGTTCGGAGACCATGGTATAGGTGCGCGCGATCCGGCTGCCGAGATCGACCATCGCCTGCTCGAGGCCCGCCGTATCCGGCAGGCTGTGGCCAATGAGCTCGCCTGCACGGGCGGAACAATCGGCCAGCACGTCGCCGAGCTCGGCCTTGAAATCGAGGTCGGCGACCGTTCGGCCCGCCTTGGCGGAAACGTCGGCGCCACAGGCGCGCAAAGCCGTCATGTCCTCCTCCATGCGGTCGCCCGCCCGGCGGATATGCTCCAGCGCCTCGTCCAGATGCGCATCGAGCGAGCCGCCGGCGGCAGTGCCCGCCTCGCGCAGCTTGCCGGCATCCCCTTCGAGCGACTGCAGGGCGACAAGAATGCGCTCCGCCGTCTCGTCGAGCTGGCTGGAAAACAGGCGCAGTTCGGCCGTCACCACATTGATTGCCCGCCCCTCCTCGCCGAGTTTGCCGCAGCGCAGGTTGGTGTTAAGGGCCATGTAGTGGATGTCGGTGCGCACGAGCTGGATCGTCTTCACACCCTTCAGGAGGCCCTGCACGGTCTCGACCGTGCTCGCGCCGAGCACATTGGCCTTGTCGGCCGCCTGCTCGATGTCGCGCACGACGGCACGGGCGGCTGCGATGTCGGCCTCCAGGATGCGCATGGCGCGGTCGGCGGAACGGCCATCGGCAGCGTCCATGTCGCCATAGAGCGCCATCAGGCCGTCGATGTCGGCGCCGAAGCTGCGGATCGTCCCGACCACGGTCTTGCAGTCGCGCGCAAAGTCGCCGGCGATCTCGACAAGCTGGTCGTGCACGAGGTGGCGGATCAGCGCCGTCAGGCGGCCGGCGGCCTCCGCGTCGAGCGTTCCAGCCGCAAGATACTCATCCAGGAAGGTGAAGGCGGATTGGCAATGTTCGATGCGCTGACGCGTGATGTCGCCGATCTGCATGGCCGACAGCGTGGTGGCAACCTTGCCCTGTACGCCGCGCGCTGCCGCACCCACCCTGGCAGCAAGCTGCGATAGGTGGCGGCGCTGTGCCGTCAGGTCCGCGGCATTGCGCGAGAGATTGCCGGCAATGTCAGGCACCGAGCGGCGGAAGCGCTCCAGCGCATCCCCGCCCCCGGCCGAGGCGGTCTCGATGACGGCGCCAAGCGTGCCGATCTTGGCACCAAGCGCATTGACCTCACTGGAGCCGAACTGGATGCGCTCGAGAATTTCTTCCGCAAAGCCCGCGAAATCCGGGATGGCTGCGCCGGTGATCTTCGCTGTCGTCGCGAAGGTGCGAAGGTAACGCAACGTTTCCTGCATGTCGGCGATGTGGGTGCCGAGGGATTTCTCCGTGATGGCGACATTGGCGAGACGCTGCTGGCGTTGCTCCTCGATGCCGGGCAGCGCGGTCAGCTGGTCGACGGTGGCGATGAGCCGGCCGATCGTCGCCTCCGCAGCCTCGTCGCCGAGCGAACCGGACAGGTTCTCCAGCGAGGCGACAAGCCGGTTGAGCACGTCCAGTACCGAGAGCAGCACGACGCCGCCGTCGAGGAACCGCTGCTCGATGCGGGAACGGGCCCCTTCAAGGCGAGAGACAAGCTCTCCCTCCGCCGTCTGCCGCTCCACGCGCACTGCGTTCGCTATTCCTGACACGCCATACCCCATCTGCAAGAACCCGTGAGCGAACCCTAGGACCAACAATGTAACGCGCAGTAAATTCGCTTTTCCTCATGCAATGGAATCCCGTGCCGGCAGGGTCATTTCCAAGCCACCACCCGTGGATGCAGGCATCCCTAGAATTAGGGATTTATAAATAATATAACGAATGTCTAATATTAATAATTTTCTATTTATTTCAATCCCTTATATGAAATCCCTACCGTAAGGGAAGGTGGTGTATAAGGGGCACTCAAACGACCGATGGATGAAATTAGCAACCGCGCTTTACCGTTCATTAAGCGTGACTTGGGATTCTGGGGCGGGAAATACTATCTCTCGAAACTGATATCGAGGCCTCCATGTCATCAACCCTGCCCGGTGATGCGTCGTTAACCTTACCCACGACACTCACCATCAAGACTATAACGTCCGTTCAAGAGTTGATCTCGGATTTCCTGAACAATAATCCCGCCGCAATACTGGATATCGATGAGGTGGCGCAGGTCGACCTCAGCTTTGTTCAGCTTGTCACGGCGGCCCGCAAACAGGCCGAGGCCAAGGCGGGGCGCGTTCTACTTGCCCGGCCCGCCTCAGGTGACCTTTACGACGTGCTGAAACGTGGCGGCTTTCTCGACGAAATGACATCCGAGGCCGCGCATTTCTGGCTGCACCAGGAGAAGAATTGATGACCGCGAAGATCTTGACCGTTGACGATTCCGCCAGCATCCGGCTGACGACGCGCGTCACCCTCAGCAATGCCGGCTATGCCGTGACCGAGGCGGTCGATGGCCTCGACGGCCTCAACAAGCTGAAGGGCGGCGAGTACGATCTCGTCGTTACCGACCTCAACATGCCGAACATGGACGGCCTGACGATGATCCGCGAGCTGCGCAAGCTGCCCGCGCATACGGGCGTGCCGGTCATCTTCCTCACCACCGAATCCGACGGCGAGATCAAGGCGCAGGCGAAAGCCGCCGGCGCCACCGGCTGGCTGACCAAGCCGTTCGATCCCGAAAGCCTCGTCAAGATCGCCAAGAAGGTCCTCGGAAGATGACGAACCCGGACCCGATCTCAGTCTTCCGGACAGAAGCGGCCGAACTGCTGGAACAGATCGAGTCCGGCCTCCTCGACCTTACCCGCAGCCTCGACGACCGCGACCAGATCGATGCGGTCTTCCGGGGCCTCCACACGTTGAAGGGCTCGGGCGCGATGTTCGGCTTCGACGCGCTCGCCGCCTTCACCCACCATTGCGAGACCGCCTTCGACCGCGTGCGCAAGGGCGACGTGCCGGCCACGCACGAGCTGGTCTCGGCGGTTCTCTCCGCGCAGGACCATATGCGCGCGCTCCTGGAAACGCCGAACGGCGACCATGACGCGATGAGCGCCGCGCTGCTCGACAACCTGCACCGTGCCGTCAACGGCGCGGGCTCCCCTGCTCCCGTCACCGCCGCCGTTGCCGCCGCCCCTGTTGCGGAAGAGGCCGGCCTGCGCGAATGGCGCATCCGTTTCAGCCTGCCGGTCAACGCCATGGCGAACGGCACCAATCCGCTCGGCCTGCTCGACGAAATGCGTGACCTCGGCGAATGCCGGATCATCGCCGACACGTCCAAGGTGCCGGAGCTCTCCGCGCTGGAGCCGCGCGATATCCATGTAAGCTGGGACGTGACGCTGAAGACCGAGCGGCCGCGTGCCGATATCGAGGATGTCTTCATCTTCGTCATGGACGACATGGAGCTTGAGATCACCGAGATCGCCGTCGAGCGGTCCATCGCCGTGGCAAAATCCTTGGACGTGCCGATCGCCAGGGCTGTCGTCGTTACCGAGAGGGAAGCGCCGGCGGTGCAGGCGGCCAACGATTCCAAGCAGGCGAAATCCGCCGAAAACGTGCGCGTGCCGGCCGAGCGGCTGGACGAGATGATGGACCGG
>VFQN01006967.1_pt1 | contig 12469 bp, 12 predicted proteins | sample 3512371 | NCBI WGS metagenome assembly VFQN01 (sample SAMN10412370, study PRJNA504923) | tailings metagenome | isolation source: Replicate 2 from Balatoc abandoned mine | place: Philippines: Itogon, Benguet | collected 2017-08-28
TTATCGTAACTGGGTTAGAATGAGTGTGGACATTGTGATGTCAGAGCTTGGACCTTTGAGCAGCGCACACGCACCATCTCACGCCGCACTGCGCTTGTCCACACTGCACCTCAAGTATGTGACGCCTGCTGGCCATGACTGCGTATCAAGGGAGATGCTGCGTACATGCGTTGCCGCTACGTCAAGCCTGCAGATGACGCTGCCCTGACTGACGGTAGCGAGGAACGGCGCATGGCACACCATGTTGGTACCGGTGTGCCTTCAGTGGATGCCTCGGTTACATCACATGACAGACGACACAGTGAACTACTCAGGAGCACCAGAAGCAATTCCGATCCCTCATTGAAGGAGTGTGCCCGCCACACCTTGCCACTCGGCCTGCTGCGCCAACAGCGCGTGCATGAGTGTGCACTCTGTCCACTGCTCAAGCACGCAACCAGGTTAGCCCAACGCCAACATCGCAACACCAACTGCAGTCGTCCTAGCAAACCCCTCCCCAGAAACCCCGCCGCCCACAATTGCCCTCTTTCCCCCGCAACACGGTCCCTCGCGTTTTACGCGTACCCCCGCAACACAGCCCATCCCTCCCGCAGTCGCCGCATACCAGTGCCTTATTCAGTATAGCAGCGAAATACTCGCTGACCGCCCAACCCACCCTACCACCAGCACCAATGCCAAAGCTCACCCCACGGCACAACGTCCGGAGACACTATTCACGACGGGTCACGACATGGTCTCACATGCCCAGCCCAGTATTGAGGTAGCACACAGCAGTATTATGGTTCAAAAGCGGAGCCGACAAAGGCACGCCCATGCATTACGCTGTCAAGGTGTGATAAGTGCAGCGGCGGCGGTCCAAGGCAGAGCGCGCCACAGCAGACGCCATACGCTCCGCAAGCACGGGAGTTAGTGCAGCCACAACAGATTTAGGTCACCCCACATAACAACGGGACCCGGGCCCAACAAGCACACGGCAGACACGGACACACGCAGGAAGAGGACCCGAGACTGCAGCAGGCCGTACAATGCCGTACAACGCTCGTCAAGTCAGGTCCTTTACGTTTGTCGTGTGCCCTTTGTTAAGTTGCATGATGACAACGGGCGCCCACATATGCCATGTCGAGCGCACCAAACGCAGGAAGCGGCCATGGGGATCCCAAGGCACAGGAGTGCACGCCCGCTGCCCAACTGAAGTGCTTGCAACAACAGACAAGCCAGGTGGCAGGGGACATGCAATCTCAGCCACTTGAACATGGCGCACGCAGGCAACAAGCATAAGCGTGCGCTCCACGCCATGTGTTGCGGTCTGTTCCCTACCCGCGCAGCTGACGGCCACATGTCGTCAGCTACTGCGCCGGTTTTGTGGGCCCGGTAGTGTCAAAACTGCTCATCGCATTTCCTCCCAGTGTCCGCGCCACATCAGCAATTAGGGTACGTGGGCGCATAGCCACAAATGCTTGGACTCTCGTCACACCAGAGTCAAATGTACTTTGGCACGTGTCCGTGTCAGACGCACAATCTACCAACCGATTGCTGCAACTCCAATACAAATCCCGTTTGTGGCTCACCGGTACAACAACGTGGCACACCACCTGCGCAACAGATCCTGGTTCACGCCAACTGTTTCAGGCACGATACACCGAAATAAGGTAACGCGTTGCCAAGCGCGCGATCAAGTGCCTGTATGGTATACAACGAACAAGCCGACACGCCGCGCCGCAGCCACAACAGGACCGCGAGCGAGCAATGTCGCTAATGTACACAAAAAGGCTCTGAAGAAGCACCAAAGAGCGTCATGCCGGACACTGTTACTGGTGGTGTTGGGGTACCGGTACTTCGGGAAGCATACATGCGCAAACTGTGCAGTACCTCCCTGACGCACCAAATCGAACACAGCGCTCCAACGCCCCCCTTTCCCTTCTTATACACAGCCTGCGCAGGACTGCGGCGCGACCGCGAGTCCGCTTCGGCGGTGCTGCAACACCCTCGCAACTCAACTCTCCACAACTCATACCCGCCTCCGAACGCTTCCAAGTCCCCAACGCCTTCAAGCGCCATGCGGCGCGCCCCCCATGCCCTCCACCACAAACATGGCGGCGGGGCGGTCCGACGCGTCATGCGTGCCCCCACTGGCACGTGGCGACACGTGCAGGTCCGGCAGCCGCATGCTCGCCTCGGGGGTCCGCACGCCCACGCCCATGCCAGCCCCTGTCCCAACGCCCAGCTGCTTCCCTGCGCCCATTGACGAGGCACCGTTGCAGGTGGCAGTGGCAGTGGCGGCCGCGGGGTCGTCAAAGGTGGCCGTCCAGTCGGGCGCCTGGGGGGCGGGCGGTAGTGCAGGTGCCAGCACCGGCACGGAGATGGATGAGGCCTCCACGGGGCACAGCGAGGGACTACCAGACGGCTGTAACAGCGCCGGCGCGGCCGTGGACGGGCAGGAGGCCGCAGCGGTCGCCGCTGGCTGGTCCGTGTGCGCCGCCGCGCCGCCGAGCGTGTGGCTCAGCGGCACCGCCGGCGCCGGCGGCGGGCGGAGGAGCGGCAGTGGGCAGGCCCCGCCATTGCTGGCGCCGCCACCGCTGCCGCACGGCACGCGGAAGCTGTGCGTCGACGCCGCCAGGGCCGCCAGGGCGCTGGCGTGGCCGCCGCCGCCGCTGCTACCAGGGGCCTCCTGCGACCGATAGCCCGTCAGCGGGTAGTGCGAGCCGCCGGCGGCGCCGCCTGCGCCGGGGCAGCTGCTAACACCGTGGCCTGCCGGCGCCACCGCCGTCGCGAAGACCACCTCCCCGGAGCCGAGCGCCGGCATGACGCCGCTGGTGCGCGCCGCCAGCAGGCCATCGCTGACGCCGCCGCTGGCACCGCCGCCGCTGAGAATGTCACCGCCGCCGGCGGGGCGGCTGCAGGCTGCTGGCGGCAGTCCCCCGGCGCCGGCGGAGGGCTGCATGGGTGACGCGGGCGCGGGGTGCTGCAGGAGGGACGGCGGCGGCAGGACGCACAGGAGCTCTGCCGACAGGCGGCACGTGGCAGGGTCCTCCAGCCGCACGGCGAACGGCGTGGTGGGCTTGCAGGGAGCGGCGGTGACGGCGGCGGTGGCAGTGGCGGCCGCCAGCGACACCGGAGGGGCAATGGTCGGCGAGCCGAGCACGGGGGAGGCGATGGCGATGGGGTCCGCGCCCGGTGCGTTGGTGTGGGAGGCGGTGGTGGTTGTGGCAGCACCGTTGGATGTGACTGTGGGAAGCGGAGGCACGACCAGGCCGTGGGACAGTGATGAGACCTCAGGGAGGCCCGAGCTGCCGGGGGCTGCCGGCAGGCCGCCCCCTTGCGAGCCGCAGGCCAGGGACAGCTCCGGCGCCAGCTCCGCCGACCCAACGGCTGAAGGCTGGCGCTGTTGCTGCTGCTCCTCCAGCTCTAGCTGCTCCTGCTGCTGCTGGTGCGCGGTGGAGCGCAAGTAGGCGGACATGATGTGGTGCGCAAGGGAGGGGCTCAGGGCGCGGGAGTCTGCCGAGTCGACGTCCAGCTGGCCAGAGCCCTCCGCCTCCACCTCCGCCCGCGCCGTAACGCCCGATGCAGGACCCAAGCTGGAGGGCTCGGGGGTGGCGGCCGGGTCTAGCTGCGCTGTGGGACCAGCGAATGGGTCGGCCATCGCAGAGGACGCGCCAGACAGGGGGACGGCTGAGACGGCGGATGCAGAAGCGGCGCTGTCTGCCGGCTCCAGGGAGGTGATGGACAGGGCAGCGGGGACGGAGGCCACGACCGGCGTGGAAGGGCCCATGGAGGGCGCGGCGGGGGCGGGGGTGGTGGAGGCGGGGGGAACGGCAGGCGCGGCCGGAAGAGGGGTGGGCGAGCAGGGTGCTGCATGGGAGGTACGGCGCAGCTCGTCTGGCAGCACCAGCCGGGGAGGGTACGGGCGCGAGTGGGCGTGAGCGTGGGGACTCGAGGGCGCGGTCGCGCCTTGCGTGGCTGGTTCTGGAGCTGCGGCAATCGAGGTTTCCGGCGAGTCCACTGCGGTCTCGTCCTCCTCCGTCACGGTGCCGGTGCCAGGGTGGAAGCTGGCCATGCCGCGGTACGAGCGCGACTCGAAGAACCGGCTCAGAACCGCCGCGTGCGCCATTGTAGCCGCCTCACCGGCGGTAGACTCGTCGCAGGGGAGATCCTTCCAGCGGCGCGACACCGGCCGGCTGCCCGCCTCACTGGGCGCCGCGGAGTCCGTGTTGAGGGCCATCCACTGCGCCTCCGTGGGGTGGGAGCGCGTGGAGGAGAAGCTGTTGCCCGCCAGGTGCACGTTCATGGAGCGGCAGGAGGCCATGGAGGGCACCAGCGGCGCCGCGGAGACGCTGACGGTGCTGCTGGCGGGCAGCAGACCGTACGGCAGCGTGGCGAGGCAGCTGCCGCCGGCGGCGGCGGCGGCCGCGGCGGCGGGTACCGCGGAAGCGGCGGCGGCGGAGGCGGCCACAAGGGCGGCTGACTCGGCGCTGAGGATGCCGTAGTTGCGCCCCGGGGGGCTGTGGGGGGAGATGAAGGGCGAGTGGGAGGTGGCGACGGGGGGTACGATGAGGGAGAGGCCGTTGCGGTGGGCGGGGGCGGCTGTCACGGCGGCGGCGGCACCGTCGCGAGGGGCTTCCGCAGAAGCGGCAGCTGTGGGTTGCGCCTGCATGCTGATGAGGTCGGCGGTGGCGGCTGCCGCTGCCGCCGCTACGGTGGCGAGCCAGGCTGGGCCCGCGGCACCGCTGGAGGCGGCGCCGTCGAGGCCGCCGCCGGCAGCTGCCACGGGGCTGTCACGAGCCAGCGACGGGACGCTGCTGGCGCTGCCACGGGGGGTCACAGGCGGCGCCGCGCCGGCCTCGCCACTGCCGCCGGAGGGCCGCAGCGGCGAGGTGCACAGCGGCGGCGGGGGCGGCGGCACGGGCGGCGCCTGAGACCAGTCCACCTCGAAAGCCTCCTTCGCCTCAGTGGCTGCAGGTGCCTCCGCCACCGCCGCCGCCGAGTCACCGTCCGCCGCGGATGCGGTAGCGCCGCTGGGCTCCCCGCCCCCAATGGAGGCGGTGGCTGCGGGGGCGTCGGCGGCTCCGCCCTCGCTGAGGCGGGCGCTGCCGAAGGCCCCTGCCGCGGCGCCGGTGGTGACAGTGCTGTCAGCGGTGATGGTGATGGTGGTAATGGTGTCCTCCGCGTTGCCTGCTGCCGCTGTCGGTGCTGCCGTCTCGCCTTGCTCGTTGCCCCCGGCTGCGGCCGGCTGAGTGTCCTTGAAGGGGTGCTCGCCGCCCGCGGGCGTGGGCGCCCCGCTGGTGCCTGCAGTAGGCAATACCACATACATTGAGGTACACACCACGCAAGGGACCTTCTACACGAGGCGAATTGCTGCACAACACGTGGAGCGTGGCAAGAGCTTATCAATTGTCGCACGGGGACCTGCGTGTAAGGGCCTTGTAGTTACCGGCACACGGAGACATATATTGCCTTCACAGTGCCACACCTGTAGGCGTCGTAAGTGTGGCTAGCTGCTCTGCGTAGCCCCCCGTGTTGGGGGACACCAGCGGCGTGAACATGGGCTTGGCCTCCCCGCGGTCGGCCATGAGGGACTTGGGATCGAACATGGGGATGCCGTCGCTGCGGGGCAGGCGGGGAGCATAAACGACAATATACGAGGGATTTTCAATATTTGCGTACGGCGTGGCGCGTGACTAGGCAGCTGAGCAGCTGGGCGTGCGCTGCAAAAGTCATCCCAGGCGCCAGGGTCGATTCAGGGTACGACGGACCAACCCAGGAGCGTAGGCAGGAGCACCCGGTGCCATGGCATTGGAATGCGATATGGCCCTTGCGCACACAGCACTTACACATAGAGCGTGGGCCGCTTGAGCACAAACTCGCTGTCCGACTGCTCCGCCACTCCCGCCGCCTGCTCGCCGACGCCGGGAGGAGCCACCGGCTCCGCCCCACAGATGCCCAGCTCGTGGCCGGGGCCCTCCGCCGCCGCATGGGCCGCGAGCACATCCCCAGCCGCGAAGCCCATAGAGCTGCTCCGATCAAGGCTGGCCGTTGAGCCCTGCTGCTGCTGATGCTGTTGCTGCAGTTGAGCCTGCACGCGCGCAAGAAACCACATGCCGGGTGTAAGCGGATGTGGACAATTTCAAGCTTCCTCAACTCTCAGCTTCCATAATGACACCGCACCTCTTCCGACCCTCGCCAACCACCAAAGGACGCTACACACACGCGCCCCCGTTGCGCCCCTATCAAGCGGAACCGTGCATGCGGACACCTACACCCACACCTATACCACGCACCTGCAGCTCCTGCCGCACCCGCTCCGCCTCCTCCTGCGCCTTGGCCAGGTCCTGCGCCGCCATCTCCGCCAGCGCCGACGACGACGGCAGGTGCCGCAGCCGCTGGCTGTCGTTGCGCACAAGCGTGTGCGCCTCCCGGTTGGGGCTGTCCGCGTACATGCTCTCGCCCAGCAGCGTGCGCGGGTCGTACGCCGCGTTGGCGTTGCCCGCGTCCACCGCCGTCAGCATGCGGAGGATGTCTCCCGCAATGTCCGTCGCCGTGTCCGCCGCCGAGCCCACCGCGGTGTTGGCGGGCGGCGCTGGAGGCGGCGCTGGCGGCAGCGCCGGCAGCGGCGCGCTGAGCAGCGGCGCGACGGCGCTGGTGAAGCTCGACCCGCGGTAGTATGGCGGCGGTGGCGCCGCCGCCGACCCCGCTGGCGGCATAGCGCTGTCGTACAGCAACGCTCCGTCAAGGCCCGACGCGGCGCGCTCGAGGCATAGCCCCGGCCCCGTCTCGTCCAGCGGGACGTACCCTGAGTCGTCGTCGTCACCTCCCTCGCCGTCGCCTCTGTCATCGTCATGGTCGTACCCGTCCGTCATACGCGGCCCGCCGGCGGGCCCCGGGTACCATACGGACGTACCGGACACGCCCACGCGCGGGGACAGGAGCGCATGCGGAGACACCACGCCGCTGACCCCGGACGGAGACACCAGCGCGTTGCCCGTCGCCCCCGAGCCCGAGCCCGTGCCGCAGTCGATCGTGCCCGAGTTGCCGTACGCCGCCGTGCTCCCTGCGCTGCCGCCGCCGAACGGCACCGTCCCGCCGCCGCTGTACTGCGGCAACAACACGCCGCCGTAGTGGCTGTGCCCGCCTTCCCCGCCAGCCGACCCGTACCCGCCGTACGCGTATCCGTAACCGTAGCCGCCGCCAGTGCTCCCCGCCGCCGCGCCGCCGATGCCCATGGCCTGCATGTCCATGGAACCGCGAGGTGACGGTGCCGGCGCCACCGGGCCCACCTGCATGGCAATGGGGTCCTCCGCCACGACCGACAAGCGCGAGTAGGGGCCCAGCGCCGCCACCGCTGCCGCGCGGTCGCTGAACGCGGAGCGGGGAGGTAGCGGCGGCTTGCCACACGCCGCCGCCGCCGTTGCAGCCGCAGGCCCGCCGCCACCGCTGCCAGCTGTCGAGCCCACCCCGCTGCACGCTCCCCCATTCGCAGAGTTGTACGAGGCTCGCCCTGACAGTGGCTGGTGGGACCATGGCACCGGAATCGGCTGGGAGAGCCGGGAGGGTCCGCCGCCGCCGCCTGCCCCCCGCCGCCCCTCTGCACCTGCGTCCTCCCAGAACTGCGCTGCGCTCAAACGCACTGGCCCAGACCTTGCATGTGGCGAGTGCGGCGGGGACGGCTGCATCCCGCCGAACGTTGGAGCTGCGGAGAAGCACGAGTGCATGGCGCCCGGTTGTGTGCCCTGTCCCTGCGCCGAGGATTGGCCCTGCACGCCGTCGCCCTCCCCAGGGAGCGGCATGCCATGCGACGCCCTGCGGTTCATGCTCCCTGGCGTGGACCTGCACGCCGAGCGCCACTGCCGCGTCATGGATCCGGAGAAGTCGCCCCACTCGTCCCCGCTGTCCTCCTCCTCACCCGGGTGCTCCCCCAAGCCCTGCCCCCGCGCGTCCGAGATCCGCCACGAGCTGCCCCCGTGCGCCGATCCGTCAGGACTGAGGCACCCCGACGCGCCACCTGTGCCGGATGACCGCCAGTGCTGGTGCTGGTGCATTGCGAATGCAGAGGGCCCTGCCGAGCTGCCCCCGGAGGCGCTCAGCGGGTGTGGCCCGTCAGGCCCCACGCTCATGTAGCTGGCGTTGCCGCTGGCGGTCGCGCTGGCGGCAGCCGAGACTGACCTGATAAGGCTGCGCGTGGGCACGGGCGGATGCCCTGGCGCCCCCGTCTTGTCGAGGTGGGAGCTGGGTTGGAAGCAGGGCAGGTGCGCTCGCCTGATGGACAGCAAAGGGTACAAGGAAATATGGATTAAGGTGCAGTTGGTTTGCACAGCTCGTAGCATGTGCTGCATGCCATGGCTGTCGATGCAGATCTGGATCGGCCAAGGGGTCCCACGCAACCCGCTGTCAAGGGCCCACAGCCCGGCGCACCTGAAGGCCGACAGCGCAGGGCTGGCGATGACGTTGGGGTGCACGCTGGGGATGCTCCATGTGGCAGGTGACCCCGAGCCCAACAGCATGCCCCCGCCGCCGCTGCTGCCGCTGCCGTAGCTGCCGCACTTGCCGTACGGCGCCATGCCCATGGCCGGCGGCGACCCGCCCGACCCCACCACGCCGCCGCCGCCAACGCCATGGCCGCTCGGCGCCACCGCTGCGCCGCCGCCGGAGCCGGTGCCGAAGGGCCCAGGCAGGATGGGCGTGCCGCAGGCGGGGCTGGCGCTGAAGGACGGCGGCGGGTCCAGGCGCGGGATGGTGACGGTCGTGACACGTGCCTCCGCGTCGGGGCAGCCGTCCTCACCGCCATCCTCGTCCTCGCCGTTCTGCAGTACCCAAGCGGGGGCCGTGCATCAGCTTCACGCCCCAGCCACGCGGGTAACGGTCCACAAACATGAGTCCGCTGCCTCGACCCATCTAAGGTCAAAGGACGCGTGAGCCTTTCGTGCCCCTCGCCCATGTTCCCACCTGCTGCCCCGCCGGCCCGCCCATGACCCGGTCCATGGCCTGCGCCACCGTCTCCGCGCCCTCCGTGGTGGACAGGATGGACAGCTGCCGCGGCGTCCAGGGCTTGGTGAAGGCGGTGTTGAGCACCGCGTGCAGCTCCTCCTCCTCCCAGGCTGCGTGTGGGATGCACAGGGGGCAGAGTGGGTAAGGCCTTGCAACGATGCGGGCTACTAGTCGCCTAGGCCGTCCCCATGCAGCCCAACGGAACCTGCAAGCCGCCTTCCATGAATGCTCCCGTAGTCCGCTGCGGTTGGGCTCCGCGTGCACTGCCGGTGCCCTCCCGCCCCGCGGTCCGGAAGCCAGCCCCGATAGCCCCTGCCCCACCTGGCACCTCAATCTTGAGGTGGGTTAGCACGTCCTCCAGGTCGTGCATGTCCAGCAGCCGCGCCTCCACCGTCTTCATGATGGCAACAGCAACCTGCGGGGGGCGGAGGGCGTCCGATGTGGCGCGCGGCGGTGCACAATAGGTGTGTTCGCATCGTCAGGTGCCGTCGCATGTAGCTGTACAGCACCCAGCTGCGAGACACGCTGCCCCACCATCTGCCAACGCCATCAGCCTCCCAGGCAGGGGGCCGTCGGCATTCCCCTCGCCCCGCGGTGCCCATGCAGCAGCACGGCCCTTGTCGCTGCCGTTGCCCCCGCTCCCTTTAACCCAACACCATCATGCCAACCCCAACACCCACCTTGAGCAGCGCACACTCGCACTGGTCCGCCAGCAGCACGTCCATAATCCTGTAGGTGAGGGTTGAAGCGGCAAGGGGCATGCATGCAATTGACGGCCGATCTAAGCAGGGCTGAAGGACCAGATACGCCCTAGAGTTTCGAGGCCCGCAGTCCCCCCGTCATCAAGATAACGAGCGCGTGCAAGGCACCACCCTGCCCACTGCGCACTGCCTAGGGACCTGGCCAAGGTACCGCCCGGTTGGCGTCCCTGCCTGATTACCGTTGCCCTGCCGTACCTGGCTGAGAAGGGTATGGGGAAGTCTGCGGAGAAAGCTGTCATGAGCCACGAGGCGCCGTACAGCATAGGCACCACGCCGCACGCCTCCAGGTGCTGGTTCAGCCGCGGGCTCACCAGACGGCTAAGCTGCCACAGCTGCACCTGTTGCGCACAACACAACACAGCGCGAAAGGAGCCGAACAGATTGTTAAGACCGTACGCGTGATTTGCGGACGCGGACGCGGCAGGCAGGTAGCAGGCTGCTTTGTAGGTACTGGTACTTGACGTCGCCGCCAGCGGCGGACGAGCCGAGGGCAATCCATGTCACCAGGCTTGCCACCACCAAACACCGCCCCAGCCTGATCCCAAGGGCGCTGCATGCACCCATATGACGCGTCAGCTGTGCGATATGGAGTGCGCGCGGTGTGCACGTGGCGCTTGCCTGTAGCAGCGACAGGCTGCGGTGGTAGAAGCTCCGCAGGCCGCGGTCCTCCATGAGTACCACCAGGGCCGCGAAGGCGTGCGCCTCCGAGGGCATGTACAGCAGTAGGAGCCCCGCGATGAAGTTCATGCCCTGGCAGTAGGCCACTTCGGGGTCGTAGGCAGCGTAGGCCCGCAGCACATTGCGGAGCTGCGTCTGGCCCTCTTCCGAGTGGAACCGCCGTGTACTGGGAAAAGTGCGCTGAACGTCCTTGTCGATGTCACAAGACGCCTCGCGTGCAATCTCCTGCGGGTCGACGCGGAGGGACGGTGCACACGCGACAGTGGGTAACCGCCATGGGCTCCTCCGCCGGCGCAACCCCCGGGTGCCTCAGGAGAGGCTTTCTGGCGTCGAACCAAACCGTGACTTGACGGCGGCGGTGGCTGCTATTAGATATGTGTTGTCGCATCGCTCACCTGCGAAACATATGCCTGGTAGTCTGATACCAGGGTGCTTCTCCGCGTCAGCGACGAAAGCCACAGTTCTGCAAGGCAGGCGCCGGTGAGCAGTCCAGTAGATCAAGTGTGCATCGTTCTATTAAAGCAGCTGTAATTAACCCAGGACGCGCTTGACGACTAACACTCGTCCCCGGCCTCAAACCGACGCAACAGCAAGCTATGCGCGAGCATCCCTCGTATAGAGCTTACCAACGCGTAATTGTCGTGGAGCATGCCAGACTGTCCGGCCAACCTGCAGATACACCTCCTGCTCATCCTCCAAGAGCTGGGCCTTGGCGGGGCGGAGGCTAGTGAGCAACCCGATGAAGCGTTCCTTGACAGCTTCACGCAAGGACGCTACAAGACGCCCTGGAACACTGCCACTGGCAGTGTCGTTCGAGGCCATGACAGAGCAATTCTACAAGAGCAGCTCGGCCAGCTTTGTTGTTCTAGAGGCATACGGAGGCTCCCTTCGGGCGGCAAGAAGTGTCCCTGAGTGGCCAGGCGCGAGTAGGGCGGTCGAGTAAAATGTCGCACGTGCTGTGTGGAACCGGGACGCACTTGTAAACTAGACTTGTACAGTCGATACACAGGAAGTCAAGCGTAAAGTAAGTTTACCCGGTTTGACAGTGAATGGCATGTGTGTCCCTGATGCCGACGACTGCAGAGACTGGGCCCATGCAGGGTCCAATTGCTCCGGCGAGACTAATTCCGTTACAAAGATTGCACATGAAATAACTTGAGCCTTGCAGAACCCTGTGTCTCGAACCTCCTGTATGGCATCGTAGACCACAACGCGGGCACAACACTCCTCTGGTTCCCCAGGGCCGTGCGAAGTGTCCAGGGCTCACACGAAAGCTGGGTGTGCATCTGCGCGTTAAGCGTGCCTGGTGTAGAAGTGCCCGGTGCAGGAAGGGCGCCAGAGCGCATGTCGGACTCGCCAGGAACCCAACCGACTCCCCGCAAGACAGCGCCAATACGGAACAGGATGATCGCGGCGCGCTTGAGATAGCAGAGTCAGCCACTTGTGCTCCTGTAGGATGCGGGCGGGCACCCCTGATAAACGGTGCAGGCGCTCGGCGATGTTCTGTCGCCTTCTCTTGCCCAGGGGTGCACGGGGCCAGCTGCCGGTGCCACGAGGACAGCCCAGCCATGCTTTGCTGCTTTGCAGCACCTATGCCTATGTGTTATGCTTTGCTGACGGGATGGGTTGTATTCATGTGTGCACTTGTGACAACTGGTGCTGAGGTGGCTTAACTGTGTCGCTAAAAGCACCTTGGTGCACCTTGCAAGGGCGTGCTGCGGTACTTGAACCTGTGGGAGCGGCTAACACAGTGTTATCAGTGACGCTATGCAGGGGAGCAGTATTTCTGGTCGGGTCCTCATGACATGCGGGCGGGTGCCAAGGAAAATCAAGGGTCGCTTGGCCACCAGGCGACATCAGAAGGGGGACCCCTGGGCGACATACACTGTACGGAGGGCGGGCAGGCGCAATCCTTCCATCTTGGCCAAAGACACGTCCTAGTAACCCGCGTGATAAGTCAGGCTGTATCTGGCAAATTGCTCGAGTGGCTGCGCATGTCGTACCGGGCCGGGTGCACGCAGGTGGCCAGACCTGGTCACACGCACAAGCAA
>VFQN01006968.1_pt1 | contig 12467 bp, 13 predicted proteins | sample 3512371 | NCBI WGS metagenome assembly VFQN01 (sample SAMN10412370, study PRJNA504923) | tailings metagenome | isolation source: Replicate 2 from Balatoc abandoned mine | place: Philippines: Itogon, Benguet | collected 2017-08-28
CAAGGTGCCCCTGTGGCGCCCTCGACGGCTCCCCAGCCCCTGCCGACGACCCCCGTCCCCTCCTCCCACCCAAGCACCCCTCCCCACCACCACCCTGCCCGGACACCCCCGACATCCCAGCCCCCGCCCCACTCCACTCCACCCTCCACGACCAAGACACACTCCCCTCCACCCAACCTCCGCAATTCCAGACTCCACCATCGTGCCAGCTGCAGCCTCCTGCAGCTCAGGGCAGCCCATCCGCACCGGCGAACCCGGCCCCGGGGCTTCGGGCCTTCGCGGCGCCCGCCCCGGGCATGTCCCTCCGGTCGTACGTCACGGCGCAGTCGGGGGCGCTGCCGCCCCGCGCCTCCTCGTGGGGCACGTGGGCCGGCACGCGGCCCAGCGGCCTGGCCACGTGCGTGATCCGGGAGGACGCCGAGTATCCCCCGGCCAACGCACAGGTGCGGACACGCGTCCGCGTGGGCGCGCGGCACTCAACGGCACACGCAGTGCCTGGAGTTGTACCCTTGCATGGGGCCAATGGCGTTGTGCGCTGGTCGGGTCAGGACGTTTGCCGCTGGTCACTTCACTTACCTTGGCCTGGTATCCTCCGGCAGGTGACGCTGGAGATCAAGGAGAGCACTGTGCGGCTGGGGAGGAAGCTGCTGCGGTACTCGGCCAGCCGGCCCATGGGTGCGTGGCGGGCATGGTGGGCTGACGGCCCCTGGCCTGTGTTGTGGTGCTGCCTGCCTGCGACCCTTCGGAGCCGTAGCGCGTGTGGCGGGCCAGCGAGTCCATCACCATGGGCCCACCTGCGACCCTCCCCCTGTCCGTGCACTGTGCCATGCAGCTGTCTTCCAGTTGCCCCTTGATCCCCAACCGCGCGCCGCCTCCGGCCCCCGTGGGCTCGCACAATGCCATGCATGGCACTTGCGTGCAAAAACCTCAAAAACCCAAAAACCCAAGCTTCCCCCAACCTGCTCATCGCCCCACCGCTTCTCCTGCAACCTCCCTGACGTCCCCCAGACACCATCTTCATCAAGATCCCACACACCCACACCGCTCACCTGGCCCGCCCCGTGGTGGACGGCCTGCAGCACACCATCCAGATGGGCCACCAGCGCATCGTGGTGGGCTCCAACGTGCGCCCCGGCTGCGTGCTGCTCACCCTGGACGTCATCCCGCACCCCCACGCCAGCCCCCAGCCTCCGCTTCGCCAAGACCAGCCGCCCCTGCGCCTCCCAGACGCTGTCGCTACGTCCATGACCCACAGCCACCGCAGTTCCCCAAGCCGCCACCAACTGCAAGCTCTGCTTGTCGGGCTTGGAGGCAGCGTTCGTGAAAACGGGGACTACGGCCCAGGTACAACTGCAGGCTTGACGTCAGAGCTTGGGAGGCAGCTGTCGGACCTGCTGCGGGGCCTTGGCGTAGTGCCTGTGGAGGGCCTGGCACTGCAGCTGCAGCACGGAGGGGTGGCGCTGGAGGCTGTGTACGCGGGCAGGGAGGGGTGCTGGGGGCTGCGGCAACTGCCGCCCCTGGAGCACGCACCTGGCGGCGTGGACACGGTTGCCGGTGCGGGTGCCAGTGGGGTTGTGGGTAGCGGAAGGGCAGCTGCGGTGACGCTAAGCGTGGCGCAGCAGGTGCTGGTTGGGCCGGCATCGGCGAGGGAGCCGTTGCAGCTGACTGTGCGGGTGGACGGGCTGAGGGAGCACGTGTGGACCGGGAAGGCAGAGGCCCTGCAGGGAGAAGGTGCAGAGGGCGCGGGGCCCGGGGGCGGTGGAGGGCAGGAGGCGGAAGCGGCTGGGCAGCCGGTACGCGGTGCGGGTGCGGTACGCGGTGCGGGTGCGGGGCCGGAGCTTGCCTTTGTGGCTCGTGGAGGGGGCAGGGTGTTCGACGTACAGAGCGTGCCTGTGCCTACGACACCTGCACTGGACACCACGGAGTGGCTGGGGGCCGCGGCGATGCAGCAGCCGGAAAGGGAGGATGCCACCGGCGCAGGGTTGGCAACTCCCGAGGGCGTCAGCGGCGGGTTGAGGGTGTCTGGGTTCGGCACGTTGAGCAGCTCGGCCGCACGCCCAGGTGTTGAGGACTGGGCCGGGCTGGTCAGCGATGGAGGTGCGCCTCCCCTGTCCGCGGTCCAATACGGCGTGACGGTGTGCGGCCTGTACGACAGGGCCCCCGCCGGTTCCGGTGCCGAAAGGGAGCTGCAGCTTGGGCCCGCTCCGTTGCTGCTGCACCTGGAGCTGTGGTTTGGGCCGCGTGTGTTAGCGACCAAGCCGCTGCTGGTGCTGCCGCCGCGCGAGGCGGCGGTTGCAATGCAGCTGCAGCAGCTGGTGGCAGGCATGGACGAGGCGGATGCGGAGGTGGGGGCCGAGCTGGGATGTGGAGGGGAGGCCACCGCCGGGGGACAGCAGCAGCAGCAGCACTTGGGTGCGCCCAGCAGCGCAGACGGTTTCGTAAAGGACGTGGGCATGTGGGCCGAGTTCGTGCACATGGAGCTGAGTGCAGCAGCGGCAGCGGTGGCGGCGGCAGAAGCAGGAGCAGCACCGGGCCTGGAGCAGCCCGAAGTCGGCAGCGACGGCGGGGGCATGGCGGTGAGCAGTGCACCACTGGGCGCGGCGCTGCTACCCGGCAGCCTGGACCTGCGAGGGGAGCTGACCGCGGCCCGCAGCCGCTGCCCCGCGCACCGCCGGGCCATGCTGCTACTGGGGCTCGACCTGGTGGTCTCGGCGCTGCGCATGGGGGCGGGGCCCTCCATGTGTCGGTGGGTCATGGGGCACTTCGTGGACAGTCTGGGGTACACCGTGGGAGAGGTGTGGCGGGCGGCGGTTGGGGAGCAGCAGGACCAGGGCGCTGGCGGTGGCGAGGGCGCAGCGGGGCGAAGGGAGGAGGGCGCGGGGCAGCAGAGTGCGGAGGTGGAGGCGCACGGAGAGCGGGGGCTCACGCTGCTGCATCACGCGGCTGCGTCGGGTGATGTGGACACAGTCATGTGCGCTGTGGCGTGGGCTGCTCGTGTGGAGGCGGAGGACGGGTGGGCGGGCTTTCGTGCTGCTGCAGTGCGGCAGCGGCCGCCGCCGCCTGCAGCCGAAGGTGCAGCTGGGACAGAGCATGCTAACTCAGAAGTGCAGGAGCAGCAGCACACCAGCGCCTGGTGGCTGTGTGACGGTCAGGGCGCCACAGCCCTGCACTACCTGGCGGCTGCGGGGGCCAGGGGGGCGCTGCAGTGGGCGCTGTGCAGGGGAGGTCCCGAGGCGCGGCGGGCGTGGCTGCGCGCGGCGGACGCGCGGGGCCGCACGCCGTGCGAGCTGGCGGGGGAGCAGGGCGTCGGCTGGGTTGGCGGGGAGCAGGGGGTAGAGGGCGGACGGGGGCAGGGGGCGGGAGCGAGGGATGAGGTGGTGTCTTCAGGGCGTAACTTCGGGGAGGCTGGGGGCGTGCCGAGGGGGTATGGGCAGGTGGAGGGCACGTGCGGGCAGTTGTCGGAAGCAGCTTCTGCTGAGGAGGGCGAGAGGGGGATCGAAAGAGACGCTCCTGCGGCAGGGGACGGAGGCGTTTGGCACCCCATGCCTGCGCGGGTGCGGCTGGGGCGGCTGCTGCGCGCTGCAGTGTTTGGGTACGGGGATCTGCCCAGCCCCATGCCCTGCCTCCCGCATGGACACGGCCCCAGCGCGTGTATGTCACTGCCGTCGCAACCGGGGCCGTCGCCCTCAGCTACCTGCTCCGCTTCCGGCAGTGGTCTGCCTTCAGGCGCCGCTGGAGCCGCGGCATTGTCACCATCAGCACCCGCTCCGACGCTGGAGTCGGCGTACCAAGCGTTCGTGACCACCTCCACCCTGCCGCTGTGCCGCACCTGGGCGCTAATACACATGTCGCTGCTGGCGGCGGCGCTGCGCCGCGTGCTGCTGGTGGAGGGGCGCCCGCAGGACTGCGGCGCCGCCGTGCTGTTCTCCGCGCCGTACATTGTGACGCTGCTGGTGATGCAGCTGGCCAGGAGGTGCGTGGCAGCGGGGGGAGTGGGAAAGTGGCACAGGGCGGAAGGTGCAGGGAGCGGATCGTTTTCGTGGCTAGTGCGTATCAAAGAGCACTGGCTATTGTGCCGTCAATTAGGCGCTTATTGCTGATGCTTGCGGAACTGGACGCTAGGAGGCGCATCCATGCAAGTCCAGCCACCGCATGTACGTTCGTGCCGAGAAACCCGTAGTAGAGACAGCAGGCGCATCGCATACATTTACCGACCGCCCACTCCAACCTGCCTACCTCACGAAACGCACATACCCATGCTCATGCCCGCGCCCGCAGCTTCTACCTTCGCCGCCGGCCGCTGTGGTGGGCGCTGGTCAACGCCGCGCGCTCCAACGCCAAGCTGCCGCAGGTGCTGGGCCTCATCGCCACGCCGCCCTCCGCCCTGGTCTACATCCAGGCGGGGGCGGCACTCGTCAGCGACGCAGTGCTACCCGCGCTGCTCGAGCCGGTGGGTGGCAGAAGCAAGGGCACATCACTGCGCTGCGGTGCTCGTGACTCGTGACAAAGCGGTCAAGGGGTCCATGCTAATCCGTAGAAGCAGACGCATGTAGGACTGGGGTCAACACTGCGGCCCCGCTACCCCACACCCAGCTGAGGGTGTAGATAGGAGGGTGCATCCATGGGTTCGGTGTAAGGTATACGGACGCCGGTGCCCGGGCTCGGAGCCCTGCTGGTGCTGGTCGTTGTGGGCCCTCGCATGGCTCCTCCGCACATTGATCGCAACAAAACAACGGATGGACTTCCCCCCTGATTATGTGCGCCCTGCAGCATCCGACGGGCATGGCGGCTGCCGTACTGCTGTACGACTGGGTGCTCACCACGCTCTTTTACGTACACATTGGACATGCGGCGGGCGGCTGGCCATCGGCGGCGCTGTCCGCGGGCTTGAAGTGCGGCCTCAACGGCGCCCTGCGGCTGATCATGGACATGCACCGCCGCCGTGCGTTTGAGCTGCAGCTGCTGCGACACATGGACAAGCAGCAGCGAGTTGGGATGCAGGAGCAGCAAAAGCAGCAGGTACCGGCCCTGCCAAGGAAGTAGGACGAACGGAAGACATGGTAGAAGCATGCGCGGTAATGGTAAGGTTCTTTAGGGTTCATGTAAGGTTGGTAGATTCCTTGTTGTTGTTGAGCTTGTTGTGGTTTGGGGCTGGGCTATCGCATGTTTGGGCACCAACTGTTTGATACCAGTACTTGACTGGGCTGATGGGTCACCAGGAGGATGGCAACGCAAGGAAACAGGTTGGGCCTTGGGCGCCGCGCCATGGCAATTACGGTATACAGTGCACGTTGAATCCGATGAAATTTGTGGAACGCGGATGTGATGCCTGGATTATACCATGCGTCTGTTGATTTAGGCAAGCGATGTGCATGCTGGTGCATGCAAGCCCTCGTAGCGACAGGTGTCTTTGCAGCAGGCAGGGCGTGAAGCGTTGTTGTAGACAGCTGGCAGCCGGTTCTTTTGCGAGGCACAGGATGAACCCGTGCTGGCCCTTTACAATTGTGCTCCGTAATAACGGGCGGCCTTTGCCAGGTCGTGCGAAAGGGCAAGCTGGGCGAGCGTTACCGCGTCGTACATGGCTTAAAGCGCGCTATTGTTGATGACGTATCTGCAGGGTTCTGGTAGTGTGTGTATGGAGCACTGAAGAAACTCAGGCACTGCTTAAGTATGGAAGGGTTGTGTGCAACCGTTGGGGTCAAAGCATGGCACCCACAGGTGCTGGACTTACAGTCAACCCACGGGGGCAGGCGGTTGTGCGGGCGTGCTTGTTCTATTAACGTTGCGTGTTGAATAGCAGACTTGATGCGTCGTGTGGCATTGGTCAGCAACACAATAGTAACGAACCAGTGTGGACGGACTTTCAGTGCTTGTCGCTGTGTCAAGGCAAGTGGCCGCCAGAAAACAAGCTTGAACAAAATTGCAAGGACTTCTTGTGTGTTGTGTGTGCCACGGTGAGAGATAGGCTTAGCATTTTTGTTCCGTTATGGCGCGGAACGACGGAAGGCTCACACGCGAGTGGACGGCGCTGGCTAAGCTGCTTCCAGTCGTCCAGGGAGGGGCCAGACAATTGAAAACTTCCCTACTGCCTCTGGTGTTGCCTCACGGCTGGCTCCGTTACGGCAACCTCCACGTCCAAAAACCAGTCAACTCCATGCTTGGCGACAGGATTGCCTGCTTATCTGCGTACGGCTGTACGCTATGCCACTGTGCGACATCGACGGCTCGACACCCTGGGGTGCGGTACCGGCATTCCCCCAACGGCGTCAGCAGGTCAACATGTCCGTACACACTGGTCAGCGACCAACGGGGTGGGTGCAGCTCGCTGGAGCTGCATGGAAGACTCCGTGCCGTGTGACGGCATGCCTAGCACACTAGCGCTGTCCCCATGCCTTATGCAACCCGCACTCCTCACACCCCCGCGCTCCCGCAACCGCATACCCCACGCACTCCACCCTTCCCAAAACCACGCCTCCCACACCCCCATATACACCGGCACTTGATCCACAACCCTACGAAAGCCAACTCCTTGCAGCCTCCGCCAGCTCCCACCAGCTTCACGGCGCCTCGAAGGCCGCCTGCCCCGGCGCCACGGCCCTCCACGCCGTCAGCTCCGCCGGCAGCCCCTCCTCGCTGTCCGCCGCCGCCGCCTCCGCCGCCAGCCGCCCCACCAGCCCGTGGTACACCAGGCCGCGGGAGCCCAGACCCACAGCCAGCCACCAGCGCCGCCCGGCCGCCAGGCGGCCCAGCAGCGGCAGCGAGCCGTGCTGCGTGCGGGGCGGGAGCGCGCGGACGCCCTCCCTGCGGCGTGAAGGAAAATCAGGACGAATGTACGGCAGCTTACACGAAGCGTAACTCAAGTCTCAGCCCTTACAGCAGGAACAGGTGGTTTCGCCATAGCCGTAGGTTTGCAGGTAGGGTGGAGGAGCCCCATACAACGCTACCCGCTGAGCCTGCGCAAATGCACACGCTCAGGTCAAAATGAGGCTGCCCCGCAAGCGCGCTCACCGGACCCGAACGACGTCCCACGACTCCAGCGGGGGCCACACCCGGGCCGCCTCAGCAGCCAGCGTCCGGCATGCCTCCGCGTCCTCCCCTTCAACACCGCTGCCTCCGCTGCTGCTGCTGCTGCTGCTGCTATGACTCCTGCCGCCGCCACCAGCGCCGTTAGCGCCGCCTCCTCCTTGTACGGCAGCGTACTCAGACCGTGTGCACGCCTCCAGGGAGGCCTCCGCCGTCCACCCGTACCGCTTCGACGCACCAACCACCAACCGCTCGCCCTGGGCAGCTAGGTACGGCTGCCCCAGCACGCTGGGGCTGCTCTCAGGGTACGGCACACCGCGCCCAGAGGTGCGCGCCACGCTACCTGGGCTGCTGGCCCCTTCGCCGTCACTGCTGCTGCCATCAGAGTTACTGCTGCCGCCATCGCCGCCGTGCGCCGGTTGCATGACCAAGGTAAGGCCCTGTGTGGTGGGTAACAAGCAATTGCAACACTCGTGTGCGGTCACGACCGGAGGCATGACGGAGAGGACGCGCAAGGCGTACGCTCCCTCTTGGAAGGTTCCTACCCTCCGTCGACAGTAAGGCATACCTCTTTGCTGTCAGCCGTTCAGTCCATGAGATGGTGCGTGAACCCACCTGACACAACTGCAGCGGCAGTGCAGCCTCCTGCACCTCCGCCAGCGTCGCCGCCGCCGCCCCCGCCGCCACTACCACGCCGTCGTACTGCGCACAGCCGCCGCCTTCACCGCCATGTCCAGGGACCCGCTGCTCTGTGTGGGGTTGTTGCTCCCGCAGGCCGTTGTCGTACGGCACTAGGCCCTCCAGGGAATGTACGGCGCGCAGTCGCAGCTCTGCCACGCTGCCGTCCCCACGCTGTGCCGCTGCGGCCTGCAGTGCCCGGAGCCGTCAGCAGGGTAAGCGCACCGTTGTGCCACCACTGTAAGGCAAAGGGGCCACTCACACTCCGGCAACACCACAATCTCCGCGCCGCGCAGATCCACGCAAGGAACTGCGAGGCAAGTTTGATGCGCGCAGAGCTGGCATGGTATAACAAGGAAGGCCGGCAGGGATGTACAAATATCCCACCAAAGGCAGCGCCTTGAGCTCACCTGGCAAGCCAGCCACAGTGCCCGCAGGTAGGACCCCACGTCCAGGACCACGCCCTGCGGCCCACGGGTCGGCGCGACGGAGGTCACACGTGTCAACGAAGAGAAGGCATGGGGAAGAGCATATCTAGGGAGTATCCCACGTCCAGGCCCAGGCCCTGCCGTCCACCGGGTCGGGGAGGCCCAGCACGACGCCATGGCACTCAAACATGCAAGCGCAGCGCAGGGCCGGCGAGGAAGTGCAGGCACCAAACATCACCAAACCAAACAACACTCGCGCCAGGGTACGCCCCTGACTTGCGCTGTGTAGCGGCAGCCAGCCGGTGCAGCAAGCATGCACTGTGCTTGCACAACGAGTGCCACGTGAAAGCATCACACGGATAGAGATCACAGCCGAGCGTTGGCCGTTCAGTGCTCGGGGCGCACCTCGTGGACAAGCAGACCTGCGTGGGACTCCAGCGTGGCTGCCCCGGGGCCACCAGACGCCGAGCTTGCGGCGGCGGCGGCGGCTCGGCGAGCCCGGCGGTTCGCCTTTACGGGCGCCGCCGCCGAGCTGCCGCCGCTGCCTGCTGCCACCCCTGCCGCCGCCGCGGGTGCAATCGCTGCATGGGGACCCTGCGCCGCCTCGAGTGCGCCACATGAACCCGTGTCGAGCGGCCCGCTGGCGTCTGCACCACGCGCCTGCCGCTCCGCTGGCAGCTGCAGACCTGGGACGAGGCCCTGGGGTTGGGCGGGCCGGACGGAGAACAGTGTCAGTCAGCGTGTGGACAGCACTTCATACAATCCCGGCCCTCATAGCATGACCCTGTATGACCGCTCGCAAGGTACGGAACGGGGTCGTTAGCCATGTGGCCACGGCACCGGTTGGGCGGCAGGCCCGCAGCACAGCTAACCCACCCACCCGCAGCTCCTCCGCGGTCAGCGCCCGGGGCCCGGTCCCCTCCGGCAGCCCGGCAGTCGCACGCGCGAAGTCGGCTGCCTGCTTGGCGCTGGCTGCCGGCCGCACCAGGCCGCGACGCCACACGAAGGGCAGCGCGGGAGGCGGCGCTGCACCTTCGGTGGGCGGTGCTGCAGCTGCGGCTGCAGCTGTACCAACTGGCTGGGCGGCCGCTGCACCGGCAGCTGCCTCCGCGGCCGCCACCAGCTCCAAGGCTGAGGCAAACGCCTCGTGCCCGCGCCACAACACCTGCTCATTGCATTGACCAAGCGCATCCTTTGCGTACAACATCCGAGGTTTGAGGTCACATAAGGTGGTGTGCTGCATTCTGTTTCTCCTCACGTCGTCTATAATACTGCCAAATTCTGCCAAGCCCCACCTTTCCACGAGGGGAGTAGGGATGCAGCAGCCCAGCCGCTGCCCCCGAGCCGCCGGCGGCAATGCCCGCGGCCTCATACAGGTGGAGCACCACCGCGCGTCCCGGAGGAGCGACTTTCTGCAGAATTACACATGCACGACACAGAAATGAGCGGCTTTCAGGAGCAGCCTCTGCACCGCGCAGGGTGACGGACGCGGGCACCCGTACGGCAGCATGCTGTGCCGGCAGCCATCATAAAGATTACCGTTGCACTTACAATCAGGTGCCACGCGGTAGACAGGCCTGCTAGGCCACCACCAATGACCGCATAGTGCAAGGGAGGAGTAGCGGCTGTGCTGCCGCCGCATCCCGCGTCCCCTGTGGCTCTGGGTGCAAGCCTGCTGCTGTTGCTGCAGCTGCTGCTGCTGTGGGCAACGGCGCCCGGGCCCCTCCGTGCCAGGCAAGCGCTCCCTGAAGCGTTTCCGCTACGGGTTTGCACAAGACTGCGCGGCTGAGTGCAAGCGAATGGGACAGACGAGGGGCCCGTCTGGGGTACCGCTTGCACTAGCTGTCCTCGGGTACGGCCCGGAGGATGCCGCCAACCGTTCCAGGTGGCCCCGCCAAGGATCCCAGGTACCTCTACCGGGAGTGGCAAGTCGCATGTGCTTGCATGTCTAGCTGCCGCAGCGAGCCAAGGCCGCGTTTGCGACTTGTTGCTGAACGCCGACTGGGCCAGCCGTTGGCAAGTGGCCGCGGAATGGCTACGCGGAACACTGCGTTGCATCATGAATCTAATAATGCGGTTTCATTGTTGAAGCAATACTGCAGCATTGGGTCGCATGTTTCCCTGAGCTGCCCCCGGTGTTGGCTCCGAAGGCGCGAAGGCACAGATGCTAGGCAAATCACTGCGCCTGCTTTCTTGCTTGACGGAATAAACTGTGGCGTTGCATAAGAAGTGCAGGATGCATGACACGAGCAAGTCGCAAACGGGTTGGGGGAAGAGGAGGAGTCAAACCCGACGAAGGCCTTACTCGGAGGCAGCCAGACGCCGATGATACAGGGATACCAGCTGAAACGCAACATGATGTAGCTCATCTGGCTAAATGCACGTCGGCGGGTCCGAGTGGCTCGCCCCAGAGCCTGAGTGAGGTGCTGACATTACACTCAACCCAGGAGGTCGTGTGGGAAAAGGTGTTATGGAAGCGTCAGCCCTTCCCCGACAACTACACCCCGGACAGCTTCTTACAACATCTGGTGAGACACTCACGAGGTCACTTCAAGCTGTCTGTGCCTGCCTGAAATCGATGCCATGTGTAGACTCCCTCAGCTGCACGTCGGATGCCAGCCAATTGCAAGTGCACCAGGACCGCACAAGCGTCACACTCGTTCCCCACGCTTATTGCCCAATCTGCAATTGGAGGACGCCATCCACTAGGCATGAGGGGCTACAACACACAGATGCAGGCATGCTTTCTGTCGTCACCACGGAGCACTGAGCTGCTGGTGTTGACCGTACGGCAGGTGGTCAACGCCGAGGTGCCCCAGCGGCGCTACTGGCCAGTGGTGTTAGCTTCTGCGGCTGTGACACAGCAGCTGTCGTGCGTTGCGGCGGCGGCGGTGGCGGTGCCCCTGCTGGTGGTGTGGGGGCGGCTGGGCTGGCGGGAGGTGCTGGGTGCCTGCGCTGCGCTGCTGGCGCTGGGTGAGCCAGGGGGCCGGGCTGGTGCTCGGTACAGTGAGAGCTTAACTATCTGTATATTCTTAGGCATGATCCCTTGTGCGATCTGGGGTTGTAACCAAATGGTTGTTGAGCTATTGCATTGGGGGGCACGGTGTCGCTGTGCGCTAGGCATGGGACCACTGGAAGAGGCGACCACTGCTTGCACATGCTGGCAGAGGTGCACGTCCAATCGGATGTCCTGGATGCAACGCGCAGGCTACGCCACGTGTGCGTTCCTGGGGAGCCACTTGCTAGGCGGATCGCTGGTGAGCCGGGCAGCAGACCACGTGGCAGGTGGCACGCGCCTGTGGCGTGCATACATACCCGTACATGCAGTGGTTTCGTTCAGACTGGCCAGTATACATTCAGTGCAGCCTACGGATATACAGCGTAGCATACCGAGACATTCGTGCGCGGGTTGCTGTTTGGTCGGCACACACAACAATGCCAGAGGCTGAATCGTGCAATGCAAGCGAAAGGATGTACATGTGCGGTCACCACGCCTCCTTGCTTGCCCTACCGTCCAGGCACGCGGCGTGCGGCAGTGCGTGCTCCTGGTCGGAGGTACGTAGGGGCTGTTACGGTCCGAGGGCTGCCCGATTGGAGCAGGCCAAAGGTCCAATGCTACCAGCTGCAACCACATCGTCTTCTGCGCGCCGCGTTCACTCAACTAGTCACAACAGCAGCGGATGCGTGACTTGGAGACATCCAATCTACAGGGGAGCCCCTCCTCCCCGCTAGCCAGCCGCGGCCAAGAAAAGTATACCCGCACATCCCTGCTCATAGCGCTATTCCTCCGACCCTGACTTACCCCTCCCCCGCGCCGGTCCTGCTGCACGCCTCCCTACCTCCCGGCCCTACTGCTGTTACAGGCGTGTACTGCCTGTCGCCCCTGCTGCGCTCCCTCACGGGCACAGTCAGCACCGACAGTGTGGTGGCGCTGGCGGTGGTGCTGCTGCTGGCACACCTCTTCCTGTGCGACTACAAGTGGGTAGGGCGAGCCGCCGGTGCAGGTGCAGCCGCATGCGGCCCGCTGGTCCTGTGGACCACCTGGGCGGATGCACGTGATGTGAATCGGCTTTCGCCACACTACCAGTCATAATATAGCACTGTCGCTCGATTGACGGCTGGCATATCGGTAGGACGTGTATCTTCCGGGGTCTTCCGGACGAAGGTTGACAGTAACGGCGCTGCACATCCATGGCCCCGTGCCCCCCTGTACCTGCCTTGCAGCTTTGTCAACAGTGTCACCGACCGGCTGACTGGGGCCCTGTCGCTGGGCGCGGCATGCTTGGCCGCTGTGCTCATTGCGGGGCGCATGCCGTCAGACGAGCTGGCGGTGGGTAA
>VFQN01006969.1_pt1 | contig 12466 bp, 14 predicted proteins | sample 3512371 | NCBI WGS metagenome assembly VFQN01 (sample SAMN10412370, study PRJNA504923) | tailings metagenome | isolation source: Replicate 2 from Balatoc abandoned mine | place: Philippines: Itogon, Benguet | collected 2017-08-28
GCCCCTGGATGTCCACGGAGGTCAAGCGGATTAAGAAGCACCTGTTCGACTCGTTCAACAAGCTGGTAGAGCACTTGGGGGAGGGTGGCCTGCTGCTTGGGGAGGACGGGTCGTGCATGCCGGTGTCCAAGGCGGCGCTGTGGGAGGTGGAGCGGGCAGAGGGCTTCGTCGCGGCGTTGCTGTTGCTGCTGCGGGACGAGGAGAGTGTGGCCAGGAGCCATCTGAGTGTGGAGCTGCTGCTGCAGGAGGTGGAGCTGGGGCGGGCGGACAGGTTGGTGCCGGGAAGGGAGGAGGCCCGGGCGGCGGAGGCGGCGGAGGCGAGGGATGCGAAGAAGGCAGTGGTGCCGGCAGCTGCGAGGGCGCAGGCCACCAAGGCGCGAAAAAAGAGCTGAAGAAGCTCCGCATGTTTTCATATTGACCAGTATAACTCAAAGCCATGCCGTTGCTGAACGGATTTTGGTCTTGGCGTAGTGACTTCATATGTGTTGGGCGTGTTCGAATGCCTAGTGGATGCTTGTTAATAATGCGGGTTATTGCTACCAAGGTGGCCGTAACACGGCGTCGTTGGACATTATGACCGCAGGGCAAGGCCCGCTCAACTGGCATGTACCGTAATTCCATGTGGGTTGCAGCTTAAAGGTGTTATCACTGCTCCTGTTGAACTGTTGGAGCGCTGAGTTCGGTTTGAGTTGCACTTCGCAGGCAGGGATGACTGGGGCAACTGGGTATGGTAGCAGGCTGCGCAGGCTTCGGGGGTCGGCACGCTCTGGAACTCTACTGCCTAATAGTGGCTGATACGGTGGATAGAATGCCACGTGCTGACGCACGGTTGCGCAGCGGTACGGTAGGCAAGGCAGTTGTGCGGCGTCTGGCGTGGTGGCAGGGTGGCCTTCCTGGACTGGCCCTTGTGGGTTGTCGCGGTACCGTATTGGTCGTCACGGCCGATCTCGGTTGAGAATCCCGGGCAGCCAAGAAGCACGGTGCAGAGACTCGTCGCAATGTATGCAGGGGGGGTGCTGGTGTACAAGGGGCACAAGCAACCAGGGTACGTGTCAGGAGGACAGCAAGGGTGTCCCATCTGGCACCTGCCTGACGCAGTATCTGATGCGGGCAACGTTATAGCTACAATTGCAATAGATACCGTGCGTTCACATTGTGCCCGTGGGTCAGATGTCGCCGTTCCCGCTCCAAGGTCATCACCGATCCTCGGGTTCGGAGCGCAAAGTGTCGCGATGCTGTCCGATGCACTGCCAGCCATACTGCTGCCAGAAAGCTTTACAATTCATTGAACCTTACAGGCGGACCGTGAGGCCCGGGACGGGCCCATCGTGCGTGTTCTTGGCGCTTGAGGATAGCTCCAAGGATGGTTTGATAGCACGAGAGCTAAATCGCTAGCATATATCAGCGAACTTGTCGCATACGGCTCTCCATGGCTCCTGGGGCATCCTACGCGCTACGGTATCCTAGCTCAACGCCTCGGAGGCTTGAAACCAGCCATGTAAGCATAACGCGAGGAAATATCGGGATCATCCATGGTCCAAGGACGAGGTGTCGCACCAATAGGTGCGCGCAGCGCAGCTTGCTCCACTCTCGCAGCCCTTCAGCTCCGCAGGCTGCAGTGCGCTCAGGCGGAGCTTCCACTCGACTCTGGCTTGCACCACGCGCAGTACCTCACAGAGCACGTGCCAAAAGTGGACATATCGCTGTGCCCAGGTCCGCGTAGTACTGCCCAGCCGCAGGACCAGCGGCTCACAGGGCAGCAACAAAACCCGCCAGAATTACCACCACCACAGCCGGAGTACCTCGACCTGGAATGCCGGCGGCTACTGCAGCAGCGCATGCGTCGCTCCGTCCTGCTGTGCAACGTGCGTCCCACAGCAGTGGCCCTCATGTCATTGCAGCAGCGGGAGCTAGGGCATGAGGGCGGGTCCAACGGACTCAGCCGTACGCAGGAGGCGGGCCAAAGCCCATCCAGCACCGGGCAGCTGCAACAGCCCAGCGCGCAGCTGGGCCCCATGGACCTCCCGTGGGCCAGACTGGCCAGCCTAGGCCACCAGGCGGAAGAGGCCAATACCCTCGAGTACCCAGTGGAAGCTGTTGAGAAGATGCCTGCTGAGGTGGCCTGGGCGGGTGTTGACTCCGCGACGAACGGGGTCAACGCCGCCGCAGACCTGCTGGCAGGGCCTGCGTCAGGCAGCAGACCTGGGAGCAGCGGCGAGCCGGATGCTATCATTGAGGCGCGCTTGGCACCTCTCGCAAAGGTATTCCCTACTCATGCGCGCCCGGAACGGAAGCGCGTCAAGTGGTCGCTTAGCATATGGGTACTTAGGCTGTGAGACACCTCATCTGGTGACGCTATCCGCCTGTAGCACTGCCACTGTGCGCTAAACCCCATACCCTAAAGCTCGTGGCTTTCGTCGTACCATTCATGCGTTGTGTACCCCTTGCTGTGCAGAGTCTGTGCAAGTACGTCGAGCCTGGCCTGGTCCCTGCAGTCCAGCTGCTGCACCGGGCTGAGGCCCGCCTCCTCAGTTCCATAACCCACGAGCAGTATCAGCACGGCGATAAACAGCACGAGCAGCAGCAACAGCAGAAAAAGCAGCAGCAGCAGCACGCGGGCGTTGTGACGCCAGAGGAAGAGGCCATCGCCATTCGCATAATGCTCGCCTGGCTCCAGCATAGCCTGCCAGGCAGCAGTAGCAGTAGCAGCAGCAGCAGCAGCACCCTCAGCCAGAAAACTTGCAGCCCTGCTGGGGACGCCGCCGACGCCGACGCCGACGCCGCAGCAGCAGCGGCACAGGGCAGGCAGCAGCGGCATTGCAGTGGCGACGCGGCACCGGACCTTGTCGCGTCGCTTGTCTCGCAGCTGCGTCAGGAGTGGCAGGAGGAGCAGAAGGCTGGTGGCATGGCGGACGCGGTGCGGCCGTACCTTGCGACGGTACGGCAGCCGGGGGCGCGCATTGACCTGCGGGACCTGCGGGCGCTGACGCTGGCGGGGCAGCGGGGCGGGGCGCCGCCGGGGAGCGACTGGGCGGCGGCGCTGGAGGCGGCGGAGCAGGGCGACCAGGACATGCACGACGTAAGACACGGTGGGAGTGTACCCGGGCGACTTCGGTGCCTACATCGGTCCATGTTGCTCGGTGCATCTTTTCGGGCATGGGCGGTGCGTCTGAAAACCTGCGCCGCTGCTCCACTCCCTGGAGGGCCTGATCCCGCATGGTCCGCAAGCCTCAAACTTCGGTACCTCAACACCCGTACGCCACACCAGCACCTGTTGCGCATGCAGGCGCCAGCTGCACATGCTGCCACGTACTGCCCTGTTGTTGCCTTGCTCGCTGCCCTGCGCCCTGGACATGCTCGACCCTCTTCAACTGTCATCAACCTGCATGACTGCTACCCTTCTTCCACGCAGGTGCTGTCCAGTGCCGTCATGGGCACCCTCATAACGGGGCAGTACAAGCCGCAGGGCCGCTGCGGCCAGCCGCCGTGCGCCGACCTGCTCACGTCTGCCGCCGTACCCCTGGTGCTCAGTATCGCACAGGTATGGTTGCGGCCAACCCTACACGCGCGCTGCCGTATCAAGATGACCCTGAAGGAGGCACTCAATAACTTGCGCGCACAGCGTGTTTGCGTGTCTCCGTTCGGCACTAGCCTGGCGAATGAGTACATGACTGCGTGCATGCCTGTCGCTAACGCCGAGCGTAGTGCTGTACGCTAGGTCATTAGGACACCCTCGCTCCCATGCGCCGCCCCACCTGCCCCGACCCTCAAGGCCCTTTCCTTTTCGCTTTGCTAAACCTTCGGGCTAATACGCAGGATGCCAACCAGGACACCGAGGCCGCCGCGCAGCTGCCCGCCCGCCTCATCCACAACGCCGTTCACTTCCTGCCCAACCCACTACTGTTGTGGCTGTGGCACGTGGTCGGCGGCAAGCTTCTGCCGGAGGACTTTGTGCCCGTTGCCACCAGCAGCACAGCTGGGGGGCCCTCGGGAAGCGGGAACGGGCCAGGTAACGGGGGCCGCGTTGGGACAGAGGGAGGCATTCATCCTTCGCCTGGGATTCACTGCGACCCCATAGAAGCCAAGCGCATGCTGCAGCGGGCGTACTTTGGTGGCCACGCGGTCGCCGGTGTGGGTCAGACAGGCCCGCTGCAGCAAGTCCATGCAAGGTTGGCGAGGTCGACGCTGATGGGCGTGTCCCTCATCCAAATAGTAATGAAGCGTCACCCGGTGGCACTGGGAGCCCTCGCCATGGCGTGGGAGGAGCTGGCGGCAAGGCAGCAGCAGGCGCAGGCGGGAGCGGAGGGGCTGGGGGGTCCAGGTGGCATGGCCGCCGATGAGGCTGTGCTGACGCACGCGGAGAGTGTGTTGCTTGCTGTGATACAGTGGGAGAGGAGACGAATGCAACAGCGGCAGCAGCAGCAGCAGGCGGGATGGGTGCGGAGTGAGGGGAACGGTGAGCAGCAGGGCGTTGGGGTTTGGGAGGTGGGGTGCGGCCAGGAGCAACTCCAGCAGCAGCAGCAGCAGCAGCAGCAGCAGCAGGATGGTGAGGGGCAGGGAGCGCGTGGAGTGGGCGGCCCTCGTGCCGAGACGGCGCTCAACCTTGGGCGGATGGAGCAGCAGAACCCAGCGCTGTGGCACAGGGTGCGCGAGCTACCTGCAACGTGCTGGTCGGCTGGGCCGGCTCCTGCTGCCGGTTCAGAGCTGGCCGCAGTGTACCTCTGGTTGGCCAAACTGCTGCACGAGGTCACTTCACAACTGGAGCCCCTGTACGGTCCAGGCAGCATGCCACGCATCGTCCTGGAGCGGGCGGCTTACATGCTGGTGGGCGTTGCTGCAGGGCCGCACGGCCGTGTGCTGCTGGGGGGCAGCTGCGCACGTGCGGACCCAATGGTCGCGGCCGTGGCGGCTGAGCTGGAGGCGGCCACCGTACGGGTTACGGAGCAGCTGCTGCCGTGCACTCCCGTCGGGGTGCTGCTGCATGGGGCCTGGTGGGCGAGCGAGAACGACCAGGCGCACAGGGTTGCGGTGACGGACAGGTGGTGCAGGGAGGGGCAGGGGCAGGGGCAGGGGAAAGCAGCGGGGCCAGGGCGGCAGAGGCGGCGGGTGTTGGACCTGGCCCGGAGCTGGGAGGTGGAGGCTGCTGATGTGGGTGAGGCGGTGGAGGTGCTGCGCCCAGGGCTGCTGAGGGACCCGGTCAGCGGGCCTGCATGGAGGCTGGCGGTCGCACTGGCCGACGGGACGGACGACGCGGAGCAGCTGGCGTATGTGCTGGTGAGACGCCTTCAAAGCGCCTGTCAGACGCATATTCTCTGCTGTGCTTGCAGTGCGCGGCCAGTCACATGTCCGCTGGTTTCCATCCTGCGGGCAGCTCGCTCCTCGGCATGAAGGACCTTCCCGTTGGCACTGTTCAGCGCCACTATCCTTGCCCTTCAAACCCATGCCTGCACGCTCTCGCTCTTGCACATAGCTACGGTAAAGAGGCCTTTGCCCCTGTGCCCCTCCGTCCGCGCAGCTGCAGTACGCCCTTGCTGGGCTGTCACTAGTGGCCGGCCATGACCTGCCCCTGGGCCGCCTGCAGCTGGGCGCCTGCGCCGTGGCAGGACTGTTCTACTACCACTCCAGCCAGGTGAGCCAGGTGTTATGGTATGGCCCTGTAGCCTACACATGTTCCACGTTAGTACGAGCGTGTGTAGATTCAGAGGCCTGTGTTTGTCCAGGACGGTCCAGCTTCGTTTACCTGAAGCGCACATTGGGTGACCCTGCACGTGGCCTGCCTTGGAGCGCAGCGCGCATGGACCGACTTGCAATCAGACCTCTCACGCGGCCCAAGAGCTGATCAGCAGCGGGGAATACCTATTCTCTCCTTGCCTCGAGCCCTCGACCCGGCACGTGCCCATGCATGGCAACTTAGCACCAGCCCTTTGCTGATGGCTACCCTGCCGCCAACTGCCCTGCGCCCGCCCGCCCCAATCCAGACCTCCCCTTCGTTCCCCCCATCCAGACCTCGACCGGGCCCCACGCCGAGGCGGACGCCGTCCGCACCGCCGTCTGCCTGCTGATGTGCCTGTCCTACGTCCCCGTGGTCCCCGATGTTCCATCCCAACCGCCCCAACCGCCGGACGCGTGTGCAGCCTCCCAACCACCCCAACTGTCGCCGCCGCCAACCGCCGAGGACCCCACCGTCTCCAACCTGACCATCGCTAACCTGCAAATAGCGGAGCACCTCCGAACAACTATGGGGCTGAGCGAGTTCAGCCTGGACCCAGAGGGGTGCGCCGCCCAGGCGGCGTGCGTGTACGACGCCGTGACGGCCACAGCCCAGAGGGACGGCCAGGCCCCGCCGCACAGCCAGCAAGGCGGCTCCTTGCTGTACGGCCACTCGATCTACGCTGCCGCACTTGGTGCAGGGACGCAGCCGCCACGTGCCGCGTGTGGTGCCGTGCAGGACCGTGTATTAGCGGCGGCCAAGCTGCTAGCGACGAGCCCGTACCGCCCCGGGCGGCGGTGGGACTACCTGTTACCCGTGGGAGCGGTGCAGGGCACAGCCGAAGGCGTGTGTGGGAGCGGGGGATCCGACGGTGGCAGCAGTGGAAGCGGAGGAGTGCAGGGGTCTGTGGAGCAGGGGGAGGGGCAGGGCCAGGGCCAGGGCCAGGCAGGGACAGCAGGCGCCGGGGCCCTGGGTCCAGGCGTGCGGGTGCTGAGGCCAGGGATGCGTGTGTCCGAGCTGCTGGCGGCGGTGCTGGCGTGTGCGCTGCCGGGGGGCGGTGGGCAGCAGGAGCAGCTAGCTGATGGAGGTGGGGGGCGGCAGGGTCATGGGCAGGGGGTGCAGCAGCAGCTCCCTGTGCGGGCGGTGGCGTGCGGCGCGGAGCAGCTCGCGCTGCTGGTCATGGCCACGCACCGGTGCAGCGACGAGGGCGGCTGCTACAGCGGCACCGTGCTGCAGCCCTCCGTGGATGCGCACCTGGCCAACGTGCTGCTGGCAGGGGACACGCCGGTCACGGAGGAGGTGCGACGGGTGACGTAGCGTGTCGCGGCCTGCAACCTGGTGCTGTGCACGTACCTTGCGACCCAGCCTGCATCGTCAATACCCCCAAGAAACCCGCGGATTGATGGCGTTACGCCACGCAGGGCATCCTGCACGGAGTACCTGCATGCGCACCCGTGGTGCGCGGTGCCCCGCCCCTGGCCCTGCTGCTGAGTGCTGACTCGTGGCCGCTGCCCCGCTGCAGGCGGCCTACAACCCCCCGCCGGGCGCCACCAGCGTCACGGTGCTGGACGTGCACTACGCTGGGGCGGTCACGTGCTCCGCTGACCCCGCCGTCCAGGCGGCCAGGATGCGGCACCAGCTGGAGAAGGTGACGGACAAGGTCCCCAGGTACACTTGCACGGCATGCACGGCACGGGCACACAAGCGTTGCAGCTTGGTAACACGATGGTCAGAAGTGTGGGGAGGGGTCCATTTCGGCTGGGTGTTAGTTGCCAACGAGGTGATGCTTTCTCTCGTGCGCAGCGCCATGGCGGCGCGTGTGTGTGTGGTAAGGCCCGCATTACCCTTGGAGTTGGCTGGCCGCTGTCATGTTTCGCGGTTGCCAGTACGTGCTAAGCCGGTGGCGGCCGGTTGAGCCTTGCAATGCATGTTGACGCAAACTACCCTATGTCTGCTATGCCGTACCTCTTTTGCAGGTTCTCCGACACGCTGAGGCGTTGCCGCTCTTGCTCGGTTGCTAGGTTGCTCGGTTGCCGGCTTGCTCGCGTGCCGGTTGTGCCTCCCCTGGCCGAAGCACCTGGACTGACAGCACACTGAACCGCCACCTGCATATGCATTGTGCTGCTGCTCATGGCAGGTTCTCCGACGCGCTCAAGCGGCTGCGCGAGGCCCTGGTGGACAAGCCCCGTGTCAGTGCCACGTGGGTGGTGGCGCAGGGTGTGGGGGGCCTGCAGCGGGCGCTGCTGATGGTGGCCAAGGTGAGGGAACCAGCAAAGCAGTGTCGGTGCCTTGTGCTGCAGCACTGACCTGCATGCTTAAGGCAGGCGTTCGTCCTCTGGAAACGTGTCACGACACGTGCCATGTGGGGCCCCTGCCTCTGACTAGATTCCGCGGGTTGGGCTGCACGTGGGCTGGCTCAGCAGCTCGTGTGATCCGCCATTCAAGTGCAGTTTTGTCGTCACCGTTGTTATCATGTTTGTTGATGCTACGCTTCTCGGTGCGCCCCACCAGGTGCGGGAGGAGCTGCTGGCACAGCACCGCGACCTGACGGTGTGGGTCGTCGGCGTGGCGCAGAGCAGCGAGGCCATGGACGCCGCCGAACTGGAGCAGCTCGAGGAGCATCAACGGCTCAAGAAGCAACAGCAGCAGGACAATAAGCAGAAGGACAACAAGCAGCAGCAGCCGCAAAAGGGCGTGTCACGAGGCGGCAGGGGTGCTGCCGCGCCCAATACCCGTGGCGCGGCGCGAGAGTCCGGGCCGGGCAGCTGGCTAGAGGGCCCCTGGGTGTCCCGTGAGTTGCGGGAGCTGCACTGGAACCTGTGCGCCACGCTTGGCAGCCTGGCGCACATGGTGGGCCTTGGGCAGCTGCAGCTGGGGGAGGACGGATCCATTGGTGTGTCGGAGGAGGCAGCGCGCTGGGAGCTGGAGCAGGCGGAGGGGCTCTTGGCGGCGATGCTGCGCCTGCTCCGCGACCCTGGCTGCGTGGTCCGCGATCACGTGCGTGTGGAGCTGCTGCTGCAGGAGGTGGAGCCAGGGCGGGTGGACAGGCTGGTGTCGGGCAGGGAGGAGGACAGGGCGGCGGCGGAGGCGGCGGGGAGGGGTGCGGGCGGGAAGCGGGCTGCGGACGGGGCAGGGAGGAAACACACGAAAAAGGAGATGCAGGAGGTCCTCTTCCAGTAGGGTATTGGAGGGGGTTTCGCTCTTTTATGCAGCAGGGGGTCGGCATGAAGGCCCTGTGGGGGCATGTCTTCCACTGCGCCTGCTTCGTGGGCTCCTGTGGGCGGGGGCACCTAGTCAGTAGCAGCAGGATGAGCAGAAGCTGCTTGCGGGTGCTTGTATGTCCTGCATTGTTTGGGGTGGCAGCAGCGTTGGTGTTTGTTGTTGTGCGTAGTGGGCCGGCTGTATTCGTGGTGTGCTGCTTCAGCGTTGCGACGCTTGGTGGTGGGGATCCTAGGGCTTTGAGAGTGCTCCCGGACACCTCATACTGCCTCATATCACTGGGACGCAGGAGGCGTTGCATGACGGCGCTGTGCCCCATGCTAAGCCCATGGCGCACATGGTAGGCGTTGTGTGCAGCAGGTGTCGCCTGCCAGCCGTTACCCGCAGGTGGGGCACGGGCCGCCGTGCGTGCCCATTGTCAAGGACCTTACCCGTCTGAACGTAACCTATTTGAGCGGTTGTGACTGGCGGCTAACGCCCGGGTCAGCCTCATACCTTGTCGCCTCGGCATGATGGCCGTGGTAGCACCACGTACTTTTTGACACCGCTGGCGACACGAGTGGCGCGTTTTGGCTGCATGTGCCTGTGCTAATGAGCTGGGCTGCCACTACTCGTATTTATCGCCGCATATAGGGTCGTGTCACTGGGTGTTGTACGGTATGCGTCGCATCTGGTAGCATAGGGTCACCTTCCAGGCTTCCACGGCCACCTTCCCTGTTGCCTGCACCCCAGCCTTTGCCTTCCCACCTGGCCGACGCAGTAGCCTGATTTGTTGCGAGGGTTTCTTTATCACACGGAATTTGGAAGTATGCTTGCAACCCTGACCTCGCTAGTATGTCACCCACAGTCATGCTAGCCGCAGCGACGGCGGCAGCAGGGACGGCAGCAAGGCAGAGGCTGGCGCGCCGACGCCCGCGGTGCCCGTGGGTAGGCTGGTTCCGTGCGTGGAGCTGCTGCTGCCGGGGGTCAAGCCCAGGGAGCTGGTGGGCGCCCTGCTGTGCTCCCTGGTGCGGGGCGGCAGGCACTGGCACAGGCAGCGGGGGGAGCCAGTGCAGGTGGTGGCGTGGGGCGCGGAGATGCTCGCGTTGCAGGTGGTGCTGGGGGGGGCTCGCAGCGAGTGGGCCGGCGCAGGGAACGTGGGGCTAGTGATGCACGCGTCGGTGGAGGCGGAGTTGCTGGAGCCGCTGCGGGTGTCTGCCGGACAGCAGGTCTCGGGGGAGGTGAGCGTTTTTGCGAGGGAGCTTCTACGGCGCTGCGCAGCTGTGCAGCACATCGGAGCTAGCCCAGGCACAGGCTCACCGTGCAGGGACCCGGTCGGGCCATGTCAGGTCGTGGGCGCAGCACGGCGTGCTACCCCATGCCTCTGTTGTAGGAATTTCTGCACCAGGTGTTACACTTGTTCTCAGTCATTTCACCCATCTGAAAGGTTATCAGAAAGCCCTTCGTACTCCCCTTCCTGGCCGTACGGTGCTACATACAGTCTCGTAGCAATGTCCTTACCCTAGCCCACATGGGCCGCATTCCCCTTCCGCCCCCCGGCACCTGCGCCAGGCTGCCTACAACCCGCCCCCCGGCGCCCCGGCCGCCCTCCTGGTGGAGCTGCACTCCCACGGGGCCGTGCTCGTGCCCACGGAGCCGGCCAGGGCCGTGATGAAGCGCTACATGCTGGACAGGGTCACGGACAAGAGCAAGTGCGTAACATACCGTACCTCGAGTGTTAAGGCACGGCATATGCCCGTTGCCTGAGCGCGTGAGTTCACGTGGTCTTGCTTGGCCGCCCGTTGCCGCGCTTGCTCGCGTGCCGCTTGCGCCTCGCCTGGCCGAAGTACCTGGGTTGAAAGCACAGCTTACTGCCGCCTGCGTGGCATTGACTGCTGCTCATGGCAGGTTCTCTGACGCGCTGAAGCGGTTGCGCGAGGCCCTGGTGGACAAGCCCCGTGTCAGCGCCACGTGGGTGGTGGCGCAGGGCGTGGGGGGCCTGCAGCGGGCGATGCTGCTCGCAGCAAAGGTGGGTGGACACAAAACATGTAGGCGGCTTGGCTGCAGGTTGAGGCTCCCCCACGGTTGCCTGCTTACCGCAATCCGTAGAAGGCAGCTCGTTCTGGTCGAGAGTCGGGGTTCTCGCCAAGGTTGGAGTCTGCATCTGCATGATGTTGCTGTTCATCTCGCCGTAGCGGACCCTTGTAACACCGCAGCCCCCATCACGTGGGTGTGGCGACACCCGTACATGGTGCAACAATTCCTGTCAGCAACAAGTACATCCTTATTGCAACTGGAATAAGTTGCTTCAACCGCATGCATGAACATACAACGCCTCGGCTCGCATGCTAGAATTACCAGCTTCCCAGTCAACATGGCCCCAATACAACGTGTTGGCTATCCATTCATTTTGTTCCCAAATGTCACCGGCGTTGTTGTACAGGTGCGGCAGGAGCTGCTGGTGCAGGGCCGCGACCTGACGGTGCACGCCTGCGGCTTCATGCCGGACGAGGCGACCAAGCGCATGGACGAGGCGGAGCGGGAGCAGCTGCAGGAGCAGCGGCGGAACGGCACAGACCGCGGAGCGGCGGCGTCCAGTGGCGGCACCGGCGGCAGCGGCGGCAGCGGGGCTGGCACAGGTGCAGCTGCATGCGGCGGTGGCGGCCGCAGCAAGGGAGGCTCTGCGGCCGCATGGCTCGACGGCCCCTGGATGTCCACGGAGGTCAAGCGGATTAAGAAGCACCTGTTCGACTCGTTTAACAAGCTGGTAGAGCACTTGGGGGACGGCGGCCTGCGGCTTGGGGAGGACGGGTCGTGCGTGCCGGTGTCCAAGCTGGCAACATTGGAGGTGGAGCGGGCGGAGGGCTTCGTCGTGGCGTTGCTGTTGCTGCTGCGGGACGAGGGGAGTGTGGCCGGGAGCCACCTCGGCGTGGAGCTGCTGCTGCAGGAGGTGCAGCCGGGGCGGGTGGACAGGCTGGTGCCGGGCAGGGAGGAGGCACGGGCGGCGGAGGCGGCGGAGGCGAGGGATGCGAAGAAGGCGGTGGTCCCGGCAGCTGCGAGGGCGCAGGCCACCAAGGCGCAGAAAAAGGTGATGAAGCAGCTCATGGTTGCATAAGATTTCCTTTTTTACTTCGTGAGCAGGTTACAGGGTTGGCTTGTTGGGTTGGCTGATGGAGTTGGGTGCAGTACTGCATTTGGATTGGTGTAGGCTGGTATTCCGCTTCTGGAATAAATTGGTAGGGGGCACAAGGTCGCTCGCGCACCATGCTTTTGTTGCTGACATTGGCATGGCCCTTGCCGGTTGTACCACTTGCTGGGCGCACCATGCCATCACCTACTTGCACAGTGCGGGCCTAGGGGCAGCTGAGCACTTGACTACCGTCGACAAAATCAATTACTACGTTCAACTTGTCGTGCCCGTTGAAGAGCTGTGCCAACATTTGGCTGACCGGTTTGATTACCGTTGGGCTGAGGTTGCAGCATCAACCGAAGCTGACCCCCGTAAGCTGGCTGGGTGTGGTGTGAAGGCTCATCGGTATGCCAGGTGGATGGGGCTGC
>VFQN01006970.1_pt1 | contig 12465 bp, 20 predicted proteins | sample 3512371 | NCBI WGS metagenome assembly VFQN01 (sample SAMN10412370, study PRJNA504923) | tailings metagenome | isolation source: Replicate 2 from Balatoc abandoned mine | place: Philippines: Itogon, Benguet | collected 2017-08-28
CTGGCACCCCGGAGCGAGACATGCACGCACATGTCGCAGCTTCAGGACACCTGTGATGCGATTGAGGGCCCCGGAGAGCCTCGACAGTGACGGCTTATGATATATGAAGTCATTGGGCGCCAGGCGGAGCCGTCTCTTGCTTGTACTCAAACGCTTGGCCTGAGACCCCTCAACTGGTACCCGCTTGGGGGAGGTCCGTGTTGCTGTATTGGCCCTGGCTTGCCCTAGCGCCTAGCCGTGCACCTAGCCCTAACCCAGGGGCCTCCCCTGCCCGAGACCAGGCCTGGGCCCCAGTGGGGCCCGACTGGTTATCACTGGCTGGTCTTCATAGGAAGGCTCTCCAACCCAAGCTGGGATGTCATCCTGAAAGCACCATATGTGGCAACGTCAACTGGTTATCACTGGCTGGTCTTTATAGGAAGGCTCTCCAAACCAAGCTGGGATGTCATCCTGTAAAGCACCATATGTGGCAACGTCAGCCGGCGTCCTGTAGGCTGGAACGGCACTTTTTGAAGGGTGCAGCAGGCACGGCAGCAGGGGAGCCCCCTGGAGGTCACTGAGTCCGCGTTCTGGTTGACTGATGCCATGGCGATTCGCAGGACTTCCCTACACAGACTGTCTCCATAAGATTATTGTCGGTAGTGCTAGGTCGCCCCTGAGCGCGTGTCCATACTGTTTGGGGTCATGCCAGGCTCCAGCTTAGTGGCCGTGAAGTTTGAGGTTTTCGGCAAAGTCCAACGCGTCTTCTTTCGCAAATACACAGAAGCTAGGGCCAAGGAGTTGGGCTTGCGAGGTTGGTGCGAGAACACACCGACAGGGAGCGTTCAAGGGGAACTCGAGGGACCTCTGGACAGAGTCAAGGAAATGTAAGTGCACATCTCCAAATTTCTCGCTAAAACGTGGGGTCCATCGTGCCCAGTAGTCACGGCAGTGCGTGCCTCCTGCCTGAGTCCTCGACGCCCCGGCACCCATGCTGCACCACAGCCAGCCCACACCTTTCTGCCAACTGCGCCTGAACACCTGATGCCGCAGCTCCGTTACTAGCACATAGCCTGGATCACCAATTTCCCAAGCTGCTGCCTGCTGCTGCTTGGGCTGCTTCGCCTACAGCCCCTCGGCTTGGCCCAAGGGCTAAGCAGCACGCATCTCGGTCCCCATGCCCCGTCGCTGCCCTCGCCACAGGAAGACGTGGCTTCAAACGACTGGCAGCCCGAAGTCCCGCATTGACAGGGCTGAGTTTGGAGAGACTGAGGCGATACTTGAGCACAGATACGAGGCCTTTGGGATACGCAGATGAGGGGGTCGGGGCGCAGGGGCCCATGCGTGTGGGGGACAGCGGGAGGTCTGCAAGTATGGCGCTCACCAGGCCGCCTCATGTCTGCGACACTCCACCAGGGTTCGACAGTGGCGAACCTTGGGGGTTAGGGGGGCCCATAAAGCTTCGTACGACCCTTTACGGGCAAACATGCGCAACACAGATGGCTTTCGGCGCTAGGGCCGTTCTCCCTGGGGACCCTGGCCGGCCTTTTCGGGCCCGCCCGAAACACTGCGTGCTAGGCTTTAGGGCAAAAGCGTCAACTGGCCCCAAACTTTAGGCGCATAAGAGGGCTGTCGAACCCTGCACTCCACATTCCCTATTGACTAGGGCGCATGTTGGTAAGCTCCAGGGGCAAATGTGCTTTCACAATGCCAACTGTATATGGTGCTTTGTGCGGTACTTGTTGCGTGCTAGACACGCACGGGACCTCCGCGTGATAGCAGTTGTTAGGGCAAGGGGGCGCGGCGCGGTTGACGGCACGCGGGGCCAAGTTACAATGGCGGTAGATAGCTGCAGAGCGGCTGCGGTAGTAAAGCCAAGCATGGCAACATAGTCAGGGTTTGCAATTACCTCGGATGGTACAGGCTCGTGGTGTGCGCACGTGCTGGAAGGTCCCCAGGAGAGGGACATGTGGTGGCGTAGTACCGGACTACCGGTGCTGTTGTGGACTCCCCTTTCGCATGTCGGTACCCGCCATTGCACCTGAGCGCCGGTACCGCTGTGGTTGGGTTGGGCTGCACGCCAACCCTGCGTGACCAAGAAGGCCGTGGGCTACTGCCTAGTGCTTACTGGTGTGCTTGCGGTTCCTTGGGCCAGGGTGCGCTGGTATGTATGTATGTATGGATGGATTTACAGTTTTGGTCCCCTTCCAGAGCCCAGCCCTGTCCTGCTCGGGAAACAGAGTTGGTTCCGGCAATCAAGGACACGGGGTTTCCTGCTGGTGGTCCTGGCACTGTGCCACACTGGCAGACTGTGGTCCAGGTTTCAAGTTTTAGGACGCAACTGCCTGGACAGGCCGTGGATTACTTCTGTTGGATGACTTGTGTGTCTCCGCTGTACGACGAGGTAGGAGGAGTGCAGCCCTCGCGAGGGTACCGGTGGCGAGGCTGGGTGCAGTGCCCTGGGAGAATCATGTCATGCCGTGGGAGGGGCATGCACACACGCCATGCAGCCTCCTGGGCCTATGCAACTGCGCAGGCGAGAACCTGCAGGATGCATCCAAAGAGCACTAGCAGCCATGCCCGTCCCCTCGCCCAACCAGTAGCCCGGTAGCCAGTGTGGGCACGTGAGGGACATATTGGCGGCGAAATCTATTCCTTGGAAAAAGTACGAGCTTACACTTGGCGCAATGCCAATCCGTGTTGCCGCCAGGCCGCTACAGTATCCACACAGGGCAGACCCGCTGGGGAGGACCCCTGGTTATACCTGCAATCTCCCACGGTTACCGTACAACCCTCCACGCATGCTGTTTTTTTAGGCGCCATTCAGCGTCATTGGTGAACCTCAGACCTCTGTTGTGCAAACCACGGGGCAGGTGAGCGTCTGGCACACCACAGTGCTGGCTGTACGGTGACATCCCCAGGCACGCCTGGCCAGCGTACGACCAGGTACAACAGGTCCATGCATGGGCCCCAATCACAGCACCAACACGCCGCCACAGGGGGTGCCATCCAACGCCCACGACCGCCGGGGCCACGGTCGCACAAGGCCCTCATCAGGGGAGCTCCCTTGGATCTCACCGAGCACTAGCACATGAGCCAGGCAGGCAGGCATTTCCAGGTTGCGGTTAGTCACTCCTTCGTCAGTTCCACTTAATATTTTACAATGTCAGCCCTCCCGAATGCATTTGCAGGAGAAAATATCACATGAAACACGAGGGTTGGGGACGGGCAGGACGGGAAAAGGGGACGGTGTCAAGGGGACGAGCGGGCGAGGTGCCTGTTGCCCACGTGCCGCCCCAGTCCCCAGTAACCCCTGACCCCCAAGCAAAATGCCCTGAGACCCCGCAGGCGTGCCAACTCCACTGCAAGAAGCCCAAGTCCTGCTAGCAGTAATATCACCCGTCTGGGTTCTCGCTGTCCACAACGTATGTGACAGGCCCGTCATTCACCAGGGCAACGTCCATCTTCGCCCCAAACACCCCATCAGCCACCCTTCCGGTGGGGTACTGTGCCCGTAGAGCATCCAGCAGTTGCCCGTACAACTCCTTGGCTGGAAGCGGCCCCATGGCTTTGGAGTAGTCCGGCTTGGGCTTTTTGAGGCGAGCCATGAGCGTGAACTGCGACACGCAGAGGATGTCAAACCCTCCCGCCACGACGTTGACATCCCATGCCTTTTGATCGGCGTTAGGCCACGCCTTGACAGTCAATATCTTCTTTACTCTGGTGCATTGGGCGTGCGACAGGCAACAGGGAACGCCGAACGTCAGGATGAACGCTGCAAGAACGCGATGTCAAACAGCAGCCGCGAACAGGCATAACAGCAATGGGCCCATACAAGCTTACATGAAGTTTAAGTCTGTTACGGTGTCGGTCTCCTTGATGCCGATGAGGCAGAGCAGCCCGGGCCCGATGCTGGACACGGCCTCCCCGTCCACCGTCACCGACGCCTGCTTGACCCGCTGGATAACTGCACGCATGGCTTGCCAACCAGCGTTGACAACAGCAAGTGGAACACCTCAGTACACTATAGCCACCTGTGGGATTGAGCTTCAGCTGCTAGAAGCTATGCTGGGTAGCCGCAGGCGCATCACGCTGTACTACCGTACGCACCCTGGCTGTGTACAACACGCCATGCACTCTTGACTCAAGTCAACGCTAACCTCAACACCACGACCGTTACACGCCTGATACCATGCGCATATATCTGACATGGACGGCGATGCAGCCCTGTAAACCAAGTTGTGGTGCACGCAGAGCGTCAGCAGAAGCGACAATCCGTGGGAACCACCACCGCCTTCCCTCCAGCAACCATCAAACCTCCAGTCAACCATGACCTAACCTGGCTCTCATGCACTCCAACGAGCCGCTGACCAGCGACTTATCACCACTGTCCCCTCTGTGCACCTCAACGCGCAGATCCAGGACGCGCAACACAACCGTCCGCCGCCGTTGCATGCCTCCCGCATGCCATCTCCTCCTGCACCTTGCCCTAATCTGCTACTCACACCCCTCCCTGTCCCACCCTTACACCTCCATCTGCTCCCTCACCGCGCCCTCGTCCTCCCCCTCCTGGCCCCCCGGCGGCCAGTCGAGGGGGAACCTGTGCCGCATGGCTGCGTTGGGCGTGTAGCGCCGCTGGCCCGGCCGCCTGCCCTCGAAGTAGCGCCCCACGTCCGGGTGCCACACCTGGATGGAGATGAAGTAGAGGGCGTGCAGGGGCGCAACCGTTGGTATTTCGCTTGGCGGGCCTCAAGAAGCTTAGGGCAGGGTGCAGCGTGGGGGAAACTCAGATGTGGCAACCTACGAACGGCCATCTCCGGTCTGTACACGCCGGCCAGAGACAGACATACAGGCGGACCGAAGCCATGTGTACTACCGTAGACATGTGCTGCACGGTGTGGTAGGGGTGAAAGGTTGACGGGCCCACGGACCGCACAAGGGCCCAGCTGCATGCACGTGTGCAAGAATGCGACAGCAAGCTGGCGGTCACGCCCTGCCCCACGCACCTGATAATCGTACGGCAGCACCACTGTGGCCACCCCGGCGGGCACGGGGTCCTCCGCCAGCTGCCGCTCCACCTCCTGCTGCGTGGTGGTGGTGCTAGTGGTGGTGCTAGTGGTGGTGCTGGTGGTGGTGCTGGTGGTGGCGGCGAGCAGCTGCGCCGGCAGCACCACCTGCATGTTGATCTGGGCAACGTACGTCTCCTGCAGAAGAAAAGCGGGACAAGGGGCGCGAGGCAACTTGGTTGGGTAGGCAAGATGTGCGGTTGGGTGAGTGACGGGTTACACGGCACAGCAAGGCAAGACAGCACCAGGGCACATGCGGCTAACGTGATGCAGCGCCAGTAGACTGTGCGTGTCTTGGGCGTACGTACGCGGCCGGGGCAACGGCCGTCAAGGTGTGGCGACATGCATTCCTACAAGCTGCTCGAGTCTTGGGCCCAGCTTTCACGGTGCACGGGGTCACGTCCGTGCCCCGACCGTGTACACCGCCCGCACCTCTGCCTCCACATTGTGGTGCAGTCCACGCTGCGCCGGGTGCACTCGCGTGGCGCTACCCAGGGCAGCAGCTGCAGCCGCCGCACTCTGCCGCCTGCCGCCGCCGGGCCCCGCCCCCGCCCCCGCCCCCGCCCCCGCCGCCTGCTCCTCGGCTGCCCTGTCGCTGACCAGCACGCGGTAGAAGGGCTGGCGGCGGCCGCCCCCAGGCAGCTTGTCCACGTCCATGGTCTGGATCCACTGCGGTGGGGGGAGCATGCACATCGCACACCGGTGACAGGGCACCTTGGAGCGTGGGTGAGGAACATCCTGGTGGTGCACCGGCACACAAACCGCGCTCAACGCCGACCGGCCTGAATTGAAACCGGTGGAGGCAACACACTGCTGCGCGTGAAAAGTGGTACCATGGTGTGTGCTTAGGTGCGGCTATCAGGTATCTGTCAGCCGCCCGTTTCGATACCTCGGAGGCATGGCTTCTGCTTGCGGAGCGTTGATGCGCGCTTGCACGTCAAACGAATCCTGACAATTTTGCAACTTTCGCAGCGTTATACTGTTACGCACCGTGGCACGTCGCGCGTAGAAGCACTGCACCCTGCCCCACCTGCTCGTCCATGCAGCAGTGCGTGTCCCAGTCCACCACCACCCCGCGGTAGCCGCGTGCGCGGTGCTGCAAGGGGCGTGCGCATGGGGATGGGACGTCATGAGATTGGTGAGCCAACTCCTGGGTCTAGGGCAGGTCTAGACACGTTTCCGGCAATCCAACCAGGGCTGGGGAGGTTCAGGCCGGCACCGCCGCAAACGAATCAGCACTCAATTGCTCCGTACCAAGCTGAGTGGTACCTGTGACTGCCAAAGGCCCGAGAGGGTGCGGGCAGTGGGCTCCAGGTATGCCAGGACCCTACTCCGTCCGACAGAAGAAAAGTAGCTGGACGAAGTCATTACCGCCGTTTATTCAACCATCCTACTCCGTCTGGCAGCTCCGCACGTCCAGGGGCCCCGGGTTCACTCCCGGCCCACCTGCATGACGGTGCCCACGGGGAACAGCACCTCCGGCGGCCGCCGCTTGACACGTGCCACCTCGGCACGCCACGCGTCGCGGGAGGAGTCCAGGTCCTCGCGCATCTACAGGCCGGGGCACGCAAGGCGATTGGTGGTGGACTTGGGAGAAAGGTCAAACTCGGGGGGCAAGCTCTGGGGCACAGGTGTCTAAGTGAGAGTGCGGGGTGCGGGGGGCTATCTGAATCGCCACCGCACGCCAAGGCACTGTCCTCAACTTCATGCAAACAGTACTCGCGTCAAACGGCTTCATGAGCCACAGTGTCCTTTTACTACGTAGTGTATTTGTGCCCCGAAACCCGGCGCTCACCTTGGTGGCGTGATCCGTCAGTCGCCGCGTCGCCAGCGTGTCACCCAGCCACGTGCCGCTGGCCGCCGCGCCCGCCGCCGCCGCCGCCGCTGCCGTACGGCGCAACTCTTCAGCTGCGCTTTCCAGCCGCCGTAACGCCTCCTCGGCGGCGCCCCACTCGTCCATGGCCGAGTGGACACTCACCAGCTGAGACAGCAGCTCCAGCGGCTGCTGCGGGACATAAGGCACATGAGCGAGAAGGCACTTGGGCGAATAGCAGACGAACGATGCATAGGGCTGTCCAAGCGACTGCTGCACGTACGCAATCAGCGGTCGCAAGCAACGACCCGCTTTGATGCACACTCGTCAGCGCGCACCCGGGAATATGCCCATTGTGGTGCGTGATTGCAGTGGAGTGCAGAGGGAAGGCAAGCGCCGGCTGCGGCCACACGTGCGCGGCGCGAACAATCGCGTACGACGAGGCACAGCAGGTGCTGCCCACGTGTACGACCACGGCGGGAAGGAGCATGTCTGCGGCGCAGACCTGCATGGGGTTCACAGCTGTACGGTACACGTGGTACGGCATAGAGTCACCGTTGCCGTACCTGCGAGCGTACCGCCTCAGACAGCTCCATCACGAGGCGCAGGCAGGGCAGGCTGCGCTGGTCCTGCGGGGTATGGCAAGCAGGACCCGGGTTGGCGCGCGGATCGGGCGGGGCGTGGGCCTGGCGCTGTGCCAAAATGTACCGGCTCTTGGTCCCCACTGACCGTGCAGAAAGGATAAAGCAAAGCAAGGACAGGCTACCGTGATTGTGTGAGGCGGGGGTGGAATTGGACTTCTAGGTGGGTAACAGCGCCCATAGGGACATGTTGTTGGTGGCTGGACCCAGCCAAGCAACTACGACACGGCGCGTGGGCGTATGGGCCACGTGTCAATTGAGACGCCGACGCGTCAGCCCTGCATGCCGGTGCAGCAATAACACCCTTCCATCATGTTCTACTCAGCTCAGGTTGACTACCTGGTTCAAGGCGGCTTCGGGTGTACAGTATGCGCAAGCCTAGTGGTTGAGAAAAGAATTCAATTGTACAATGCACATAGTTGTACACTGCCCAAAGTTGTGCGGGACAGCTGTCTGTCCACCCTGCGACCCACCCTGTAAATGTTGAGCAGGTTGGCGCACATGCGCTCGTAGATTTGTCGCGGCGCCATGGGCCGCACGTGGGCGCGCTCCATGTGGAACGGCATGCCGGAGGAGATGAGGTCCCTGGGGGCGTGAGGGTGGCACGTGTTTGTCATATTGCAGCAAACAGGTGACGGTGGACCATCGGCAGTGAGCGAGAGGTGGCTTGCAAGCGGGCAAAACGCCGGCTGGTCGACTTTGAGGCATGCACTCAGGTGCCTTTCCGCACAGAGTTTTGCCAAGTGGCATACGATGGTGGAAGGGCGGAGGGGCATGAGCTTGCTGTGCGGCCGTGTGGGCCATTGCAACACCGCGGCAGTATCCGCAAGCCCCACACGCGTTACCTGCCCAGCGCCGTAGCACCTGCCCCTGTCCCGCCCACCCTACCCCAACCCCACGGCACCCACCGCACGTCCTCAAACGACATGACCTTGCCGCCCCCAAACACGTCCACAAACACCTCGCGCTCCTTCGTCTCCTGCTGCCCCGCCGGGGCTGACGACTGCACCTGCGGCATCCCACAGCCGCCACCGCAGCCACCGCCCGTGCCTCCATCTTCGTCCAAGACAAACCTGCGGCGCAATGCGATCGATGTAGGAAGCAGACATGATGCAGGCAAAGGGAACTGGACGAACCGGATGACAGCGGCACAACGCAGCGGCGGAAGGTGTGTGGGGCCGAGCAGGAGGCCCAGGATGGCGTCCCCCGGGGGTTATAACCACGCCCACGTGCAAGCTGCGGGGCACCTCTAAACCACATATCTACCGCTACCTCCCACTCCAGCCCCCACCCCCACCATGCCCCAGCCCACGCCCCCTGCCCACCTGTTGACCACCCGCATCGGGGTGCCCATCATGTCGATGCGCCCAGCGCCCGCTCGCCGCCCCACCGCCGCGTGTATTAGCCCCAGCGTGATGGGGATGCCGCGCAGCCGCGGCCGCGGCCACAACTCAGCTGCCGGCTCAACCAGCGCCTCCCCAGACGCAGCCTCCGCACCCGCCCTGGTACTCCCACCACCAGCTGCTCCCTCCGCCACGCTGATGCCAGCGCTGCCGCTCCCTCCCACCACTGATGATGTGGGTGGCAGTGGTGCATCCAATGGGCCTGCAGGCGCGTCTGTTTGCACGGACGCTGCCGGTCCTCCGGCAGGGGAAGCGGGCTGCGGCGTGTGTGTTACCTGCAGCTGCGGCTGCTGCGGGGGCTGCGTGGGCAGCAGCGCGTCGTGCAGCAGGCTGTTGGCAGGGTTGTAGTAGTCACCGTCATCGCCCTGCAGGCCCAGGCCGTGCCCGGGAGGGGGCACCAGCCAGTGCGGGAAGGCGGGCGGGGTGGAAGTGGCGCTGGCCGCGGTGGGGCCCGCCGAGGGTGCCGGTGCGGCAGGTGCCTGGGGCTGGTGGTTGTGGTAGTTGTGGTCGGCTGGAGGCGGGGGCCCAAACAGCAGGTGGTTGAGCAGTTCCAGAGCCTGGGGCAGGCAGAGCAAGGGAGGACTGTTGAGTTCGCAAGCAAAGCAAACACGTCCACGTGTCGAGTGGCCAGGACAGAGGGGCCTGCATGGTGGCATCCATGGAGCCGCGATGCACATGAAGCCAGGGAGGCACACGTGTGCTTCCAGAGTCGCTTTGTCGCGCGAAGGAAGACTCCGTCATGTCGGCACGGACCCCCAAACCCGTGCTTGCCGTACCCGCATGCTCCCTGGCGCCGCCCCCTCGTCCTGCATGCGCCGGGCCAGCTCCTGCCCCAGCGCGTCCAGCAGCCGGCTGACGGCGGGGGCGGCGTCGCAGGCGGCCGGGTAGTGCGCCTGCGCCTGGGGGTGTGGAGGAGTGTACGGCAAGGGCGCCGGGTAGGGGTCAGGGCCGATGTCTGTAGGATTGCGTTGCGTGGGAAGGGCGGGCATAGCCCTGCCCAGCAGAACCCCTCTGGTAATTTGCCCCAAAACGCCCAGAGCTCCATGCGTACCCGCCCAAGCACTATGCGTTTTGCACTTTGCCGTACAGCATGCGTCCTGCCCGTGCCAGCTTGACCGCATTCCCGCACCCGCATCCCCGCCATCGTTTTCCTGGCACCGTATAGCACTGTGCCCGCTTCACGCGGCATACCGGCGCCCACCATTGCCAGCGCCCCCGGCTCCTGCCACTGCTATTGCCCCTGTACCGCCTGGTCCTAGCGCTGAGCTCTATCCACACGCCACAACAGGAACCACTGAACGTAGGAGGACACCGTGCATCCCACGAATCCCTGCGCCCACCATGGCCAGCGCCCCCGCCTCCAGGCGCTGCTCCGCGACCCGTGGGTCGGTCCCCAGCGCCCGCAGCGCCGCCACCGCCTGGCGCTTGCGCAGCTCTGACAGGGCCTGGCGGGGCGGTTCCGGAGGGCAGCAGGCCGCGCAAGTAAGCCAAAACCACAGAGCGGCACCAGGAAGATAACTGGACGCCGGCAGGGCCGATTGCCGAAGCGGATGACCCGTTGCAGGGCCTGCACGCGTGGGCGAAACCTGGAGCAGTGGGTGCGAGCCGGGAATGACAACAGAGGGAGCTCCAAAAGCAAGGTGTAATCGGGCGGTGCAGGGGATATGGCGCGCGGGGGTGGCAGGCTGGTGACAACGGGATCGGGCCGACGCCCCTTGCTTGCGTGCGACTCACCCGCTCCGCCCAGTACTTGCGCCCCAGCGCCAGCCCCGGCTTGCCGCCGGCCTGCTCGCAAGCCTCTGCCGCACGCCCCACACCCTCCTGATCCTTCTCCTGCTGCTGCTGCGGCGGCGGCGGCGGCGGTGCCGGCTCCAGCCACCTGCCCGGCCAGCTGCCTGCTTGTCGCAGCAGCTCGTCCACCGCCTCCTCGCTGCCGCCAGCCAAGTCCGAGAGAGCGGCGTCGCGGCGCAGGGGCCAGGGGAGGTCCTCCAGGGCGGACCGCCAGCGGCGGTCAAGCTGCGGAGGCGTAGGGGATAAGGGGACGAGAGCGGAGCAGGGGGACGCGTGTCACGCGTGGGAACCGTGGTGACCGGCAGTCATAAGACGCCAGGGGCACTGGGCGGCAGCAGGGAGATGAGGGCCATCAGGATGGCAAGAGGAACTTGTTCCTTTTGGCCGTGGGCCGCTCGCATCCCAATGTGCATGCGTCAGTGACGAGACAAGGGTGACAACGGGTGACAACGGGTGAGTAATCAGGTCCGCCGCGGTGGGTGCTGGGCACTTGGTAGCGAGGCAGACGCCCAGGAGAGGGCGACTCCATTGATGGAATGACCTTGTGCAGACTATGATGGCAGTGTTGGCTTGCCTGGTGGCGTTCGCGGTAGAGGCGCTTCCACTCGCCGGCCGCTGCCGCCTGCTGCCAGCGGGGGCACTCCCGGCCATAGAGCCAGCGCCGCTCCGCGAGGCTGCGCCAGCTGTCGACCGTCAGCTGTTTGAATGTACGACATGTGCTCGCCGCGGTGCAGAGGTCCTTGTAGTCAAGGCGCGCGAAGAGCTGGCGGAGGAAATCCGCGGGGACATCGGCCAGGCCTGACGCGGCAGAGGGCGCGGCGCTGCTGCCAAGGGCACCAGTGGATTCTTCCATTGTTGATATAGGTCTAATTGTCGGCTCCTAGCGAAGGGCCTAATGCTGCAGCGAGCCCCGCACCGCAGTAGTGCGTTTGCCAAGAAAACGGCAAGCTTCCTAGGTCACTGGCCTCATCATTTAATGCGCAATAGAACTGCTTTGGCTACATGAAAACGTGGCCAGCCTGCCCGCTGCAGAATGGCTGTTGTTTCCGTTGACCGTTGGCCACGGGCCCCTTTGGGGCAAACGGCAATCCTCGCGTTGTCGGTGAGTGCCCTGCTTAGTGCCGCTTGTGGCGTACTTGTGAGCCCCCTGTCCAATATTACTTTATTGTCAGCTTGTATTCCAGTACAGTCAGCCTGTGTATGTGCATGCGAGCTGCCTATAATCTCTTCCGGGACTTACAACGGCTGTAATACTAGATTCTCCTGCCTAAGACGACCTAAGACGATGAAGTGGCTCGATGTCGTAACAGAATCCATGAAGGTTCTCTCTGTGGTTGGCGAAGCGGCAAAACTGGGCCGGGTCAAAGTACCTTCGAGCCCTGTCGTCAAGGTTAGCACCCGACCTCTAGTTGGGTGCCTTCTACTCACATGCACACAACTTGTGTCAGACTCACCTTGTCCTGTATCTGGTTGCCAGTTGTCCGCACCTCCGTGCACGGTTCCGCTGCGGTGGCGAGCAGGGGAGGGTGGCGGGCGCCTATGCTGCCCACCGCCCTGACTGGGGCGGTAGTTGGGGATTCCATGTACACGCAGTCAGGGCCACACGGTGCCAGGCCCCTGCGTCCACTCTGCCTCCCCAAACTGCCCAGCCCCTGCCACTTCGGCCTACACCCGCCTGCCGCCCCCACCCAACCCGCGAGAGCATTGTGCTGATGCACTCCGTCAAGGCCGCGGCGGTCCTGGGCTTTGAGCGCGGGCACGGTGAGGCATGC
>VFQN01006972.1_pt1 | contig 12462 bp, 9 predicted proteins | sample 3512371 | NCBI WGS metagenome assembly VFQN01 (sample SAMN10412370, study PRJNA504923) | tailings metagenome | isolation source: Replicate 2 from Balatoc abandoned mine | place: Philippines: Itogon, Benguet | collected 2017-08-28
AAGGCGATGGCCGAAGCGATGGCGAAGGCGAACCCCTTCGGCGAATCCAAGCTCAAACCCGGCGAGGGACCGAGCAAGGAAGAGCGCGAAAACGGCTTCTACGACATCCTCTTCGTTGGCGAATATCCCGACGGCACCACGATCCGCGCCAGCGTCCAAGGCGACCGCGACCCTGGCTATGGATCGACGTCGAAGATGCTGGCCGAAACCGGCATGACGCTGCTCGAAACCGATGGCGCGGGCGGCGTATGGACCCCCGGCGCGCTGCTCGGCCAGGCGCTGATCGACCGGCTGACCGCCCACGCCGTACTGACCTTCCAGATCGAGGATTGAGTTTTCCGATGACAAGCTCCCCCAGCGCGCTCGACGCGCTGCTCTCCACCCTGCGCGTCGACCGCGATGTCGCGACGGCACATATCGACGACGGCTGGATGCAGGGTCGCACCGCCTATGGCGGGATCAGCTCGGCGGTCGCGCTCGCCGGGACGATGGCGCTCCACCCGACCGAGGCGCCGCTGCGTTATGCGCAGATCAGCTTCGTCGGACCGGTCAGCGGCGATTGCACCGTGCAGACGCGCGTGCTGCGCCAATCGAAATCGAGCCTGTTCATCGACGCGGGCGTCACCAGCGATGCGGGCTTCGGCACCGCCGCGGTCTTCGCCTTCTCGCCCGACCGGCAAAGCCATCTCGATCACAACCGGCTCGCCATACCCGACGCGCCCGCCCCCGAAACGCTTCAGCCGGTGCCCGAGCATAAGGCGCGGCCCAGCTTCACCCGCCATTTCGATATGCGCCCGACGACCGGCCCGCGCTTCAACTGGAAAAGCGATGTCGGCGAATATCTGACCTGGGTGCGCTTCGTCGAAGAGCCCGCCTGTCATCCGGCGGTCGCGCTGCTCGCGATGGGCGATGCGCTGCCCCCCGCGGCGATGGCGCTGTTCACCGAATTCGGTCCGATCAGCTCGATGAACTGGACGGTCAACATGCTCACCGCAAAGCCCGAAACCGACGACGGCTGGTGGCTGCTCTCGGCCAAGACCGGCTTCGCCCGCAACGGGCTGTCGGTGCAGGACATGATGCTGTGGAACCGCGCCGGCGAACCGGTGCTGCACGGCAGCCAGGCGATTGCGATTTACGCCTGATAACGACCGGAAGCGGTCGTTCGATCCTTCTGTGGCGCAGCAAGGTTCGCATGTACCTCGTCGCACCGCCGACGCTGCAAACGTATCCCTTGAGATGGCTGATGATAAGCATCCGGACCATCAGCTCCGGATCGATCAATGGCCGACCTGTCTCGCTGTGAAAGGGCGAAGATGCTTGCGCAGATCACCCGGGTCCACGAACCGGTCAATCGACCGGAGCAGGTGATCTGTCGACATATTCACTCAAGGCCGAAGCTGTAAAACAGCGCCTCTTGCATCACGGTCCGTTCACCCAGTATCTGCAAAAATCTCTGGCCCTGGAGATTCTGGATCAGGATTTGCCAACACTGCAAGAGCTTTTCAACAGCATTCCCGCCCCCGGCGCTCACCCCTACCCCTTGTAGAGCGCCGCGATCTTGTCCTCATAGACTTTGCGCAGGATGTGGCGGCGGATCTTCATCGACGGGGTCATCTGTTCATTCTCGATCGTGAAGGGTTCGTCGGCAAAGTCGAACTTGCGCACCTTTTCGATCACCGAAAGTTGGCCGTTGACCCGGTCGACCGCCTCGCGGATCGCGGTGCGGAATTTTTCGTGCTCGCGCAGCAGTTTCAAATCCTTGGGCAGTCCTTCGACCTCGGCCCATTCGGCCATCCATTCGGGATCGGGTACCAATATGCCGACAAGGTGCGGACGCTTGTCGCCATAGACCATCGCCTGCAGGATTTCGGGCTGGAGCGTCAGCATCCCTTCGACGCGCTGCGGCGATACATTGTCGCCCTTGTCGTTGACGATCAGATCCTTTTTGCGGTCGGTGATGACGATGCGGCCCTGGTCGTCGATATGGCCGATGTCGCCGGTATGAAGCCACGGCCCCTTGTCGGGTTCGGCCGGATCGGGAACGAGGACGCGCGCCGTTTCCTCCTTGTTGCGCCAATAGCCCTTCATGACGAGCTCGCCGCGGACACAGATTTCGCCGTCGTCGGCGATCCGCACTTCGGTGTTCATCAGCGGCGGGCCGACCGTATCCATCTTGAGGCCGACCGAGGGGCGGTTGCAGCTGATCACCGGCCCCGCCTCGGTCTGTCCATAACCCTGAAGCAGAGTCAGGCCGATCGAGTGGAAGAAGACGCCGATTTCGGGATTGAGCGGCGCCCCGCCCGAAACGAGCGCCTTCATCCGGCCGCCGAAGCGCTGCTGGATCTTGGGGCGGAACAGCTTGTTGAGGATGAGGTCGACCGGGCGGTCGAGCACGCCCAGGCGGCGCTCATAATCCTTTTCGCCGACACGCAGCGCCTGGCTGAGCATCCAGTTTGCGAGCTTGCCCTGCTTTTCGACCGACTTGATCATCCGGGCGCGGATCACTTCGAACAGCCGCGGGACGACGACCATGATCGTCGGCTTCGTTTCCTCAATGTTCGAGACGAGCTTTTCGAGGCCCTCGCTGTAATAGATTTGCGCGCCGACCATGATCGGCAGGAACTGTCCGCCCGAATGCTCATAGGCATGGCTCAGGGGCAGGAAGGAGAGGAACACCTCTTCGTCGCCGATGCCGAAATCATTGACCAGCACCTCGGCGGCGCCCGCCGCATTGTGCAGGATCGCGCCATGATGCTGCATCACTCCGCGCGGCGCGCCGCCGGTGCCGCTGGTGTAGATAAGGCAGGCGGTATCATCGCGCGTCATCGCGAGCCCGCGCGCCTTCGCGTCCGCCAGATGCGCCTCGCCGCCTTCGACCAGCGGGGCCCAATCGTGGACCGCCACCTCGCCCTGCTGGCCGACGCGCAGACTTTCCATACTGATGACGATATGCGCGTCGGACCGCATCACCGCGGGCATCAGGGTGCGCGCGAGCTTCGCGGTCGAGACGATGACGGCGCGCGCGCCGCTGTTGTCGAGGATATGCTGGTGATCGCGTTCGGTGTTCGTGGTGTAGGTCGGCACGGTGATGCACCCCGCCGCCATGATGGCGAGATCGGCGATGCAGAATTCGGGCCGGTTTTCGCTGACGAGGACGACGCGGTCGCCCTCCTTCAGCCCCAGCGCGCGCAGATTATGCGCGAGCGCGGCGACCTGGTTCGCAACCTGCCGCCAGCTCAGCGGTTGCCACGCGCGATCGGCCTTGTGCCAGAGAAAGGGGCTTTCGCCGCCCCGTTCGGCACGGTCGAAAAACATCGCGACCAGACTGGGAAAATGGTCGAGATGCGGGTTGTCCAGCTTCATGCCTCTCGCTCTCCTCGGGAGGTTATTGTCGTTGGGTCGTTCTTAGGGTCAATCGCCACACGATAGAAGCCCATAACCCCTCCGTCATCCCGGCGAAGGCCGGGATCTCATCCTCGCGTCACAGCGCAGCGGCGAGATCCCGGCCTTCGCCGGGATGACGATAAAATTGGCCGTAATAATCAGTTCTGCGCCGGTGCGCCGTCGACCGACGAGGTGCCGGGCCCGCGCGGGTCGGCGGCGCCGCGCCAGCCATCGCCGACGCGTTCGATCGCGTTGAGCTTCGAGCCTAGATCGGTCGGCGTGAAGCTGTAGCCGAACGGCTTCATCTTCGCCGCGATCGCCTTGCCGAGATCGTCATTCTCGATCAGCACGCCCTGCTGACCGAAGAAGATATTGGGCAGTTCCATTGCGTCCTGCGCGCTGAGCCCCCAGTCGAGGACGCCAATCAGCGTCTTCGTGACATGCATGATGATGCGCTTGCCGCCCGCCGAGCCGACCGCGAGGATCACCTTGCCGTCGGGCCCATAGACGATCGTCGGCGACATGGAGGAGAGCGGTCGCTTGCCCGCTTCGACGCGGTTGGCGGTCGGCTGCCCGTCCTTGACCGGCACGAAGTCGAAATCGGTGAGCTCGTTGTTGAGGAAATAGCCGTTGGCGATGAGCTGGCTGCCGAAGATGCTTTCGACGGTCGAGGTCATCGAGACGACATTGCCGTCCTTGTCGGCGACGACGAAATGCGTCGTGCCATGTTCGGGAATCGGCGGCGCGGCAGCGCGCGGCTTCGCGCCCGGCGGCGTGCCGGGTTCATAATGACCCGTAGCGCCATAGGGCGAGATGAGCTGGCGGCGTTCGGCCAGATAGCCTTTGTCGAGCAGGCCTTTCACCGGCACATCGACGAAATCGGCGTCGCCGAGATAGGCCGCGCGGTCGGCATAGGCGAGCTGCATCGCTTCGGCCAACAGGTGCCAGCTCATCGGATTATCCTTGCCCATCGCCTTCATGTCATAGCCCTCGAGCATGCCGAGGATGCCGAAGACGGTCGTCGCGCCCGACGAGGGCGGCCCCATGCCGCACAGCTTGTAGATGCGATAGGTGGTGCAGACCGCCGGGCGCTCCTTCGCCTGGTAGGCGGCGAGATCCTTGAGCGTGAGCTGTGCCTGATTGCGCGGCGCCTTGGCCACCGCGTCGCTGATCGCCTTGGCATTGGCGCCCGCATAAAAGGCTTCGGGGCCGCGCGCTGCAATGTCGCGCAGGATGGCGGCATAGGCGGGATTGCGGATCACGGTGCCGACGGGCGCGGGTTTGCCGTCGACATAATAGATGGCGCGGGCGGCCGGGAAATCCTTCCACACCGGCTGGAATTGTTCGAGCCAGGTATAGAGCGCGGGCGTGACCTTATATCCGTCCTCGGCCAGTTTGATCGCGGGCTGGAACAGCGCCTTCCATTCGAGCTTGCCCCATTTCTTGTGCGCCATTTCCATCAGGCGGACATTGCCCGGAACGCCGACCGACAGGCCGCCCGGCACGACGTCCATGAACCCGCGCGGCTTGCCGTCTGGGCCGAGGAAGCGGTCGCCCTTCGCCGCTGCCGGAGCCTTTTCGCGGCCGTCGATGGTCGAGATGCTGTCGTCCTTGGCATTGTGATAGACCATGAAGCCGCCGCCACCGATGCCGCTCGATTGCGGTTCGACGAGCGTCAGCACCGCAACCATCGCGATCGCGGCGTCGGCCGCCGATCCGCCCTGATGCAAAATCTCTCGCCCCGCCTCGGTCGCGCGCGGGTCGGCCGACGAGGTGACGCCCTGCGCCGCGGCAAGCGACGGGACGGCAAGGACGAAAAGGCTGAAGACAGCAAAGAGTCGTTTAAGCATGGGCGCGACATTGGCGCGGGGGTCTGTCGAGTGCAAGCCCTGTTCCCCCCGCCCGTCTCCCCTCGCCCGTCAGCGCGAGCGCGTCAGGCGTCGGCGCCCACCGCGTCGCACACCCGCGCAAAGCCGTCGCGCGCGGCGCGATCTTCGAGGCCGTGCGCGATGCGTGCGGCCAGCCCCGGCCCTTCGAACACCATCGCCGAATAGATCTGGATCAGGCTGGCGCCCGCGCGGATGCGCGCCCAAGCCTGATCGGCATTGGCGATACCGCCGACGCCGATCAGCGGCACTGTTCCGCCGCTTGCCCGGCGAAAGTCGCGCAAGCGCTGAAGCGCGAGATCGTGAAGCGGCGCGCCCGACAGCCCCCCCGCCTCGCCCGCGTGGCGCGAGGCGAGCGGCGGGCGCGTGATCGTGGTGTTCGACACGATGACCGCGGCAAGGCGCTTGTCGATCGCCACCGCGACGATGTCGTCGATGTCGGCGGGTTCAAGATCGGGCGCGACCTTCAGGAAGACGGGCTTGGCCGCTCCCGCAGGCTGCGCCGCCGCGACGCCGTCGAGCAGCGCCTCGAGCGCGCCGCGATCCTGCAAGGCGCGCAGGCCCGGCGTGTTGGGCGACGAGATATTGACGGTGAGATAATCGGCGAGCGGCGCCATGGCCGCCGTGCCCTTCGCATAGTCGGCGATGCGGTCGGCGCTGTCCTTGTTCGCGCCGATATTGATGCCGAGCGGCACCGGCAGGCCGTGGCGGCGCAGGCAGGCGATGCGGTCGGCCGCCTTTGCCTGCCCGCCGTTGTTGAAGCCCATGCGGTTGACCACCGCGCGGTCCTCGACCAGCCGGAACAGCCGCGGGCGCGGATTGCCGTCCTGCGGCAAGGGGGTGAGCGTCCCGACCTCGACAAAGCCGAAACCGAAATGGGGCATCGCATGCGCCACGCGCGCATCCTTGTCGAAGCCGGGGGCGAGGCCCACCGGATTCGGGAAGTGCAGCCCCGCCAGTTCGGTCGCCAGCACGGGGCTGGTCAGCGCCCGGCGCGCGCGCGGCAAGGGCTGCAACGCGGCGAGCGTCAGATTATGCGCCGCCTCGCCATCGGTCGCGTGAACGACGGGGCGGACAAGGCCGTAGGCGGCATCGGCGGCGGAGGCAAAAAGCGACATGCCCCCGCCATTGCGCCGGGGCGGCGGCTATGGCAAGCCCCCTGCCGACCAGCCGGAAATCGTTGCAAAATGAGGGGCCTTGCCGGACCCGCAGTCAGCCGGCCAACAGAGGGAGACTATCGTGTCGCATCGCCGTTTCGCCGCCCGCCCGTCCACCGCGATCCTGTCCAGCGCGCTCGTGCTGCTGGCGACGGCGGGATGTACGCCGGCGACCGTAGCGACCGCGCCGCAATCGCCCGCGGCGAGCGCACCGGCGGGCGCCGATCTTGCGCAATTCTTCGACAATTATGACGAAGCGCAGCTGTCGTTGAGCCCGCAAGGCAAGGCGTATCGCGGTATCCGTGACGCCGATTACGGCAAGTGGAACGACCCGAGCGACGACGCCGAGGTTGCCAGCCACACGCTGCAACAGGCGACCGCGGCGGCCATGCGCGCGAGCTTCGACCCCGCGAAGCTGTCGGCGGAGGAAGCGCTGTCCTTCGAACTGTTCAATGCGCAGGCGGCGCGCGCCGAGCGGCTGTTCCCGTTCCGCGACGATGAATATATATTCGACCAGATGAACGGCGCGCAGAGCCAGATGCCCGCCTTTCTGATCAATATCCACCGCGTTGCCAATGTTGCCGAAGCCGAAGCCTATGTGGAGCGCATCCGCGGCATGGGCCCGGTGCTCGACGCGCTGTCGGCCGAATCGGCGCGGCGCGCCAAAAGGGGCGTCCAGCCGCCGAAGTGGGTCTATGCCTACGTCATCAGCGACATCGAAAATCTGATGAAGCCGGACAATGCGGTGATCGAGGATATCGGCACGAAGGTCGGCAAGCTCGACATCGACGCCGGCGAAAAGACGCGGCTGACCGATGCGGCAAAGGCCGCATGGGCGGAAAGCGCCGGCCCCGCCTATGGCCGGCTGCTCGCCGAAATGAAGCGCCAGCAGGCGGTCGCGCCGACGCAGGACGGCATCTGGCGCCTGCCCGACGGCAAAGCCTATTATGCCGCGCTGCTCGCCAATTATACGACCACCGACATGAGCGCGGCGCAGATCCACGCGCTCGGCCTCTCCGAAGTCGCGCGTATCCACGGCGAGATGAAGAAGATCATGGCGCAGGTGGGCTTCAAAGGGACGTTGCGCGAGTTTTTCGAGCATCTGCGCACCAGCCCGCAATATTATTATACGACCCGCGAGGATTATCTGGCCGATGTCGATGCCAAGGTGAAGGCGATGGAGGCGCGGCTGCCCGCCTTCTTCCATACGTTGCCCAAGGCGCACCTGCAGGTGAAAGCGGTCGAAGCGTTTCGCGAAAAGTCGGCGGGCAAGGCCTTTTACCAGTCGCCCTCGCCCGACGGATCGCGGCCCGGCACCTATTATGTGAACCTCTATGACCTGCGCGACATGTCGAAGACCGAGCTCGAGGCGCTCGCCTATCATGAGGGTATTCCGGGACACCACCTGCAGCGCGCGGTGCAGACTGAACTGACCGGCCTGCCGCCCTTCCGCCGTTTCGGCGGCTTCACCGCCTATACCGAAGGCTGGGGCCTCTATTCGGAGGAACTGGCGAAGGACATGGGCGCCTATGCCGATCCCTACAGCGATTTCGGGCGCCTCGGCATGGAATTGTGGCGCGCGTGCCGGCTCGTCGTCGACACCGGCATTCACGACAAGCGCTGGAGCCGCGAGCAGGCGATCCAGTATCTCAAGGACAATACGCCCAACCCCGACGGCGACATCGAAAAGGCGATCGAACGCTATATCGTCTATCCGGGACAAGCGACCGCCTATCTGATCGGCAAGCTCAAGATCATGGAACTGAGGACGCGCGCGCAGGCGGCGCTGGGCGACCGTTTCGACTATCGCGACTTTCATGACGTGGTGCTCAAATCGGGGCCGGTGCCGCTCGACATCCTCGAACGCCGCGTCGATGCCTGGATCGCCGCCAGCCGTTGATAGTGCGAATCAAAATTGCGCCTTGACGCAGCTGGACGTTCTGAAATTATGGCGCGGAAGCAAAAGGCGGCAATAAAGCCGCCGAAGGGTCGGTCTCGTCATGTCGGATACGTCAGCCTCATCCGGGCAGATGAGCGGCGAGCAGCCGTTCGAGCTGCACTATTTTCCGCCCGATCCCGATCTGGCGGACATGGTGTCGAGCTTTTACTGTGCGCGTATCAACATGCCGCGCTTCGACGAATATGAGCGCGCCGACCGCCCGCAGTTTCGCTTCATCACCGTCGCCGACGGCGAATATGTCTTTTCGGACGGGCACAGCAGCACGGTACGGCGCGCCAATATCGTCGGACCGACGAGCGGTCGCGTCCGCGCGATCAGCAACAGCCCGACGCGCATCTTCGGCTTCGGCATGCTGCCCGCCGGCTGGGCCGCGCTGATGGGCAGCCATGGCGAAAAGCTGACCGACCGCGCGATCGACGCCGCCGACCTGTTCGGCGACTGGATCAACGAAGTTGCCGACGCGATACTGGGCGCCGCGAACGACGAAGAGCGGCTGATTATCGGCAATAATTTCGTGCGTGCGGTGCTGAAACAGACCGAGGCGCCCGCGATGTGGTTCATCCGGACCGTCGATGAATGGCTGACGCGATCGGCGTCGCCGCAGGTGCATGATCTGGTCGAGGCAACGGGCATGTCGATCCGTTCGGTCGAACGGATGACCAAACATTATTACGGCCTGTCGCCGCGCATGCTGGCGCGAAAATATCGCGCCGTGCGCGCCGCGGCGGCGCTGGCGCGCGGCGAGACGCTGGACGAGGCGCAGCTTGGCGACGCCTTTTACGACCAGTCGCACCTGATCCGCGAGATCAAGCGCTTCGCCGGGGCAACCCCGGGACAGCTCGGCAAGCCCACGCTTTATACCGAGGCGACGACGAAGGGCCGCAAACAGCTTGCGGGCAAGGTCAGCCCGATCGTTTCCGAAACCTGAGGCAGGCAGAAGCGGGCGGAGTGTTGCGGAGGCTCGCCCGCTTTTTCCAGATCTCGTCATCCCGGACTTGATCCGGGATCCATTATCCCGGCGCTGCGTGAATGGATCCCGGATCAAGTCCGGGATGACGATGGTGGGCAAGTGGCCCCGGGCTTGCTGATCCATTCGCCCTGCCCCACGACGGGACGGTCTTTTTCGGCGCCGAGCGACGATTTGGCGTTTTGATACAATCGCGAATCAGACCCGCGACCTATCCGGAACCCGCGACCCAGAAGAGCTCTTCCTTTGACGAGGACTGAGACCTTCATCTCGGCACTCATTCGGCTCCGGCTGGATGGGTGCCTTTTTTTATTGCCGGCCCGCGACCTTGCGCCTAGGGCGCTCAGCGACTATCTAATTGGAACAAATTACTCCAATTAAGAATCGTTCGCAATTCCGCCGGAAAGAGCCATGCGCCTGTCCAACCTTGCCGATTATGCCGTCGTGCTGATGAGCGCCGCCGCGCGCCAGTGCGGATCGGTGCCGCTGCATGCGGCGATGCTCGCCGAACAGACGGGCATTCCCGGCCCGACGGCGCAGAAGCTCGTGAGCGGCCTCGCCCGCGCCGGCCTGCTGGTGTCGACGCGCGGCACCGGCGGCGGGGTGCGCCTTGCCCGCCCCGCAGCGGCGATCAGCATCGCCGACATCATCGAAGCCGTCGAAGGTCCGATCGCCCTCACCACCTGCGTCGAGGATGGCCGGCACGATTGCGCGCTCGAAGGCAATTGCCGCGTCAAACCGCACTGGGGCGTCGTCAACAGCGCCGTGCGCGGCGCGCTGGCGGACATCAGCCTGGCGAGCCTGAGCGGACTTGCCAAAACCGTTCGCCCTGAGCTTGTCGAAGGGCCGTCTTTCCCTCTTCGCAGCAGCACAGAAAAGATCAGTGCTTCGACAAGCTCAGCACAAACGGGTTTTTGAAATGGATGAAGTAAAAATCAAGGATCAGGCCGCCCGCGACGCCGCGCTGCGCGTTGCCGACTATGAGCATGGCTGGTCCTCGGCGATCGAGACCGACTTCGCGCCCAAGGGGCTCACCGAGGATACGGTACGCTTCATCAGCGCCAAGAAGAACGAGCCCGAATGGATGCTCGACTGGCGGCTCAAGGCCTATCGCCACTGGCTGACGATGACGCCGCCCGACTGGGCGAAGCTCAACGTGCCGCCGATCGACTATCAGGACGCGTACTATTATGCAGCGCCCAAGGCGAAACCGAAGCTCGCGAGCCTTGATGAGGTCGATCCCGAGATTCTCGAGGTCTACAAGAAGCTCGGCATCCCGATCGAGGAGCAGAAGGTGCTCGCAGGGGTAGAGGGCGCGCGCAAGGTTGCGGTCGACGCGGTGTTTGACAGCGTCAGCGTCGCGACGACCTTCCGCGAGGAATTGAAGCGCGCGGGCGTGATCTTCCTGTCGATTTCGGAAGCAATCCGCGAATATCCCGAGTTGGTGAAGAAGTGGCTCGGCAAGGTCGTGCCGATGCACGACAATTATTTCGCGACATTGAACTGCGCGGTCTTCTCGGACGGGACGTTCGTTTACGTTCCCGAGGGCGTGCGCTGCCCGATGGAGCTCAGCACCTATTTCCGCATCAATGCCGAGAATACAGGGCAGTTCGAACGCACGTTGATCGTCGCCGACAAGGGCGCGTACGTCTCCTATCTCGAAGGCTGCACCGCGCCGATGCGCGACGAGAACCAGCTCCACGCTGCGGTGGTCGAACTGGTCGCGCTCGACGATGCCGAGATCAAATATTCGACCGTCCAGAACTGGTATCCGGGCAATGCCGAAGGCCTCGGCGGCATCTATAATTTCGTGACCAAGCGCGCACTGTGTCAAGGCAAGCGCAGCAAGGTGTCGTGGACGCAGGTCGAAACCGGCAGCGCGATCACCTGGAAATACCCCAGCTGCGTGCTCAACGGCGATGACAGCGTCGGCGAATTTTATTCGGTCGCGGTCACCAACAATTTCCAGCAGGCCGACACCGGCACCAAGATGATCCACAATGGCAAGCGTACGCGCTCGACCATCGTTTCGAAGGGGATCAGCGCGGGCAAGTCGAACAACACCTATCGCGGCCTCGTCCGCGTCGCGCCGAACGCCGAAGGCGTCCGCAATTTCACTCAGTGCGACAGCCTGCTGCTGGGCAGTAGCTGCGGCGCCCACACTGTGCCGTACATCGAAGTCCGCAACCCAACTGCGACCGTCGAGCATGAAGCAACGACGAGCAAGATCAGCGACGACCAGCTTTTCTACGCGATGCAGCGCGGGCTGGCGCAGGAAGAGGCGGTGGCGCTGATCGTCAATGGCTTCGCCAAGGAAGTGCTGCAGCAACTGCCGATGGAGTTTGCGGTCGAGGCGCAGAAACTGCTGGGGATCAGTCTTGAGGGGAGTGTGGGATGACACAAGCTCTTTTCGAATACACACGTCCCTTCAACTGGCAGCCGACTGAACACTACGGCCCCGAAGGTTCTTCGGATTGGTCTGAGTGGGACGAGCAGGATCTCGCTACAGCTCAAGAATTTCTCGACCTCACGAGTGAGCGGATCACCTGGCTCCGTCCTTCGAAGAGCGGGCTGCCGTTGGAAGGTGTCAAAGGCGAACCGGACTATGCCGCTCAATCCGGCGAACACATATTTTTAATCGGCGAACATTTCTGGCCGGGATTTCCTGATCCGCCGCAGTTCGCGATCGTTAAATGCCATCCCGTCGAACGCACGACCCAGCACTTGGGCCACTTCGACTACTGGCCGGAAACTTGGACACGAAAAGACCAATAATGCTCAAAATTGAAAACCTCCACGCCACCGTCGCCGACCAGCCGATCCTGAAGGGTCTGTCGCTCGCCATCAATGCGGGCGAAATCCATGCGATCATGGGGCCGAATGGCGCGGGCAAGTCGACGCTCTCCTATGTCCTCGGTGGGCGCCCCGGCTATGAAGTCACGGAGGGTTCGGCAACCTTCGACGGACAGGACCTCCTCGCCCTCGACCCGCACGAGCGCGCCGCCGCCGGGCTGTTCCTCGGTTTCCAGTACCCGGTCGAAATCCCCGGCGTCTCGAACGTCCAGTTCCTGCGCGAAAGCCTCAACGCCCAGCGCAAGGCGCGCGGCG
>VFQN01006973.1_pt1 | contig 12462 bp, 15 predicted proteins | sample 3512371 | NCBI WGS metagenome assembly VFQN01 (sample SAMN10412370, study PRJNA504923) | tailings metagenome | isolation source: Replicate 2 from Balatoc abandoned mine | place: Philippines: Itogon, Benguet | collected 2017-08-28
TACCCCCGCAGCCCCCCGCCGCCCCCCCCGCCCCCTCCCCCCCCCCCGCCCCCCCCCCCCCCGCCCCCCCCTCCCCCCCCGCCCCCACCCCCTCCCTCCCCTCCTCCCCCCTCCCCGCTCCCCCCTTCCCCCTCCCCCCCTCTACCACCCTCCCCCTCACCCCCCGCTCCCCCCTCGCCACCTCCCCCGCCCCCTGTGGCGCCCAACGAACTCATCATAACCGTCAGTACGACATCCTCCCCAACCGTCCCTAACGGTTCCCTAACCGACTGCTCAACCCTGGAGGCCGCCATGCGGGCCGCGGTGTCAACCGCCGGCCAACCGCAGCCCGGCCTTATCGATTGCCGTAACGTCACCGACGAGATCGCAGCCGACGCGCCGACCTTTACGCTAACTGTCAGCTATACGGCAACCGCCGAAGTGGCGGGCGCCCTAACGTACCTCCGCTCCCGCATGCCGGACTTCGTGGCGGGCGCACAGGTGGGCTGCGGCGGCAGCGTGCTAACCGCCAGCCGTACTGCCGTACTGCTGTACTCATGCACGGGAGGCGTCGGAGCCGGCACCTCCGTCCCCTCGCTCTGCTGCTCCCCGCCGCCGCCGCCCCCTCCCAGCCCGCCGCCGCCCCCCTCACCTGAACCGCCGCCGTCGCCGCCGCCGCCGTCGCCCCGACCGCCGCCGAACCCGCGCCCGCCGCCGGCGCCGCAGCAACCTGACGGTCCGCCGTCGTCGTCACCGGATCGGTCCACTGCCTCACCACCGGCGGGCTCCGTACTGCCAGGTCAAACGTCATCTCTGTCGCCGCCGCCGCCGCTTGCGGTGGGGTTAGTAGCCCCGCCGCCGCCGCCTCCCACGGGGCTGGCGGGCCCGCCGGGGCCTGGCGCCGCCGTCATCGATGACGGCGGCAGCGTCAACATTCCGCGCGGCCAGCTGAGCACTCAAGGTGGGCAGTAGATCGTGACAATCTCCGCATGTGGGCTGCAGCATGACGAGATCTCGGAAAAAGCCCTTGCCCGGCTACAGAAGCCATATGAGCATTTCGCCTGCATGGTGCAAAGAGATCGTCGCCTGCTGTTTGGGTTCGTTTTGCTCACTTTCGCAACCTACAGCACCACTGTTCCGCAAAAGACAGGTGCCGTCACACGCGCACTCACGCCGTAACGCCCACAGGTGACGGCGGCGGCGGCGGCGGCGGCTCGTCCAACGGCGTAGCAACCATTGTGGCGGCGGCGGTGGTGCCGTCGGCTGTGCTGGCGGTTGTGGCGGGCGTGCTGTACTACCTCAACCGCAGGTGGGGGCACGTGTAGGTTGCAGTAGGCAGTAGGGGTTCGAGGTAAGCGTCATTGCTGGTATCTGGACGGGCCGAAGCACATTGCACTGGCAGGAATGGGTACCGGCGAGGCGCGGTTTCGGTGGCATACGAGTCGGGGTGCAAGCCAAGCCAAGCTTGCCGTGGTGGTGCGCTCGCGTCCGCGTGGGCGCGGAGGTGCGGGGGGTGCGGGGGGTGCGGGGGGTGCGGGGGTACTTTGCCACAGGTGGGTGCACGCGTGGGCGGCGGCGTTAGGGGGTTCGGTGTGCTAGTTGTGTAGGTGCCTTCGAGGGGTAAGGTTCAGTACTCCGACGGTGCCGCCCCGCCCCGCCGGCGTCACAGACTCCCAACTGCAACAAGTGGACCCTCCTTCCCCTCGCTTGCCACGTGTCATTATGTGACATGCCGTAACCCACGTGCCTCCCTCCACGTCTCCCCGCAGGCGCCACCGCGAGAAGTGGATGGCCAACCTGATGGAGGCCGAGGAAGGCGGGGACGGAGGCGCCGGGCGCGTGTAGGCGGCACACTGCTAATACACGGATGGCGCACACTGCTGCTGTGTGCGGTGCACACAGGGTGGGTCAACCTGGTGGGCCGACCTGATGGAGGCGGAGGAATGCAGTGGGGACGGAGGCAGCGGCCGCGTGTAGGCCGCGCGGTGTGCGGCCGCACCACAGAGCGTGGCACCTGGTGCAGGGTGCAGCGCGCTGAGCAGGGCGGGGCAGCACCGTCCCACTGCAGAGGAGCTGGGAGGGCAGCGTGTGGGGCCCAGCGCACTGCAGGGCCGGGCGCACTGCAGGGCAGGGCAGGGCACGCGACATAGCAGGGCGTGCGACACATGCCTGGGAAGCGCACCGCGAGGCAAGGCAGCTAGCGCACTGCAAGACGGGGCAGGGCAGGGCAAGTCAGGGCAGGGAGCACAAGCGCAGCTGAGGATCCGGACCACGGGTGATGAGTGCAGGACAGTGCTAGGTGTAGTTGCAAATAGTATGGCAGAGCTGGTGAAGGCGTTTTGCAGTGTGGTAGCGGGGAGTTCACTGTTGGGTTGCCACGTGTACATGTACATGCCGCTGGGGGCTGGCTGGTACGGGCGTGTGGCAGGACCAAGGGAGCGGGGGCAGGACCATTAAAGCCGACGTCGCCCGATATGGCGTTGTTTTAGGCGTGAACTTCGGCGTCCAGTTGCGCGGTTCCATTCCGGGGGCGTGTGTATGCCGCTGGGGACTGTCTGGTACGGGTGTGAGGCCGCAGGGGTGCTTGTCGTGGGTGCTTGTACATATGCCGCTGGCTGGGGACTGGCACGGGTCCGCATGGCTGCCAGGCAGCACCATCGATGTCTACCGGGGCCGTCTGACTGCCGTCGCAGGCGTCTTTTCAGGTGTCCAGTTGCGTGGCGCCCGTGTGCGTTGTGTGTGTTCTTGCATTCGGTGGTGTTGGCTCAGGGCAGGCGTGGCGACGTGAACACAGCACGCAGTGAGGAGGCAACGCATGTCCTAGCAGGCGGACAGTGTCTTTCGGTGCCTCCTGATGCGGCACAGGCTGGGTCGCGCTTTGCAGTACAGGCCGCACATGAGTAATAGCAGTACAGAGGTGCAGTACGGTACATACAGTAGGTGGATACGGGGTGGATATATGCGCCAGGGGGCCCAGAGCATAATTTCGGGCTTGGATTTCCAGGTGCGGTACGCAGGAGGGCATGCTTGGAACGCGAGGTAAAGCGTGGCCGCAGGAGGGGCTTAGCATTGCGGTGGCGGATCGTGCGGAGGCGGTGGAGGCGGTGTAGGGGTGACAGCGTCGTGCGCCTATCTGTGCTTGGGTGGTGCTTTGGAGTGATACAAACGACCACGCAGCTAGGGCATTGTGGATGGGACAGGATGGGGCAACTGGTTATATAAGCAACGTTACGGTGTAGGTATGGAGGCATGGCGGTTGGGGCACCTCCACGTGTATGCCGTGCTGTGTGCTTTTCTGTACGTGCGTGTCCATGCGGCGGTTACGGTTGGACGGTGCAGTACCGTTGTGCGTTCAAGGTGCGTTAGGGTTGCGGTCGAAGGACCTGTCAGGCGTGGAAAGATCGTGCCAGTGTCCAGGTGTCAAGGTGGCAAGGCCTTGTGCCCCGGCGTTAGCTGTCAGCTGCTGCAGCCAATGTCAATCCGTCCTGATGTACCGTATGCTGTTGCGTGTGGATGCATGCGCGTTGCAGCCAACCCGTCTCCCTATTCCACGCCGTTGAGTGGACGCGTGCGTGTTGCAGCCAGCCTGGTTGCAGCACAATTGCGGACGCACTGGGAACAGGATGCCGAGCGTAAATGGCATGAGGTTGTAAGGTCTGGGGTGGCAACATCATAAGGGGCGCGGTGGGCCGGCGGCCCCTTGGAGCAGTTGGGGGACGGTGGCACCGAGCTGATCGTAAGACCTGCTGGCTGATGCAGGACAGTGTGGGCCAGGGGAGCTCCCCTGGCGCGGGGCACATGCCAGGGCACTGTGGGCCACCTGTAAAAGTCGGATGCTTGCTGGGCGCTGTAGAGCAGCGACGTAACGCTTGGAGAGGATACCGTGCCGTCGCTGTATATCTTCAACAGATGTGGTGGGAATACCGCCTGCCATGTAACATCCTACATGCAGCTACATACCACAAGAAAAGTGTGGGCCGCCTGGGTCCGACGCGTAACGTTGTTGTGGACATGTGGTTACAATGGGCAGCTGCACACTGCGCCATGTTATTCAATTCAAATGCACGTTGCCAAGCACGGACAGCCACTACCCGGCTGCGTGCCGGAGAAAATGAAAGTGTTGCAAAGCCAGTGCAACACAAGCCAAACAACAACCTCAACAATAGCCACCAAAATAAACGCGCTTGCCCTGGTAAACCATCAGGAGGTTTGCCCGATGGATTGACAGGCCCGCCCTAGTTGAAGCACGCCTGCCCAGGTAATTACAAGACATGCCTCAATTACATTTGGCATGCCCCAAAGTAATTACAGGCTTGCCCTGGTTTGGGTAGGCTTGCCCGGGTTGATTAAGGCATGCCCAGGATTAATAAGGCATGCCCTGGTGTTAAGGAGCACGCCTTGGGTTGGTTGGCGTGCCCTGGAATTAGTTGGCTTGGCCTGCTGGTGCGCCCGAGATGTCGCACCTCCTCTCATCCATCCACAGAAACCACATACACGCACACATATGCGGTGCACAATTCGCAATTCATAACTTGGCAGGGCTACGTGCAAGACCTCCTTCGGTGCCCCATTGCCACCTTGCTCCCACAGCGGGTCGGCGTTGCCGGTGCAACACAACCCCCCAGTTGTCGCACAATCCTCAGCAATACACTGGTGTGAGCACAGTACTGTCACATCGACAAACAATGAACAGCAGACAACAACGCATGCATGGAACAATTCTGTCTTGCGTGGGCTCCCGAGCCCCTTCCCGCCCTCCCGGGCCCGCCCCCACCGGCCACCAGGCCCCGTCTCTTAACCCGCCCGTCCTCCACTCTCCGTCAACCGCGGCACGGGATGGACACACCGTGCCATGGTACGGCGTACCGCGCCGCGACCCCCTGCGCAGTTTCTGCACCTGCTGCAACAGCCCAACCAACAACACCTACAAATGGCAAGCCGTTTATTGCATAACCGCCCGTCGAGCAACGCACAAATGCGAAATGCAAGTGTACGACAGCCCAGAAACCCATTCGCTACTGCTCCAGGCTCGTATCGCAGCCGCAGGCGCGTGCTCACTCCACCGTCCCCTCCCACCCCCCAGGCCGTCGTCCTACCCCCTAACCCCCCCACCCCCCAAGCGCATGCGAATTGCCGCACCGCACGCCCTACGGCGCCGAGCAGAGCAAAAGTGTACGAGCCGCGACAGGCACACATCCCTACGGCAGACACCCCTAGCGCAGGCTGACCCTTACTCCACGCAGGGGGCAACTCCGGCCACGGTACTCAACCCCTGATAAGCTCCTTTCCCACCACGCTCCACCCCCTCCCCCTCCCCCTCCCTCCGTTCCTCCGCTTTTCCCTCCCTCCGTTCCTCCCTTGCCCAGAACAGCAGTAGGCACATGATGACGACGGCATGGCACGTGCCCCCTGCTCCTCTCACCAGGCTCCATCCCCTTCCCTCCCTCCGTTCCTCCGCTTCTCCCCCCCTCCGTTCCTTCCTCGCTCAGAACAGCAGCAGGCACATGATGACGAAGGAGCCCAGCATGAGGAGCAGCCGGGACAGGAACGCCTGGGGTGGGGGGCGTGGGAAGGGGAGGGGAGGGAAAGAAGTTACTAGAACGTACGGTCGGCTCGGCATGCTGCAGGCAAGGGGGTAGGGGGTTTCGGAGGTCGGCAGGGAGCTCGTCAAGGGTGCGAGTCCTGTGCGGCGGCAGCTACCAACCAGCTACTAGATAGCACGAGTTGTCTTTGCAACGAAACAGAGTCGCCGGAATCGCTCGCGCCCCAGCACTCCTTCACAGCCGGACTACGTTTCTTGTTGTCTGCAGCCCTGAGCTATGTGCTGGTGCCGGCCGTGCCGCCCCGCCCCCTTCCCTCGCCCCCAGTCTGAATTCCCCCCTTGAACACGCCTGCAACAGCAATGCGTATGCGTGCTAATGCCCGTTGTAAGTAGGCCCATTTACCTGGTGCTGCTGCTCGGGTGTGAGCGCCTCGTTGTAGCCCTGGCCGGGCCCGAGGTGGAAACCGAAGAGCGACGGCAGTATCCCTTGCTGCGGCTGGCCGGGCTGCGTGACCTGCAAATTGTTGCGAGTCAAGAAGCAATGTCAGTCGGCAAGGTGAGCAACGCCCAAAGTGGAGCGCCCATTTTCGGGCGGGGGATCTTCTCATTTAAGCCGAGGTTAGGACGACCTATTCCTGGTCTTCCCACCTGCACGGCCGCTGGGCGCTGCCCTGCGGGACGTGGCGGCACTGGCTTGACGGGGTCCTGCTCCTTTGTCACCGGGTCTGAGCCACGCCCGTAAATGGGCACCACCTTGTCCACCTCCACGCCGGCCTTGCAGACTGGGCACGCTCTGCTGTATGTTTGCACTTGCATCCATCTGTGCAGGCCACGTAGACGGAAGAGAAGGGACGAGTGAAGGCGCATGCGGTTAACTGTCGGTAGGCCCCGACCCGGCAAATGCGACCGCTTGCCAAGTCATGTGAGCAATGTTTAGAGGGAAAATGAACTGCCCAGAACCGCACCGGTAGAGGCAAGGCCAGCAGTATAGGTGCCCGCAGAGCGTCACCACAGGCTCCTTGGCGAGCTCTAAGCAAATGTTGCACTCGAACGCGCTGCTGTCCTCAAAGGCATGCTCTGGGGCCTCCGCTGCCGCTGCGGGAGTTGTTGCTGGCTGCTTAGGAATGCTTTCGCCCTCGGCCACCGGGCGCTGCTCGGTCACCGCCTCGGTTGCCATGTTCAAGGACAGGCTGGGTTACAACTTCCGTATGGGCCGTCAAGTTGAGGTTAGCGCGTCAGAAACTCAAGAAACGGAGTGACAAAGCCGAGGGGCTGAACTACCGTGCCATGAAGCTATCTTTGCGCCTTCGCTGCTATATTACATAAACTTGTGTATACTTTGTGACTAGCAGCGAGCAGTGTAAGGTATGCATCACGTGAGTGGGCCCGAGAGCCGAGACGGCGGTTCCGTAGCGCTCATCCGGCCCTCGGACCCTTAGTCAGCCTACCTGAGCTCCCCACCCCCTTCCCAGCGCCCAGGCACTCCACACCTCCCGCGCTCCAGAACTGGTTGCGCAGCTATACATGGATTACCCATAAAAGCTAGCAAGAGCGTACACGGACGCACACCTGTGCACACAAGCATTCTGCTTTTGCACACCAGCAAACGCGGCCAACAAAAGAAACCCTCCACCCGGATGTCCCCTGGATGTCCTTTCAACCTTCATGACCTTCCTCGTCCCCGGATGGACCACAGACGCATCCTTACACTGCAGCGCGGAGAGCGCGCCCCAGAACCCAGGACTAGGGCTGCTGGCTCGGCTCGCCTACCAGCCTGCAAGCCAGCGCACATGGGTGCGGTACCCACCGCCATGCACCACCAAGCAACCACCCCGCCCCACCCCGCACGTCTGCGGTGTCGACCACCGTGCACCAGACAACCACGCAAGGCGAAACGGGCACATCGCGTATCGTCCACACCCCGTCCTCTCTACGTGCGGCTACACCGCTCCGGGGCCCACGTCCCCCACGTCCCAACCGCGATGGCCATAGCACCACCCAACTGGCTGTCTCGTTGCCCTGTCGGGGAGCTGGGTGGGGTACGACGTACGACACCTAAACCGGAAGGGGTCCCCTGTAAGCAATGAAACGAGAATTTAGCTGGCCGGTCCGAAAGGCAACAGCTAGCGCCGGAGCGCCCCAAAGTGACCGCCTGCAAGTCAGTCAGCCCGACGGCTGTAGCACTAGCAATGCCAGGAGTCGTTGTTACGTCAGGGTTGGCATATGAAGCCTGGTGTTGGTGGCTTAGGGGGCTTCACCAGTTTCTCCAACTCCGAATGGCCGCACGAACGACCCAAACCACGGTCCACTGCCCTCAGGGGAGCCACGACCGACATGCCGCTGCTCCCGAGAAGAAATACAGTGCAGCGTTTTAGTCTTGAGCAGGACAGGGACCTGCCTTCTGCGCCGCCACCACCACCATCAACTACCACCGCACCACCACAACCACAACCGCAGCCATGCCCTCCTGCTGCACAACATGGCACACCGTCCAACAAACTAATAACCCAATTAGTAATCAAGAGACTGGTCTGCCCATGGCCCGTACGTCAGCGGCACTGCTGCTCGCGCGCTCATTGCTGCGACGGCACCTGGAAGCGCGCCACACGCACCGCCCGCCCCTGCCCCTGCCCCTGCAGTCCCTGCCCCTGCTGCATGTACAGATCAATGCAGTCCGCCCCCGCCCACCGCAAAGCCACCGCCTTACCGCTCAGCAACGGCAGCAGCGCCCTCGCACCACCCGGCCCCGGCCCCATGCCCCCTGGCGCAGACGCCACCTGCCCCGACCCGTGGGTCGCAGGGGCGCGCCCCGACCCATGGGTCAGCGGCGGCGGCACTCCCAGCCCCAGCAGCCATGCGTGGCCTGGCTGTAGCACCAGGCATCGCCGCCCGCCCGCCAGTGCGCCCGCCATGCGTGAGGCCCACGGCAGCCGCAGAGAGAACACAAGGAGGCCGGCGAGCAGCGGGCGATGCGCGGAGCAGCTGCCGGCAGCGCCGCCAGCGGCACCGGCGGCCGGGGCGGCGGAGGGTGGTCCGTTGCTGTTTGTGCCGTTGGTGGTGGCTGCCCTTTGTGTGGCATGTTGCTGTGCCGCGTGTTGCTCCGACGCGCTGCGTGTGTCGGCTTCCCCGATATCCTGTTTGTGCTCCTCCTTCTGATCCTCGGGTGGCACCACGGCTAGTACTGCAAGCTGGTCGCCCTGTGGGTGTGGCGAGGGGAGGGCATGCGGGGAACATGGGTCGTGCGACGAGCAAGGGCGCTCGGGGGCTATGGCGCGGTGCAGGGCAGAAGCTGAAGCATACTGCAGCGCAGCGTGAGCCACATGGCAGTGAGCCACGTGGCAGTGGGCCACGTGGCAATGAGCCACATGGCAGTGAGCCACATGGCAGTGAGCCACGTGGCAGTGAGCCACGTGGCAGTGGGCCACGTGGCAGTGAGCCACATGGCAGTGAGCCACATGGCAGTGAACCCCGTGGCAGTGGGCCACGTGGCATCTACCTGTGCTGGAGCCACTCAAAGGAGCCCATGCATCCGCGCGTGCACCTCCGTGCCTCTGCAAAGCCACACCGCTCGCTCGCGTACTCCATGCCAGCATCTCCCCTCAGTGTTCCAGCACCAGCTGTTCCCGTGCTGACGTTTGGCACAGCACCCGTGCACACTTCGCCCATCACCCACCTGGGGGCTGAACTGCAGCGCGCACACCCCCGCATGTGCCAAGCACGAAACCCGCTCCGCAAGCGCCCGAAGAGCCGCGCTCCCCCCTCCACCGCCGCCGCCGTGCCCCCTGGCGTCCTCCGCCAGGCCGTGTGGCGGCGGCGGCGGCGGCGGCGGCGCCCCCGGCGGCAGCGGCAGCAGCGCGTCCAGCGGCGGCAGCAGCGGCAGACGCCACGTGGCAGCCCCCGTCTCCATGTCGTACACGCACACGTGGGCCAGGGGCTCGGCGGGCGGCGAGCGGGGTGCGCCGCCGATGGAGGCGGAGGCCGGCGCCGCGTGCGGGGGAGGCAGGCCGCACCCCACGGCGACCTATGGGCCGAGGTCAAGCGGGGCTTTGATACTGAGCTGTTGTGCACCGGCAGCCAGGGCGTGATGCGCATCCTCATAACTCCGTCCCTTCAATCCCCTCCCGTCCCGACCAGCCACTTCAACCCCTTTCCCCACCTGCATGGACACCGGGTGCGCCGCCACGCACGTGGGCAGGACACGTGCCATGTCCGCCAGCGCGTACGACGCCACGTGCTGCTCCGGCGTGCCACGTGCCAGGGGGCTGCCCAGGCACGCGGCCAGCGCCTCCGCCAGGCGGGGGGCGTGGGTTAGCAGCGCGACGCGGCCGGCGGGGGAGGCAGGGAGGGAGAGCAGCGCGCGGTGCAGCAGCGGGTGCAGGGGCGGGGGATGGCCGCCTGGCGGGGAGGAGGTGGCAGGAGGGCGGGTTGTGTATAATTTACACACGCAATGCCACGCACATAGGAGGTTTAACGTAGCCAGTGTGGCAGATTGCAGAACGCGGATCACAGCAATCGTCCAAGGTCACCCTCACTTCGTTTGCACAGCCCCATCCCTGCTTGTCACTTTCTGTTGCACGCCCTTGAACTTTTCCCATGCGCGCTGCACCCTTCCCCCGCTCACCCGCCCCGCTTCGCTCCATGGCCGCAACCGCCGCCGTCAGGTCCAACGCGCAGCACGCAGCCCACAGCGCCGCCGCTCGCTCGCCCAACTGCCGGGCGGCCGCCACCGCGGCGGCGTGCCGTACGGCGGCGGTTCCGGAGCCGGGGCCGCTCGGGGCAGCGGCGGGGCAGGGCGCTGTGTAGCACAGCGCAGCCTGGCTCTGGCTGTGTGAGTGAGGGCTGGGGTCTCCCGGGTAGCTGGGGATCAGGCTTGGGCCGTGGAGGTCTGATGGAGATGCAGATTGCCATGTTGGGCATGTGCCGGTCACAGGCGCGAGGGCGGGGCCGATGTAGGTGGTGGTAGAGGAGGGTGCTGCTTGTGTGGGGAGTGTGGGGGAGGAGGGCAGGGAGGCGCCGCGGGGGTGGTAGGCGTGGGGGTGGGGGAGGTGGGGATGCGGGTTGGGATGGTCGGTGTGGTGCAGCGAAGGGGGGGAGGTGGAGAGGGTGGAGGGCTCGGGGGCGGCGGGGGCGGCGGAGGGTAGCGGGATGGAGTGGATGAGGCGCAGCAGCCTGCGGGGTTTAAGGAGCAGGGGGGCGAGTTCAGGAGATGTGCGGGTAAGCACGGTACACCCGGGGCCTGTTCCCACTTGTTGGGTGGAGGGAGCGACGGCGCAGCGGAGGGCAGTGCGGGTGGCGGGAACAAGGTCCTGCTCCTGGCCAGCTCACGAGCCGTGCAAAGCGACGTACAATGCACATCTGGCTATCATTCCGTAGCGGTGTAGGGCGCGGATTTCCGGACACATAACTCGGATTTGTTATGATGGCTAGCAGTGTCAACGGACTCGAGCCACTTATTGCAAGCCGTCCTGGGCAGCCAGCCCACCTGTCCAGGAAGGCCCCCCACGGCTGCAGCTCCGCCGCCCACCGCTCAGCCTGCGGGCCCCCTAGCGCCTCCGCCAGCAGAGCGCTCGCCAGCGCAGGCAGCAACACCGTACCTCCCTCCGCCCACATGCCAACATCGCCCTGGCCCTGCCCCTGCTGCTGGCCCCCGTGCGTCCCTGCACCGCCTGCGCTATACCGGCTGCTGCCGCTTCCACTACCCTCCGAGGCCCAGCCGCCGTGCTGCCCAGCCGCCCAAGCTGAACAAGCTGGCACCACCACCTGCTGCTGCTGCTGACCTTGCCTCCCTTGCAAGCTGCTGTGCGCAGCGCGTAGGGTGCTGTGTCCTTGCGGCTGTCGCGCCACGTCCAGCGGCAGGCAGGTCATATCCGCCAGACACCGAGCAGTGGCAGAGAACAGCTCCCTAGGCACCAGCCGCGGGTGGGTTAAGCAGGCAGCTGCTGCGGCCACCACTGCCGGGTAGCAGCCGTGCAGCTGCGCAGGGGAGGGGACTGCGCCCCAGCCGCCGCCGCCGCCCTCGACGCTGTGCCGGCCGCCGCTGCCGCTGCCGCTGCCACTGCGGCGGCGTGTCTCGCTATGCGATGCAGCTGTGGAGGCAGGTGTATTAGGTGCAGGGTGGTACAGCGTCAGCAGCTCGATCGCCTGCGGTGGCAGCAGCAGCTCGGTGGGCGCTGGCAGCGCCGGGGCAGCAGCCGCAGCCGCGAGCGCACTGGACAACCCAGCACGCCCTGCTGTGCCGTTCATGGCCGCGTGCACTTCCGCTGCTGCTGCTGCTGCTGCTGCTGCCGCTGATGGTGTCGATGCTGCTCGCGGCCGAGGCTCCGTGTATGCCTGCAGTAGCGCCCGGGCCGCACCACCGACCCGCGGGTCGGCTGCCAGCCAGCGCCGCGCCCACACGCCCAGGCGGGGAGGGGCGCCCAAGCAGGGCAGCGCCGCCAGCGTGGGGGCCGACCCGCGGGTCGGCGGTGCGCCGGTGGCGGCGCACCAGGCATCTCGCGCCCCTTTGGTGCACAGCTCCGTAAGGCGCTCGGCGGCGGCCGCCAAAGCAGTGGCACGGTCTAGCGGCTGCTGCTGGACGGCCGAGCCTTCGGGTTGGGTTGCGGGGGTGGGTGCAGTGTGGGGTGGTTGAAGGTCGGCTGCTGCGGCCATGGTGCGGGCGAGCACGGCCAGGTGCAGCAGCCAGGAGGCTGAGGTGGTGCCGTCACCCACGTGGGGGGCAGAGGCACCGAGGGAGAGGTCAGATGAGGGGTGGCGGCTGGGTCTGGGTGCGCTGGGCGGCTGCGGCGACGGCGATAGGGGAGCTGGGTGGCAGGGCAGCAGCATGGCAGCTGCACCGCAGCTGGACAGCACGGCGGGCTGCACCAGGCAGGGGCGGGCGCAGCGGGGGGCGGGGCGGGGGGAGGCGCGGTGCAAGGGGCGTGGAGGGTGTTGGGCGTGGGGTA
>VFQN01006958.1_pt1 | contig 12460 bp, 14 predicted proteins | sample 3512371 | NCBI WGS metagenome assembly VFQN01 (sample SAMN10412370, study PRJNA504923) | tailings metagenome | isolation source: Replicate 2 from Balatoc abandoned mine | place: Philippines: Itogon, Benguet | collected 2017-08-28
GACATGAGCGTGCTGTGCACCTCGTCGGGTTCGTACCCATGCCACTTGAGATCTCGTCGCATCCAGTACAAGCGCCACTCTGCACGTGTCCGTACGAACTTGATCCGTGCGATCGGGGTGTGACGACTCGTCGTCTGGTCTTGCCAGTCCGGCCGAATCTCATACAGGTCGACGGTGTGTCCGACGATGGCGTACCCAATATCGAGCTGCGGCCTGATGTGCTCTGGCGGTCGCCTCTTGTTGAGGAACCACTCGATAGCCTTGAGGTTTACTGCACGCTCGAAGTCTGTGAATGCCATGACTCGGAACTCTGCCTTGGAGGGTCGCGATGGTCTTTGTTTGCTGCCTATTGCCTGGCTTTGGCAGGACGCGCTCTTACGAAATACGCGCGCGGCGCGCTATCGATGACAACGGACTGCTCCGCGCGTCGCTACATCGCCGCGCGCCGCCGCCAGCCTGCGCGCTCCGAGAGCACGCTCACCAGAAAGAGACCGGCACCGAGAATGGCCGGAGCAAGATGCACGGGATTCAAGTAGCCTTCGGCAAAATGCGTCCCGATGGCGAAGCCGAAGCCGGCGGTTCCGGCGGCGAGAATCGCCTGATGGAATGCGCGGCTCGGTGGCGCGTGCCAACCACACAGTAGCAGAAGGACACCGACGGTCGTGAGCCCGCCGCCGAAGCCCGCCCGATCGTGGGCGATGAGCGGGATGAGCCGATCACTGATCGCGTTGATCGCCTCGCGTGACAAGCCCATGAAGGCAAGGTCTTCCGAGACGAAGACCTCTGTCGTGCCGAGGTACATGATGACAGCGCCGGCCAAGGTCAGGCCGGCGCCGGTCGCCAGGATGCCCCAACGCCCACGCCTGACGAGGGCGGGAATGGCTTGTCTCTCGCCGCGGCGCATCCAAGCGATATCCACGCGCGTGGCGTGACGGCGTGAAACCCACAGCCCGAGGACGAACACGGGGAGGAGGGCGGCTGTCCCTGCGCCGTGCCACGAGTCGAGATATCCGTACCCGAGGTACAACAGAAAACTGCCGAACCCCAAAGTGCCGGTAACCGCGAGAGTCCACCACGCCCACAGCAGACCCTCGCGTAGCGGAAACGCGATGAGCCAGAAGTACAGAATCGCGACGGCGATGAGGGTGCCCCCAAATGCGACGCGGTCATGAAACATGAAGTGGACGATCCGGCAGTCGGCGAGCCCGCACAGCTGCTCCGCCGTCATCTGCAAGTGCTCGACATCGTGCGGCAGGAACTCGCGCCGGGCGGCGAGAAAGACTGCGAAGGCACCAGAGATGAAAAGCGCAACGGCGGTTAGCGAGAGCGCCGGTCTTCCGTCACCAACGAGTGCTTCAAGGAGTCCGTGCTCTCTGGTCACCGGGGAGGGTCTGGGGTCGGTTGAACGCGTCGCGTTCAGAAGCAAGCGATCCCGATACGGCGAGCGGAGCGAGCGCACAACAGCTCGCTTGTCAGCTGCAGCGCGTTGTTCGCCATCACGGTTCCGGGATCTCTAAATCGCGACAGATCTTACGAGCCAGGTACTCGTTCACTTCCCGGTGTCGCGGGATGACGGACGTACGCCGTGCACTCCGATTCACATAGACGGAGTGACTGCCCCCTTCCCGAAGCAACTCGCAGCCGTTGGCCTCGACATGCCGCACCAGATCCAACCGCTTCACGCGCTCAAACGGAGGGGCTCGCGAATCACGGTGGCGCCCGACAGATCTTCCTCGGCCATGGCGCGATTGGCTTCCATGACCAACACCACCGCCTCCCTAAGATTGGCGCGGGCCTCCTCCAGCGTGGCCCCCTGCGTGTTGGCTCCCGGAAGTTCCTCGACGAACGCGATGTACCCTTCGGGGACCTGCTGGTAGACAGCAGTCAGCTCTACGGCCATATGGCAACCTCGAGACAGATGGGAACCAGAAATTTATGCGGTCCGAGGCGAGCGCGCACTCGCAGCCGCGTCCCGAGTGCCACCGCAGACATACCTGGCCGGTGGACCCGCGTCGCCCGAGCGTCGAGGCGCAGGGGGGCCTGCATGGCCTGCATGGCCTACATGCCGAACGCCCAGCGCTCTGCCGCGGAGCTCCCCTAAAACATGCGGCAGGCGAACGCAGTGAGCCAGCCGCCATACCTAGCCCGCCCTGTCGGCACCAGCGGTCCGGTAGATGGCGTCGCGTCGCCACTCACGCCACCATGTACCAGCTGCAAGCGACCAATGGAACGTCACGATGATCGCACCGACACCAATCGAGCTTGGCGGTGAGCCGCCCTCCAAAGCATCAGCCGCCATCTGTTTTCGGAACTCGGCTGCCGCCCGGGCTCGCGCGGCCTTCTGTTGTCGCTGTAGCTGCACCTGGGCCGGTGGCCAACAACGGCGACAGTAGCGATCAATGCGCGGAGGGGCTGCTGTTGGTCCGAAAGCGATGTGGTGCTCGCGGTTCCGGGAGGTGAACACGTCCGATTCCGCTTCATGCGCTACCGCGGCAAAAGTCCCGCGACGATTGCACGATACACACAACGCCTGACGGTCGCGAGGAGAAAGAGGAATGAGGCTCACTACTACCCTTGACGGCACCGGCAATCCTCCAGTTTGTAAGACCATCTAACGCTCACGTTCTGCGGCAAACGCCCCCAACCGGAAACGAGCCGGGCGTTCGCACCATCCTGTGACGTTACAGCGAACGCCCCGCGATCGCCACGTTGATCTTCGTAGCGTTTTCCTGCAGCAACGCAAGGTTAGGCGGCCGGAGCAGCGAATCGCACGTCACGGAGTCAGCGTTCAGCGCGCACCTACCGCTGTCGCGCCACGGCGGTAGACGTGTCCCCTAAGAGACTTAGGCTACGCGTCCGAATTGAATCATACGTCACCTTCATAAAGCGAAGGTACACGCGATCGTCGGGGGCAAGCTCCATTCTCGCTGCGACCCCGGTCTCGCGATCGAGAAAGCGAATCTGAGCGTCGCCGGTGTTCTAAGCAGTGATATTGATCCGCTCTGGGTTGCACGGCTGGCTGGTGCAAGGAGGCGCGTCAAAGCCCATGCCGATATCGCCACGCTGATTCAGCCCGAGGCCAAACCGTTCGTTGCCAGCAGAGTCACGGATCGCCATCCCGGTCGAAGGAGACATGCGTTGGAAATTGTCGCGCATTGGCGCGCCGAGCACGATCCGATCTCGGCCTGCCGAGTCTTCGATGACGAGCTGACGAGTGCGCACAATGTCCGAGGTCGGAGCCTGACCCACGAATGCCGAAAGCGCCACAAAGGCTGTTCCTAGCCCCATGAGCAATCCAACCGTTTGCGTACGCCGAAGCTGCTGGTTGAGCTCGTAGACTTGCTCCGAGAGCGCTTGTTCTGATGAATCCATTGTTCCCTCTTTCAGTCAGGTTGAAGCTGCCTAGCGCCGGCTAATGCTGCAGACACTCCAATAGAATGCGCGGACGCAGCCCGCGCTACCGCATCGTGGCTGTCAGCAGCAAGCGTCGTTAGGCCGCGCGCATCGGATTCTGCGGGCCTGGCGCGCGGCTATGTGGCGCGTGCCACGTTCCGCGCGAGGGTCTTGAAGCGTTCACCGTTCGCCTGGACGACGGTGAGCGTGAGCTGTCCCGACTTGCTGGTTTTGAGATCGCGCACGACCCCGGACTTCCCCTTGTGGGTACCGCCGATGACGGTGCAGCGCTCGCCGTCCTTCAGGCCGTGCGGACCTTGGCTTGAGCTCACGCGAATCTCCCAGTCAAAGAGTGCACGGAATTGTCCCCGGTCGGCCTAACGTGTGCTTCTGCTGCGAGCGCTCCCATAAAATGCGGTTGTGGGGCCTCGGCAAACCTTACAGAAGATGAAGCCGAGGCCCCACAACCGCTACCGCACCTGCGCTCGTCGGCAGCAAGCGTCGTTATGCGGCTCGGGCGCACATACTGAATGCAACTACAACGATCCTGCATTCCACCACGATGCCTGACGTGCAGCACGGCAGCCGAATCACCTCGCGTAGCTCGTGACGAGAGTCCGCCAGTCCGACTCCAGTTGGGACTCGGTCGTGTCCAGGGCTCGCGCAACGTCAGCAACAGTTGGGGATCCGGAGCCGAGGGTATCAATCAGCCGGCGTACCAGCTGATCGCCGGAACGCCGATGCGCGAGCTCAAAGATCGCGGCGGCTGCCGGAAGCTGCGCACTGGTCGCTGGCCCCCCTTCCTCCGCATCTAGGATAGAGGCAAGTGTGAGAGTCGGCTGGCCTGTGAGGTAGCTGGCGAGATCTCGCATGAGTTCGATGAACGAGAGTCCACGCGCTCCACCGAGCCAGTATGACACACCTTCACTGACGAATGCCGAGCGCCCGCTGAGCAGCGGATGCAACAGCACGTGTACAAGTTCGTGTTTATACGCTTCGGCATAGCGCGGGTTTGCGGCGAGCACGATGCGCGCAACCGGACTGGCTCGGCCACCAGTGCGGTCGCCGGTGAGCACCCATTCCAAGCCAAAGACGCGATTGCCGGTCTGCAGATCGGGGACTTGATAGTAGGTAACCTGCCCCGTGTCGGGGATGCTAAATCTGTTAATGAGCGAGTCGGTCCATGCCGCAGTGGCCGTCGCACGCGCACGATCGAAGCCGAGCGACGGGTGCACCACATAGTCAATCCGGCCGACACTCGCGCGCGTCCAGCCTGCAGTTTCGAATGGCACGGGGCTCGCCAACGCCCAGCGCGTTTTGCCGTCCGTGCCATTCTCACGCACGATGTAGGTCCGCTCCATCCCGAGTAGACCGGGGTGATCGGATGTCCCTCCACCGACGTAGACGGTGCGAAGCACCCAGCGCGATGCGTCGCCGGCCACTAGCGGGAGCGCCTCAATCAGAAGTGGACGACCGTCGAGCACATACGACTCGGACGGAGGCAGCGGATCAGGATCGAGCGCGCGCGCGCGATCCGCGGCGGTCCGGAACGCGGCGCGCTGCGCCGGGATGTGCCGGACCAGCAAGTACTCGCGCCACGTTCGGACTATTTCGGGCAGTACAATCCTGGCTGAATCGACGCCCCACCATGCTCCTGGCACCGCAGTGGTGTCGACGGCAAATCCGAGGGCAAGCTCCCTCTTCGGTGGAGACTCGCTCGGTGTCTCCGCACATGCCGTCGCGAGCACTCCAAGGAGGAGTGAGAAGAGAGCACCACGTATGAGTGACACCATTGTGTGTGAGCTGAGTGTGCTAGTCCGCATAACGTTTGCTTCTGCTGCGAGCGCTCCCATAAAATGCGGTTGTGGGGCCGCTGCATTCCTTCCATAAAGTGGAGCAGCGGCCCCACAACCGCTACCAACCCCGCGCTTGTCGGCAGCAAGCGTCGTTATGCGGCGCCATTGCTGAGCGCGCGGCGTGAGCGCCCTTGACTCTATACCGTGGTATAGGGTTTATCCTACATCGTATGAAAGTCCCTTTGCGCATCGGGGCCGTCGCTGAGGCGGCGGGCGTGGGCGTGCAGACGCTCCGGTACTACGAGCGGCGCGGCCTGTTGAGCGCTCGCCACCGCACGGCAGGCGGCTACCGTGAATACGCTCCGGACACGGTCCGTCGCGTCGTGTTCATTCGCCGCGCGCAGGCGATGGGATTCACGCTCGATGAGATTCGCGCGCTCCTCGCGCTTCGTGTGCGGGAGCCGCGACGTTGCGAGCCGGTGAAGGAGTCCGCCGAGATCGCGCGCGCGCGCGTCCGCGAGCAGCTCGTCGCGCTGCGACGGATGGACAAGGTGCTCGCACGGCTCATTCGTGCGTGCGACGCGCGAGCGGTCACGGAGGAGTGCCCCATCCTGGCGGCGCTCGAACCTGAGGAGAGGAGTTAGCGATGCAGATCGATTTGGTGTACTTCGAGGGATGCCCGCACGTTGTATCGGCGCGTCAACGCATTGCGGACGCGCTGGGGAGTCTCGGATTGTCTGCTGAATGGAGCGAGTGGGACACAGGCGAGGCCGCGACGCCGACGAATCTACGCGGCTATTCGTCGCCGACCGTACTCGTGAATGGGGTCGATGTCGAGCACAAGGCGGCGACGAGCGGCGCGGGCTGCGCGGTAGGTGGAGGGCCCAGTCTCGAGGTGCTGCGTGCGGCCCTGACTGCGGCGAGCCGATGAAGCCGGGGACACGTGATGGGGCGGGAGTCCTCGGTGCGATCCTCGCGGCGCTGTGCTGCGCGGGAACACCGTTCATTGTGGGTGGACTGGCCGCACTCGGCCTTGGATTCCTGCGCAAGGACGGCATTCTGTGGCCCGCGATGCTCCTCGCCCTGGCGGTCGCCGTTACAGGCTTCTGGAAGGGCGCGCGGACGCACTGGCGCTGGGGCCCGTTCGTTGTCGGTGGGCTAGGCGCGGTGTCGCTCGCAGCCGGCGTGATTCTCGTGCACGGATTTCCGGCGATGCAGATGATCTACGGGGGTTCCGCTGCGCTCGTCATCGGGGCGGGATGGAACAGTTACGCGCGAAGAAACTGTGCAACCGTGAGCACGCGCGCGTCCGCATAACGCCCAAGTTCACTTGCGAGCGAGTCAAATAGAAGCGAGCGAAGCGAGCAATCTTTAGATCGCTCGTCAAGTGCAACGATCGTTATACGGGCGCCGCATCGGAAGGCGACTCCGCAAACACCAAAGGCTCCGGAAAGGCGACACTGGCGGACCGAACCAGTGCCAAGAATGATTCGCGTTGTTCGTCGGATACGCCGATGATACTGCACACAATGGACGCCAGCTCCAATCGCCGGCGCTCGTCTGGGACACGATTGAGCCAATTACGATCGGCAACCAGTTCCACGATGTCCTTGATGTCACGGACTCCGGCCGGCACATAGTCTTCGATGTCCCCGTCCCGAAGTACGAAGACATTCAAACCCTGTAGCCGGGCTAGATCACCGTCCAGCGACTCGTTCTCGGCCGTGGTGAGACTCTCTTTGAATTTCGACACGCGTGAGCTGAAGTAGTCCCAAAATCCCCTAAGCTCTTCGATTGCTCCATCACGCACTGCTGCCCCGAGACGGTCGACTAACGTCGCGCGGTCGATGCTTCGTTTGTCCTTAGCGAGAATCTCGGCCTGCTTTGCAGGGTCGGCAACAAATAGGCGCTTGACGGCCTCAGATCCAACGGTGCTCAAGTAGTCCCGGTCGGCGAGAATGAATGACGGCGTCAGCAAACCTTCGAGCACGCCGCGGTAGTCGGCAAAGTTTCCTTTGCCGCCTACTTCAATGACCTCGATAGCTTCGCTGTTCCGAAACAACAAGGACGCCGACTGCAACAGTGACGAAAGAACCAGGCGGTCGCTTATCCCCTCCACGAGCACGACCTTATCGGCAAAAAATAGACGCTCGTTGTTCTGACTGTTGATCATGCGAACAAGGTTCTTCTTTTCAGGCAGCTGAACATCCTTGAGTGCGACGCGGCTACTCCCTGTCTCGGGCGTCCGGAAGATGCGTGTAATGCTATTGATTGTATCTGGTGTCACGAACACCGGTGAATGCGTAGTTATGATGAACTGACAGTCGCGTTCCGGGGCGAGGTCCCGAAATAGGCCCAGAAAGATGCTTTGCCAGCGCGGGTGAAGATGAAGCTCGGGTTCATCCACAAGCACTAAACCACCGCGAACATTGAGGGCGAACATTGCCAGGAGGAAATGGACAATCTCGCGCTCACCCGAGCTGAACATCCCCGGCGCCAGCTCAACCCCATCCTTGATCAGAACGAAAATGTACGAGAGCTGATCTCGATCATGCCTAAAGCTCCATTGGTAGCCCAGCTGCGCCATATAGCGCGTAAGTAGCTCGACGTCCGGGTATGTACTGAAGTACCCGCGCCATGTTTCCGACGAGGTTGAGGCTTCGATCACGGCGGCACGATGCAACCGCACAAAGTGCTGCGCGCCCCATTGCATCAGGTTCATGCTGTCGCCTGTCGCCGCGTGGTACGCTGAGCGGAATCCGTCGAAATAGGACTGTTCCGTCAATTGCCCCGCTTGAACTTCGAAGCTACGACTAAGCGCGCGGTCAGATGAGAAGAAAAAGACGGGGGCGGACAACTTCATTGCCGGGACTCTCGTCGCAACGCGCAAGAAGATGAAAAACGTCCTCAAGTACTCAAGAAACGCCCACGACGCTGTCCCATACTTTGGCTCCTCGAGTTTGAGATCCCGAATGATGTATGTGAACGATGGTGTCGAGCGGATTTCTTCCACGAGGGGAAGAGGATCGTAGCGGTCGTACTTCTTCTCCCAATACGACAATTCGCCATTGAGCTCGTCGAGATGTGTCCCAATTGACGTGATATTGGTGATGTCTGTGGCTTCTGGAACAAGCTCGATCTCAATGAGCTGCTCACCATCCTCGTCAAAGTACTTCGGGAAGATGCGTTCGAGCGTGCGTTGCGTCCAAGGATCTACAATTTCGATTGCCGCCTCTTGGTCGTTGTGCTTGAACTTGTACTGGTTTATGAAGAACTTGGTCAGCGTTAGCGCGATTAAACGCTGGAGGTTTGTCTTGCCGCCACCGTTCGTGCCTATGAGTATGTTGATCCCCGCATCGAACGTGAATTCAGTGCGTTGCTTGTAGCTTGTGACATTCTGGACTGCAAGGCGCCTGATCTTCATGTGCGCTGATGGGTGGAGAGGCGCGCCGTTTTGAATGGTGCGAGGCGCGAAGCATGTGGCCGTATAACGCTGGCTTCTACTGCGGGCACTCCATATAGAATGCGGTGCCGCAGGCACCGCTACAACAGCGTGGCCGCCAGTAGCAAGCATCGTTAAGCGGTCACGGGCGCGCCAGAAAATCGACAACGGCTCGATTGAATGTCGTTTCCGCCTCAAGATTGATCATGTGCCCAACCCCCGGGAAGTCGATGCGCTGTACCTGAGGGACCTTCGCCGCAAGGAAATCCGCCATGGCGAGTAGCATTGGTGTGTCACGGTTCCCCACCAACAGCAACAGCGGCATCCGCAGCTCCCCAAGGCGATTCGCGGCCGGCGGAGAGACTTCCCGTTCAAGATCTTGATCGCGAGCCCGTTGCATCAGATGACCCGCATTGTCGGTAATGATCTCTCGAAGCCGTGCACTGGCCTCCGGTGTGCGTAGCGCCGTACGGATGTAGTCGCTCTCAAGCCAGGCTAACGCGAGGCCAATCGAGTCGTGGCGGGCAAACGCCGCGCGACCAGCAGTAAGCCACAAGGTATCTGCGTCATTGGGCCAAGTGCCGCCGCTGACCGAAGGTGCCGCCAGCACCAGACGGCTCACCATATTCGGATAGGCCAAGGCAAAATCGATAGCGATACCGCCACCCATAGATAGGCCGACGAGAGTCGCGCGGGGGATCCGATGCGCGCGCAGCAGTGCCGCGAGGTCGTCGGGCGCGCGAAAGGGTCGATCCGCCGGGCTCGATCGACCGAATCCGCGGGCATCGTATCGGATGACCCGATAGTGGTGACGCAGCGTATCAAACTGTGCATCCCACATGCGCCGATCGAGATTGCCGCCATGAATCAGAATGACCGGGACACCTGTACCGGTCGCTTCCCAGTACAGCGATCCACCGTCCACCGCGACGCGACCGGTATCGACGGCAAAGGACGATCGTAATCCGGTATCGCTGGGCGCTTCGGCACGGCACGCGCCAAGCAACAGGGTTGCCGATGCGACGGAGCGCATTCGCGCACGAAGGACGCGGGAGAGACGGGGCATCGATCTCAGAGTGGGTCGCTTAACGTTTGCTTCTGCTGCGAGCGCTCCCACAAAATGCGGTTGTGGGGCCTCGGCAAACCTTACAGAAGATGAAGCCGAGGCCCCACAGCCGCTACCGTACCCGCGCTCGTCGGCAGCAAGCGTCGTTAGCCGTCGGGGCGCGACGAACTGTGCGCCAACTACTCGCGCTTTAGCGGCCCTCGGCGCACCATGTACTGATGCCCGCGGACGAGCAGCAGGCGGCCCTGCGCATCGGTGCGAAACTCTATCGTTTCGGCGGAGGGCCCGCTGCCGCGCCGAAAGACTGAGTCGCTCACGGCCTCGAAGAGCTCCAAGCCGCCGAGCGGACTGGTCGCGGGAAGGCTACGGATGGCGAGACGTCCTTGCCACAGCATGACTGCGCTCTCACTGCCGAGCGGGCGCTGGTAGAGACCTTCGAACTGCGCTGCGGGCGCCGGCTCCTGCGTCTCCGGGCTGGCTGCGGCGCGAAGCGCGGGCGCGAACACGTCGTATGCACGCTGCGCGTAGCGGCCGGTCTCGACGCCGAGCGCGTTACTGAGCACAATGACCGCGATGCGATCCTGCGGACGAATGAGCAGCTGACTCTGCGCTCCGGGACATGTTCCGGCGTGTCCCACAAAGGTGCGGTCGTTCTCGCGCCACATCTGGAAGCCGAATCCGGCGGTCGTCCACGAATCGGCGGGCATGAACTGCACGGACTGCATCTCTTGCACGGAGGTCGCGCGGAGTACAGTCGATTCCTGCCCGAGCGCACCTTGAATCTGCCAGCGTGCGAAGCGAGCCATGTCCTCGACCGTGGAGACGATCCCTGCGACGGCCGCGAGACCACGAACCTCATACGGCGGGATGGGTACGCGTGATCCATCCCGCTGGAGCACGCTGAAGCCAGCAGCCAGCCCTGCCGCACGCGCACCCGCGTGCTGGTCAGAGAAGCTGCGCGTCATGCCGAGCGGGGCAAACACTCTCGTGCGGACATACTCGTCGAAGGACAAGCCGGACACAGATTGCACGAGCTGGCCCGCGAGCGTCATGCCCACGTTGGAGTACTCGTGGCGATTCCCGGGGGCGCTTGACTGCACGGGCGCGGCGAGGAACTGCATCACCTGCGTCGGCGTCGGGAATGGATACTCAGGACCCGTCCACGATGCATACGGAAAGTCACGAGGCAGCCCCGAGGCATGCGTCAAGAGTCGACGCACCGTTACGGCGTCAGGCGCCGGGTGGCTACGCCCGGAATTGAACCCGGGCACGTGACGACCGACGGGATCATCGAGCGCAATTTGTCCCCCGTCTCGCAGCTGAAGCACGGCGGTCGCTGTGAACAGCTTAGAAATGGAGCAGATGGAGAACGGAGTCGACGACGTGACGGCAACGCGCCTTGCGGCATCGGCGAACCCGTAACCCTTGGCCCAGACGAGCTGCTGATCCGAGACGATGCCGATTGCCAAGCCAGGCACGCGCTCATAGGCCACGTCAGCCTCAAGCCAGGTGTCGAACAGCCGAATCGCCTCCTGCAGTCGCGGATGCTCGGCGACGGGCGATTGCGCGCCAACAGAGTCGAGCGCTACGAGAAGAGCGATGAGCACAAATGACGCGATGCGACCGCAGCGTTGGCGGGCGAGCCGGAGCAAGGGCGATGAAGTCAGCACGCTGAACCAGTCCTCAAGAAGGGAAGCGGGGTGGGGGTCCAATCTCTGCTTGGACAGCGCAAGAGTCGGGAGGGTTTGAGTGCTGGAAAAGCGTCCGTCACGCCGATCTCTGACTCGTACGGCTAACGTCTGCTTCTGCTGCGAGCGCTCCCATGAGATGCGGTTGTGGGGCCGCTGGAGTCCTTTCATAAGGTGAAGCAGTGGCCCCACAACCGCTACCGCACCCGCGCTCGTCGGCAGCAAGCGTCGTTATGCCGCAGTCGGCCTGGAAGAGATCTTTAGTCGTCCTTGTCGGCGTCTGCAGGGAGCACCGGCGGCAACTCATCTCGGATTACCTGTCGGTCCTCTCGAACCGTCTCGTCAATCCTCCTGTCGATATCACGTGATGCCTTATCAATCCGTTCCTTGCGCTCCTGGTGTGCGTCGTCCGGTCGGCGAGACTTAGGATCCTGAACCATCGGTATTCTCCGCGCTGAGTTGTGGGACAACACGCAATACTGGGGCGCTATCGTCGAGATTGTGGTACGACGTGCACTGCCAACCAATCCATCGCTGAGGTCTGCGAATTGATGCAGGTACCCACTTCGAGAAGCGGGATGGGCTGGTTCGCTTCATCTCGTTCTCGATATGTGTGTTGACCTTGATGGCACGTTCGTGCTTTGAGAAGCGAAAGTCAAAGAGGATATCCTCGGTCTCACCTGGTTCCACTTCGATGGCAGGGGTGAATCCTGTGTTCCAGTAGCCAATGCGATACCAGAGAATCTCTCGCCGCCGATCGGACGTCTGCGGGTCATGTGCGGCGAGCGCCTGCTCCTCTAATGAGCGGGATAGAGGCGCAACACGCTGCACGACTACAGAGGCGTTGTCAATGGTGATAAGGCCTTGCCCAATATTGGTTAGGCGCGCACAGACAGTAACAAGCTGAGATCCGTCAGCAAGTGTGCGGTGGAGAAGTGTGTGTTGCACCGAGGCTCGCGGGAAACGCTGGCGCTGTCTGACAAAGATTTGGTACGTCCAGAGTCCAGCGACTGCAATGCCCGCCACGGTCATCCATGCTTGTGCGATTGCTGCGACTTCAGCTGCACGCTCCAAA
>VFQN01006974.1_pt1 | contig 12460 bp, 19 predicted proteins | sample 3512371 | NCBI WGS metagenome assembly VFQN01 (sample SAMN10412370, study PRJNA504923) | tailings metagenome | isolation source: Replicate 2 from Balatoc abandoned mine | place: Philippines: Itogon, Benguet | collected 2017-08-28
TTCATCATCCACTGGCAGGCACCTACCACCGACACGCCTTCCCCATGGGTCCGGGCAGACCCATCGGTACACCTGGACGACCTGGATTTGTACTCGCCAAGGGTTATGCACGGCAGGGCTAGCTGCACCACGCACGTGGAATGATATACCGGTACACTTGTGAGTTGCGACCTGTCAATGGTACGGTATGCACGTGCCTGCTCATCCCGGTTGGCATCAGCCGTAGGGTCAGGGGCTCAGGGCCTGTGTCCTAATGACGGTCAGTGCATCGCTCAAGAGCAAGCGGGCTCAAGGCGGCAAACCGCAGCTCCAGTGCTCTGCTGCGTTTGGGTACTGGTAGGCCAGGGTAGGCTGGCGTACTCAGGGGACCATGGGCACGCCCCGAGCTGGGTCCGGGGTTGTGGGTGGCGCCTTCAAGCTTTAGGGCGTCCCATTGTGCCAGGTTGCACGGCTGCCAGTGTACCCTGCGTACCCCCAACACCCTAATCGTCCCCTGCTCCTAACACCAACGCGCTTCCCTTGGCGGGCGTTTTTGGCGGCGCCAGGCATCGAAACACCTGGCAACGAAGGAGCATGCAACGCTGCATTGCCAAGAGACCTTTCCTTTGCATCTAGAATTACATTAACGCAACTTATCAACAACGCATGCATTGCCGGCCGGCCGCCGGCAACCCAACGCGCACTGCGTTTCCTCGTTCAGAGCACGACGGAGAGGCTCCAGGACCGCCGACAGTACCGTCGGCCCTCTTTTGTTGACTGGCCGATAACTAAATGCGCGATACCACGACACGATGTAGACGATATGGACATAGCCCTCAGTGGTCTGTCCGTCAACTCATTTCCCGCAGTCAGTTACGCAACGTTGCAGCAGCGGCAGTACACCAAATGTGTCAAGCTCAGCCAAGCCGCGGGCTAGGTGAGTGCATGTTGCCAAAACAACGAGCATCGAGCGCAGACGGTATGAGTTATGCCAGCTACACGCAGTCTCGCCGTGCGCGTCACCTCCCGTACACGAGTGACAGTCAGCCGTACGGGCAAGACGCTGCCAACCAGATTAACTCCCGCTGCGCGCACCCGTGCCGCACCCTGCATATGTACCCACCAAGTCCACGGCAAGGGACGGCAGCAGGCTGCTGGCAGAGTGCCCGACGGCACCCCTCCAAACCACTCAAGTCGACCTGAAAGTACCACCCGCGCGTCTAGTCAACCCACCACGCCTGCAAAAAGCTGCACCGTCAAACACAACGCCCGTACCGGTACCCCTTCGTTGTGCGTTCCCCCGTCCAGCACACGCCTCCTGCGTCACACACCAACGGCCATACGACTAGCACATCAAATCTCTTGTCATGTAGGTATAGAACTCCCTTTCTGTGTCCATCCCATTGGTAGTAAGGAACCAACGCCCTGCAGGGCCACCCAGTCAATTCGGTGTCAACAGGACGGCACTTGCACACACCTTGTCGCCCAACCGTGTTGCCACGCAGCACAGCCGTTGAGTCTCGGCCAGCACGCCATCCTTCGCACTGCACAGCAGCCGTATGCATGCTGCGGGGCGCCGCAGCTCCCCCACCGACCCATGGGTCCAACCCTCGCACACGGCGGGACCCTGCGTGACTGATGCCACACAGACACCAGCGCGTCACCCACTGCGGCATTTACTACCCGCCGGCCTTGTGACCCTTCCGCCACACCGCACAACACGTCCACATGCAGCACCCCTGCCCGACGGGGATCCTTCGAACACCCCGCCTCTACAGCCCCTACTACAGACGTTCCACGACTCGAGCCCTCGAGCCGTGCCGCAATCCAAACCAGCGACAGGCCTCAACCGGCCCCACGTCGCTCCCATGCCCCTGCACCCAAGCAAACCCGAGGGAGGCTCCCACCCAACGTTCCCTCCTCCCCGGGCGCTTCCACTTGGCGCCTCACTGCTCCAAGGAGGCCACGGAGTAGGTCCGGCGCCGCGGCATCCCCCGCCTCCTTTACTGCTCCGAGGAGACCTTCTTTGCGCGTCACTGCTCGGAGGAGGCGACGGAGTAGGTCCGGCGCCGCGGCATGGCCCCGGCCCAGAGCTCGTGCAGCAGGCGGAAGCGGGTGAGGCCGGCGGCGCCGCTGCCGCCAGGCGCGTACGTCGACACCACCTGCGGGCGTGGACGCAGGTACACCATCATAACCCATAAGCGTCAACTATAGATTTATAAGATACGGCGTTTTCAAGCGGAAGCGGGTGAGGCCGGCGGCGCCGCTGCCGCCAGGGGCGTACGTCGACACAACATGCACATGGGTGTAACACGGTGTATGTGGCGGCGCTGACCCACGGTGTAGGCGGCGCCATCACTGATGATTTTGACATGACTGACCAGTCCCTATACGACCCACCCGAGTCATCTCGCCCACGCTGTCCGCATCATACTCAAGGCCCCGCTCGTGAATTATTATGATACACAATCAAGACTACATACGGACGTCGTTCACCCACCCGCGTCATCTCGCCCAGTTCGTCCTCGCTGTCGCCGTCGTACTCGAGCCCCGGCTCCTGGCCGCCCTCCGCGCCGCGCAGCAGCAGCCCGTCGGGCGGCGGCACGTAGCCCGCGTTGAGGTCGGCGGCGGGCGAGCGCAGGTGCATCTGCGGCAGCGCCGCGTCCTCCGCCAGCGCCTCCAGGATGGCGGGGGAGATGCTGTCCTGCGCAAACTCGTCCGGCTGCGTGGCAAAATAGGAGCAATAAATGCTGTGAGTTTCAAAGTTGCAACAATGGGTACGAAGAGGTTCAAGTGCGTCTAGGATGGCGGGGGGAGATGCTGTCCTGCGCAAACTCGTCCAGCTGCGAGAAGGACAAACACAAAAGCCCAAGGGCAATTTTTAGCGTCAAGACAGATATGACTTCAAGAGTCTCGACATCTGCCAACCTATCCTGCCTTGCCATAGCCCCCCCTGCTGCTGTTGCTCCCCCCCTGCCTCCCCTGGAAGCGCTCCAGGATATGTGATACATTCCAACATGCGCAAACAGGCCATGCGCCCCCATACCATGCCGCTGCTGCCGCAGCACCACCTCCCACCCTTCCTCCCTCACTTGCAAGCCCTCCACTACATACGGTACGCTACACTCGAACATCTGCCACAATACACCATGCACCCCGTCGTTGCCTCACCTGGAAGCGCTCCAGGATGTGTATTACCGACTTGAGCGACAGCGCGCTGCCCACATCCTGCCGCACCGCCCGGTCCGTCAGCAGCTCCTTGGGCATCATCAGCAGGTCGCTCGCAGCCCGAAGCAGCGGAAACAGCGGCCCCGGAACCCCTCCTCCCCCGCCGCCGCTCATCCCCATGCCGCCGCTGCCCACCCTGTCGTACCCCGCGCCGCCGCCCGCCATGTCCCCGGCGGCGCTGTGCCGCCCGCCGCCGCCGTTGAGGGCGGGCTGTGCGGCGGCCCACTGCTGCAGGCGGGTCACCGTCATCTTTACGGACATGCCGCCGCCGAAGGTGAGCACCCCGGGGCCGAAGGGCAGCGAGGCGTCGTCCAGGGATGGCACGGAGCCGCTGCCCGCGCGCAGCGTGTGGTGGGGGTCGTACTCCTGTAAGCGTGTGGGTTAAGAAGGCGTGGATTAAGGGGGCGTGGGTGAAGTGAAACATGATGCAATGGCAGCGTGGAGGCAGTGTTGCAGAGCTTTGGACTGCGGCCCATGCCCTCTAGCAGTCAGCCTGTGCGATAGGCACCAGATATAGTCCAAGCGCTCTCCCCAATCCTCACGTGGAAGCACATCCGCCCCAACCCTCCTTCCTTCCCTCCTCCATCCCCCATCATCCAACCACGCCTGCCTTGACCTCCGTTACTCCGCCCAGCCACACGTGTATTAGGTCCGCCACGCCCTGCTGGTTGGCGCCCCCCATCCCAGCAGGTGGTCCGGGCCCCTTCCCCTCCATGCCCCCTTCCCGCAAATCAACCACAATCCTAAAGCGCTCGTGTCCCCACAAACCCGGCCTAAATGAATGACCAATTCCGTACTACAGCCACCAATCTCATACCCTATTTGTACTTGTGTGAGCTAACCCACCTGCAGAATGTCCGCCACGCCCTGCTGGTTTGCGCCCCCCAGCAGGTGGTAGAACAGCAGCAGGTCCAGGCGCTTGAGGCACTGCAGCAGCGCCTGCTGACGCAGCAGCGGCGTGTGGCCGCCGCCCAGGCGCGCCAGCGTGGCCGCAACCGCCTCCAGGCCCTCAAACCACTTCTTGATGGCCGCCTCCTGCGGGTGAGCAGAACCACACGTGTATAGGTTGCACGCCAATGTGACTCGTGCTAAGGACGAGCGGACCCTAATCAGGCGAGAACCCCGCCAGGCCCCAACCGGTGCGCCAGAAAATGCATCCCCCAAGCGCCTGCTTTCCATCCCCGCTTACAGAACTAATCCAAAACGCAGCCACCTGCTTCCCTGCTTCCTTTCCAGCCAAGCATTTTCCAGTCGCAGCCTCAGCACCAGCGACCCACAGCCGCCGCTTTGCCCTACAGCCTGCCTTGCCTCGCCGTGTTACCTTCTTTCTTTCATGTATGTGCTCGCCATGGACATCCCGCACCGCATCTGCACCCACCCGCTGCGCGCGCTTGGTGGTCCCTAGGTTCCTGCTTGCATGCCTAATGCTTAGTGAACCTATCTGAATCTGCACCCACCTGCTGCGCGCGCTTGGTGGTCCCCGCCGGCTTGGCCACCTCCTTGGCCGCCCTGCCCGTGCCCAGCACCGTGGGGAGCAGCACCCGGTCCCACAGCCGCCACATCATCTCGTCAAACACAACCCGCTCCAGCCGCCGCAGCTCCGGAACCAGCGCCTGGCTCGCCCAGTGCTCGCCTGCCACCCGCGGCGAGGCGCCCGCCGCCGCGCCGCCGCCCAGCACGGCAGCCATCGACATCCCCTGCAGGATCGCCCGCATGTGTACGACGTTGCTCCACCAGTACGGCAGCGCGTCCATGCCGCTCCCGTCGCCCGCTGTGGACACCTGCTGCCGTACGAGCCGCAGCGCGGCGGCGCCGAACGCCGGGCCGTCCGCGTGGCCCAGGCACAGTACCGTACGGGAGATACGGCGGGCGGGCGCGTGCGCGGCGCGTACGGCAGCGGGAGAGGCGGGCACGCCGATCGTAACCGTGCCGTTGGGTGTCCCGGGGGAGGCGTGGTGCTCTAGAATCGAGGCGGCTGGACGGCGGGGAAGGTGGATTGCTGCCTCCAGCGCTGCGGTGGTGAGCAGCTCAAAGCGCAGGGCGGCCACCAGCTCAGAGTCCGTGCCTCCCTGGGCTAGGGATGAGTTGGAGCTCGGCACGCGGTCCATCTCGGTGGCCCTGCCGCTGAGGCGTGAGGTGGCGCTGTCGGCTGTGGAGGCCACCAGGTCGGGCGTGCGGCGGGCGATGGGACCGCTGTTGGTCGCAGCGGTGGGTCCGGAGGGCGAGGGGGCCACACCAGATCTGCGGCAAGGGAACGCGCGGCAGAGAAAGCGAGGGAGTTAGGGGCGGTAGGGGGAGGGGGCACATGATGCCACGTAGGCTAACCAAAAAACCGGGAGCGGGACTGGGAGAGGACTCTTGCAGGGCCTTGCCGTCCACAGTGAGGCTTTTGGAGTGAGTCTCGGTACGGAGCGCACCGTGTCCCAGGCAGCGGCACGCGGTGCGACGACGCACCGACGCTCGTGCGGCTGCATTTTGACCCGTGCCATCCTGTCAGACCCTCGCCCGCCCTTGACGCCAACACCGCCCGGCCCGCACGCGCCCTGTGGCGCGCCAAACTCCCTCCCCCCTCTTTCTGATCCTCCAGTTGCACATCCTTTGGCATGACGACCAGCCTCGCCCACCGGTCTGCTACACCAGGTCGTCAACCCACATGACAAACCCAACTTTGCAACGCACCCCACCCCTTGTCCTGCACCATGCATCACACCGAATCCCACGCCGACCCCTGCGGACCGCCTTCCCGCTGGCACAACCGCCCTCGCCCAACCCATGCCAGTGCATGCTGACCCACCCTCTCCGCCTCGTCGTACGCACTAGCAGCATGCACGCGTGCGCGCATGTTTACCCACCCTCGCTCCCTGACGCATGCATCCCACGAAGCCGTACACGCCTGCTCCCCTTGCCCACCCAACCCCTAGCCCGTAAGCCCTCAACCCGCAGCCCATACCCGCTGCCGCTATGTGTGTTAACCCGCTAACCCACCCTCCTCGTTGCCGCGCCGCGTGCATCTCCCGCAGGCTCAGGCCCGCCACCCCCGCCTCCAGCGGACCCGACAGGTTGCGCGCGGGCCCGTCGTCCGTGGGGGTGGTGACGCGGCCGCCGCTGCGGGGCGGGACGGGACACCAACACGGACGGGACAAAGTCTTGTGAAAGGCTTGCCTCGTTACCGTGTTGCGACCGTGGGTGCCGTGAGACACCCTCGGGGGTCCCTTGTCATGCATCTATGCTAGGCCGACTAAACAAAGGAGGACACAGCACCGAGCATCAGTCGTGCGATGGCCTGGTAACCCCCGTCAGCCGCATGTGCCATCTCGCGCCATACACAGCCGCGCGCGTCAATTGTCACTTCAAACCCACGTGGCCAGGTCCCCGGTCCCAGCCCAGGGAGCTGCCAACACTCCTACTGGTCATGATGGTTGGTGGAACCCACAGAGGCCTTCCCCAAGTTCCCGCCCAACCCCTACACGTTAATGTGTAGACCCCCCCCCCCCCGCCCCCCGTCTGCTTCATCCAGCCCACACGTCGCCTGTATTCCACGCACGCCGGCCATGCCGCTGATGCTGCTTCTGATCCTCTGTCCGCAGCCTTCCAGGGGATTCTCCCAATGAACGGTGCCAACCCTCGCCCCTTCCTTCCCCAATCCTCACTGCTCACCCTCTCCACCATCACACTGGCGGGAGGGTAAGGCGTCGCCTAGCCGCTCCGCTGACCGCGGCCCTGCGCCGCACAGTGTTAACCCTCCCCTAGTCTCCAGCCATCGCGGGCCCCGCCCCGCCCACCTCCAGTCCAGGGCTGCCGGTGCCTTGCCCTCCCGACCCTGCCCCTCGTCAAGAATATCCCTGTCCACACTATGCATAAACTCACTTGATGGTATTGTCCGTCTTCAGCAAAGACCCACCGATGTCCGCGAGGCTGCTGCTAATGTGTCTGGCCCGCCCTATTACGCCCCATTCTCAGCCCCTCTCAACTCAAACCAATGGCACACACAAAATACCACTCAAAGCGGTTCTACGGTTCTGCCCCAGCTCGAGTTCTCGGGCGGCTTGTCTGTGCGCTTGCCGCCGGCCCACGCCCAACAGCCCCTTCCAACCCACAATGCCGTAACGCTTCCGGACGTCCCTGTGCAGCCCAGCCCCCGCCTCCGCTAAAAGCTACACGCTCAACGCCAACCGGCCTAACAGACATGACGTGATCAGTCCATCCTCTCAAGTGACCCGTGCACCCAACAACCCACCTGGAGTCCAGCGGGCCGCTGTTTGACGGCGTGAGCTGCTTGACGCTGGTCTACGCCCAACAACCCCCCTAAGGCCAGATCGCCGGTGAGGCTTTGCGCGCTCTTCTGTGAGCAACTTGGCGTCCAAGGGGGTGCTTTTGGTGTGCTCTTAGCTTCACACCCGCCCCACGCCCAAATACACCCAACCTAGGCTAACGTAAACATGCTGGCAGCGTAACGCTGACCCACCTCGACTCCAACGGGCTGCTGTGGCAGGGCGTGAGCTGCTTGGTGCTGGCCCGATTTTCACCCAACCCATGATAACAGATGCGTGCTTGCAGCGTAACGTTGACCCACCTGGAGTCCAGGGGGCTGCTGTTGGAGGGCGTGAGCTGCTTGATGCTGGTCTGCGGGGTGGTCATGCGGCTGCGCTCGGGGGTGGACAGCCCCGTGGTGAACACGGGCTCGGCCGGCTCGTCGTGGGATTCCTGCAACAGGGGCGGCAGGAGACGGCGACGTTCGAGGTTAGCGAGGTTAGCGCCGAAGGCATATGGAGAAATGCGGGCTGTGCGGGTTCGTTGTCGTACTCCTTTGAACTCGATTTTGATGTTGAGGGGTCGTGTCCATTTCAATGGTGTCCATGAGCTTGGTTGACAGCTGCGTGCCCCAGCTACAGAACCCTATCCCACGCCTGAACCCACGCACGCCTGTAACCCACTCCCACGCCCTAACCCACACCACACCCACCTGGATGGTGTCCATGAGCTTGTTGCACAGCTGCATTGCGCGCAGCCACAGACCCTGGCCAACGCCCTCACCCACGCACGCCTGTAACCCACACCCACGCCCTAACCCACACCACACCCACCTGGATGGTGTCCATGAGCTTGCTGCTCAGCTGCATGGCGCTCAGGCCGCTGCCGTCCCCGCCTCCTCCTCCCCCCGCCGCCCGCAGCCCGCCCAGCGGCCCCGCGCCCAGCCCCCCGCCGCCGTTGCCCGCGCCGCCGCCGCTGGCCGAGCCCGCGTAGCTGCCCAGGGGTGTATTAAGGGCCAGGGAGGAGGTGCTCTCGAAGCCCCGGAGGTCCTGCTCCTCGTTCATGCCGCGGCCCGCCCCGCCCACGAACTTGAAGCGCAGGAAGGAGGACAGGTTGGCGGTCATGCGGGAGCCTGGGGGTGGGGGTGGGGGTAGCAGTCAGGGAGGAAACATAGTAGTAGTAACGTGCGTGTCAGTGTCAAGGCGGGAAAGAGGGGAGGACAGGTTGGCGGTCATGCGGGAGCCTGGGGTGTGGGGTAGCAGCGGTTTTGAAGAAGGTAATGCTTTGGGAGGGTGGTGAGCAGGTGGCGTGATGCGCGGTGTGGTGGCAAGGGGGGACCTGGCTGGCGGTTTTGAGGGGGCTGTCCGTCAAACAGGGTGTGGGGTGGTGAGTGTGTTGCGGGTTGCATCAGTCGGGCAGGCAGTCGAGGTGCACAAGAGCTCTTATAAGGGTTTGTGGCTGAAGCCTGGCGTGCTGTATTGGGAGGTGCACTGGCCCCCGGAAGTGCGCCCTCCGCGGCGCGTAGGAGGGAGCGGCGAGGTTTTAGCAAAGCCGCTTGAAGGCTGCGCCTTTTTGTCAATGACATCGGGTAGCAAAAATCACGGCCCGTGGTCCGGCGCGCACCTGTTGTGTCTGTGCTCATGGAGGCGGTGTCGTCGTACCCCGCTCCCACCGCCCCCGCCCCGCCAGCCTCCTTCCCCAGCTTCTTCCACCGGCACCTGTAGAGGGCAAGAATAGTATGTGGAGTGCGCCATCAGTGTCTGGTAAACCGCGGCGCGCAGCGCTGCGACTTCCGTGCTGTAGGAAACAGGGTGGGAGGTGGGCGGAGCTGGGGGCTAGCAGTCTAACGTCGAGTGACGCTTCGACCGTAGCGCATCGGACAATCGCTGCAAGATGTTGAAAGTGCTTTGCTTACCTGATTGTAACCATTAGCTGCGGGTCGCCGACAGCGGAGTGAATTGTCTTGTTGCACGTCACCATGAAGGTGCGCGTCTCCTGGTGCTCTATCGCTGCATACTCTGAAAGGTCGACAACAACACGGCCAAGCGCGGCGGTCGCTTGCGTGCGGCCATCCGTCTCAAGCACGGCGAGGATCAAGCACTTCTTCTTGAACGGCCCAAGCCCCCCGTTCGACGCAGAGTTGACACCATTGGCCTGCAGTATTACGTTATTTGCTTGTCAGCTGAAGGTACAGCACGGTCAGGGAAGAGTCGCAACACTCCTGCGGTTGCCCGACGAGCGACGAGGGCAAGGGTCACGTCTCCCAAACGCGCCTTGTAGAGCGTCACCGGCATGTCAAACCGCTCGTTGAAGCGGACAACAGCTCCAAGTCTGCCCGGTTGCCGAGAAGGGTACACGGACCGCGTGGCGCCGCGCCTCCGCTTGCCGCGTTGATACCCAATCGCAATGGCGCGCGCACCCTCGGGCCATGGCGAAAGGTTATGAACGACGAAGGAGAACTCAAAGCGTGTCGCAGTGAGCTTCTGCTTGACCTTGCCGAATGAAAACATGGTATGGCCCCACGCTTTCGGCACACGGCTTGTCTATTGGTCTAGTCTCATGGCCGCTACTGCTGGGTGGGCGGAAAGCCACTCGGGCGGTTCTCGAGGCAAGCTTTGTATGTATGCGGTGCTTTGAGCAGTGGATGGCGCGGGAAAGGGGCGACTGGTGATTTGGGTATAGTCGCCTTGACGGGGTTGGAGAAGCGGGAGTGATGTGACAGGTTTACGGTATGCTGCCTCGAATCATGAAGTATTCTAGCATAAGTTTGGCCAAACTGTGCATGTGGCAAGCTTGGAGTCCACAGGCGCGACTGAGCAACGCATGTGCATCGGACAAGGCCCAAACTCCGCCCTTCAGTCATGTCCAGATACTGTAACACTTGTCAGGGCTTTACATAGTCACTTTTATCTATCAGAGAAGGTCAAGTGTTCTTCAGCCAACTCTTTGCGGCTTTCCCGTGGACCCGTGGAGCAACGCGGCAGGTGCCGGGTTGTGAAAACACGCTGCCGGTGGACAAACGCAAAAGGCAAAGATCACTTTTTACTCCGCGGCCATTCACTGCTACAAACTCGGCCGATAGAGGTGCCGGAAGGAGGGAAGTTACCATGCCGCTTCATCTCGTCGTCCCTCCCCAGTCGGAGACCAAAGCGACTTTGGACTTTGCGAGTTCGTCACGCCTATGCATGTCTGTGCTCCTGGCGGGCTAGATAGGCGAGATCCCAACCTGCAGCACCTGCAGCTTGACCTGCCGCACCGACGGCTGGAGACTCCCTCGCCCGGTAACCACCGCCTCCACTGCCCTACGCCTGCCACAAAAGGGATCTAGTCTCATGGCCGGTGAAAGCAAACACTCATAGCACGTACCCCGGCAAAGGTCGCCTGTGTACTCGTGGATTTTGCCTGCCGCGCAAAGGAATGCAACGCTGCACGTGTTAGAAGTGTCGAAGTTGTGAACCCTGGTCGATCCCTTGCACCGCAGTAGTCCCCCTGCCTTGCACCACGATAGTCCCCCTGCCCCGCTCAAGGCCAAACTCTGTGGAGGTATGGGTTCACCCAACTTGCGCGGCCAATGGGCAAATCCTATACCGTATGTGAGCGGTAGCTGGTGGTAGTCCCCTCCCACTTGCCCATCCTATGGCCGCCAAACCGGGGGCAACCATCCTCTTTACCTTGTTATGGTCAGGCTGGTATGGGTAACCCTTAACGGACAACACGTGACTGGGGGCAGCTGGGGAGCACGCTGGGGGGCAAACTTGGGGTTAAGCCCCCTACTACCGGTACTGAAGGCCGCATTAACTGCACGTGGTTCAGGGAGGTGTCCACCTTTGGCGTTTGGCCATCCATGTTAGCGTGGCTCTAGCCGCCACAAGTTGTGCGGGTGCGGGACCAGGCTGAAGTAGCGAGAACCAGCGAAAACGTGTGGCCCGGCTCCCGTGGCCTAAACTGTGTTGGAGCTGGTGGCTCTTGTATATCCGTACAGCGAGGGGGATGGGAAACCCGCCCCTGGTCCCTGATGGCCGGGACCAGCCCTGTTTTCCAGGTTGGGACGGCGCTGGGCTCTGGAAGGGGACCAAAGCTATGAAATTATACATACACGCAGACGAATTGGTGCATGATCTGTACCTTCGTAAGCAACTTACGGGTGCAGGTATGGCACCTTGTCCCCACCTGGCTGGGCGCAGGTCAAACTGCACCGTACAAGGCCGCACAGAGACACGCACGGGCCCGCACCAGCAAACCTCACAGAGTAGTAAAGTTTGGAGATTGTGAGCTTACCAGCGGATAGGGCCCGACACCCTACATGCTGCCCCTGCGTGACACCCTACATGCTGCTGTGAAACACGTGGGTTGTGAAACACGCTGCCGTTCTCGTCGTCCCGCACCTCGTTGGCCACGCAGAAATGCCTACAAGGACATACTTCAGCTTGCACCATGCAAGTTCCGTTGTACATGTTGGCTACGCATGGGATAGCAACAGAGCGTGCCGGAGCAGCCTCTGGAGCGCGCGAAGCCTCAGAATTTTTGTCTTGAAGAAGTACAATGAGCAAATACCACAGTTCATCGAAGAGGTTTTGCTAGTCATAAACTACCTAGAGTGGTTTAGCGGTCCATCTTTTCGCCGAGACCCAGGGGCCGCGGCACCTAGCGCGGTGTACCGCAGACTCTGCAGGGAAACTCGCAGCGACCCTTTCGTTTTATCCTGCTAGACAGAAAAAGGGAGCTAGCAGAAGCACGCCCCAACTTGGTTCCAGAGATGGACCAGCGGGCAAACCTAGGCAGAGCCATTGAGCGCTATCTGCGCTGCACCGAGGACGTCGTCAACGCTTGCTCTCTGGTACATGCGTCAAATACCGATGTAGAGTACGAGAAAGCCATGTCGGCCTACAGTACAGCTCTAGCCCGGTTCGAGAAGGACCGGGAGCGGCACGGCCGCCTCGCCCAGAGGAGTATATGGATAGGAATGGGCTATATGTATTCCTATTCCCGTACATGCAGGAAT
>VFQN01006975.1_pt1 | contig 12460 bp, 10 predicted proteins | sample 3512371 | NCBI WGS metagenome assembly VFQN01 (sample SAMN10412370, study PRJNA504923) | tailings metagenome | isolation source: Replicate 2 from Balatoc abandoned mine | place: Philippines: Itogon, Benguet | collected 2017-08-28
ACCCGCACGACTTTTCCAAGGACTTTCCCGACCCCTACATCCCGCGCAGCCACACCTTCGAGATTTCCGAGCGGATGAGCTCGGAAGGGACGGTGTCGGTGCCGCTCGACGAGGCGAAGGCGCGGGCGGTGCTGGAAAAGATCAAGGCGCTGGGCTTCGAGGCGGTCGCGGTCTGCCTGCTCTGGTCGATCGCCAACCCGGCGCACGAGCGGCGCTTAAGCGAGCTGATCGCCGAGATCCTGCCGGGCCTGCCGGTGACCCTGTCGCACCAGCTGATCCCGGTGGTGCGCGAATACCGCCGTGCGTCTGCCACCGCGATCGATGCGTCGCTGAAGCCGCTCATGCAGGCGCACCTGAAGGGGCTGGAGCGCGACCTGCGCGCGGCCGGCTACCAGGGCGAGATCCTGATCAGCACGACGGCCGGCGGCTGCGGCCATATCGACGCCATCACCGAGAAGCCGATCTACACGGTGGGCTCGGGGCCGGCCATGGCGCCCTTGGCCGGCATCGTGTTCTCCCGGCTGGAGGGCTTAGGGGACAACGTCATCATCTGCGACACGGGCGGCACCACCTTCGACGTGGGCCTGGTGCGCGACGGCCGACTCACCTTCAGCCGCGATACCTGGCTGGGTCCCATGTACACGGGCGACCTGCTCGGCATCTCGGCGGTCGACATGCGCTCGATCGGCGCTGGCGGCGGCTCGATCGCCTGGATCGACGAGGGCGGGCTGATGCGGGTCGGGCCGCAATCGGCGGGCTCGGCGCCGGGGCCGGCCTGCTACGGGCGGGGCGGCACGGAGCCCACCGTGTCGGATGCGGCGACGGTGCTGGGCTATTTCGACCCGCACAACTTCCTGGGCGGCCGGATGCGGCTGGACGTGGACGCGGCTAGGAAGGCGGTCGCGACCGTGGCCGAGCGGATCGGCCTCTCGGTCGAGGAAGCGGCGTACCGGATCGTCAGCCTGGCCGGTGACCTGATGATGCGGGCGGTGGGCGACATCACCATCAACGAGGGGGTGAGCCCGCGCGAGAGCACGATCGTGGCGGGCGGCGGGGCTGCCGGGCTCAACATCATGAAGATCGCCGAGGAGCTGGGCTGCCAGCGCGTCGTGCTGCCCAAGGTGGCCTCGGCCCTCTCGGCCGCGGGCATGCAGCATGCCGACATCGTGGCCGAGGAGGCCGCGAGCCTGGTGACGCTCTCGACCAGCTTCGACACCGAAAGCGTCAATGCCATGCTGGCGGAGCTCGCCGGCAAGCTCGACCGGTTCCGCCAGGAGCTCAAGAGCGGCAGCGACGACGTCACGGTCGAATGCATCGCCGAGGCCCGCTACCTGTCGCAGGTCTGGGAGCTGGACACGCCGCTCACCAAGCACCGCTTCGACGGGCCGGAGGACGTCGCCGCCCTGGTGGAGAGCTTCCACCAGGTCCACGAGCGGGTGTTCGCGGTGCGCGACACGTCCAGCCCGGTCGAGGTCGTGAACTGGCGGATGCGGCTGGTGGTGCATCTCAGCACGCCGCCGCTGGAATCGCCGGCCATTGTCGAGCGGCCGGCAGGCGAGGCCCGGGAGCGGCGCAACTGCTATTTCGGCAGCAGCGAGCCGGTGTCCACCGCGATCTTCCGCGCCGAGGACCTCCAGCCCGGCCTGCGCATCGAGGGCCCGGCCGTGGTCGAGGAGCCGACCACCACGCTGGTGGTATATCCCGGCATGAGCGCCGTGGTCAGCGGTGCCGGCAACTACCTGCTCCACGTCGCCTGAGGATCGTCGCCATGACCGAAGAGACCCGCTTCGATCCCTACATGACCGCGATCATCGCCAACCGGATCGACGGCATCGTGCGCGAGATGACCAACACCCTGCTGCGCGCGGCGCGCTCGGCGGTCATCAACAGCGCCCGCGACTTCTCCTGCTCGATCTGCACCGCCGACGATCAGCTGCTGGCCTCGGCGGAAGGCCTGCCGATCCACATCTTCGGCAGCCACATGCAGGCAGCGGCGATGCGCCGGGCGCACGGGGACGACCTGAAGGAGGGCGACTGCTATCTCCACAACGACCCCTATAGCGGCAACACCCATGCCGCCGACCATACCTTCCTGGTGCCGGTGTTCTTCGAGGGCGAGCACCTGTTCACCACGGTCGCCAAGGCGCACCAGGCGGACACCGGCAACTCCCTGCCGACCACCTACATGGCGGGGGCGAAGGACCAGTATGCCGAAGGCTCGCTGATCTTCCCCTCGGTGCGCATCCAGCGCGACCACGCGATGATCGAGGACATCGTCCGGATGTGCCGGGCGCGGATCCGGGTGCCGGACCAGTGGTACGGCGACTTCCTGGCCGGGATCGGGGCGGCGCGGGTTGCCGAGCGGCGGCTGAAGGAATTGTGCGCCAAGTACGGCAAGGCGCAGATCAAGACCTTCATCCGCGACTGGCTGGACTATTCCGAGCAGCGCATGGTCCAGGCGATCCGGAAGCTGCCCAAGGCCAGCCTCACCACCGCAGGGGCGCACGACCCGTTCGGCGAGCTCCTGCCGGAAGGCATCCCGCTCAAGGTGACGGTCGCGATCGACCCGGACGAGGCCACCGTCGCGATCGACCTGCTGGACAACCCGGATAATGTCGATTGCGGCTTCAACGAGAGCGAGGCCTGCGCCACCGCGGCCAGCATCGCCGGGCTGTTCAACTCGATCGATCCGACCATCCCGCGCAATTCCGGCTCGTTCCGGCGGGTCCGGATGCACTTGCGCGACGGGGCGGTGTGCGGCCGGCCGAAATTCCCGCACAGCTGCTCGGTCGCCACCACCAACATCGCCGACCGGCTGGTCAACCTCACCCAGTCGGCGATGGCGCAGATCGGCGAGGGCTATGGCCTGGCCGAGGGCGGGATCGGGCTCGGGGCCGGGATGGCGGTGGTGTCGGGGCTGGACCATCGCTATGGCGACAGCCGCTACATCAACCAGCTCCATCTGGGCAGCTCCGGGGGGCCGGGCGCGCCCAAGGCGGATGGCTGGCCGACCTATGGCATCCCGGTGATCGGCGGGCTGATGTACCGCGATTCGATCGAGATCGACGAGCTGAAGCACCCGATCGAGGTGCGCTACATGCGGCTCAAGCCCGGCACCGCCGGGGCCGGCCGGCAGCGCGGCGCCCCGGCGCTGGAGTTCGAGTATGGGCCGAAGGAGCACCCGATGGACGTGCTGTGGCCCTGCGACGGCACGCACTACCCACCCAAGGGGGTGCGCGGCGGCAAGGACGGGGTGCGGGCGCAGCACTTCAAGATCGCGGCCGACGGCACCGAGACGGAGCTGCCCAACATCGTGGTCGACAGGCTGCGCAAGGGCGAGCGGGTGCGCGGCCACCACACGTCCGGCGGCGGCTATGGCGACCCGTTCGAGCGATCACCGGCCAAGGTGCTGAAGGACGTGGTCGACGGGTTCGAGACGGTCGAGCGGGCGGCCGGCATCTATGGCGTGGTGCTGACCGGCTCGCTGGACGCGCGCACGCTCGCGGTCGACGAGGCGGCCACGGCGGCGTGGCGCGGCCGGGCCTGAGGGAGCGTCAGACCTCGCCGCGGAAGGCCCGCTCCGCCTCCTGGCGCAGGGCGTCCGGGCGGTCCAGGTAGCGCGGCGAGTGGTGGAACACGGTGAGCCGCTCCACGCCGGCCTGCCGTGCCAGCCAGCCCGCCTGCCGCGCGGTCAGGTGGCGGCGGCCAGCGGCGATCGCGGCATCCGCGTCCAGGAAGGCCGCCTCGATGTAGAGGCGGTCGGCATTGCGGGCGAGGGCCAGGATCCGCTCCTGGTTGGCCGGGTGGAAGGCTGCGTCGGTGACGTAGGCCAGGCGCTGGCCCGGCCCGACATGCAAGGCGTGTTCCTTGAGCAGGCCCAGCGGCACGGTCCGGCCGTCGCCGGTCGCGACCGGCAGGTCGTCGCCCTCGCCCCGGCGCACGGCGGCCTTGGCCGGGTTCAGCCAAGGACCTACGGCCAGGCCCAGCGCGTCCAGCCCTTCCCGCCAGACATTGACCCGCAGGGTTTCCTGCAGCGCGAAGGCCAGGCAGGGCGTGCCATGGTCCAGGGCCACCGCCTCGATGCGGAAATCCTCCTCGTCCAGCACGAGGCCCGGCGCCGGCCTTGGCCCCTGCCCTGGCCTCGGCCGGAACCGGTCGCGCGCCCGGAAGGCGGTCCATTCGCCCAGCCTGCCTTCGGCGAACTCGGCGACCTCCAGGGCGAAGTCCACCGAATCCTCGCCCAGGAGGTTCCAGAGATAGGCGTCCAGCTTGGCCGCCACCCCGTCCGCCAGGCCCGGCGGCCCGACCAGGTGGATGACGCCCGGCCGGTACAGGCACAGGCGCAACAGGCGGTCGAAGCCGGCGAAATGGTCGAGGTGGCGATGCGACACGAGGACGTGGCTGACCCGCAGCACCTCGCGCGACGACAAGGGGGCGATGTCGCCCAGGTCGAACAGGATCGCGCGCCTACCGAACAGGAAGTCGACGAGCAGGCCCGGGTCGGAGAACGGCTCGTTGACCAGCCGGGACTGGACGAGCCGGCTCATCCGGCAGCCGGCGCCGCGATCCGGTCGAGCTTGGCTGCCATGACGAAGTCGTTTCCGTGCAGTCCCTTGATCTTGTGGGTCTGCAGCGAGACGGTGACGTAGCCCCAGCCGAACGCGATGTCGGGATGGTGGCCCTCCGTTTCGGCCAGCTCCGCCGCCTTCCCCACGAATTCGAACGCCTGCTTGAAGTTCCGGAACTTCCAGCGCCGCTCGATCCGGTGCGCGTCGTCGCATAAGGACCATGCCGGCACCTGCTGCAGGAGCCGTTCGGCCTCGTCCCGGGCGAGCGGCGGCACCCCGCCCCGGCAGGGAACGCAGGACTGCACCGCAAGATCGGTCGTGTCGTCGGGCATCCGGGCTCTCCAGGCTGCGGGATCTACCTGCAACCTAGGCGCCCCAGCCTGCCCCGGCGAGGGGTGGCCCTGTGACCGGTGCGGCTACACGGTCGGGACGGTGCCGCCGTCGATGACGTAGTCCGCGCCATGGATGGCGGAGGCGCGGTCGGAGGCCAGGAAGGCGATGAGCTCCGCCACTTCGCCGGGTTCGGCGGGACGGCCGAGCGGGATGCCACCCAGGGCATCCACGATGCTCTGGCGGGCGGCCTCCCGCGTGTTCCCGCTGCTGGCGACGATCCGGTCGATCAGGGCGTCCGCGGCTTCCGTGTAGATCCAGCCGGGCGAGACGACATTGACCCGCACGCCCTTCGGCCCGAGTTCCTTGGAAAGGGCCTTGCTGTAGGTGGTCAGCACGGCTTTCGCCGCGGCATAGGCGGTGGTGGAATCGTGGAGCGGCAGGCGGCGCTGGATGGAGGAGACGTGGATCACCACGCCTTTGCCGCGCGCGATCATCTGCGGCAGGAGGGCCCGGTCCAGCCGGACGGCCGCCATCAGGTTCAGGCCGAGCTCGGCCTACCAGTGCTCCTCGGTCAGGGCGGCGAAGCCCCCGCCCGGTGCGGCCGAGCCGCCCAGGACATGCACCAGCACGTCCACCCCGCCCAGGCGGTCCATGGCCGCCGCGGCAACGGTGCTGGTTCCGTCGGGCGTGGTGAGGTCGGCCGCGACGAAATGGGCGCCCGCCAGATCCTCCGGTGCTCGCCGCGCCACGGCCATCACCTCGGCGCCTTCCGCCAGGAAGCGCCGGACGGTGGCCCGCCCGGTCCCCTTGCTGCCCGCGGTGACGAGGACGCGCCGCCCCTCGAACGCGGCTGGCTCCCTGTCCGGGCGCATCATAGAGTCCCCGCTTCGACACGGGCTGCGGCCGGCATCGGCAAGTCGTCGATCATGGTTGCTCTCCGGGCTCAGGTTGCGACCCAGAAAGGCTGTTCCTAGACTGGCGGCATGGCAAGAACGCACGGAAACGTAAGCTACTTACCCAGAGATAAGCGCCCCGACTACGCGGCCGAAACTGCCGCGCAGAGCGTGCAGAACATCCTCGCGGTCCTGGAGGGGCGCTGGAAGCTCGTGATCCTGTTCCAGCTCTTCGGCGGGCAGGTGCGGCGCTTTTCCGAGCTGGAACGGGCCATCCCCGGCGTGTCGCAGAAGATGCTGGCCCAGCAGTTGCGCCAGCTCGAGGCGGACGGCGTGGTCGGGCGCGTCGTGCACCAGCAGGTGCCGCCGAAGGTGGAATACCACCTGACCGACTGGGGCCAGTCCTTGTGCCCGGTGCTGGATGCGCTGCTGGCCTGGGGGGAAGGCGTGCCTTCCGATCTCGGCGCGCGGCTCATCCAGGCGACGACCCAGGACTAGGCATGACGCGGACAACAGGGCGACCGGCTCCGTGCGGGCGACCGCTCTTTATACGACTTGCTGCCCCGGCAGCCGCTCCTACGCGCCGCTCATGACTCAGGCTCGGGTTCGTCCGGGCCAAAGGGGCCGGATGCAGGAGGCTGCCGGTCGAGGAAGGCCTCGATCCGGTTCCGGCAGGCGGCCTCCCAGACGGCAAACGGCAATCTCTCGGGTTCGTTCGGCGCTTCCGGGGGCTCGGCCATGGGGAGCACGGGCGGCGGCGGCGCGGTCTCGGGTTCGATCGTGCAATTCGCCTCGACCTTGGCGGGCGCGGGCGTGTCCTGGTTGGCCGGGGGCGGTGGTGCGGACGGCTCCGGCTGCCCCTCGCGCAGCAGGGCCAGGGTGCGCAGGGCGCGGTTGAAGGCGTTCATCGCCTCGGTCTGGTAGCGCAGGATCGTCGCCAGGTTGCGGCGCTTGCCGGTCTCGTCGTCGACCAGGATCCGCGCCATGCGCAGGGCCTGCTTCGGCTTCACGTCCGGCGGCAGGAGGCACCAGTACTGCGCCTCCAGCAGGTCGGCCCGCTCGGCGCGCCAAAGGGCGGCCGCCATGCGCGCGCAAAGGAACGCCTCGAGCGGGGTGGTGGGCTGGAAGCGGTCATGGATCGAGCGCTCCAGCTCGCGAAAGCGCGGCTCCTCGTCCAGCTCGTGCAGGATCGCGGTAGCGGATTCGGCGCCGAACCTGCGGGCGTGGCCGACAGCATCGGCGGCCGCGGGAGCGGGGGCCCAGGCCTGGTCCTGGCGCTGGGTGCGGGTGGTGGAGCGGGGCATGGCTTCATCCTGCGTCGGGTCACGGGCGGGCGCAGGATAGCGATTATTGGTAAATAATCCTAGGTTGATGATCCCAGCAAAGGTCAGGCGGCGGTCCAGCCGCCATCGACCATCAGCGCCGATCCGGTGGTCAGTGCTGCGGCGTCGGAGGCGAGGTAGAGGACGGCACCGGCCACGTCGGCGACCGCGCCCAGGCGGCCGAGCGGGATCTTGGCCAGCACCTCGTCGCGAAAGCCGGGTGCGCTCAGGAAGGGCCGGGTCATCTCGGTCTCGATGAAGGTCGGGCAGACCGTGTTGACCCGGATGCCATGGGATCCCAGGTCCAGGGCCATCGCTTTGGTCATGCCTTCCAGGGCAGCCTTGGACGCGCAGTAGACGGTGCGGTTGCGCCCGCCGACATGGCCCATCTGCGAGGACATGTTGATGATCGAGCCGCCCTTGCCCGCCTCGATCAGGCGGCGGGCGACCGCCTGGGCGGCGAAGAAGGCGGCGCGCACGTTCAGGCCGAAGATCGTGTCGAAATCATCCACCGTGACGTCGGTGAAATGCTTCGGCCGGTTGGTGCCGGCATTGTTGACGAAGACCTCGTGCGGCGGGCGCGCGGCCAGCGCTTCGGTGAATGCGACAAAGTCGGTCACGTCCAGCGCCAGCGCCTCGGCCTGCCCGCCGGCGGCCCGGATCGCCCGGGCGGCCGCCTCCAGCTCGTCGCTGGAGCGGGCGACCAGGGTGACGGCAGCGCCGGCCTCGGCCAGGGCGGCCGCGGCGGCAAGTCCAATGCCGCGCCCGGCACCGGTGACCAGGGCGCGCTTGCCGTCCAGGCGGAAGGAGGGGGGCTTGGGCAGTTGCATGCGTTCTCGCCGTTTTGGGCATCTGCCGGTGACGCCGCCGGATGCAAACCTTCGGCCGGCGCCGGCGACGACACCGGGCCATCGCCGTTGTCGGCGCCGACCATCGGCAATGACGAGGCATCGCGCAAGATGATGCCACCGGCGATGCAGCAGGACTGGCGATGAAGGCCGAGGCGCGGGCCGGCGCGCTTTGCGGCGCCTTTCCCAAGCCGGGTATTCGCCCCCTCAGCGGCACATGCGGAACCCTTGGTCGACGAGGCGTTGCTCCTGAAGCCGAACTACGTCCTGCGGGCGACCGCCCTCGCCCGCTCGGCTTCGCATTCGGGCAGGCGGTTTTTCGGATCGATACCGGCAAGGGCCGCGTCCGACGCACACCGCGGCAGCCCGGCCTTGGCCAGCGCGTCGAGGAACAGCCGCCGCTCCCGATCGCGGGCGAACTTCCACAAGCCGCTGACCGCCGTCTCGCCGGAGAGGGAGGGGTCGGCCCTTTGCACTTCGGCGATCACCTGGGCGGCCTGCTGCTGCTGGCCTAGCATGGCGTAGGCGCCGGCAAGCGGCACCGTCAGGTACAGGTTGCGCTGGTCGGACGGTACGGCCGCGAGGATCCGGACCGTGTCGCCCGGCCTGCCCGCCAGGAAGTAGGCCGGGCCGAGATAATAGGGGTAGAATTCGGGATAGTCCGGGTTGAGCTTCAGGGCGGCATCGGCAAACCCGGCCGCCCGCTCGGGCTGACCCAGGAATCCCAGGTAGCTCGCGAAGGCGGCGATGTCGGCCGAGCCCGGATTGAGCTGCAGCGCCCGCTCGTAGCCCGCGATGCTCTCGGGGAACCGACCCAGGTCGTACATCGTCTCGGCCAGGACCGCATGCGCCTCGGCGTCCTGGGGGTCGAGGGCGACGGCCGCCCGGGCGTCGGCCTCCGCGGCCGCGATATAGGCCGCGAAGTCGGCCGGGAAGTAGGCGAGCAGGAGCAGGTTGGCCCAGGCGCGGCCGACATGGGCGCGGGCCAGCGTCGGATCCCTGGCGAGCGCCCGCCCGAACAACCCCATCGCCTCCTGCACGTCGGCGAGATCCATGCGGTGCTTGTGCTCGATCCCCAGCAGATAGAGCTCGTAGGCCGAGAGGTCCTCCGGCCGCTTGCGCTTGGCCGCGGCACGATCGGCACCGGCGACGCTGCCATAGCCGCCGACGCGGCTGGCGACCTGATCTGCCAGCTCGGCCTGCGCGTCGAACAGGTCGCCCGCCGGAAGGTCCCAGCGGTTCACCCAGGCATGGGCGCCGCTGCGCGCGTCGACCAGCTGCGCGTTCACCCGGATCCGATCCTCCGTCCGCTGGATCGAGCCTTCCAGGACGTAGCGGACGCCCAGGTCCCGGCCGACCTGGCGGACATCGACCGGCTTGCTCTTGTAGATCTCGGTCGAGTTGCGGGCGATCACGTCGAGATCGCGAAAGCGCGCGAGGTCGGTGATGACGTCCTCGGTGATCCCGTCGGCGAGCCGCCCGGATGCCGCGTCGCCGCCATAGTCCTCGAACGGCAGGACGGCGATGGCCGGCTTGCCGGCCGGCGGCTCCGTTGGCCAGAATTGCCAGGCGCCGCCCAGCAGCGCGGCCGCCGCCAGCGCCGCCAGGGCGTAGGGCCGCCAGCGCCCGGGCCGCGCCGCCAGGACCGGCCGGGGTGGCGCCGGCGCCACCCCGGCCAGGACGACGCGGAAGGTTTCGACCGCGCCGCTGATGTTCTTGACCTGGTGCAGCCCGGTGGGCGCGAAGGCGAGGTCGAGCTTGCCCCTGACCTGGTTGTGCACGCTGCGGGACACCCACACCCCGCCCGGCTCGCACAGCCCCTCGATGCGCGCCGCGACGTTGACGCCGTCGCCGTAGATCGTGCCGCCGTCGACGATCACGTCGCCCAGGTTGATCCCGATCCGGTAGCGGACGCGCCGGTCCTCCGGTAGCGCGATATCCTGCTGCAGCATCGCCCGCTGGATCTCGACCGCCGCCTCGACCGCGTCGGCCACGCTGCCGAACTCGACGATCGCGCCGTCGCCCTTCAGATCGACGAAGCGGCCGCCGCCGCGCTGGAGGATCGGCTCGACCAGCTCGCCGCGCAGCCGCTTGAGCCGGGTGAAGGTGCCGGCCTCGTCGCGCTCCATGAGCCGGCTGTAGCCGACCACGTCGATCGCGAGGATGGCCGTCAGCCGCCGCTCCACGCGTACCGTCGCCATCGCCGCCTCTCCCTGCGCGGACCAGCCACCTGTTCCGGTGCAGCTGGCCGCGACGGGCCCGCTCAGCTCGCCTGCCGGTCCATCGACCCATGATACCCGGACGGCGCCATTTCGACGATAGCAGCCTGCCCGGTCACTCGGCGCGCCAGGTCATTCCGCGGCGCTGGCATAAGGGATGTTGCGGCCGCCATAGCGGCGCACCCGTACATTGGCCTGCTCGGCATGGCCGGCGAAGCCTTCCAGCATGCACAGGCGCGAGCAGTATTCGCCGATCTTGGCCGAGGCCTCGTCGGTGAGCACGCGCTGGTAGGTGACGGTCTTCAGGAACTTGCCGACCCACAGGCCGCCGGTGTAGCGGGCGGCCTTTTTGGTCGGCAGGGTGTGGTTGGTGCCGATCACCTTGTCGCCGTAGCTGACATTGGTGCGGGGCCCTAAGAACAGGGCACCGTAATTGGTCATGTGGCGCAGGAAATAGTCGGGGTCCCTGGTCATGACCTGGACGTGCTCGGATGCGATCCGGTCGGCCTCGGCCACCATCTCCGCATCGTCGTCGCAGACGATCACGGCACCATAGTCGGCCCAGGCGGCGGCCGCGACCTCGGCGGTCGGCAGGATGGTCAGGATCCGCTCGATCTCCGCCAGGGTTTCGCGCGCCAGGCGCTCCGAGGTGGTGAGCAGGATGGCCGGCGAAGTGGGCCCGTGCTCGGCCTGGCCCAGCAGGTCGGTGGCGCACATCTCGGCGTCGACGGTCTCGTCGGCGATCACCAGGGTCTCGGTGGGGCCGGCGAACAGGTCGATGCCGACCCGGCCGAACAGCTGGCGCTTGGCTTCGGCGACGAACGCGTTGCCGGGGCCCACCAGCATGTCGACCGGGTCGATGGTCTGGGTGCCCAGCGCCATCGCCCCCACCGCCTGCACGCCGCCCAGGCAGTAGATCACGTCGGCGCCGGCCAGGTGCTGGGCGGCGACGATCGCCGGCGCGGGCGCACCCTTGTAGGGCGGGGCGCAGGTGATGATCTCCTTCACGCCCGCGACCCTGGCGGTGACCACCGACATGTGCGCGGAGGCGACCATCGGATACTTGCCGCCCGGCACATAGCAGCCGACCCGGTTCACCGGGATGTGCCTGTGGCCCAGCACCACGCCCGGCAGGGTCTCGACCTCGACGTCCTGCATGGACGCGCGTTGGTGCTCGGCGAAGTTGCGGATCTGCTCCTGTGCGAAGCGGATGTCGTCGAGGTTGCGCTGGGACAGTTCGGCAAGGCAGGCGCGGATCTCGGCGTCGGTCAGCCGGAAGTCGTCGCGCTCCCAATGGTCGAGCCGGGCGGACAAGGCGCGCACGGCCGCGTCGCCGTTCGCCTGGATGTCGGCCAGGATCGTCTCGACCACGCCGCGGACCTTCGCGTCGTCCTGTGCAGCCGCGTACGGGTCACGGCCTTCCTTCAGCCAGCGCGCCATCGATGCCTCCAGCGTTTGCGCATGGCTTAGGCGGCTGACCGGCGGATGCAAGGGCAAATGGGGCAGCGGCGGCGGGGAGCGGGCGCTGCTGGCCAGGGCAGGCCGACGGATATAAACACAGCCGCGTTAGCTTAGCAGCCCGGGAAAAATCGATGAACATGGTTGCGGCGTCCTGCCGCATGGGGTAGGACATTTCCATACTCTGGTATCGTCGAAGCGCCGGGCGGCCTTGCCGGCTTTCCGTGGCGCCAGCTCGTCCACGCCTGATTTTCCGGAGAACAGCAAAAGCGCGTTCACCGCGTTCCCGACGATTTCCGACCGCCTGAATATTCGTTCCTGGAAGTATTCCACATGACCATTCCCACCTGGCTGCGGCCGCGATCCGGCGGCGGCAAACCCTTGCTCGCGCGCCGTTTTCTCCTGAAGTCCGCCGCCTGCATCGCCGGCCTCGGCCCGGCCGGGCTCCTGGCGCGCCCGGTCCTGGCGGAGGTGGCGGGCGATCCGGCCAAGGGTGCGTGGGGCAGCCTGATGCGCTGGCCGATCATCCCGATCCACATGGTGATGACCCGGGACGGGCGGATCATGAGCTACGGCTCGACCGCCGCCGGCCAGCAGTCCGGCTATTTCGTGTACGACATCTGGGACCCGAACGACGGGCCGGAAGGCTACCACCTGACCCTGCCGAACGGCACCAGCACCGACGTGTTCTGCAGCGCGCAGGTGCTCCTGCCCGATGTCGGCGACGTGCTGATCGCGGGCGGCGACGTGTGGACCGGCAAGAAGACGCTGAACCAGGGCGTCGACCGCTCCACGGTCTACCTGACCCGCCAGAAGAAG
>VFQN01006976.1_pt1 | contig 12458 bp, 14 predicted proteins | sample 3512371 | NCBI WGS metagenome assembly VFQN01 (sample SAMN10412370, study PRJNA504923) | tailings metagenome | isolation source: Replicate 2 from Balatoc abandoned mine | place: Philippines: Itogon, Benguet | collected 2017-08-28
CGCGGGGGGCAACCCGAGCGAGGGATGTCCTGTCACAAAGCGCTGCCCACAATGAAGGCATCGGTGCATTGCACCTCCTGCCGGAGACGCCGCCATGCCGCAGACCTTCAACGTCGGAGCCCGCTCGCTCTTCGTGACCACGGTCGCCTGGGTGTTCATCGCCCTGTCGCTGCTGGCAGTGGCCTCGGCAGTGGTGCAGAACGCCTCGGTGGCCTCGTTGCTGCCGGACTGGCAGGCCAGCGGATCGCAGCGCGCGCTGCCGCTGCTGACCGGGCTCTTGATCGCCTATCTGCCCTGGGTGGTGGGCGCCGGGCTGGTGCTCTCGCTGGCCACGCTGGCCTCGGCGATCGGCCTGCTGATGCGCCTGGACTGGGCGCGCCGGGCCTTCATCGGCCTGCTGGCGCTGGCCATCGTCGCCAACCTGCTGGGCCTGTGGTTCCAGCACGAGGTGGTGCAGTCGGTGGTCGACAGTACCCTCAGCCGTGCGCAGCTGCCCGAGCAGGCGCTCGGCGTGTTCGGTGGCTTCGTCACCGCGGCACGCGCGATGGGCGTGGCGATGACGCTGCTGGCCTGCGTGTTGCTGGGCTGGATCATCCGCCGGCTGATGTCGGCGGCGGTCAAGCAAGAGTTCGCTTGAACTGACGGCCCGGGGGCGTTTCAGCTCAGGTCCCCGTCCACGTAGAACCAGCGCTCGCCTTCGCGCACGAAGCGGCTGGTTTCCTGCAGCCGGTGGGCGCGCCCGCCGAGCTTGCTGCGCGCCACGAAGCTCACGGTGGCGTGGTCCTCGTCCTGGCGCTCGTGGCGGCGCACCTCCAGGCCCAGCCACTTCAGCCCGGGCGGATCGGGCTCCAGCGACGCCGGGCGCGTGCTCGGGTGCCAGGTGGCCAGCAGGTAGTCGGCCCGGCCGAGCACGTAGGCGGTGTAGCGCGAACGCATGAGCTGCTCGGCGTCGGGCGCCTGCAGGTGCAGGGCGCCGGCGTGGAAGCGGCCGCAGCAGTCGGCGTAGGGCGCGCTGGAGCCGCAAGGGCAGGGGGTCATGTCAGCAGCAGTTCCCAGGTTTCGCCGACCAGGTCCTGGCCGAAGCTGTGGTGAGTCTCGCGGCCGGTCAGACGGTAGCCCGCCTGGCGGTAGATGCCGCGCGCAGCGGCGAGGTTGGCGTTGGTCCACAGCACGATGCGCCGGTAGCCGCGCTCCCGCGCGAACTGCTCGCATTGCGCGGTCAGGCACTTGCCCAGGCCGAGGCCGCGCGCCGAAGGCTCGACGAGCAGCAGGCGCAGCTGCGCGGTGCCGTCGAGCTCCGCCTGAGTGCTGTCGTCGCGGGCCTGCACGAGCATCACGCAGCCCAGGCTGACACCGCCGCGCTCGGCGATCCAGCAGGCTTCGCGTTCCGGGTCGAAGCGATCGAGGAAATCGGCGCCGATGCGCGCCACCAGGGCCTCGAAGCGGCCGTCGAAGCCGTATTCCTGCGCGTACAGCGCGCCGTGGCGCGAGATCACCCAGCCGATGTCGCCAGGGCGGTGGGGGCGCAGCAGGCAGTCGGCCGGGGCGTGGGTCATGGGCGCGTGAGATTGTGGGCGGCGGGAGGCTTGCACCAAAGACTGTATAAAAATACAGTACTCTCATGAACCCTCTACCCGCCGTGCTCGCCCCGCAGGACCTGCACCCCGCGCTGTGGCTCGGCCACCAGCTCGGCCGCGCGCGCGGCGACGGCCTGCCCAGCGGCTTCGCCGCGCTCGACGCCCAGCTGCCCGGCCGCGGCTGGCCGCGCCGCGCGCTCACCGAACTGCTGCTGCCGCACCCCGGCGTCGGCGAGATCCGCCTGCTCGCGCCCAGCCTGGCCGCGGCGCAGCGCAGCGGCCGGCTGGTGATGCTGTTCGATCCTCCGGCGCAGCTCTCGGCCTGGGCGCTGGCCCAGCTCGGGCTCGACGTGGCCCAGCTGCTCGTCGTGCAGACGCGCCAGCGTCTGGCGCCGCAGGTGCTGCCGGGGGCCGACTCCCTCTGGGCCTTCGAGCAGGCGCTCAAGAGCGGCCATGTCGGCGCGCTGGTCGCCTGGCTGCCGCCGCGGCTGCGCGCCGAGCGGCTGCGCCGGCTGCAGCTGGCCGCGCAGGCGCACGACGGCGCCGCCTTCGTGATGCGCGAGCTGGCCGCGGCCGAGCGCCCGAGCGCCGCGCCGCTGCGCCTGGCGCTGCGCGCCGCCGGGCCCGATACGCTGGCGCTGCGCCTGCTCAAGCGCCGCGGCCCGCCGCTGGAATCGCCGATCACGCTGGCGCTGCCGCCGGTGCTGTCGGAAGCGGCTCACGCCCGCCGGCGCGTCGAGCGCATGGCGAGCGTGCCGTCGCTGGCGGTGGCCACCTTCGTCGACGTCGGCTGAGCGGTCGTGGCGCGCTTCTTCTCCTTCCTGCCGTGCTCTGGATCGCCCTGCACCTGCCGCTGCTCTCGCTGGAGGCTTTCGCCGCCACGCTCACGCACGGGCAGGCGAGCGCGCCGCTGGCGCTGGTCGATGCGCACCACATCGCCGCCGCCAATGCCGCCGCCCGCGCGCTCGGCGTCGAGCCCGGACAGAAGCGCGCCACCGCGCTGGCGCTCGCGCCCGATCTGCTGATCGGCCAGGCCGATGCGGCGCGCGATGCCGCGGCGCTGGCGGCCGTCACGCACGCGGCGCTGGCCTTCACGCCCAGCGTGTGCGTGCAGCGCCCGCACGATCCGCAGCGCAGCGCCGACACCGTGCTGCTCGAGGTGCGCGCCAGCCTGCGCTACTTCGGTGGGCCGGCGAAGCTGCTGCAGCGGCTGCGCGAGGCGGTGACGCCGCTGGGCCACCGCATCCAGGCGGCCAGCGCGCCCACGCCGCTGGGCGCTGCGCTGCTGGCCCGCGGGCCGCAGCGGGTGCACGTGCAGGACAAGGCCGCGATGCAGCGTGCGCTCGATGCGCTGCCGCCGTGGCTGATCGGCCCGGGGCGCGAGCACTGGGAGGCGCTGCAGGGCATGGGCCTGGCCACGCTGGCCGACCTGCGCCGCCTGCCGCGCGCCGGGCTGGCGCGGCGCTTCGGCACGGCGCTGCTGGACGACCTCGACCGCGCCTACGGCGAGCGGCCCGATCCGCGCGTGCCGCTGACCCTGCCGCCGCGCTTCGACAGCCGGCTCGAGCTGTTCGCCCGCGCCGACAGCGCCGAGCAGGTGCTGCACGCCGCCGGCATGCTGCTGGCGCGCCTGTCGAGTTGGTTGGCCGCGCAGCACGCCTTCGTGCGCGGCTTTGCGTTGGCCATGCAGCACGAGCCGCGCTGGCGCAGCGACGCCCAGGTGCCGCCGCAGACCGTGCTGGAGGTGGCGTTGGCCGAGCCCTCGCGCGATCCGGCGCACCTGCAGGTGCTGCTGCGCGAGCGGCTGGCGCAGGTGCAGCTGCCCGCGCCGACGCTGGAGCTGCGCCTGGCGGCGCGCGAGATCGTGCCCGGCGAGGCGCCCAGCGGCGAGCTGTTTCCCAGCGCCGCCAGCGAGCGCGAGGGCCTGGTGCGGCTGGTCGAGCGGCTGCAGGCGCGGCTGGGCGCCGAGCGCGTGCAGACGCTGCAGCCGGTGCACGACCACCGCCCCGAGCGCGCCAGCGCGCTGCAGCCGGCCCAGCCGGCGCGCATCGGCCAGCCGCGCGCCACGCTCAGCGTGCCGGCCCTGCCGGTGCGCCCGGTGTGGCTGCTGGCGCCGCCCGAGCCGCTGCCGGTGCGCGGCGGCCGGCCGCTGCTGGGCGGGCGCGAGCTGCAGTTGCTCAGCGGCCCCGAGCGCATCGAGGCCGGCTGGTGGGATCACGAACTCGCCGAGCGCGACTATTTCATCGCCGAGGATGCCGAGGGCGCGCTGGTCTGGCTGTACCGCAGCCGCCTGCCCGAGTCACCCGGCGAGGCGGGCAGCGGCTGGTTTCTGCACGGGAGATTCGCCTGATCACCGGGCCATCAACACGGGAACGGCTGCCACCAGCAGCGCCACGCCCGAGGCCGTCAGCAGCAGCAGCACGATGCGCCGGAACGCCACTTCGCTGATGCCGATGTAGACGCGCATGCCGATCAGTGCCGGCAGCAGCATCGCTGGCAGCACCAGCGCCAGCGAGGGCAGCATGGCCGGCGTGACGATGCCCTGCCACAGGTAGGCGGCGAAGGTCACCGACAGCATCGCCAGGTTGAAGTTCTGGATCACCGCGCGCTGGGCGTCCTTGTCGAAGCCGCGCAGCGTGCACCACAGCGTCGGGATCGCGCCGGTGAAGCCGCCCAGGCCGCCCATCACGCCGCCGGTCAGGCCGGAGGCCGCATCGCCCAGCCGCCCGCCACGCGTGATGCGCGGCAGCCGCGGCGCCAGCAGCATCAGCGGACACCAGGTCACCAGAAGGCCGCCGAGCAGGGCGCGGAACAGGGGCACGTCCAGCCGCGGCAGCAGCCACAGGCCCAGCGGCAGGCCGAGCAGCCCGCCGGCGATGAAGGGCGCCAGGCGGGCGGCGTCGAAGCCGCGTCGCACCGTGAGTGCCGCCAGCACCTGCCCGGCCAGCGCGCCGGCCACCGCCAGCACCGCGGCCAGCCGCGGCTCCAGCGCCCAGGCCCAGACCGCCATGGCGGTGAGCCCGAACCCGAAGCCCGACAGGCCCTGCACGAAACCGGCCAGCGCGGCACCGGCCAGGATGACGATCAATGATGGATCCAGAGGTGGGGCTCCCTACAATGCCGCGATTCTCAACCGAGCCTGCCTCATGAAAGTCGATCCCAGCATCTTCAAGGCCTACGACATCCGCGGCGTGGTCGGCAAGACCATCGACGAGAACATCGCCGAGCACCTGGGCCGCGCCTTCGGCAGCGAAGCCGTCGCTGCCGGAGAGCGCGCGGTAGCGGTCGGCCGCGACGGGCGGCTGTCGGGCCCCGGCCTGGTGGCGGCGCTGGTGCGCGGCCTGGCCTCGACGGGGCTGGACGTGGTCGACCTCGGCATGGTGACCACGCCGATGCTGTACTACGTGGCCGCCACGCGCGGCAAGCATGGCTGCCACAGCGGCATCCAGGTCACCGGCAGCCACAACCCGAAGGACTACAACGGCTTCAAGATGGTGCTGGCCGGCAAGGCCATCTACGGCGACGCCATCCAGGGCCTGCGCCAGCGCATCGAGCGCGAGGACTACGTGCGCCAGCCGGGTCGCTCGGCGGCGATGGACATCGTGCCGGAGTACACCGCGCGCATCACCGGCGACTGCAAGCTGGCGCGCCCGATGAAGATCGTGGTCGATTCGGGCAACGGCATCCCGGGCGCTTCCGCCCCGGCCATCCTGCGCGGCCTGGGCTGCGAGGTGATCGAGCTGTACTCCGAAGTCGACGGCGACTTCCCCAACCACCATCCCGACCCGAGCAAGCCGGAGAATCTGGCCGACCTGATCCGCACCGTGCAGGCCACCGGCGCCGAGTTGGGCCTGGCCTTCGACGGCGACGGCGACCGGCTCGGCGTCGTCACGGTCGACGGCCACGTCATCTACCCCGACCGCCAGCTGATGCTGCTGGCGCAGGACGTGCTGAAGCGCAACAAGGGCGCCAGCGTGATCTTCGACGTCAAGTGCACGCAGCGCCTGGCGCCGGCGATCCGCGCCGCCGGCGGCGTGCCGCTGATGTGGAAGACCGGCCACTCGCTGATCAAGGCGAAGATGCGCGAGATCGGCGCGCCGATCGCCGGCGAGATGAGCGGCCACATCTTCTTCGGCGAGCGCTGGTACGGCTTCGACGACGCCACCTACACGGCGGCGCGGTTGCTGGAGATCCTGTCGCGCTCGAAGAACCCGAGCGCCGTGCTCGACGCGCTGCCCACCAGCCACAGCACGCCCGAGCTCAATGTGCCCTGCGCCGAGGGCGAGCCGAAGCAGGTGGTGCAGCGGCTGCTGGAGACGGCGAAGTTCCCCGGTGCGAAGGAGGTCGTGACCATCGATGGCCTGCGCGTGGAGTACGACGACGGCTTCGGCCTGGTGCGCAGCTCCAACACCACGCCGGTGCTGGTGCTGCGTTTCGAGGGCCATACGCCGCAGGCGCTGCACCGCATCGAGGCGGCGATGATGGACGCGCTGCGCGCCGTCAAACCCGACGCCACCTTCGCCGCCGCGGCACATTGAGCGGACGGGCGCGCGCTTGAAGATCCTCATCGTCAAGCTGTCGTCGCTGGGTGACGTGGTGCACGCCATGCCGGCGGTGCAGGACATCTGCGCCGCCCATCCCGACGCGGTGATCGACTGGGTGGTCGAGCCGGCCTTCGCACCGCTGGTGCGCCGCGTGGCCGGCGTGCGCCGCGTCATCGAGTGCGCGATGCGGCGCTGGCGCAAGGCCTGGTGGTCGGGAAGCACCCGCGCCGAGTGGCGCGCCTTCAAGGCGCAACTGCAGGAAGAGCAGTACGACGCGGTGATCGACCTGCAGGGCCTGACCAAGTCGGCGATCGTGGCGAAGCTCGCGCGCGGCACGCGCTTCGGCCTGGCCAACCAGACCGAAGGCTCCAGCTACGAGGCGCCGGCGGGCTGGCTGGTCGACCACGCCATCCGCATCGAGCCGCACATCCACGCGATGGACCGCTCGCGCGTGCTGGTGGGCGCCGTGCTCGGCAAGCCGGTCGAAGGCCCGCCGCGCTACGGCCTGCATGCCAGCAAGCGGGTCTTCCGCTCGGCCACGCCGACGGTGGCCTTCGTGCACGGCACCTCGCGCGACGACAAGCTCTGGCCGGTGCAGCACTGGGTGCAGCTCGGCAAGCGCGTGATCGAGGCCGGCTGGCGCATCGGGCTGCCGCAGGGCAACGAACTCGAGCACACGCGCGCCGAGCTGATCGCCGCCGGGCTGCAGTACGAGAAGGCCTTCCATGTCGAGGTCTGGCCGACGCTGTCGCTCGATGCCGTGCTCGACCGCCTGGCGCTCACGCAGGGTGTGATCGGCGTGGACAGCGGGCTGAGCCACATCGCCGTGGCGCTGGATCTGCCGCACGTGCAGCTCTACAACTTCCCGACCGCCTGGCGCACCGGGCCGCAGGCCGCCCACGGCCACCGCCACCAGGTGGCGCTCGAAGGCCGGCCGACGCCCACCGTGCAGGCCACCTGGCTGGCCTGGAGCGACGTGCTGGTCGCCGCCTCGTGACCGTTCCCGTGCGAGCGCGCGCCGTGCGCGCGCTGTACTCGGGCCTGCTCTGGCTGGCTCAGCCGCTGTACCTGCTGCGACTGTGGTGGCGAGGCCGCGCCGAGCCCGCGTACCGCGAGGCGATGGCCGAGCGGCTCGGCCACTACCGCGACGCGCCTTCGTCGGGCTGGCTGTGGGTGCATGCCGTGTCGCTGGGCGAGACCCGCGCGGCGGCGGTGCTGATCGCCGCGTTGCGCGAGCGCCGGCCGGGCGCACGGCTGCTGCTCACCCACAGCACCGCCACCGGCCGCGAGGCCGGGCGCGAGCTGTTGCGCGACGGCGACCGCCAGACCTGGCTGCCCTTCGACACGTCCGGCGCGGTACGGCGCTTCCTGGCGCAGTTCCGGCCCGCGGTCGGCGTGCTGATGGAGACCGAGATCTGGCCGAACCTGCTGCCCGCGGCGAAAGGCCAGGGCGTGCCACTGGTGCTGGCCAATGCGCGCCTGTCGGAGAAGAGCCAGCGCCAGGGCGAGCGCTATGCCTCGCTGATCGGCCCGGCGGTGCACGCGCTCGACCTCGCGCTCGCGCAGGCCGAGCCCGATGCCCGGCGCCTGCGCGATTCCGGCGTGCCCGCGGTGCGCGTCTGCGGCAACCTCAAGTACGACATGACGCCGGATGCGGCGCAGGTGGCGCGCGGCCAGGCCTGGCGTGCCGCGCTGGGCCATCGCCCGGTGCTGCTGTTCGCCGTCTCGCGCGAAGGCGAGGAGGCGCCGCTGCTCGGTGCCTGGTCGCAGCGCCGCCACGCTCTTGCCGGCCGGCCGCTGCTGGTGATCGTGCCGCGCCATCCGCAGCGCTTCGACGAGGTGGCCGCGCTGATGCGCGCCTCCGGCCTGACGATCTCGCGACGCAGCGAATGGGGCGAGGCGCCGCGGCCCGCCGACCTGGACGCCGACGCCTGGCTGGGCGATTCCATGCGCGAGATGCCGCTCTACTACGGCCTGGCGCAGGTGGCGCTGCTCGGTGGCAGCTTCGCGCCGCTGGGCGGGCAGAACCTGATCGAGGCAGCCGCCTGCAGCTGCCCGGTGGTGATGGGGCCGCACACATTCAACTTCGCCGAGGCGGCCGAGCTCGCGGCGCAGGCCGGGGCCGCGCGTCGCGTTGCCGGCATCGAGGCGGGGCTGGACGTCGCGCTGTCACTGCTGGGCGACGCACCCGTCCTGGCCGACGCCGGCCGGCGCGCGCGCGAATTCGCCGCCGCTCATCGTGGCGCCGCTCAGCGCATGGCCGAGGCGATCACCGCGCTCTGGCCTGAGGTACAAAGCGAACACCCGGCGCACTGAACGCCATCGCACGCAAGAGCCCGACATGCCTGCCATCCTCGTCCTCAACGGCCCCAACCTCAACCTGCTCGGCACGCGCGAGCCCGCCACCTACGGCAGCACCACGCTGGCCGACGTCGAGCGGATGTGCGCCGAGCGCGGCCGGGAACTGGGCTACACGGTCGACTTCCGGCAGTCCAACCACGAGGGCGTGCTGATCGATGCCATCCACGAGGCTGGCCGCGCCTTCAAGGAAGGCTCCGTGGCCGGCGTCGTCTTCAACGCCGGCGCCTACACGCACACCTCGATCGCGCTGCACGACGCGGTGCGTTCGGTCGAGGTGCCTGTGGTCGAGGTGCATATCAGCAACGTGCACGCGCGCGAGAGCTTCCGCCACCATTCGTGGCTGTCGCCGGTGGCCGCGGGCATCATCGTCGGCTTCGGCGTCGACGGTTACGTGATGGCCATCGAGGCGCTGGCGCGGCGCGCCTCGCGCTGAGTCCAGTACTTGTCGAAAAAGTAGTGCATCACGGTGTTGACCGCCGGCTCGACGAAGGTGATCGCGCCGGCAATGGCCACGCTGCCGGTCAGCGCGTAGCCCACGGTGAACGAGGTGACGAGGTGCAGCACGCCGAACGTCGCGGTCTTGGCCATGGTGTGAACTCGCTTGCAGCGGGTCGGTGAGATGGCTGACATGGTCGCCCGGCGCGGCCCCGGCGTCCAATCGGCGAGCCTGATGGCGGCGATAGCCCGCGCGGGCGCGGCGGACTCGTTTCACCCCCCTTGTTTGTCGATCTCGCGGTGCCCGCACCTTCGTGGCAGGATGGGGCCTGGAGACGATGGCGATGACGCAGCTGGCGTGGTGGTTGGTGGCGGTGCTGGCGCTGGCCTGCGCGGCGCTGCTGGGCCTGCTGTGGCAGCGGCGCAGCCACACGCCACGTGAGCCGGCCGCACGGCGCGAGTCACCGGGCGGCGCGATCGCCGAACCCCGCGGAGGACGCCCTGGCGACGGCGTGGTGCCCGGGGGAGGCCTGGCGCCGCTGCCCGGCCCGGCGGCGCCGCCGCGCACCCCGGTGGCGGCCCTGGTGGCGCCGCCTGCGGTGCGCCTGCCCGCCACGCTGGTGGCCACCCGGGCGCGGCGCTACGAGATCCGCGACACCGGTGCCGAGCCGGTCATGACGCTGGAGCGCGCTGGCGCCGACGAATGGCAGCGTGCGGCACCGGCCAGCGCAACGCCGATGCAGCGCGAGGCGCTCTCGTCCCTGCTGGCCCACGCGCCGCTGCTGGCGACGCGGGAACCCGCAGACACCGACCTGTATCGGCTCTCGCTGCGTGCCGGGGCGGCGCTGCCGCTGGCGCGCGGCGAACTCGCCACCGCGTCGCTGCGCGTCACGCCGACGCAGTCGCTCGACGCCCATCGTGCCGCCGCGGTGGCCGCGGTGGTGATGACGCTGCACTGTGCGCCCATCTATCTGCGCAGCCTGCGCCAGGAGGTGGCGGCGATCCAGGCCGAGGCGGCCGAGTGGCTGCGCCTGTCGTCGGCCGAGGACGAGCGCCTGCGCGCGCTGCTGCAGGAGCTCAGCCGCTATCTGCGCGAGGTGGAAGAGAACCACGCTGGCGCCGTCCGCAAACCGGTGTTCGTGGCCCGGGTGGCCGACTACGGTGTGCAGACCGAGGCGCAATGGCGTGCCGCGGGCGAGGGCGCCGCGGCCCAGCGGCAACGCATGGCGGAGGTGCTGGCCGGTTCATCGGTGGCGCCCGCCGAGTGGCCCGCGCTGGTGCAGGCCTACGCCTTGCGGCAGCGCGTGGCGTGCGACGCCGCCCGCATGCTGGCCGCCTGGCACGGCCTGCGCCTGGCGCTGGGCGAAGCGGTGCCGGCGGCGACCCTGGTGCTGCGCGCGGCGCTGCAGGCGCAGCGCACCGCCGACCGCGACGACGCCGCGCTCGCTCGTGACGCGGCGGTGAGAGGCTGGCCATGGCCGCTCGAGCCGGAAGTCGGCCTGCGGGCAGAGCGCTCGCTGGCGGGCGCCTTGCAGGCCATCGAGGCGGGATTTGCCGGCGAGGCCGGCCTCACACTGCTGGTCCGCCTGGACTCACTCGGCCAGGTCTGCGAACTGCGCGGCCCGCTGATCCCGGAGTGAGTCCGGCGCTCAGGGCGCCAGCAACTGGTTCAGCGCGTTCACGTCCTCGGGCTTGAGCAGCCCGGCCGCCTGGCGCAGGCGCAGCGATCCGACCAGCACGTCATATCGCGCCTTGGCGAGGTCTCGCCGGGTGGTGAACAACTGGGTCTGTGCGTTCAGCACGTCGAGGTTGACGCGTACGCCCACCTTGTAGCCGAGCTGCGTGGCCTCCAGCGCGAGCTGGCTCGACGATTCCGCGGCTTCGAGCGCCTTGACCTGCGCCTGGCCCGACTGCACGCCGAAGAAGGCCTGGCGCGTGCCTTGCGCCACGCCGCGGCGCGCGGCCTCGAGGTCGTTGCGCGACTTCTCTTCCAGCGACAGGGTTTCCTTGACGCGGTTCTGGATGGCGTAGCCGGCGAACAGCGGCATCTGCAGCGTCACGCCGATGCTGGTGTTGGTGCCGGTGCCCGAGGCGTCGAAGCTGAAGGGCGGCGCGGCCAGGTCGCCGCTGGTCGATACGCGCGACTTGCCGACGCTGCCGTTGAGCGTGACGGTGGGCAGGTGCCCGGCCCGGGCTTTCTCAGTTTCCAGGCGGGCGACGTCCAGGCCCAGCGTGGCCTTGCGAACGGTCGGGTGCTCGGTGTCGGCGCGCAGCACCCATTCGTCCACCACCGGCGGCTGCACCGGCGGCAGCACCACCGGCACGGCCAGGCCCTTGGGGCTCACGCCGCTGCGGCCGACCAGCTGGTCCAGCGCGATGCTCTTGGTACGCAGGTCGTTCTCGGCGGCGATCTCCTGCGCGGTGGCCAGGTCGAAGCGCGCCTGCGCCTCGCGCGTGTCGGTGATGGTGGCAGTGCCGACCTCGAAGTTGCGCTTGGCCGAGGCCAGTTGCTCGCTGATGAAGGTCTTGTTGGCGCGGGTGGTGGCCAGGGCGTCCTGCGCGGCGAGCACATCGAAGTAGGCCTGGGCGACGCGCACGATCAGATCCTGTTCGGCAGCCTCGAAGTCGGCGCGCGAGATGGCCAGCGACTTCTCGGCCTGGTCGATGGTGGTGCTGTTGGCCTTGTTGTACAGGCTCTGGCTGGCGCTGATGCCGGCGCTGAGGCTGTTGGTGTCGGTGCTGCGCGTGCTGGAATAGGGCGTGTCGGCGGTGGTGCGCGCCCCCTGCACCTGCAGCCCGACGGACGGCCGGTTCAGCGCCTTGGCCTGCTCGGTGCGGTACTGCGCCGAGTCCAGCAGCGCCCGCGCGGCGAGGTAGCTGGCGTCGTAGCCGCGCGCGGCCTCGTAGACCTCCTGCAGGCTCTGGGCGTGCGCGCCGGCGCCGAAGGCCAGGCCGAGGGCCAGGGCGAGGGCGGCAGGGGCGGACGATGGGCGAAGGCGCAGGCGTTGCATGAGGAAGTCCTTTGGGGTCGCGGGTCTCGGGCAGGAAGGATCAGTAGCGCGGCACGCCCGGGTCGACCTTCGCCGACCAGGCGTCGATGCCGCCGGCGAGGTTGTAGACCGACTCGAAGCCGGCGCGCTCGAGGAATGCGACGACCTGCGCCGATCGCATCCCATGATGACAGATGCAGAGGATGGGCTGCGCCGGGTCGAGTTCCGCCAGTCGCTGCGGGATCTGGCCCATCGGCAGGTTCAGCGTGCTGGCTTCCGGGATCCGGATCGCGGCGAGCTGCACCTCCCAGGGCTCGCGGACGTCGAGCAGCAGCGGCGGCCCGGCCTCGGCGGCCGCGCTGGCCCATTGGCGCACTTCGGTGACGGGAAGCTGCTTCATCAGAAGTGGAATTTCGGGGGTTCGTCGAAACCTTGCAGGCGCTGCGCGACGGTGTCGAACAGCTCGACGCTGGCAAATCCGTGCTCGCTGCTGCGGGTGACCAGGGTGCAGCGCATCACCGGCTGCTGGCCGACGATGGCGATCAGCCGGC
>VFQN01006977.1_pt1 | contig 12457 bp, 10 predicted proteins | sample 3512371 | NCBI WGS metagenome assembly VFQN01 (sample SAMN10412370, study PRJNA504923) | tailings metagenome | isolation source: Replicate 2 from Balatoc abandoned mine | place: Philippines: Itogon, Benguet | collected 2017-08-28
GTTGGTGCTCCGATCAATAACACACCATACCAATCCGACTCTAATGTTTTGATCAATAGATTGACGATGTTTCTTGTTTCAACGATAACTTCACCAGGTGGTAATGAAATTGCCTTCCAGGAGTCTCCAATGCTGCGTTCACTTACAGATTCGCCAGTATTTTTCACGGTTCGTGATCGAACATATGCATCATATCGATCTTTAAGAATAATTCCGATAGCAGTGACAACAGTGGAAGTCGCTACCGTATAAACAAATAGAAAAACATCAAGCATGGTCGAAGTTTCTTCGAGGTTTGTTGGTGAGGAGGGATTCAAAACGACATTTTCGAGTCTTCGAGTTTCCGTAGGTTTTCAGTTTTCAGATATCCCTCACTCCCAAGCTTATTTTTACCTCTCAAATAAGGGAATTGCTGAAAAATAGGGGAATTGCTTTAAATTGCACCTTCAAGAAACTTAATGAAAAAAACACTTTGTATGTAGAAAAGGCTTTAACTTATTCAATTGTAGCAACAATCAAGTCGTTTTCATTTGTTTATTACTTTTATAGTTGTCTATAATGCTTCGCTTTTTCCTTCGCTTTTATTGAGATTTTTAGGCTTTCATTTACTAATAAACCAAAAGAAAACTCCTTCCCAAAATTATTAACTATCAGATAAAAGCAAATTTGAGGTTGATATATTGACTAATTATCAATTAGTCAATGCATTACGTATTTATCTTGAATCTTATGACCATCTTCGAAATATTTCAATAATTCATCGTACACATCCAAACTACCCACTGAAGACGGTGACAAAGAAGAGCTTCCTTCGCTCTGCTCTTTCCTCACACCTGCCATCAGACTGTTCTCATGCATCAAATGCTCTTTATGATGCAAATACTCGACTATCGCATTGGGCATTGTCAGCGATGAGAACTCTTGATACAGCTTTTCTGTATTCTTATCACTGAAAGAGAACTTCGTCGGATGATCTTTATCTCGCTTTCCTTTCACCTAGAAAAACAATAATAACGGGATTAAACTGATTCATTCTTTCCTTGAGATAGCAGAAAGAAGCGGCTTACATCTATTCCATGATATTGTTGATACCCTCCTGTTATTCTTTCTTTCAAACCTTTCACATATTGTTGAGCCTCTTTCACATACGTCCCCGCTAATTTATCATTATAACTTTGAACTAACACGATCGAATCTGATAATTGCTTGCTTTGTGATAAACGATCACGAGTTCGCTTATCTTGTAATGATTTGGTGTATTTTAATAATCGTTGTGAAAATCTCTCTCTTAGCTTCTCTGCATTACGCAATACATTTTTCAGCTCTTTTATTGTGCGATTGCGAAACTCTGCCTGCAGTTCCCTATCAAACAAGATCCTTAACGTTAAAAATGGTGCTAACGAAGAGTTCTCCTTCTCTTACCTTCGCTCAAACGAACTGAACCACTGAACAAATGCCAAAGGATCGCCTTCTAACTGTCCTTCCTTTGCTGTCGAAGGTGAAAGATTGCCATTCTCTACATCCATTGTTTCCATCTGTCTATCCACACTTATCGATAGCTCTTCCATCTTCGAAGTTGCAATAGAAGAGGCCGACGACTGTCTTCCCACTGCGCTCAAAGGTACTGACGGAGCACTATTCCCCCACCACCAAGTCGATGTTGACGTTGATGAAGGATTTGAAGTGGTTGTGGAAGTGGAAGGTGATGACATCTCATGCTTGTAATCATTCGTCGTTGCTGGTATATTTGAGGTCTTAGGAACTTGTCTATGTGTTAGGTCAGCCTTGGTAAATGTATTTAAGAATCCTTTGATCAATAAGTTCTTCGGATCATGGAACATCCCCTCACATAGTTTGATCACTGTCTTACGACATTCTACCGATGCTGCAATACAGTTTTGAATCACTTTGATCAAGATTCGCAACAACGCCGTCATTCCTTCATTGTTCGCCAATGTCGGAGCATTCGAGATGTTGATAGGCCTTGCTTCGCCTCGACCAAGGTATTGAGTAGGCTCCGAGTAATCTGCATCATCTAATAACTCCACCAACATACCAAGAATGAGAATAATAATCTGTGAATCTGTCATGACCTTTGATTCCGTAAGAGCGAGATAACCTTGTAATGATGTTGAGATTTCATCTAAAATCATTATACGAAGATATACATCTTGCCCGACATCAATAATACAACGTATTATACAATTCTTACGAACTTCAGGTAATAAAGTATCTTTCATACGATTTCTCATCTCAGAATTACAATGATAACTTAATGAATATAATATTTGAATAATTTTACTAACACATTTTAATGATAATTTCATTTTCTCTAAAATTTGTTCAACAAAATAACCTAAATTTCTTAATATATTCATACCAATATCATGATTAAAATCATTTGTTGATGATACAAATGGATTTAAATGAATATTTTCTAATATATATAATATTAATTCTTCTTGTAAATTGGATGTTTCAGGTAATGATAATCGAAAGATTTCATTCCATTTCTTATTATTTAATGAATATTTCGTTGTAAAATCATAAATCATTAATAGCTTGATAAAATCAAAGATTGGTTGAGTTAATTGTGTTAAGATATATTGTCGTGTTATCATATAATCTTGTTGATCTTTTAAACTATTTTGATCTGGACTCACACTGTCATCATAACCATTACCATCCTCTGTTCCTCCACCTAATGTCGAGTTATTGTCTTCACTTTCACCTCCAGAAAAATAATCCCCATCATAAGAGAGATGGGATGAAGAAGGTGCTTTCAAGCCAGACACGCCACCAACCGACTCGGACTCAGATTGAGAGAAAGGACCTTGATTCGCAAATCCTTCGCCATCTTCGTTCGTCGTCATCCATTTGCGCCGGAAAACAATAATAATATCAGTTAAATTGAGAATCCAATCTTTCAAAGAGAGAATGGCTTCTAGGTTTCGAGAGGTATACTGAAGATCAGACTTCATAGAAGAACCGCCGGGACTACTATCATAGTTCGAACTCTTTGAGTTGAATTCATTCCTATTCTTTAGAATGGAAATGAACTCAGGTGAGCCAAATGAACTTTCTAAAATACTAAAACATCGTTTTAATTGCTCGACAGACTTTGAGTATTGTAGAAGTTTCATAATCACTTCGAAGATTTGAGGTACAAGGATTTCCATCTTCTCAGCTGAGTTGTATAGGTCAAAAGAAGGAGTTGACAGGACTCGATTTGAGGATGGGGACATGTACGACGAAGAGACGAGATTGCTTCCTTGCAATTCTAAAGTTGGAGTTGTCGACTTGACTGCGGTCTCTGTCGTGATTGCGCCATCGTTATGGAGGTTCTTAGAATTTCGATTTGAAGATTGTCCAAAATCAACCCCATCTGGATTTATTTCAATACTCCTCTCTTTGACCAAAGCGGACGAAGTTTGAAGAAGTTGCCAATCGTCTAGGCGCCAGAAGAGAAATGAAAACAATCTCTCGATAAGCATGTCGGAGCAATATTGGGCGTTGTTTGAAATGTTCTCCACCATTAATTGAAACCCATTGATCTTTTCAAATAAAGCCATTTGCTTTGGATCAATCTGAAAGAATACAGAATGAGACAACTTATCAACGATTAGGCACATACTATACCTTTCGATCGGATCCACTCAAAAACATCATAATAATCCTCAAAGCGCAATCCTTCACTTCTATGGACTCAGAATTCAATAGATCTAATCCCAATAATGCTAGATTTTGTCCTATAGAAATGAAATTCATAATCATAACGCTCAGAATGCAGACTTCTAAATGTCTTACCAGGAAATATTTGTTTCAATTTGAGCGAAAAGCTATCTCCTAACTTCAAAACTTCATTCAACAACAGCTAAAAAGAGGATTTAATCTAAGATTTCACAGAAATTTTAACTATTGGGCTTACCACAGCAGAAGATAACTGCCAATATCTATTTTCGAATATATCAATTTCTTTCAATAATATCACGGTGCGAAAATGAGATTTTATCAGCAATTTCATCTTCTCAGAGCGTCTGATAGATTCCTTCTTCTGCTTTGGGGTCATATCTCGCCGCAAAGGATCTGAAATCCTCGCTCTTGAACAAACAACAATAAATGAGATCGCACTAACGAGAACTCCATTAAAAGCTTCAGGAGTTTCTCCACTAGATCGAAGGTACTGATCAAGCAGGCCCTCTAAAAATAATTTATTCAAAACGTTTTTCATCACTAAAATTCCTGATAAATGAGTCTTAAAAATTGCTAAATACTCCTGTGATGTATCTAACCACTTTCCATCTACAATTGAGTTATTTCTGGTTGGGGGTAAAGATTTGCGGTCAGAGAGATCAACTGGTCGATAATTATCTTCATTGGAATTCCCACTTCCACTATTTCCACTCGTATTCGTGTTGTTCGTTACTCCAGTCGAATAAGTGGCGGTCGAGACTATACTTTCATGTCGAGAAGCATGAAAACCAGATCCTTTTTGATTTGCATCAGCGCTTCCTTCAACGAAGGAAACTTTCTTTCGATCAAGTTCTTGAATCGTATAGGAACTACTATCACTATCGGACTGTCTTTGCTCCCCTAAAACTAGGGCGATCTCACTAAAATCTGTTATTGTCCACTTTGAGATCATTAAGTGCAAAGGAAGAAATCCAACTTGTTTCAAGAAGATAAATGTATTCTCCTTCGAGCCTGAGACAGTTTGTTTTAACCATTCAGCAATCGTCTTACAACAGTAAAAATTGGGAAAGGCCGCTAGTGCAAGATCCATAACAAGTTTTAAAAGCTCAATTCGCTTCAAACGATCAGAAAATTCCGGAATTATTGACGACCCAACTGGTGGCGAGCTTGGATTAATGTGATGACTCGATGGATTTGAAACTAAAATCATATCAAAGATCACTTGCATCACTTCATTCGACTGGCTTCTTGTCGAAGCCAAGCAATATAGTAGAACTCGATCAAATTTCTCTGATTTAAACTCGGAATAATCGTCTTCGTCATAAGTAAGATTGCTCAAAACTCTAAGAGCAGCAACTAACACATTTACATCAGCGGTAAACAAAGGAAATAGCAATTTTAATCCTCCCATGGCTTTAAAATATTTGAACAAACTTGCACTACGGTGGACCAGCAGCAATTGCGAATTATTTTCATGAGGTAACATTGTAGATTCTAATTCTTTGGCAATGTCCACGAAGGAGACAGCTTCATTTGATCGCGATGAAACTAGCTTCGCTGAGTTTGGTCCTTTGGTGTTCAATGAATCTGAAGGTAGCGTCACAGGATTTTGCTGTATGAGACTCGATAAAATCTTCCCTTTCACATTTTGAAGACCTTTACTTGGTCCATCTCTGGCTATCGTTAACATCATCTCTTGATCTAATTTTCCATCAATAAAAATAACATCTCCGATCAGCCCACTAAAGCCTCTAATGGTGTTGTGATATGCAAAAATGAGTCTCTTTAAGGTTTGGGCTTGCAGCTTGGATTTGCTGTCCGCATCAATCTTTTCCGCGTCATCATCCAGGCGCCCAATGATATCAGTAATCATTGCCTTCTCGAATAATAATCCTCCCAATGCGGCGGTTAGAGAATTACCTTTTGAACTCGTTTGCAGAGAATCAAACATTGACTTCAAACGATATTTCACCGGATAGAAACTACATCGCTCCATTCCCGAAGCTTTGGTCACTGTACTAATCGCATCAGCAGCGATGTAACCAAATGGCGAAAAATACATGACAGGTCTTTCGGTGCCATCTATAAAGCAGGAAACTCCCTCAGGATGTAAAGAAACAACTAATAGATGCCAATCACCAAGTTCTCTCCAATTATAATCAACAATACAATCAGGGAAAATAAATTTGACAAAGGATTGCATCAACGTAGAGCTTGAAGAAAAAATAGTCGATTCATGTCGCTTTTCCTGGTTTGGTTCAATAAATTCGACGCTATCTTCCGCACCCAAGACAAAATTAACGGCGGATTGCCAGGTTAGATCATCAGAAAAATCTTCCTTAAAGTGATGATCATGAGATGAAGCGGAGTTCCTCGCCTTCGTGCTGAATGAGAGGCAGAGCTGAAGTTGCGGCTCTTGAGATGATGAAGCCCCTTGCCAGAGCTTTCTTAAGAAAACATTCATAACAATTCCAGAAGGTTCTGAAATGGCTTGCATAAGAGAAATGGAGGGAGTGTTACCAACTGCTCCAATGCGTAACCAACAAGCGAAGGTAATAGCACCATTAGAAAGATTTCCTCCATCACTAAATGGTGGAAGCATTAAAGTGGATTTCAAGCAATTTTTCATATCAAACTGCAGAAAACTACTAGGATTTTGAGGTTCAACAGACTTTCCTATAATAAATAAATTCTTCGCAGCATTGTTTTGCATAATTTCAGGAATAGATTCGGTCATAGAAACGTGCACCGCTTGTTCAAAGAAATAACGAACACTAAATAAATTGATCAAATAACTGAAACATCGAGTTAAAATCAAACTAATATAATCCTGCAAACCAGATTGAATCATCGTAAAATTGCGCGCTAACAGGAAAGAAAGAACATTGCTATGTCCGATAAGTTTTGCATTTGCAGGATTAGCTTCCAGCAATCCAATCAAAGACTGTAACAGCGCGGATTGAACCCTTCTATTACCGACTAGAAGTGCAGTAAATAGAATTTCAACAGATCGCTCATTTCGCAATCTTCCCCAAGAATAATTTGGACTCCAATAATTTACACTTCGAAGAGTCGAAAAATTTGCCGAGGGAGTGATGTAAAGACTCAAATGCTTTCGAAGAACATAATAATAACCATCCACAGAAGAGAGATGCGGGAAGGCCAGATTCGAGATCTCAGAATTAAACCATTCCTGTTGTGTTGAGTCAATGGTAGACTTTCTGGGTGAGGTTTCATGTTCAAAGAATTCTCCTTCCTCTAAATTTTCGTCAGCAATCCATTTCTGAAGCCCACTGGTGCAAAGTAAATAATTATGGCAACAAACTAAAATTTTTCCGATGCCAATGTTTCCAATCGACTCAATGTTGACAAGAAAATTGGAATTGCTTGCGGGAAGCTGACTATTCCCATTATAAATATAAAAATTTGGAAACGGAAAAATATGTTGTCCTTCCAGGATGTCAATTTGGGGTAAAGATTCTGCTGACTTCAAAAGAGTCTTTCGATTGATTGTTGAGACATTTTCGTTCGAATTTGCCGTTTCAGGGTTCGTCAAGTTCGAGGACAAAAGCAAATGAGCAGGAGTGGCTTTGACAGCTTGCATAACTGCTTGCATGGACTGATGAGAATTCACAGAACCGCGGCTTGTTAAATCTCCTTGAACTCCTGACATTCTCCCAACACTTTCGCTCTCCCATCGGTTTTCTTCCAAACTGTGCACCGAAACTGAAGAGAAGTTTTTCCTCGAGCCTCTTCTCAAGGTTGCGGATCGAGACGCATCAAGCATTGGGGGAGGGGGAATGAGATCACTATCTCTGTGAACACTATGTTGCGATCCGTCTTCAGATGATATTCGAGGCTCATTTAAAGGTAGGGCGATAAAGCTTGACACACTCAAGAGAGTGTATGATTCTTCGTTCATCAGTAAAAGATTTTGCACCGTTGAATATTGTGGAACAAAGATTCGATTCGTCCAAAACGCAATTTGATCGGAGGTAAAATAAACAGAAGAAAGGGATAAATCTGAAACAGCGAAAAAGTCTTCAGAAAGAGCCGAGTTACCACCAAGATTAGCTTCAACTAATAAAGATTTTGGGAGGGAAATTAATGCCAAGCTTTGTGTGGAAGATGCGTCAGTATGAATTATGGAACGAGGAAATAATGTGGATGCACTTTTAAATGGCTTTAGTGGAGGGAAGAAGCGGCAACCATCTACAGTCAGTTCTAGAATAAAGGAGATTAGGCTTCGCTCAAGAAATTTGACTGCCAAGTGTGTTGAATCCAAAGAATGTAGAAGTCTCAGAAGAAATTTCACAAATTTGGAAACTCCGAAGACAGAATCTAATTCATCTTTACTTTCTTTGCTGTCTGTGACGATTTCAAGAAGGAGAATAAATGACATCCAATAAAGCTCTTTCTCAAGTTCATTTAAATCTTCTGAAAATCCATTTTTATTATGGGAAAATATAATTGATTGGACTGTTTTAGGAACTTTCTCACCGGCACAAATTTCAATCAAAGATTTAATGATTCCAGCTTGAATGATCTTCTTTTTGACTGAGTAACTACTGTAAAGAACAGAAAATCGTACTTCAGCATAGTCACATTTATTGGACAGTCTTTTAAGGCCAGCAGAGCTTGGTCTTTGCTTTCGACTCGTCCCTGGCGCATGATTGCTACTTTCTTTAGAACTTTGGCAAGGAATGCAATACAAACCAACTAAATTATTACCCATATTCAATTCTTGCTCAGTTTCTGGTAAAATCAAACCATCTGACAGTCCATTCACCAATATCCTAAATTCTTGCAGAAGCATTAGCTTGGTAACATTTGTAATGAGAGGTAATCCGTCAGGTAATCGGCATCTCGAAGAATAAGGGGACTTGGTAGATTGCAGAAATTGGGTCTTCTGCGTTTCCATAAATCTTGCTGTTGCTTTATTTTTGGAATTCGGTGGTGCATGACTGCTACTGCCCTTATTGCGTGCCCCCGAAGTAATGGAAGATTCGCCACTTAATAACCAATTAAACCACAGTAAACATTCGGCTAAAACCGAATCTGATTTGGAAACAGCCGCAGCAACACAGCTTTCTCGTAAAAACCAGAAAATAAACTGACAATCGTCCGAAATAAGGGGGACAAAATTCGAATCTTCAGTGGCAGCGTAAATCAAAGCGCCAACAATTCCAAAATCGAGGAAATGCTGGATCACGGAAGTAATTAATGCAATATTATCCATATTAATTTGCCGACTGTTAAGATTTAGTATGGTCTTCTCATCTGTTAATTGTGCTTGTACTGATTCTTCTCCGATGGTCTTATGAGCATAGAATCTACTCATAATTTGAAGGACGTTGTTAATCAAAACGCGCTTCGGGTGGAATAGATTTAAAGCAGGAGGCTGGCTTGCCGAATCAAAGTCAGTAAAAAATAGTACTTTAGCAAAGAGCTTTTCATACAAGCGGAGATTATCTGAATTGTCGTGGATACCAGCAGACTCCATCATACTCTGCCTCAACACCATCCCACAGCTTTCGTAAATATATGGATGAAAGTCAAGTCCTCGATTCTAGAGAAAAAGAAGATTAAAGAGCGGCATTCCTTTTGTATGAGATATTACCTTTCTATCGTCAATCAGTCCTTTGATAGATTTTAGGATCAAACATGATGTAGTCTCCCGCCAGTAAAGAAAGTCATTCTTTACAAATCTTTCATGAATTTGAATGCAATAATCCACTATGAATCGATGATCCTGCATCGATGTTAGTATATCATTCCAATTAAAGCATTTGATTTCTTTTGGAAGATTCTGTTGGTCATAATGGCACTCTGTCTGCAGTGTACACACTTGAACTAAAGGCAATCGAATATGTCTTCGCTTGTTTGTTGATTTGTGAAAAACTTGGTCGCAGTCCTTGCAAAGCCGATAAAATTTATCCTTCACGCAGCTATACAAAATTAAAAGCAAAGATGAGGAAAAAGGAAGTAATGCGTTACCTCTCAGCAATGCATTCAAAACAGGCAAACTCAGTTTCGCAATTCATACAACGAACATTCTTCAGAACGCTATGATCTGCAGTAATTGGAATCCACGATGAGAGTAACAAGAATGTAAAAACTCCGATCAAGCTGGCATCTTTGCGACTGTAAGAAATGGCGAATAATTGCAGAAATAACGAAAACTCTTGAAATAATTCTAAAGAAGAAATATCATAGGGATTGATGGGCTTATTTCCTCTCTTCGAATGAGAAGATTCATCTTCTAGTGTTCCTTCATCTTTTGGCGTCACGCGATTGCCTTCATTCTTATCTAATGTACCAAAGAATTGCAAACGGAAAAGACAAACGATTGCTGTATGAAGTGTGCCTTTCACTTCTAAAGCAACACAATTTAAAGGATTTAATCGAATGACGTTGCAACAAACACGAATAGCGACTGCAACTAATGAATGGTATCGAGAATCAAGAAGCTTTTGTAAAAGTTCTAAAATTCCAAAATTCTTAATCTGATAACTTCTTGGAAATGGTGAAATACCAGTAGAAACGTCAATAATTTGTTCGTCGATTAATAGTTTGGTTAGTAAAATAACTAAATTAAAATAATATTCATCAAATTCTCCACCAGCAAAAGAATAAAATCTTCCTTTTTCATCTTTATCTAATATATCACCAGGTTTGTTTGTTGTTGTTGGATTATTTCCTCCATTTTTATTTGAAAATTTATTTGGTGCAATTAGTGGTAAATTTTCTTCAATCCGTAGAATCATTTCATAAATTACCTTGACCTTGTCGGAATCAAAGAAATTTTCCTAATTATCATCATTAAATTGATCATGAGACCAGAAATATTGAGATAAAGGTTGTTCTTACTTGAAGTTTATTATTCTTTGGATAAATCACCGAGATTAGAGTTATTATACTAATAATATCACCTGGAGTTATCGCCGATGCTATAGCAGTTCCTAATAATGATAGGATTTTCTATTTCGAAGAGATGAGTCGATATAAGATCATAATTTTGCGAGACTTATTAACTTCCTACCACTTGATTCTCTTCTAAAAATTGCAAAACTTCACTGTCTTTACTGTCGTCAGTCACCTTCTCAGCGAAAGATTGATCATCTAAAGAATAAATAAAGTGACATTAGGGTGCGATATCAGGTACTTACCTTGTAGCACTGAATTCAATCGATTTTTCTCTGCTTCGATCTCATCAGCCGTCAGAACCAAGTTAGACATGAGGAGATTGAAATCATGATAGTTTAGATCGTCATATTTGGATGCTGTTTCATCAGGAGACTTCTCCTCTCTCGTCGTCAACCAAGTTGAAGCAATCGGGGTATATCTAAATTTTAAATGGTGAGGATTAAGGACGAAAGAGTGACAAAGTAAACTCACTTGATAATTTCACTAAAGACCGACCAAGCGAAACTCAAGCTCGAAGGAGCAGCTTTATTCTCAGTGTCGACTCCAATTTCAAGCCCTCTTCCCATCACAGGAGAAGAATTGTTGTTTAATATTCTTTGATTACTTTGAGCTTTCCGCATCATTCTTCCCGAAGCGCTGCCCAAGCTGCTAGTACTTAATGTTCGCGATCTTTGAACATCATAATACTCCGCTTTATCTAAAGGTTGGTATGTAAACCTCACATTTCCAATGATGAGAGTTAAGAGATAAATAATTTGTTGGATGAAGGTTGTATCTTGGAATTTCTGATAGATAAAGAGAAGAGAAGGAAGAACATTTGCTCTCACAAACTATAAATACAAAAATCAATCAAAATTCAGAAGTTTGGAAAATTGGGGAAACTTTGAATTACCTGCTTTAGAATTGTGACATTAACAAACATTCTCTTAGTTATTCTCAGCATGGACAGAAGAACAACTTTATCGAAGGAAGCAGCGATGAGAGAGATGATGGAGCTAAAGAAAAAGGATCGTATCCTAACAAACGAGAGAATGAAAATGTAAATTTTATATACCTGGGAAGATTAGGAAACATATCTAAAGCCTTATTCACGGATATTTTCGATTCCGCACTTAAAAAGATTTCTGCTATATACAAGGACTTTTGTAAAAACTCCAGAGAAGGTCCAGCTTCCTCATCATATTTATCACGCTCTTTTAATAATGATTTTAAATAATAATTTGAGCTTTCAATGAGCAGTGAGAAAATTTCCTCATGATTTTGATCCAATTCTTCGAAGATTGAAGAAATCGGTTGTTCACGATAACTGTCAATAGCTTCTATAAAAAGTTGTAAATTTTTCAGTTTTTGAATGTTCCAGAGCTTTTCTGCATAATAAATCTATTGTTAAGGATACAAAAACTTAGATATAAGAAGCTCAATGAGGGTCAAAAAACTTACTTGAACGTAATCAACCCACAATTTCTTAAGAGGCTTATTTGACTTTCCTAATGTAAAGCTCAACTTCCAACGGCTCATTTTTAAAGTGCTTTTCGGTGGAATCAGAACTCAATCGCGTTGCCTTGGGTTGAAGATTGTTCTTAATCTCTACGAAATTGAATTCGAAATGTTTGTGTGATCAACAATGTGCGGCGTGCGGCGCATGGTGCATAATGCATGGCGCATGATTCCTAATTTTTGTGAACATTGCGAATGTTGGTAAAGCAATCTTTACTTTAGAGCTTGATAGACTCGCATTTTGAAATAAATCGGAAAGGCTATACATAATGCAAAAGAAGAGAAATTTTTGGTCAAATTAAAAAGCTTTAAATCTCGTATCTTGTTTGTCATCCTGCAT
>VFQN01006978.1_pt1 | contig 12456 bp, 19 predicted proteins | sample 3512371 | NCBI WGS metagenome assembly VFQN01 (sample SAMN10412370, study PRJNA504923) | tailings metagenome | isolation source: Replicate 2 from Balatoc abandoned mine | place: Philippines: Itogon, Benguet | collected 2017-08-28
GGCCAAAATTATGAGCAGTACTATCAGAATTATGACTCCGAAGGCCGAAAATTATAAGCGGTCAGAATTTTTCGCCAAATAAGACCGGGACACTGAGGGCAACACGGCGTGACTGGGGGATGCAAGGGGGTGTGTTGCCCGAGGATGCCATGGGCTGGAGTCTTAGGATGTGGTGACTGCTGCTTGTCTGCTATGATCACTGCCGATAAAAATCTCTCGCGTGTATGCCGTTGCATGCTGCATGGGCCGTGGGGGCATGTGCAAACGTCATGTCCCCGCTGGTCCCCGCGAAACGGCTGGCGTCTGATGACCTCAAGGTCCAAAACCAGACTCCGTACCCTGTCTGACGGGAGTGACGGCGGATGCGAGCTTCACAGCGAGGTCTAGAGTTACACACAGGACAGAGCTGTGGCCGTTGTGGTGTACGCAAGTGTCGTGTACGCAAGTAATGGGTTCATGAGTCTGACCTGGACACCCCCAGTGCAGCATCGTGCAAAGCGGTGCAACTGCAGGCCTTCCTCGAGTAGCTTGGTGCACAGACAAACTTCGAACGTAACGTCTCATCACGCGCACGTCAGCCCTTGACCTCATGGACACTATTCTAATATTCAAACAGAGCGTCAAAAACATCAACTGCGAGCATGGCAAATCCATCATCGGGAAGCGCAGCACTTTCAGGTGCACACCTCTGCTGGGGGGCTGTGTTGAATATGAACACGCACCGTCCGCACCGCAGCCCGTGCTGCTCGAGGCGGCGCCCACAGCACCAACGCATACACAGTCCGAAGCGGCAAGCGAGCGACGCAAGTCCTACCACGTCAATCCAATCTCCAGCACCGGTCCGGTCCGAGTTACTCAGCCGATGAAAAAACGAACCTAGGCCAACAGGAACTCACGAGAGACGAAAGACGATGCAAGCCGAACGAGCGGCTCACACACAAAGCACACCGATGGACATACTGTGTCCGTCCGAATGCGCCACGACATTAGTCCGAGGAGCCAACCGAAAGAACCCCCTGTTCGCAGGCTGTGTGTTGCACCACCACATAAACGCATGCACAGCCATATCACATGTAACACCGCCTGGCCACAAGCACCAAAGCTAAAGCCTTCACAAGGTTCTTGGCTGCCTTGTACCGGTACAAAGAAGGCACGAGGCACTCCCGCAGTGTCCGGGTAGCACTCCTAGTTTGTAGTGTTGGTCCCGCCACTTCGATCCCATGAGAGCTCCTCGCATCTACCTGAACATGGCCCACAGCTTCTCGAACTGCTGCTGGAACGCGCGGATCTGCAGCAACAGAGGGGTGCGCGTGGGGCCAAGTAAGCAAGGCAGCAAGTGTAAAGGCGGCAAGCGCCCCAAGCTCCCCACCCGCCCACTTGCTGCGGCTCCGATGCGCATGAGCTCTCCCTCGCCTGCCCATGATGCCCATCACCTGCTCGCCTGCCCGTCCCCGTTCCCCATCCACCAGCTGCGGGCCCCCCCGAACCGCCCCACCAACCTCCAACCCAAGCTTCTCACGGCCCCCATCCACCAGCTGCGGTTCTGATGCCCAAATTCCCCCTCTCCCCCCGATTACTAGCCACTCCGCCGCTGTGCAGTTGCCCCTCCCCGCTCCGCCGCCAATGATACCCACCACCTGCGGCTTCGATGCGCTAACTCCCCCTCTCACTCCCCGCTCCCCCGCCCATGGTACCCACCAGCTGCGCGTCCGACAACACCGTTACGTTCTCGTTGTTGCTGGTGACGGCCTGGCGGGTCCAGTTGAAGGAGCCGTTGAGCAGCAGCCGCCCGTCCACGATGGCGAACTTGTGGTGCTGCAGGGCGACAGGGAAGGAAGCCAGGGAACCGTAACAACATCTGACAAAGACAGCAAGTTGGTTAAGCAGTAACACACGGTCAGACAGCAGCTTCTTGTCCACGACGGCGGGACGTTCCGAGTTGCTAGCGGGCAAGGGAGGAGAGACAAGACATTGCGTTTCAATCGCTGACGGCCCCAGAATGCTGGTGCAGCTGGTGGTGGGTTGGACGAGACGTAGGTGAGCAGGGGGAGGGTGGGTGCGCGCTGAGGTGGCCGGGGCGGGGTGAGCGCAACATGGGTGGACGGGCAGGGGAGCGCGCTGCGTGTACGCAGCCCATGGTGTAGGGGTGCTGGCGGACGCAAAGGTGGCAGAGCGGTGGGTTAGGTGAGCGGGAAGGTGTGAAGGCTCCAGGATGACGTAGCGTGCTTGCTGGGGTCAGGAACAACAGAAGTTTTGCAAGCAGGCAGTTGTCGATGGCGAGTGCATCAGTCCTAAGGTGATTTGGAGACTATTGTAACTGCCAATAGCACGGATACGGCTTTCGTCGATGCCAGTGCCCTGAGGGACGAAAGCCAGCCGCCGCACCGAGCCCCTCCCTCTCTCTCTCTCCGTCCGTCCGTCCCTCCACCCACCCGCCCACCCGACCACCTCTCCAACCCACCAAGACAACCCACGAACCCACCATGTGCGCCGGCGTCTTGTCCTGACGGACCTGGATGCCAGCCTGCTGGAACTTGCCGATGTCGCTACCCTGCAATAGCACACCGGTACCAGAAAGGGTACTATATACATGTGATGTACCGGTACATCTTCAGGCAGGTGAACCCGTAGCACGCGTGTCACTTTGGCGCCAAATATACCATGGGACCGCCCTCTGGGCAGGGGAAGGTCTAGCTCGCCCGCCACGCGCACGCGCATGCGCGAAGCTACCCGTCACACCTTGCGGCGCCCGCGTGTGTCTTAGTGCTATGCACCCACCTGTGTGTTAGCCTGGTCGTTGTCGGTGATGATGCGCACCTGGACGCCCTTGCGGTGCAGGTCCAGCACCTGGGCGTGGGGGCGGCACAGGTTGTACGCCAAATCCAATGATTGTTGTAACTTCACAAGGCACACTTTCCGAAAAAACACGGTATCTGCACGTTGGAGAGGATAAGAGGCGCATGCTGCAGATCAAAACAGCATGCTACCTGTACAGGCGACAGCACCGCCCTCTCGCAGCTCCCGAACAGGCGCGGGGGCAGCGCGCCGGCCGACAGGCGCCAAGTCAAGCAAGAACCGTTCAGGGGTGTACGACAGTACGACATGCATGCACGCACCACGTCTGCGATATCGTCGTTGGTGATGGTGAAGACGCAGATGTCCAGGCTGCTGCGCGCTGAGGCCAGGTAGTCGAGGAAGCGGGTCAGGCTGGTGGGCTCGTGCGCGTACTCGCCTGTGGGGAGGGAAGCAGTGTCAGCACGACAGCAAGTGTGCGATTAAGCCGGGGACGGTGAACGGGGGGAGCGGGGGAGGCGGAGGGTGTGATGCATGGGCGTCACTGTGTTGGGCGAGCTCGTCACACATGCTTCTTGTATTATAGGGCAGGTGCCGCAATGCGGCGCCGGACGAGCATCTAGTGCGGGTATGCGAACTGATCAGCGCACGACGGGGATGCGACACGACTATTGGGTGTCAGCTATGGGTGCCTGCTACAGGGAGACTTATGTGCGCTTGAAGGACCCCCGGTTCCCACGACACGCCGTTCCCGCTTGGGCACCCACATTGCTGCCTGCGACATTGTCCCGTGCTGCGGTAGTTGCGGCACGGCAGCTTGGCGTCGGGGAAGAACAGCGTCTGCAGAGAAACGAGAGAGGCGGGTGGCATGGGGCCAGGGGGCGCGGGGCCAGCAGGCAGGCAGGCCACACTTATATATTCCAGTGGTCCTGGAGCCGATGCCAAGAAGCGATTGTGCATCCCAGCTGTGATACGCCTGACCGCGAACCCTGTGGTGGACAGGTGTGCGCATTGCAGCTTGTGATGCTGCACAGTTGCCAGGTCGGCTCACCTCGATTACACCCGCACCACCACCGCCAGCGTTGGCCTGTGGCAGAAGGGTGAATTGAGCACATGTTCGGGCACTGATGTACCGTGATAGCGAGGGTCGAAGCATGTGCAGTTCGAACGTGAGATACCGTAAGTGAACGAGCTGGAGGCTGCAGCGGCATGTCCCTGGCATGGTGGTACTGGTACGTGGGTCAGCACAGGTTGCGTGTCCCAAGCACGCGAACACAAGCACAATACACGCGTACACAGGTACGGCAACACGCCGATAGGACGCTGCATGCGCTTGCGGTTCGTTGCTAGCATGACAAATGTGCCTTAACGTATGCGACAGCAGCACTGTCACGAATAAGGCACATGCGTTGCCGTGTCTGTTACTCCGCAGGGGCGCGTGACCTGTGAGGTTGGGGGCCTGAGAGGCACACACGCAGGGCGCACCTTGGCGGGCCCAGTTGCTGCGCCGCCTGCTGCTGCGCCGCCTGCTGCTGCTGCCAGCTGCTTCCTCAACGCCTCAACCTGTGCGTGCAGGTTGGCCACCTCCTGGCTGGTCTCATACTTCTCCGCTGCTGAACTGAGGCATTGACCCATGACTGCTGCTCGGGGGCTGGCGGGCTGGGGTCGCAAGGGGCTACAGCTGCTGAAGCGCCAGGTCAGGAAGACGTGGCTCCGGTCCGAACCTGCACGGCTAGCTGCACTTAGCCGGCAACGTATTAATTGTACCTCAGACGTGTTTGGTGCGGTTGCGGCGGAATCAAGAGGGGAAGGGAAACGGTGAGCAAGTCGGCACGGGAGTTTGAACGAAGGTGTTGCAGGATGCCAAGCGGTGGCTGTTCAAGTGTATGATGTATAACGTGTATGTGTTGCGAGTTCTGAGTATGCTGCTGTGTTGCGCCGGGGTGCTCCACACCCGAGATGCCCATGTCGAATTGCTCAATGCCTCGAAGGACTGTCCCACTCCAGCGACACAGCAGGGCAACAAGCCTAAAACAAGCGCTAGTATTGTGGAGATACCCTGATTGTGAGAGACTGCCGATATGCTTTTGTGTAACCTGAGCTGATCGACAGGCATCGCGCTCCTTTCCCTGCGCCTTCTTGTGGTATACTGCATGCGCAGAGGCACTAGGCAAACGCTGGGGCTTAACGAAGCATATTTTAGGCAGTGGGTCGAGGAGGGGAACCTCCTGACACCTACGTTCGTCCAGCCTGGTGGTCTCCCGACAGCGTCTCCCGACAGACCTGCAGTTGCTTCGGAGTCACACAAGCTTTCGCATACAGCATACACGCAGGTAACATGTTACGCTGGGCGTTAGGCCTAAAGGTTGTGCGCGAGCGCGGTGTCGAGATAGTGCCTAACTGCAACCCGCATGCGGCCCAGGTCCGCGTGAAGCCGGCGGTTACTTCTCGCGTGGACTCATCTGTTCAGGTTACCGACCTAGAGAGCCCGCAAGTCCCTCTCCCGCTGCCAGGGCCACAGCCGTCTCCCAGCACCTCCCGTGCGGACGCTGGCGTGTCCACTGCAGCGGCAGCGCCCAGGGCTGCCCACACACAGCCCCGTTACCGCACACGGGCTCAGGTCCAGCGCAACTCATACGAGCTTCTCCGGAGGGAGGTGCAGCAGCTGACGCCGGAAAGGCCTGCACCCAGCCGCAGCAACATCCGGATCATCACAGACGGGCTAGGCGGCTTTTACCGCGCCGTTGCAGTTGACAAAGCAGGCGCCATGGCCTCTGCCTCCAGCCAGCCGCAGCAGCCGCCACCAGCCACAGCGCTGCAGGGCCCGCTGGCGTACGATAAGCCCAAGGGCATTGCAGCAGTGCTCCTCCCCATCCTCTGCGTCCCGACGGACGCCCTCGACATGCAAGTGTTGTTCAAGACCCTCGGACGCGCCTTCCTAGTGCTCTCTAGCCTGCTGCTGCAGCTCAGCTTCCTTTCCATCCCCGCCTGGTTGTGGCTAGCCCGCCATGAGCTCCTCATCTCGCACACCGGCGACGCAGTCGGCATCCTCCTCGCCGGCCTGCTGCTCTTCCTCGGTGGCGGCGTCGCCGTCTCCGCATCCGCCGCATCCGCCAGCCAGCGGAAGGGTGTCATCGTCGCCGGCAAGACCACCCTACCCTCCATTGCTGCCGCCCCGTCCAGCGCCACCAGCAGCAGCTACCCCTCTGCCACTCCGCCATCCACAAACGGCGTTGCAGGTGCCCCTCACATGAACGGCACGTCACCAGCGCCCAGTGCGGACCCGCCCGGCGCCTCCACGGCGCGATCCGCAGCACCAACGCCAGCAGCGGGGCCGGCCCCGGCCCCAGCTGCGTCCGTGGCGGGTGCGTACCCGCACCAGCACGAGCCACATGCGCAGCGTGCGCCCACGCCCACGGACCAGGCGGTCGCCGCGCAGAGCACCGACCCTATGATCAGCCAGATCAAGCAGCGCATCATCAAGCTGGAAAAGGTGCGGGTAGCGTGCCAGTGTGCGTTTACTTGGCAACACATTCTAGTGGGTAACTCTGCCCTGCAAGTCGAGAGGCTGGACTCTCTGCCGCCTTCGGGTCGCACCTACCAGTGTCCCGAATTGCACAGCTTGCTCACCATCGCGCCACACGCGTCACCAGGCACTCGATACAAACTTCACTTGCCGGACGTACCTGCTGAACCTACCTACCTACATACTCAACAGGCAGCAGGTTCTCCTCTCCCTTTCTCTCTCTCTCTGCGGCTGCCTGCAGGTGCTGTACGGCAACGAGCTGAGCGAGGCGGACATCCCCCGCGACGCGCTGCACAGCCGCGTGGTGACGCTGTGCACGGAGCTGGGCGTGCCGTGCGGCGGGCCGGGCGGCTCGCAGCGCACAACGGCGGCAGAGCTGGACAGGCAGCTGCAGGCGGTGGAGGTGGCGCTGGGGGTGGCCTAGGTCACCCTCAATCTCGAGGATGGTGACTAGCAGTCAAGCTCTTGTGTTCTAGCACTCACTGCAATGGTGCTTGTTGGCGTAGGTCAGCTTGGGGTTTTGCGGATGCAGGGGCGGTGGGGGCCGTGAAAGGCAGTGGGAGTGGTGTGGCTATGCCCGGGAGGGCATGCAGCCCTGGGTTGTTGTATGGCAACCCGTCAACGGGTGCCGCGGGGGGCGTTTTCCACAGCGGCCCCGGAAGTATGGCGCGTGGCAGGGAGCTGGACAGGCAGCTGCAGGGGGTGGAGGTGGCGCTGTTGGTGGCGTATGCCACTGTCGTCCTTTCGGGGTCTGGACGCGGGGGCTGGCGGTGGTAGGGCGAATGGCGATAGCAACGCCGCGCTAGGGATGGCGAGGTCATGTCAGGAGGGGATGTAGCCTTAAGGGTACAGGGTAACACGCAACGGGCTGGTGGGGGTAACCTGAGGGGCATTGCACACAGCGGTCCTCGCATATGGGACGCTTGGCGTGAGCCTGAGAGGCAACTGCAGGCGGTGGAGGGTGATGCCGAGGGTGGCGTATGGGGGTTCTCCTAGATGGGAGAGTACATAGGCGGGAGCGCTCGGGGGGAAAACGGGGGGTTTGGCGTAGCGGTGTGGAGCTGGTAAAAGCAGGTGTGGCGTTCGGCGTCGCAAGGCGTATTCTGTTTCGTGTAGGGATGTCACTTGGCGGTGCACTTTTGCTCCACGAGGAGTCAAGGACCCAAGAAAGGGGTCAGCACGTCAGGGCGGACGGGGCGGGTTGTCAAGGAGGAACAGGGTTTTACCGCAAGGTGGCAGGTGGGTACCCGTGCGTGTACATACGCGCATGGTCCTGGGCCTTGTGGGGTGTGGGTGCTGGTGTTCTGTGAAGTCGCGCTATGAGAGGCAGGCTGCACGAGAGCTGTGATCTGGGGGCGTGGGAGCGTGTAAAGGATGGGAACTCGTCAGAGAGTGGGCAGGGGCCAGGCTTATTTACGGGCCATAGGTGTGCAAACCACAGTATCAGGCTGGATCGCTGTGAACATGAGATGGAGCGCACATCTTAAAGCTGTTAGCTTCGGCATGGCGTGCAGCCGGATCGACTGCCGTAGGGCCTGCACGCCCCAATGTGCTACGGCACAACATACACAGATGACAAATATGTGGCGTGGCTGATATCGGGTTGCGCACTGGAGTGGTATATAAAGGACTGCAGCGATGGCCGCCCCTTACAGCCTGGCGTGTTGGCGCAGGCTACTCTTTTTATGCCTTGTAGCAGGCCATGGTATCAGCGAACCCTCCGCGGTATGCTCCAGCGTGCTGCACGTTAATATTCTGAGGATATTTTTAGTAGTGGCGTCGGCGTTCTGCTGTAAGGGCAAATAAGTCGACTCACCGCCAGTCGCATTCCCGGTTGGGCTCCTGGCCGTGGCCCGTGGGTATGGGGACGGCGCAAAAGTATGAGAGTCCTTCCTGACACAGCTTGCACGTTCTTGTCGATTCTAAGAAAACACGTCCGCAGTTTGTAATGTACTGCACTCACACACGGTTGTGCTCTTAGTGCACCATGACCGGTAGGCCCACACCTCAGCCACAGCACAACAGTATGCCGAAACCAGTGAGGGCTTCCACGGTACCATACCATAATACCTTTCCCTGATGTATCTCAGCGCGTTGCGCTCTTTGCCATGCAAGCTACACACCACCGTCAAGCAGCCCCACACCAGGGCCTGTCACATGCTGTTCTGTGGCTTGCCCACACCAGTGCACCATTCGGACCCGCGGGCAGCCGCACATGTACGGTACTCTGCCCGTCTGCACCCACCAGTCATCAGACGATTCTTGTAACATCAGCGGCCTAGCGGACTGGCCTGGGACGCCCAAACTTTCGCGCCCTCTGCGGTCCTTGCCGCGTCCCGAATTCATAAGGTGTGATCACCCAAGCACCGCACCCTCACGTCCCTACACGCCTGAACAGGATCCACTGCTCCTCAACGGTGTTGCACGCGATCACCAAGTTAGTTTGCCAGACGGCAGACGCACGAGGTTGCGCTACGGCGCGCCCCGTGCACCCCCTAGATCGTGTGGGATTGGGGCGCGGTGTTGAGCGGCCCCATGGCGTTAGCGCGGGCCAGGGCCGCCATCTCCATCTTGCGCTTCTCGTCCTGCCGGACATCATCTGCAGGGCCAAATCGTGGGGGAAAGGTCAACAAGTCATATAGTGTGACGGGAAGGGTCAACAAGTCACATAGTGTGCCGGGAAAAGTCAACACTTCATACAGTGTGCCAGCTAGGAAGTGCTTTAGCAGTCCTGCGCGAATGCACAAAATGCTGCAGCACAGCCTGTGCCCATAGCGGGAGATGCCCCGCTGCTGGTGGGGCCGCGCGCTCTGAGATACCGCTCTGTCCAAAGCTTTCATGCCCGTCCTGTGAGGCCGCACCATGGCCAGACTCACATAGGCCCGTCGTCTGCGGGGTGGGGCAACGGGTAGAGGGGAGGGGTATTGTAAGAAACCAGTGAAGCAGGGAAGCCCGCTGCAAGTCCCCACAAACCACAAGCACATTATCACTCACACCCGCTGGATTGCACTGCAACTTTTGGCAGGTACTACTTGCCTTCATGATGCCCCCCTGGAAGATGACCAGGCACACGAAGAAGAACATGTAGAACGCTGCACAGATGAAGGCGAAGACGATGGTCCCTCTGTACAAGCCCGCGTCGTACTTGGAGAACTTCTGGAAGGTTTCATCTGCGGTTGTCAGGGCAGCGAACACAGCACATATGCAGCTTGCACGCAGCTCGTGGGGGTATGGCTGTCGGGTGCCACATGCAGAAGCAGGTGGGTTTCCAATGACTGTGTCTTACGTCCTCAACGCTGTTCCGGTGCACTGCGGTATATGGAGCAACAGGCACTGCACGGGGCGCGGTGCGCAGCACAGCGAGACGACGGACATCGCTTACTCTGAATCTGCGGGCACTGGTTGATGACGTCCGAGAAGCCAGACAGCACCAACCCGCACAGGAAGAGGAAGAACGCAAGCACGAAGCACCAGGCCATGAGGAAGCCGTATCCGAAGCCAGGCCCGCTCCTGTTGATCGACTTCCTAATGAGGATGACGCACGACCTGGTCAGGGTGCACAGTTGGGGCCACCGGTCAGTGGGTTAGGGTACACCTCCAGCTGCCCTACTGCCACAACCCAGATCACAACAACCATGAATGCCACTCTCGGCATGCGTGGCCAATGGGCTGGCCTGAGGTCTGACGACTGCCTGGGCCAGGGGCACCGTACTGACGTGCTGCACTAACCCCTGGCCTCACATGATGTCGAACATGAGCACCATGAGGCCGCCCAGGACCGCAGCGGCTCCGGGTGCGCGCCATGTTGCGTCGTGTAGCGACACTTTCTCTTGGTTCACGCACTGCATGACAAGCCGCGTTTAGAGGCAATTAATCCGGGCTGCTGGCTGTCATCATGGCGCAAAAGGCCGTTCCACCCACGTTTGCCATTTTGCTGCTTGTGATGAAGGTGAGAATGATGTACACTAGGTTGAGTAGCAGGTTCAGCGTCCATATCATCCACAAGATGGTGCGCTTCCATTCCCCTGTTGTCTGCGGTACTTGTAACGGTGGCATGTCTATCTTTGGAATGCTCAGCTTTGCCATTCTGCGAGGTTGACCTGAGGTCAAGCAGCGTCAAGGCTGTAGTCAGGTGTGCAACAAATGTGGAGAAGCTTTGACCGTGGCTAGCTGCGTGTATAGCTGCGTGTATGATGCACTTCAACTTGCCGCTATATATAAGGTTGTTACCAAGGTACAATATGAAGCGACGTGCAGACAAGTTGCCTTCAGTGTCCGTCTTGCGACCCAGCCGTACCCGGCAGGTGACACCACACCACCGACAGCCTGATGCCCGGTTGTGCATCCGGCGCTCGTGCTGTGGTTCCACATGGCAGGTTAGCGACGATTGGCCCTGCATACTGCGGCACCAGCGTGATGCCCGGTTATCATACTATGCATCAGGCGCCCGCGCTGTGGCTTTCCCGTGGCCGGCTAGAGCCCTGCGCACTAGGGCACGCTGACACCCTGTAAGTGACCAACGTGAAAGCCAACCCACGTGAGCCATCCGACGTGGGGCCTGGCGGATTGGCCCTGCACCGCTAGTGAGGAGCAAGCTGTGTGCGGGGACGGAGTTGAGGCCGGATGGCAAGCAGGGGAGCGCACATGCATGGACACATGCATGGCGAGCGTGCGTCCAGGTCCAACTCGGCAGTCAACTACCGCGTTGAGAAGGCAGGAGCCTGTAACTGTATGGCCTGTTGCATCCGATCAACGCCTTCAGCCACACCTAGCCACGTTTGCCATGAACCACACGAGTTGAGCACCAAATAATCCAGGAGTTGAGCACCAGCCGCCAGGGGGGCTCTCCCAGAGACGCAGGAGGCACCCTTGCGCCTTGCCGAGCCCCTGTGCAGCACGGTGTTAGCTGTTAGAGTTCCGTCTTTGCGGAACTTTGTGGGATGGCGATGGGCATGGTGCAGCGCTGAGGCGTATGATCGGTCGGCTGTCGATCTAGCCACCAAGCAACGAACGAACCTGCACTTACCAACCTGTCGCTGCCGTGTGTGACGTTGGGGCTAGCGCCCACAGGAGCTCCGCACTGTTGCTTGCATGCAGTACGGTACTAGTGCCGGTAGTACGGTGCAGTACGGTTAATATGCTGTGTCGTGTTGACACGCATCAGGGGCAGCTCAGGGTTAGCCGTGTTACCAACACCCTGCTGCAGCCGCAACAATGCGAAAGAGGCTGGCTTGTGCACAACATCCTTTTACCCATAGCATCATAAAGCCACGCTAGCTTGTATTGGTGAAGCTGTTAATCCGTTATAAAGTGTCGGAAGCCCAGTTGCTGGCTGCAGGCCTCACAGTGGCAAAATGCACGTGCGCCCCCGCAACTGTACGTCTCCACCGAGGGAGGCTTTCAACCTATCCCAGGCCTGCACAAGCGACCGGCATGCACATGCACAGGACTCACAACCTCCTCACGAGCCCCGCTAGGTGCATTCGACCTACCGGTATCTATCAACCCAGTATACCGGTACGCTGACCTCCTTGCCGGCGTGGCTCGGTATGGGAACGCGCACGTTTGCAGTTGTCCAGTGAAAATGTGCACGGCTGAGCAACGAGCAGGCACGACATGCGCATGTGCAGAGTGTACCATCCTCCAAGTAGCACGACAGGCCTCGCACACACAGTGGTTAATCCAACACGCATCACGCGTGCTTCACCGCAGCCTCAATCGCAGCGGTGGGTCGGGCCCCTGCCTCACCATGGTCTCGAATCTCAGCGCACGTGGCTTAAGCATATACAGTACACTGTCCTCTCACACGACTCGGGCCGAGCTCGACGCCTGAGCACAGGAGCCACCCTCACACGCACGGTAACCAAAATTGCATGAATGGAGAGGAAAAAGCGCAAAACGTACACAGCTTTTGCTTCTGCAGGTCAACACGCCCGCTAGTTCGGTTGTACTACCGGTACCCAATCCGGCATGCCCACAGCGCCCTTTGTCGGCACCTTCCAGCTTTGTCCATATCGGAAAGGGCCGGCGCATAGTACATGCACAAGTGCAACGGTATAAAAAAGCCGTACGTTGACACTTACTGTTGTAGCACAGAAACCTATGATACATAGACATTAACGTATGTTAAACTAGAA
>VFQN01006979.1_pt1 | contig 12455 bp, 11 predicted proteins | sample 3512371 | NCBI WGS metagenome assembly VFQN01 (sample SAMN10412370, study PRJNA504923) | tailings metagenome | isolation source: Replicate 2 from Balatoc abandoned mine | place: Philippines: Itogon, Benguet | collected 2017-08-28
GACATGCATTTATTTAAATCAAAAATATCCTTTTGTTCATTATTCTCAATAATAATTGTTCTTAAGCTTGATTCCATGTCAATCCAAACTGGTTTGGAAATAGTCGTAGGATCAATGACAGTTGAAACTTTTGTCAAGATCTCATCGATTGTTTTTGGTCCAATGCCTCCGGCATAACCACATGGAGTATTACCATACTGGTTAGGGGAAGGGAACTCTTGAATTTGAACTCCTTTTCCACAAGAAGCATCATATAAGACGCTTACATTCGTTGGAAGGTCAGCAATAAGCAGATCCCAGATAGGCTGTGTTTCAGTGTTTAGTTGAAAGATCCATTCAATGGCTGCGACTTCCCTCATAACTCGACGAATATTCTCGACATAGACTGGTAATTGGGTAGGGTCAACGCTTACCCCATTCGCTTTGGTAATGTTAACCTGAACTCGACGAAATCCAAGCTCGTATAACTCTTTCACGAAGCTTGCCTCGCCTTGTAAAATCTGTTGACAGCGATCAAAGCACAAGTGACCAGCAAGGAAAAAGCTATGCCCTTGTTGCCATGATGACTTAACAACAGTAGACAAATTCTTCACCCATTCAGGGCTGGCATATCTTGCAGTTCCTTGTAAATCAGAACGAAACAATACACCCCACTCAATCCAAGGAAAGTGGATTGATAAAACTTGCAAAAAGGTTGGATCAACTGAATCATCTGCACCACAGAACCCAATGTATCTAATTTTATTCGGAAAAGTCGCCATGATCTTTACAGAATGCTATTTATATTGTGTTGTTGTTGTTCTTGGTCAGTTTGGATAGTAATGTAAATTTATGAGACTTAATCTACAACGTAAAATAACACAAAATACAGTTATTTTTTGAGATTTTGGGTTTTTGAGTTTTCGTTGCCCACAAAAAACTTCATTTTCTCTTCTTCTCATCATCTAACTTCACTTCTTGTAAATTGCATTCAATTACAATTCAATACAAACATCTTATCAAACCACACCCGATCCCTGATCCCTCTGTTCCTTCCCCTCTGTTCTTTTGAGAGTGCAAGGTATTTTCCTTTTGCAAGATTTTAATTGTTCAGTGATTTCTGTGGTTTTGCTTGTACATCTTAATTTTTTTTCGAACCATGAAGCTTTTCCTTTCATTGATTGTTAGTATTGCTTTGTGCTCATTGATATCTTCTTATCGTATTGATTCTTTTTCCTCTTCGTCATTTTTTCGTCGATCTGTAAAATTGCATTCGACTCCCGCGGCTCCCGGAGCAGCGGAGAAGAAGCTGCCTAAGGTAGAAGGCATTAAAGTTCGCAGCAACTATTTGCGAGATCCATTAAAAGATGATCTGCAAAATGAAGAAATTTTTGTTTCACCAGATGCTGTCGTTGTATTAAAGTATCATGGTTCCTATCAACAAGATAACCGTGATAAACGACAACGAGGCGTAGAGAAAGAATATCAATTTATGTTACGATTAAAATCACCTGGAGGAGAAATTCCCCCAAATCTTCATTTAACATTAGATGAATTAGCTGATAAATATGGTCAAGGTGATTTACGTGCAACAACACGACAAGCATGGCAATTACATGGTATATTAAAAGGTGATTTAAAGACTGTTATCTCCACCATTATGGATATTGGATCCAGTACTATCGGTGCATGTGGTGATGTTAGTCGTAATGTGATGTGTACACCTGCTCCTTTTACTTCATCTGATTATCAATACGCAAGAGAATATTCGAAGATTATGGCCGATCTCTTTAAACCACAATCATCCGCTTTCACTGAATTATGGTTTGGTGAAGAAAAAGTCGTTGAAATGGAATATTGGTCAAAAGAATTAAAAGAAAAAGGTATTGATATCCAGGATCATATGAGACGTGATACTGGAACAGGTATAATTACTAATGATCCTGTTGAACCAATCTATGGACAACGTTATTTACCTAGAAAGTTTAAAATTGCTGTGACTGTACCAGGTGATAATTCTCTTGATATTTATACCAATGATGTTGGATTAGTTGTGATTACTAATCCTACAACTGGTGAATTAGAAGGATTTAATGTGATGGTAAGTAAAACATATGCATACATATATTCTGAATAACTAATGCATATGCATACAGGTTGGTGGTGGTATGGGAAGAACCCATAATAAAGATTCAACTTTTGCCCGTACAGCAGACCATTTAGGATTTGTTCATAAAGATGATATCTTTGAATTAACCAAAGCAATCGTTGCAACCCAACGTGATCATGGTAATCGTGATGTTCGTCCTAATGCTCGTATGAAGTATCTTGTTCATGAATATGGTATCGATAAATTCCGTACAACTGTTGAAAAATATTTTGGTAAAACCATTGATCCATGGCGTGAATTATCAGTTCCATGGAAATATACTGATTGGATGGGATGGCATGAACAAGGTGATGGTAAATGGTTTTTAGGTATTAATATTGAACAAGGACGTGTGAAGGACTTTACATCTGAACATTTTGGACAATACTCGAATGCGAAAGTGAAAACTGCATTAAAGAAATTAGTACAAGATTATCAATTAACAACCATCTTAACACCATCACAAAGTATTATATTAAAAGATATTTTACCATCACAACGTGCTGAGATTGATGCAATCTTAAAATCTTTTGGTATTTTACCGATTGATGAAGTGGAACCATTAGTGCGTCTTTCTATGGTATGAATCCCTCGTCTTTCTCTCTTTTTTCTTTATTTTCTCTTGTGTTATTGTGTATAGGCTTGTCCTGCACTTCCTTTATGTGGTCTTGCTATTACTGAAGCAGAACGACGTATGCCAACTTGGATGGATAATACAAGAAAGCTATTGGATAAGGTTGGATTGCAGGATAGTGAGATTATCTTAAGAATGACTGGATGCCCTAATGGATGTGCGAGACCTTACATGGCAGAGCTAGCACTGGTAGGCGATGGCCCTGAGACTTATCAGTTATGGTTAGGTGGGAATCCTGGCCTGACTCAACTGGGTACAGTCTATGCGAATAAGGTAAAGTGGGAGGATGTTGATCGTACGTTGGAACCATTGTTTGTCTACTGGAAGCATAATCGTCTAGCGAATGAATCCTTTGGAGAATTCACAGCGAGAATACCTCATGCTGAACTACAACGTTTCTCAACATCTTATCATCAACTCTAAAACTGATGTCACAAAATTTTTGCTATTTTTTGTGCATTTCAAACTCTTTGAATTTCTCTTTTTTCCTTCTTTCTCTCTAATATGTCTGAGATATCTGAGGACAACATTCATTCTCATTTTTTCTTCTCAACTTTCATTTTTGTCGAATATATTATTATTACATTATTGATTATTTTGTCAACGGCAATAATAGCGTTATCACCTCACCACCACACCTTTCTCATACTAATACTATAGGAAAACATCATGCCTTTTCTTATAGAGGGATTCCATTATTAGTGCCCACAGATATCATCCAAATACTTCAAAATCTATAATATTTTGAATAAATAATGTAAATGAATCAAAACAAAGCTCATTTCATTCATATTATTCGTTCTATAATATCTTTGAACATCTTTGACTCTTTGAGATGATTAGGGACAGAAGAGGAATAAGTCATCATTTAACTTGTCATTTTTATTCAAAAATTAAAAGAAGTACAATAATATTTATTGAAGAAACTAGAATGATGATTGATTTCATTCATGAGGTAATTCAGACATTGTTTCAATGAGAAATAGCAGGATAATAGGATAAAGATAGTTTTCCTTTTCTTCTTGTTAAATTACATACGCCACTGAGTTCAAAGGTTCGGTAAGACTAGTTGGATTCTAGTTAGATTTCGCGGTGTTAGTTAAAGATACAACAAGTTGCTCAACTCGACTATCCTACATGAGTGAAGTACAAGTAATAACAACAATATTGTCGGAAGAGAAAACAATACCAAAGAAAAGGAAAGAAAGAATGAACGAATCAAAGAGGAATGAAAATGCCGAAAACAATGTTCAATACTTCCTCTAATCATTCTCTCTTCTGATCTTGTGATCCTATCCATATATAAAAGCAATATATAAAAGCAACAGATAGCACGTTAACCATACATATATGCATAAGCGGTTTATATGAAAAAAAAAATAATAACAACAATTAAATCAATGCAGAGGAGGAGACTATTAAAACTACTACTACTAATATTTACTATTAATTCTTTATTTATTTATATCTTTACATACATTATTTACACTAAAAAAGGAATATAGAAAGAATGAAAGTTCTTATTCGCTATCGACGAAACATTGATAGTCGTTGTATTATCTGTTGAAAGATATTTAATCTTGTTGTTGTTTCAGCAATTTCATCAATCATATGATTAGTTGAACATGATTTTTCAACAATTTTATGATATACAAATTCAATAATTTCATTTTCTGTTGCATTTTCACCAAGTATTTCTATAGCTTGTTTGGAGTATTTTAGCTTGACTTCAGGCCAAGTCATTCCTTTATCATTCCAGGTACCATATTCAATCCAATGACGGAAACCATCATAGACTTTCGCGAAAATTCGACCAGGTAAATGACATCTTTCACGTGTATATAAGCGTAATGCATAACGTGCTTCAGATGCTAATTTTGCTCGTTCTTCTAAGGTTAGTCCCAATGCACCATCCACTACAAATCAAGGCGAGAGTTAGTCGAGAATGGGAATTAAGAGGGAGGGAAGTTCTTACCTTGTAAAGCTTTTGGTAGTTGAGTTTTATAAAATTGTCGTGTTTCACGGCTTGACCATTCACCCCAAAATGTTTTTCTTCGACCATATCTCTTTCTCCAGATCTCAACAGATATGGGAGGACAAGTGTAATGATTGATGATGATTGGTTTTTCACTGTCACTAATTCCAAATCCTTTAACACGTTGTTTTAGTGGATCATATAATTGTTGAATTTGTAAATTTCGAACAATTCCTTCTGCTAAATACTCGTCATGATCATCGACGTCATTTCTCACATCTTCCTCATCTTTATCATCACGTTCAAGGAATATTTCTTTGACTTGCTGTTGGAAAATACTGGTAATATCTTCTTCAAAATCAAACCTTCGATTGAAAGAAAAGATTGAGTTAGAATCTATCGTCGGACTGCTAAATAATAGACGTCGAGTATCTGTGGCATGTGGTAAGTGAATTTCAGTTGTGGAAAGATAAGGAAAAGATATTTTCTTGGAAGAACTGAAAGATTTTGGTGGTGAAATAATACCTTCTAAAGAAATATAAGAAGATGCTAATTGTATACATTGTGTAAGAAATAATAGGAAAAAAGTTAAAACATGACTAATAATTTGACTCCATTTACTACTACTCCCTCCTCCTAATAACCAAGAGCCACTGATCATAGATAATATGATAATCATTTTTTAAAAACTATATATTGCGAACTATATTATATTTCTAATCTAACTAATTTTAAGACATGTGCTGGGGGCTATCTAATAAGATGTTTTATTTAAAGTTTGATTAACCATCTAATGACGACATCCGAAAGTTCATTGAACGTAATACTACAGGAAATCTCACAACTGTTTACCAATAGTGATATTGTGATTTCCTTTTCAATAGAAGCAAATAACTCTTGACTCTTTCCTGTCTTATGGTTGTTTAGCGGGTTAGTTACCTTGTGAGAGAGATGTTCAACAGAACAAAGAAGTGTGAAAAAACCTCGAACAGAACTAGGAAAGCGCTTTTCAACCACTTCAAAGAGAAAAACGCGTTTTGCCGCGTTGCACAGAGCTACAATCTCTTAATTTTACGCTACATCAGAAAATCTCGCTCAATATCGAGGATATCTATAATATCTAAGAGTCGAAACGACTGGAGATTCTTTGATTCGTTTCCTCGGAATGATATAGAGTCTACGGCAAGCATATACCATCTATTATCTCTAGATCCGATGTGCATCCTAACTCATCGTCTCCTTCCCTTAACTCTATTCAAAAATCAATGGTTTTTGGTTGTTGGATTGACCTTTTTCTTGGGCTTGGTTGTTATGTTGATCTATGGGATTTATCTCTGTGCGAGTCCTTCAGACATCGATTATATTTGCCCTGGAGCGAGATGTACCACGATCGCCATCTATGATGATGATAATCCCGCTGCTTCATCTTCTGTTTATTGGGGGCCTTGTGGTAAGGGATATTCTGATTCTTCAAAGAACTCTACTTGCGATCAATATTGTGGAGATCAAAATGGAGTCGTTTGTGCGCTTCAACAGTCAACAGGTTATAGTACTTCAGTATATTGTGGGAAAGCCATTAAATGCGCCGATCCTGTCGCTTTAAGTTTGCTTATTGTAGGATCAGTGACGGTGGGGTTTACCTTGCTTTGTTCTTGTCTTGGTCTGATCTTTCATTGGAATAAAACATTTGAAGATCGACTTCTTCGTGATGTGATGAATTTGACCAATATAATTCATCAGGAACGTAATCAAGAAAGAGAGGAGAGCATTGAAACTCCGCCATTGGCCACCGCTAATTGGACAATGGATACAGACACAGAGAGTGTATCAAGAGCGATTCCAGTGGCTCACAAGACAAACATTATTACAACAGATGATCTTCCAGTCGTTAAGCTTTCTGGATAAGAGACCTTTAAAAGGTTTCATATCGATCAGTGTCTTTAGTTTCTTCATCTAACTCGATCAGAATAACTCGAATAACTACACAGTATTCATAGAAACATGTTTTCGAATTCAGAAAAGAAAACAATAGATCTTATATTATTCTTAACGCTACTATTTACTAAATTAATTTCATTTCAAAATTCTAACTTATGAAAACTTATTTTTGTTGATACCCTTTGAGTAACTTCTCACTCAATGTCTTCTGATAAAATAGTTGTGCCTTCACTGTTGTATCAAAGCTCTTGGATGTTGTTTGACCCGTCGTTCCAATTCTGCCATATCTAGAGTTCACAGTTGTTCCATCAGTAGAAATTTCATAAAACTTGCTACTTTTCCCTTCCTCGAATTCCAAATAAGCGAATAGGCCAGCTTTTTCCGTCTTCACCTCTTTCTTCACTGGCGCAGCCTTGGCAGGAGGAGCCTTTGCCGCAGGTGGCGGTGCTGATTTTGTTGATTTCGTGGCACGCTTCTTTGGTTGCTCTTCTTCCTCTTCAGGCTCTGGCTCAACCTCAGCCTTTCCTCTCTTTTTGCCTTTCGTAGCAGCAGGCTTTTCATCTTCTTTTGTCTCGACTAAACCACTATCTTGACCAAAGTTCTCATCAGGTTTGGAATGAGAATATCCTTTTTTCAATTTCTCTTGTAAAGTTTTATCAAAGAATTTTCTGGCTTCTTCTTTAGAACCAAAATCTTTACTTGACTCCATTCCAGTAGTACCTATACGTCCATATCTTGTATATACGCTGTTCGCTTCTTCTTGTAGGATAATCTCATAGAACTTATTACTTGTACCTTCTTGACAAACAAGATACGCGAAGTTTCGATTCGTTACCTTGGAATTAGGTGCTGATTTAATGGGGGAGTCACCAGCTTTCGTCGCTCTAACAGGTGCAGGAACAGGTGGGCGAATTGAAGGGATATCCTTCTTTATAGCATGATGATATCCTTTTCGTAGCTTTTCATTCAATGTTTTATCATAAAAGTCTCTTGCTTTTTGAACTGTTCCATAATCTTTAGTCGCTGTACTACCACCAGCACCAATACGACCGTACGTAGTCGAGACAGATGTCTTTGATATGACTAATTCATAGAACTTACTGCTTGTGCCTTCGGTGCACTCTAAATAAGCATGATTCGGATCAGTACCATAATCAATACCTGGTTCATCGTCTTCAACATCCATCTCATCATCACTGTCAGCTTTCTTGGCAGTCTTTTTTGCAGCTTTCTTTGCTTTGGGTTTAGGATAAACTACCTCTTCCTCTTCATCGTCTTCGTCATCATTCTCCTTTACTGCTCGTTCATAGCCTTTGTTCAACTTCTCCTCTAACGTCTTCTCAAAGAACTTCTCTGCCGCTTCTTCGGTCTTGTAGTCTTTTGTAGATGTCGTTCCTTTTGCTCCGATGCGACCATACGAAGTCGTGACTTTTGTTCCATCGCGAGTGAGTTCATAGAATTTGGAGCTGTTACCCTCGACACATTCTAAGTAAGCATGATTAGGATCTTCTTCTTCTTCCTCCTCCTCATAAGCATCCTCTGCGCCATAGTCATATTCCTCATCTTGAGAACCACGACCGTCTTCATCAGAAGTTTCGGAACAAGTATCTTCCTCAACTGTGACATCTGACTCGTCATCAGAGTCTTCCACACCACCCGATTTTGAAGAAGAATTCTGCGGTTTCGATTTTGGGCGATAACCATCGTTTATGAAACCCTGAACCGACTCAATGAAATGAGCACGAGCTTTCTCTTCACTTAAATGAGAGCAAGAGATCGGACTGCCATAAGTTCCTACTTTCCCTACTGTTTTTGATAACTCAAGTCCATTCAGAACAATTTCAGCGAAGGTATTTTCTGCATTTTCTAAATACACACGATCCAATTCGGTCCAAGGAAGAGAGATATCGCTTGACCCATTCCACGGGGTAAGAACAGTCAAAGGCTGGAATGAAGAAGGAGTTAATGCAGGCAGATTTGTAAGAGGTGGGATAGAAAATAGAATAGGAGCGGGAGCTTTAGATGGTTTAGTGGGTTTTTTCACTTTCTCTTCACCTTCCTTTACTGCTCGTTCATAGCCTTTGTTCAACTTCTCCTCTAACGTCTTCTCAAAGAACTTCTCTGCCGCTTCTTCGGTCTTGTAGTCTTTTGTAGATGTCGTTCCTTTTGCTCCGATGCGACCATACGAAGTCGTGACTTTTGTTCCATCGCGAGTGAGTTCATAGAATTTGGAGCTGTTACCCTCGACACATTCTAAGTAAGCATGATTAGGATCTTCTTCTTCTTCCTCCTCTTCCTCTTCATCCTTATTTTGATCATTTTCATCAGAGGTTTCGGAGCACGTATCTTCCTCGACTGTTACTTCAGACTCATCATCGGCATCATTCCCAGACTTTGAAGACGAGGTATTCTTTGTTGAGGAGGATTTGGTAGATTTCCTAGGAGGCTCCTCTTCCTCCTCTTCGTCTTCTTCGTCCTCTTCCTCATTCGAGGCTGGTTCATATCCTTTCTTTAATTTCTCTTGTAACGTTTTATCATAAAACTTCCTCGCCTCTTCCTTGGACTTGAAATTTTTAGTTGCCGAAACTCCATCCTTTCCAATTGGACCGTATCGAGTAAAAACACTTGAGTCCTTCTCATTGAAGACGATCTCATAGAACTTATTGCTTGTTCCTTCCGTGCATTCTAAATAAGCACGATTGGAATTGGATGATGCTGAAGGAGCAGCAGCTTTGGTATTTTGTTTTGGCGGCATTGATTTGATCAGTGTGTTCTTCTTACTGCAACTTCTATAAGATCCAAGATCCTCTCAAAGAAAATGAAAACAATCAAAATAACGATCATGAGTGTAAATTTCGAGTTTTCGAAGTTTAGGAATTCCTCTGCCCAGGTTTGCCAATACCCACCCACCGATGGTTCAAGTTTCAAACGATCGATCTTTTTTGATCAACACAGTTAACACTTCTTCACTCCAAAATAACCTCATCGAATCTCAATAGATTTCTCGAAAATGAGACTATTTTCTTGCCTTCTTCTCATTGAACTATTTGTTGGGGGAGTCGCATTTACCACTATTCAACCAAAGTTTGCTTTTGTTGCAAAGAAATTAAGTGTTCCTGACCAATCTCTGGTCACTTCAACTTGCTCACAATTTAGACCTCAAGCTCAAGCTCTGTATAGCTTAAGTGCAGCAGCCTCCTCTGCAAAGATTGATGAGTCAAAGAAGGATGGTCTTGGAGATAAATTGAAGATTGGTGCCTTGTTTGGCCTGTGGTATGTGTTAAATATTGGATACAATATCTATAACAAAAAGGTCTTGAATTTAGTACCAAAATTAACTTATACCGTTGCATTTTTACAATTGTTAATTGGTTGGTTTTATTTACTTCCTGTTTGGTCGTTAGGGATTCGAGCAGCACCTGAATTAACATCAGAAGAATTAAATAACCAAATCCCCATTGCCGTTTTACATTCATTAACTCATTTAGGAGCTGTTGTATCACTAGGTGCTGGTGCAGTTAGCTTCACACATATTGTAAAAGCTGCAGAACCTGCAGTCTCTGCCTTCCTCTCAGCTGTTTTCCTGAAATCATACCTCCCAATTCCTGTTTATCTCTCCCTCATCCCTGTTATGGGTGGTGTTGCATTAGCCTCAGCTACAGAATTATCCTTTTCCTGGCTAAGCTTTATTGCTGCAATGGTGTCAAATGTTGCTTCAGCTTCACGTGGAATCGTTGGAAAGAAGACTTTAGGGAAACCGCAAGGTAAAAATATGAATGCAGCGAATGTATATGCCATTATGACCATGTTATCAACCATTATGTGTTTACCAGTATGTCTTGCAATTGAATGGAAGCATATTATCCCAACATTAAAATCTATTTCAGCTGCAGGGAAGTTAAAAACATTAATCACACAAACATTATTATCAGGTTTCTTTTACTATCTTTACAATGAAGTTGCTTTCTTAGCATTAGATAATGTTGCACCTGTAACTCATGCTATTGGTAATACCATTAAGCGTGTAGTAATTATTGTCGCGTCAGTGTTGGCCTTTGGCACTACGATGACTACCCAAGGAGCACTTGGATCCGGGATTGCGATAGGTGGAGTGTTACTGTACTCTTTAGCGAAGAATCATTTTAAATAAAAGTTCAATAGAATTGATATCTTATGTGTGATAAACTTAAATCTTTCTCGTTCTCTAAAAGGAATAAAAGTGAAACTAAGAAAAAAGTAATTTGTTGTCAACAAAAGACTCAATTTAATGAAATAAAAGGAATATTGTTTTGTAGTTCGTGGTTTGTAAATTTCAGAGAGCGAAGAGAGAAATCAGGAAGAATTTCGAAGAAAGTCCATTACAAAAATCATCAAAGTTAAAACACCACAAAATAAGTGACAAACATAACAATGAAGGTGCAAATGTGAAATACCATCCAGGACACGAGAATAAAACTTGATCCATTTCCCTCGAAATTTGATGGCAAAAAGAGATTGGTGAGAGGACAGGCTTTGATTATTTACAAACACAAATGAGTACACTTCGTATAGATTACTAGATAAGAGGCGGAAATGTTCAGCGGTGGAAGTAAATTCGAACATCTAAGAGAGCTAAGATAGTTTATCTTGTCTCACTTCGCAATGATCTTTTTAGACTTAGAAAAAGTCACACCTTTTCTTCTTCGAAAAATTAGATGATCTAAGCACCACATACATACACACAACGAACATATAACAGGTAAAGTCAAAACATAGAAGAATAAATTACATACATAATAAGAAAGCGTGTAAGAGCAAAGAAGTTAAAACATAGGGATGTTAAATATCATCAATAATGAGGTAACTAATCACGCGAAAGAAGTACAAGAAAGTAACAATGAAGCATTTGCGAGATGAATAATCTTAAACCGATAAGTTTTTTGTTGCTTCTTCATCAATTAACCCTTTTTGGGCCATATCTGTTGTTGCCATTATTGGCATCATTCTCTTCACATTGAACTCTTTCGCCACATGTGATTGAGATATTTCATGTGCCAACACAAAGGGAACAATACCGTCCAAGACACGAGAATAAAACTTTATCCACGCCGTATGGGTAATGAGGTCATAGTCTTCACTGCCTAGGACCACTCGCAAGGTCCAGAACAAGGCTTCTCCGAAGATACCAACTACACAATAAATTAGAGACTACAATATAAAAGAGAGCATATCTTACATTCTGTAGCTCGAACCCCAAGTTTGATATGGCTCAATGCTAACATCTTCAGATACTTGTTGAAGGCTTCAGGATTGTCGATCTCCTTGATCAAGGCAGAGAACATGTTCAGAATCAAAGTACCTTGTTTTAAGCTACTCTTCTTGAACATTGAATTACAAACAGGGTGAACCTCACATAGTCGCATAACTAGCCGATTGGCGAAGAAAACCATCGGATTGGGGCAAGGCACTTGTTCGGGGTGTTCTGCCTTCAGCTTGTAGAATCCCTCAGCTTTATTAGCACTAATCTTCTTCCATCCTGCAATCAGCTTCTCCTTACAATGTGGTAGGAGAGGGAGCTTGGTGTAGTAGATGGGCAAGACATAGTCAATGATCTGTTCTACGCTGACAGTGGTCGTTGCCGCAGTCCCAGTAGACTTGGTGGATCTTGGAGTGTCAATTGAAGGCACAACAGAAGCATTTCCCATTTTCTTTTTTTCTGAAAGAATTTCTTTTACTTCGCGATTTAAAAGTGAAAGAAGGAAACAAGAATAATCACGCGAAACACTTCATCTCTTACGAAC
>VFQN01006980.1_pt1 | contig 12454 bp, 10 predicted proteins | sample 3512371 | NCBI WGS metagenome assembly VFQN01 (sample SAMN10412370, study PRJNA504923) | tailings metagenome | isolation source: Replicate 2 from Balatoc abandoned mine | place: Philippines: Itogon, Benguet | collected 2017-08-28
TATTCCTCAGTCATTCTCAAAGCATTTCAAAATCTAGGAGCCTCACTGACTTTCGATATAAGAGCTACATTGTTGAAATTATTTTTATAATCAAAGGAAAAGTTACAAGTTGAATTGATTCGATATTTTAATTAAGATATAACTCTGATCCATACAACAAAGCAAAGACAACGAGAAAAAAAAGATTATGTTTGTGTTTTATTTCATCAATTAATTCGGTTTGATTTAATCTAAAGAGAGTGGATCAATCACATGTTCAATATTATCATCAGAATATAATTCTGCGATTTTCAATAAATCTTTATCATTTCTATCTGTCATTGTAAATACATTTCTTTTCTGTTCTTCAGCAATCTTTGCAAAGTCTTTATTCTTTCGAATGGATTCATACACTGTTGCAACCTGTTGAAATAAGAAAACACTCCCACCACCACTTCCTAATGTATTAGGTTCAGGTACATTTAATACAATTAATTCATCCATATAACGTTGTACATCTGCTAAAAATGGTAATTGATCTAATAATAATTCATTAATATATTTTCTAACTCTTAATAATTGTCCTTTACGAAAAGTATTTAAATAATATCTTTCACGAAAAATATTTTTAGCAATTAAATGATATAATGATATCCATAATTGTCCTTCTAATTTGGTAATTTTCAATAAATTAATTGGTTCAATATTTGTCCATTTTAAATCAATTAATTTTTGCCATTTACCATTCTCTAAACGACGTGTCCATGGTGGATTTTCAATTAATGGGATTAATAATAATAAATAATCATGAGTATCAGTAATACGACTTAATATTGATAATGGTAAATGATCAGCATGTTCGGATATAAATCTTGCTAATGACACACAACTCACACAAATACGAAATTCAATCTCTAACCAATGTTGTTGTAATTCTTCTAATGGTGTACGAGATGCTAAAGAATCAGCATATTCTTTTGCAGCAGTTTGAGGATCTGTTGACGAAGAGAGGCTAGCGTTGTTAGTATTGTTCGAGAGATCACATGATCGGAAGTCATAATGTGTTGTGTCATTTAATCTTGTTAATTTACGTGATATATAATCAATTAAATCTAATAATTTTTCTGATAATGATTCAATACAATGTTGATAATAAAAAAATACCTCTAATAGATTAATTAAAGTTGCTTCATGATAAAAAATGAAATATAATCTCATATTATTTCTTCCAACGAGATCATGTAATAGATATGGATAAATTTGTTCTTTCCAGATTTCAATAATATATAAATTATATAATAATATATCTAATTTATTAAAAGTTATAAATGTTTCTAATATATATTCATCCGAGTTTTTCATTGCATTTTGATGAGATTGTAAATTTAATTTTTCAATAATTCGATGTTGTTCAAACCATTCTGATGTACCAATTTCATTTAATTCAAATTTTCTTAATTTTTCTATTAAACGTTCTGCTTCGATTGGATCAACAATGATTGGTAAATTTAAATTAGCATATTTATTTTGTTCTTCTTCTTCAATTTCCATATGCTTTTTCGATGAAATTTCCCATTGATGACTTGGACGTGCCATTCTTTACTGCAGCTTTTGAAAATAATGTGAAAATGGGAACAAGGGTTTCTTTGAAAGAATAAAGTCAGGTAAGATAAGAGGGGTTGCTTTTCAAATTTGTTTCTAGACTGTCAAGCCGTTTTACAAATATTGTTTTATTTTACGCTTTGTTGGTTCTTATTTATTCGAAATTTTACCTTGCACATGATCTCCCACAAAACAATTTTGTTAATATTTTGATTGAACAAAAGCTAAGTACACTATGAAGGGAACGAATAGAAGCACTGTTATTCTCCAGATTATTCTTTTCTTATTGCTTGTGACGTTTATTCTTGTTTTAGTAACGTTTGAATTTTTACCCACCTCTTTTAGTAGCACAAACCCTTTGTCTGAAATTAACGGACCTGGAACTGAATCTATACGAGCAGATAAAATTGTTGAGGATACATTTTTTCATCCGAAAGATCACCATCATAAATCTATTCCTCGGCCTCAATTTGAGATTAGAAGGAGTCATGAACCTAACAGATATGTTCGTCCTCTGCAGTCTATCTATCGTGCTAGTGGTGCCATGTCGGCGAAATTTCGATCTCTCATTCCTAAGAAATTGAAAATGTGGTACGATGATGGTAGAGACGGTGTAGAACAAGGTCATTTAACTGCTGGGCAGGTAAGTGCCATCACATCCCTCTGAATTTGTCTTGTAACACTTTTCTTGCAGGAAACAACAACGAACACTTATAATGGACATGTATTTTACTTCACTGATTATTATAATCATGATATTGAATATGGAAGGTTTCAAATGCACCCTGATCAAGTTTTATATGTGATAGAAGATCCATCTCTAACACCACCTCGTGACGTCGCTCTGTATACTCGGAAAGAGGTTGAGTTCAATCAAAAATATCTTTTAGAGAAAGGAATTCCTTGGAGACATTATTATGGTCCTGATGGTCCAAGACCACCACCGGTATTATTTATGTGGCCGGCTAAGCGGATAGGAGATGTCCACGCTGTGACATCATCACATGGATTCTGGTGAGTGTTATCCTTCATTCTTTCAACCTTTGCCTGATCTTACTTTAATTTATTTATAGGAAATGTTCAGGTGATGCTGATGAGTGTTTATCGCTGGATTCAGTGCATTTAGAGTTAGAAGTAATCTCACTTGCTCCTCGAGCTTTTATTATAAATCATTTCCTCAGTGATTATGAATGCGACGAAATTATTCGATTAGCTCAACCATCACTCCACCATAGTGAAGTTGGTGATGTTGAAACTGGGAATTTTGAAAGTAATACTCGTACATCAAGGAATACTTGGTTAAGCCGATCAACTACTCCTCTCACCGATACGCTGTATCGACGAGCGGCTGATCTACTTCAAATTGATGAAACTCATTTATGGAGAAATCATGGGGCAGAAGATATTCAAGTAGTACATTATACTCACGGTCAAAAATATGACAGTCATCATGATTGGGGAGTTAGTGGATATCCTGAATCACGATATATTACATTGCTCTTATATCTTAATGATATGGCGAGTATTGATGCAGGTGGAGAAACATCTTTTCCTAAAGGTGCAGATGGTAGGGGAATGAAGGTGCATCCAGGAAAGGGCAGTGCCGTGATGTTTTATAACTTGTTAGAGGATGGCAATGGAGATGATTTGGCCCTACATGCTGCTTTACCAGTGATGAAAGGTGAGAAGTGGTTGGCGAACTTCTGGGTTTGGGACCCTAAAATTCGCCATTAGCCATAGACCTAGGCTTAGTTTATTGTTTTTAATGCAAATTAAGATCTCAAAGTGATCGTAGGGAAGGTTCCTGAATATCATCTAAACAATGCAGATGCAACAATTGAAAGAATCACGCCATACGAGCATCTCCATTTTTACAACGCTCCATGCTCTGTCATAAAGGCACAAACTGTCGAGGTGACGTAAAATTAGCGAATCCGCAATCCTGTTCTATCTATCCAAAAACGATAATGATCGATTTGAAGACCTGTTGATGTTAAATCTTCCCGAAAGTCTCCTCCGAATGATCTTGTCTTTCTCAGAAGTACAAGATCGAGAGGAATTTGTGAGGGTATCTTCTGACGCCTTTAGTCTTTGGAAAAAGATTCGTTGGATTGATATAAGCCTCTCAACTTTTGTTTTTGGTTCACTTACATCTCAGAAATTAATTATCTCTTGGGTACACAATCCTTACAGTCAATTGGGATTAAACTTATGGAGTAGTTTATCCGATCCAAGGGCATTAAAAAATGCTCGAGATGAAATTCAGAGAGCATATTTTGAGGAGAATGAAGAGACTAAAGATGGTAAAGGTAAATTAACAAGAAATGATGAAAATCTGTATGATATGGTAATAGCAAATTGGCCTTTTGAAACCTTAGAAAGTTTAGTCATTTCTTCAGTTGATGTTTTACCAATCTTTGAACATTCTAAATTAAAGAAGGTGAGCTGGTTAAGAATTACTTGTAATGTTGATGATAATTACGATCGTATTCAAGAACTCTTTGAATATTTTCGAATGAAAAATATTTCACATGCCCTTGATCTCAAATATTTGATCATTGAGAGTGATCATTGGCAAGAAGATATTTTATTTAGAACAGGAGTTGATATACTTCCTGCTATACCTGGAGTATTAGCATTACGATTTATTTCTATTAAACTAACAAATGTTGATTGCTTTACAAAATTTCCACATTTGAACGAATTGGAGTTTACGGAATGCGATATCTGTTGTGATATTAATTGCTTGGATAATATTGACACTCTGAAACTATTTGATTGCTCTCTGAGTGTGGGAAATATTTCTGGCTTAATTCATAACCGAAAGATTGTTATTTCTGATTGTGAAGGAGTAAAAGACTTGAGTAAATCATTCAAATACACAAAGTACATTGAACTTTATACATGTGGTGTTGATGTGACAGTAGATCTAGGATATTACGAACACGCGGTACATTTTTCATTAACTGATGGAAGTCGTGGCTCATCAGGAATGAATTTCATTTTACCTGAAAGAGTAAGCCCCCAATTAAAGAAGTTGTATTTGGATCATGTTGCATCATTTACAGGTCCTTTGCCACCTAATAACATTAGAGAGATCATTCTTTTGAATTGTGTTAAAGTAAAGACATTTCGAGGAATGGATAATATTCCCTTTATTGAATTAAGTCGACGCTATGTTTCCATAGAGGAACTGAATCAACGCAATAAAAAAATCAAACGATTTATAGATGTCAATTCGCGATGGTTTCAAGATGATTATAACTGTTTATCCTTTTGTGAATCATTATGTATTCATCAAAGGATTAATTTAAGAGAATTACATTTACCTAATTTAAGAGAGCTTCATCTACAACATTGTCGTGATATTGGAGATATTTTTAAAAATTGTGAAAAAGATTTACGAGAACTTCGCTCATTACGTATTATTGACTGTACTTTCGCTCCAGCTTCAGGAGAAATATATTTTCTTAATCTAGAAGTTCTTGAAGCAGATCGATCATTTTTCATGGAAAATACTATTATAAGTCCCAAACTGCAGAAGGTTATTGTGAAGGAAAGAGAAGTTGCGCCGTTTGTCCCATTAGACCTTCCTCTAAAGAACCCTCAAGTTCAACCTCGTCCGAAGCCATCTCGGACGCATACAATTTTAAGGCGATCAACAGAGGACTTAAAAGATAAGAATGATAAACATAATCATCTCGGCTTTGATTGGTGGATAATGACAAAATGCTATCCTTTAATCTCTTGGGGTACATTGGGATTGTTATTCTTAATCCTCAGTCAGTTTTGGCGGGTAATATTGAAAATTGGTACGACGTGAAAAAGGATTCGATGATATTCCTAGTAATTTTAATCCTGTGTGATACTATCTTGGCGAAAAAGGTCAGTTTGCCTCCGGAGTCCTTCGTCGCTTGGGGAGATACCTTTGCACAAAAAGGCGTACGTAGTTTTTCCGTGAGGGAATGACTGTTTTCCTTCTTTCATGCTCTGCATAAGCTTGTAGCTGGTGCTGATGGTGCAAGCGAATCCCGTACCAAAGCCTCATGCCACCAAAAGATCGTCAGGTTACTGTGGTATTCGAGTAAATAGTAAACTTCATATAACTTACGCAAAGAAGACATATTTACAATGGAATTAAAATTTAAATTATCAGCGAACACACTTTCTTCCAATTCTACGCTATATCTCCTAAGTTTCTTTTCATCTTACATTTTTAATGCGAACTATCTTGTATTTCCACTCAAAGTCAGCTATAAAACCTCCTGGACAAGGTGTAAATGAGATCATTGATTCAAGAGATTCTTTATTGTTTGCTCCGTTAATGGAAAGAGATCCTGATTGGAGAAAGGTTCTTTCTAACTTTTATCAAGGGGATTTCGTCTATAGTGGAAGCTGTTATAAGACTGCAGAACATGCTTTTCAAGCAGCAAAGATTTCGATTGTAAGCCAAGAAAAGGCTCGAGAGTTTACAAAGGAGAGTGGCTCCGCTTTAGGTCTGGGTGATGGAAATATTGCTCGCAAACATCGTAAACTGATCCTTTTAAACGAAGATCAGCTTTTGGAATGGAATCGAAGGAAAAATCGAGTCATGAAAGAGATTTTATTTTCAAAATTTTCACAGGTTGACCATGCTAAGCAGATTCTTCTCGCAACACGAGATGCAGAATTGTGGCATGGAACGAGAGGACTAGCAAAGAGTCGTCAGTATATGCTGGAAGAAGTTAGAACTGAGCTTCAAAGGAGTCAAACATTAACAACTAGGAGTGATATTGAGCAAGATAGTATCCTCCCAAAAACGAAAAGACCACGTTTGTCAAGATAGCAACTTCTCTATTCCCTATTACATTCTCAAAACGATCAACCAAAAGCGCCTGAAAAAATATGGACTAACTCTTCAACCAAAGAAAATAAAAAGAATTAACATTTTGAAATAATTTTGAAAGATCGATGGGATTGTTTGCTGAGCGAAGGATTTTTACGAACAAAAAAACAATAAGTAAAATTTTGTAACCATTTTCTATTTTCCCTTTTCTGGAAGTTTTTTAAGTAGACAGAAGTGTATAGTTGCGTGTTTTCAACTCTAACAGGTGGAAAACAGTGAAGCTATAGTTTCAAAAATACCCTTCCCATCGCTGTCAAGATCGAGCAGCAAGAAAGAAAAGGGAAAAAAGAAAAAAAAAACTTTCGTCTCATTTATTTGTGTTGTCATCGTTAGTGTGGTTACATGAACACAAGATTATTTGACTCTTAAAGCAGCAATTATCAAGTTTTTTTCAGCTTTTGCAATAGCTCAAAGGAGCATAATTAAGCAATGAATAAAAGTAATGTGAACTAAAACTACCAGAAAGTAAAAATAGCACACACTACAGAAGGCAAAGTCGGTATAGAAGATGAGGTTAGGGGAAAGGCAGAATATGGCAAGAATTATATATATTATCTACGTTCACTTTCAATTTACATATTTCAGTAAAAAGAAAATGATTTACTCGTCTTGCTTTAAGATATCAGAATCACCAGCGTCAGTGACAGAGACCATGGAGACACGGAAGAATTTACCGCAAGCAGTACCCAAATCACTGTTGTTTCCAGAGTAATGATGAACTGCACACTTAGCTAACATAGCATAGTACTCAACTTCACTCTTTCGGAGGGCAGGAGTATTGCTGGAGATTAAAACCATCTTAGCTTTACCAGAACGAAGAGACTTGATGGTGGTCTTGTAACCTAAGGCGGTCTTTCCGGACTTCATGACAAGTTGAATCTTACCGTTGATAGATTCAACAGCCTTCTTGGAGGAAGCTTTCTTGTTTGCTGCTGGTGCCATATTTTCTTCTTGTTGTTTTTGTTGTGATTGAAACCACTTGGATGATTATTGAGTGAATTGTTGCTTGGAATGTGTGGTGTTTTGACGCCATAAAAAAACTTGACTTTCAAAGAAAGTGATAAAAAATCAAGTTTTTCAAAAGTCTCATCGTTCTTACTTTGAGGACGTGATTTAAAACAAGACAATTTCTTAATTTTGAATTTAATCATTTCCTCATAGGATGAAAAGAGAGGGAATGAGAGCAAAATTGTTACGATTATCTTATCTGTTAACCTTTCTTCATTTACAGTTTAGTTATCATTTTAAAATATTTTCCTTTATTAATCAAATATCTCGTGTTGCAAGTTGGCAACAACGAAAAGTTTCGTCAAGGTTTTTAATGTCTTCGATGATAACCTCAACCAACTTAAAACTGGAGAAACCTTTATTGGATGATCGAATTTTTGAACAGTTTACTTTGCCGAATGGAATTTTAGTTACTACCGTGAGTGATACTCGCTCAGAGAAGAGTAGTTGTTCCTTAGCTGTTCGAGTTGGTGCATCTTCCGACTCTTTACCAGGATTAGCACACATAACGGAACATGCAGTATTTCTTGGAAGTCAAAAATATCCTGTGGAAAATGAATATAAAAAGTTTTTAAATAAAAATGGTGGAGGTTCGAACGGTGGAACATCTATGGAACAGACGGTATACAAGTTTTATGTAAATGCTCCAGAGTTCGACGGTGCTTTAGATATATTCAGTCAATTTTTTAAATCCCCACTCTTTGAAACACAAGCTATTACTAGAGAAATTAATGCAGTCGATGCAGAAGATGCTAAGAATCGCATCTTAGAGAATCGTCGGTTTTTACAAGTATTAAAACATCAAATCCTGCCAACCTCTGATTACTCCAAATTCTCAACGGGAAATCTTAGAACACTTGCCTTTAATGAATTAACAACTTACGGTGAAGGTTTAAGCCAGAAAATTCGTGATTTTCATCAAAAGTATTATAGACCAAGGGAAATGGCTGTTTCTCTCGTCGGACCACAAACCTCTGAGCAGCTCAAACAACTTGCCCATAACCATTTCGCTGATATTTCTTCCTTTGATTTAACCTCATCAGAAGTTATAAATTCTTTAGATACGCTTCAATCAGCTCCGAAGGAAGAGCAATCATCAGTATTCAAGAATTCACGTCATCAAGTGATTCGTATTAAACCGATTCGTGATTTACGAGATCTTTCAATTATATGGCAATTTCCTTATTCAAAATTTAAATATAAGGAAAATCCAAGTCATTTACTTTCTTTTCTTTTAAATTATAAAGGTGAAGGTTCTTTATTTGCTTATTTACAAGATCAGCGTTATGCAACGTCATTATCCGCTAATATAAGAACACATTTCCCTGAATTTACTTTATTTGAAGTTAGTCTTTCCTTGACCAAAGAAGGTTTAAATGATTACGAAAAGATTGTTTCTGCAGTTTATGATTATTTAGAATTAATTTCAACACATCTGAGTAAAGATGGAACATCTGGAGGAGATGGCGATCATTTGACAAGATTGTGGGAAGAAATGAAAGCTATACGTAAGATTAATTTCCTTTTTGAGGAAAAAGCTTCTCCTTATGAAACATCACCAGAATTGGCTGAGAGTATGCTTGAATATCCTTTACATGAGATTATGAGTGCTGGTCGTTTATTAAATGATTTTCCACGAAAAGACTTTCAAATCTATCTCGACAAGATGTTAAATGAACCTTCCTATGTGATATTACGATCAAAAGACTTTGATCATCTTCCAAATGATGAAATCTATAAAATTGATGAATTTATGAAGAAATTTGAAGAATTACAGAATAAAGATGAACTTGAACAATGGAAACGAGAAGGAAATTATTTTGAAAAGTTTCGTGTCTGGATGGATACATGGCAGAAGGGTCAACAACAGAAAGAGAACGAAAAATCTTCTTTTATTGAATATGAACCTTATTACGGTGTTCCTTATGAGGTTACTTCATTTAATCTATTAGAACTTCGATCGCGAGCCACAGTTACTCATGAAAAGACGTTTCAATTGCCTTCTGTTAATCCCTTTATTTCTTATGATTTGTTAGAATATGATAAGATTCTGGCTGAAAGAAAACAAGTCTGTTCTGAGATTGGTGTGAATCATCAGTCAAATAGTGAGAACATTCAAGAGAAAGAAATGGATTGGAATATAAACTCTGCGAAGCTCGGCATTCATCATAATAGTGAAACTCAACTGAAGCCTCTTCAATCATCTCCTCCAAAGCTTTTAGCAAGGTTTCATAAAGATACAAGCACCGTGGAAAAATTTGATGTTTTACAAGAAACAGATCCTTCTTCATCGATAATTCGAAATGCTTTGTGGTTTTCAAAAGATGAGATTTATGAAACACCCAAATCAACTGTCTTTTTCCTATTCAAGACCCCTGCTTCAGGTAATAGAATGATTCTTTGCGTCGAAGTCAATTGTTTCATCGTTCCTTCTCTAATAGATGAAGTGCATCCTGTCTCTTCGCTCATCACATCAATTTTTGATCAAATGATGATTCGAAAGTATTATCCTAGTTCTGTTGCTGGATTGAGTCATGGTTTTTCTCTCGGTCAGCAGTAAGTCACTTTATCATAGTTTTGCTGGGTTTTCTGAGTAATCCTTTTTCAAGGGGGCTTGGACTTAGATATGTTGGATTCAGCAATAAGCTAGCCAAGCTTGCTGAAGTTGTTACTGATGATGTTTTAAATCTTCAAACAATCTGGGAGAAGGTAGATCCTCAATTATTTCAAGATATTAAGGAGAAACAGTTCAGAGCATTGCAATCATGTAAGAAATTTCAAAATTGTTTTTGTGACTAGAATTGATTTTTCTCTTTCGATGATGATAGGGTTTAAAGATCGACCTGACAGTCAAGCGAATACTATTCTGTCGTATCTTGTATTTCAAAACTCTTTATTACCAATGGATAAGATTGAATTGCTCAATCAGACTGATCTTCCTTTCTTACAAGAACGTATGCGATCAATTGTGAAATCAATTCACAATCACATTGCTTATATACATGGTGATTTGAACCCTTCAGATGCTTATGAATTCTATGAATCTGTGGTTAAGAGAATTTATGAAAAGCAACAAGATGCCTCTCATCAAGTTGGAGAAAACTTTCCACAAGACTGCTACGTCGAAGAACAGGAAAAGATTCGACAATTGCCATCGATGATTCATCATCGAGTCATCTTGCCTCCATTTAATGAAGAAGACCCTAACAATGCTTATATCCTATACTTTCAGGTAACACTCTTCCAACTATTTGTAGCTTCTGAGTAGTGACCATTAATTATGTTTTCTTAGACTGAGAAAAGATCACCACAAGTCCTTGCCAAACTGCTGGTCTTGAGAAAGCTCCTTGCCGAGCCAGCCTTCAATATTTTACGGACTAAGAAGCAATTAGGCTACATTGTTTCCTTGTCAAGTGCTGATTTCGGTCGTGGTCTGCGCTCTGTGGGTGGTATCGAAATGAAGATATTGTCCAAACGATTTTCGCCCATTGCAATGGAGAAGGAAGTGGAATCCTTCTTGCAAGATCAACATCAACACCTATTAAATAATGTAACGGAAGAAGAGATTAAAAACCTGAAACAATCCATTATTACCACAATAAAAGATCCAATGACTTCATTAATCGAGGAAGGATACCATTATTATTCTCAAATAATCAATGAATTTCCATTTGATTGGAAAGATCAGATCATCGATGTACTACAAAAAGAAGAAGGGGAAGGGGAGAATCAAGGTATTCAGTTAAAAGATATTCAACAATTCTATGAAGAATATGTATTTTCTCCGAATAATTCTCATGAAAAGAAGAAGAAGTCACTTGCTATTATGATCTTTAGTCAAGAAAAGATTTTAGAATTTAATGAATTGAAAAGTCATAAACTTGCTGATAATTCAGTTAGTAACTTCCTTCAGCGTAGTTGTCATGATTTTATGAACTTAGAGGAGACAAAAGTATTTCGTGATAGCTTAGATTTTTATTAAAACAATCAATTTTCTCCTTTTGATCATAGAGTTTGAAAATACTTTGCTGAAAACTATACGAGCGAACTGATTTTTCATTAATCTTTGAACCGATCAGACTAATGCCACAAAAATGTGGTCACAATTCCTATAACATGAATCATTTAACATCATTTCATTACATCGAAAGAAAGTTTTGAAGCTCTATTGTTCGTAGTGGTTATGTTAATGGCTAAGGAAGCATGTGAATGTAAAGGGTTTAAATAAGCACTCTTTAAAAACCCCAGAATCTTTCCACTGGAAGTAAATAAACCCAAACTACCACCTTACAGTTGCTGTTTTTTCGCACATTTTCTTGGAGTGAAAGCATACGAATAGACGACGATCACAAAGAAAAGAAGTAGCAACAAAATGATCTAAAATTATATTTGAAAGAAGAATGACCATGGAGTGTGTAATTTTTGCGATTCTTGCAACGACTTGCTTTGCTGATGTGAATTTTCGAATAGTCAGTTACTTCAACCAAGATCTTGTTACAAATGAAAATCCTTTGGCAAACGTTGAAATTCATTGTTTTCTTCTTAATAGGTATATTGACCCAATTTACGTTCGAGGCACCTACGGTAATCGAGGTTATTTTGAAGGTCCAGTTGTAGGTGGAACTGCATATGTGAACTATATTGAAGTTGGATACGCGAACCCGAATGGTCTCACACCTACGGCAGGTGCTGGGATCCTCACCTATGATGCAAACTACAATGTAACTGATGGGAAGTTCTGGGCATCTGGAGCGCAGTCAAATTTCCAAGAGAGAGATATTTCTCCTTGGGGAATCGGCACAAAAGCGGATTATTTGGAAACGCATAACGAGTGGACCGATGCTCAGATTGCGGAGCAGTACTGCTTCTGGAATGTTACTGATGCTGCTCAACCACAGAAAACCCGAGATCACATTCACTTCAAGCCCTGGTGGGTCTTGGGTGTCGCCAATCCTAATACCTGGTACACTTTGAATGTCG
>VFQN01006981.1_pt1 | contig 12452 bp, 11 predicted proteins | sample 3512371 | NCBI WGS metagenome assembly VFQN01 (sample SAMN10412370, study PRJNA504923) | tailings metagenome | isolation source: Replicate 2 from Balatoc abandoned mine | place: Philippines: Itogon, Benguet | collected 2017-08-28
CCCTGAAGGCCGTATAGATCAGCGCGACGCAGAGATGCGAAATCGGGATCACGGGACGGCTGCCGAAGAGGTCGGGAAAGCCGAGATACATGACCGTCTCGATCGCGGCGCATAGGAACCAGATCACCGGCCCCCAGGAAGCGAGCATCCACAATCCGATCGCGGCAAAGGGGAACAGCACGGCCAGCGTCACGCCTGCCACCTGCCAATGAACCGGCATCAGGTCGAAGCGCCAGAGCTGGCCGTCGTAGAAGCCGATCAGCCGGATCCAGTAGAGCACGCCGAACAGCAGGCAGTAGAAAGCGATCACACGCTGGAACCACGCAAAAGCGGTCTCTGCGAGTGTCTGCTGGGGTAGCCTTTGGGGCGGGTCGAGGCCGGCCTGCATTGTGCTCACGTTCTGCGGGCCTCACCTCGCCAATGACCCGGCATGAGGCCGCGGCTCACCACGGTCTGGATACCACGCGCCGGGTCAGGCTCGAACGTGCTGCTCACAAGTCGAGTTCTCCATCCGGCAAAGGTGCGAAATAGGCGTCGATCGCTGCCTTGTCGACCGCTTCCAGTGTCGCGGGCCGCCATACCGGCGCATTGTCCTTGTCGACGATCACGGCACGAATGCCCTCATAGAAATCGTGCCCGGCCAACATACGGTTGAGGATGCGGAATTCCATGCGCATGCACTCCTCCATGTCGAGCATGGCGCCGGCCTTGATCTGCAGGAATGCCACGTTCAGGCTTGTGGGGGACCGCTTCGAAAGCGTGTCGAGCGTCTTGGCGGCGAAGGCATCGGCCGGCCCGGCCTGCCGGAGGCTCGCGATCAGGCCGGCGAGATCGCTTTGCATGAAATGACGCTTGACGGCGTGGAGCGTCGCTTCGTCGGTTTCGCCGACCGGCACCTCGCCGAGGGCCTCCAATGCGGCCACGCCGTCCGTGCAGAGCGCGTCGAGAAGCGCCGGCAGCGAAGCGGCCGGCGCGGTGTGGGTGGCAAGACCACAGCCCAGCGCATCGCCATGGCGTATGCGGTTGCCGGTGAGAGCGAGATACATGCCGAAGCTGTTCTTCAGCCGCGGCAGGAAGTAGCTTCCGCCGACATCGGGGAAGAAGCCTATGCCGACCTCGGGCATCGCGAACAGGGCGTTTTCCGTCAGCACGCGGTGCGAGCCGTGGAAGGATATGCCGACACCGCCGCCCATGACGATGCCATCGATTAGCGCGACATAAGGCTTGGCGAAGCGCCGGATGCGGGCATTGAGCCGGTATTCGTCGGCGAAGAAGCCGGGCTGGGGGTTTCCTGCCCGACCCGACTCGTAGACGTCGAGCAGATCGCCGCCCGCACAGAAAGCCCTGCCCTCACCCTTGACGACCACCAGAGCAACTGCGGGATCGATCTCCCAGGTATCGAGCGCCCTCGCCAGGGCCGACACCATCCGATGATTGAGCGCATTGAGCGCCTTCGGGCGGGTCAGCGTGACAACGCCTGCCTTGCCGATCCGCTCGAAACGGATGTCATCGCCGCCGCCGAAGTCCATACGCAAGAATCCAGACCGTTGAACAGGCCAGAAGTGCTAAGCGCGCCGCCCGGCATCGTCAATGCCGCGCGCGATCACGCGCCTGCGCCGGGCCGCCAAAACCGCCTGCCTGAAAATGCACAGCATCCCACGATGGTAGAGGCCGCCGATCAGAACCAGTATCGCCACGCGTAGTAAGCCGTCATGGCGAAACCTGCGGCGATCACCGTCATGCGCACCAGTTCGCCCGGCAGTGTGCGTATCAGATGGCCTCCGGCATAACCACCGATGAGAGCGCCGCCGAGCATGACGCAGGTTTCGGGCCAGCGCACGGCCCCTTGGACGATGAAGATCGTGACGGCGGCAAGACTGACGGCAGTGGCCAGAAGGTTCTTCAGGACCTTCACCTTGCGAATGTCCGCCGGCCAGGAAAGCGAGAGCACGGCGGTCAGGATCACGCCGAGCCCGGCGCCGAAGAACCCTCCATACACGAAGGAAGCCGTGAGCGCCGCCATGGCCCCGATGCTCGATCCCTCCGCTCCTCGCGTCCGGGCAGCTATGCGCGGCGCAAGGGCAAAGAGCAGGGTGGCGAAACCGATCAATGCCGGAACCGGGAGCACGAAGATGCGATCGGGCAAGGCGAGCAGCAGAAGCGCACCACAGGCGCCGCCCAGAACAGCCAGGCCGAGGGAGATCGCCATCAGACGATCGAAGTCGGGCAGCGTCTCGCGGTCGGCCACGGCGGCGAGAAGGTGGCCGGGAGCGATCGCAACCGCATTGGACGCGTTCGCCGTTACGGGTGGCAGCCCTGCCGCGAGCATCGCGGGAAAGGTGATGAGGGTGGCACCGCCCGCAACGGCATTGATGATGCCGCCCAGAACTCCGGCACAGAAGAGAATGCCGACGATCGACCAATCCACGAGGCGCCCTCCCGAAAACGCGGGAAGGTTATGCGGATGGCGCGCCGTCGTCTGGAACGATTGTGATCATCCCCCGCCGTCGCGATAGGCGCGCGGGGTCGCTCCGAAGACGCGCAGGAAATGGCGACCGAAATGGCTCTGGTCGGCAAAGCCGGTATCGGCCGCAACGGCCGCGATCGCATCGCCGGACCGAAGACGGTCGCGCGCTTCGTTCAACCTCTCGACGAGCGCATAGGCGTAGGGCGGCATGTCGAAACGGCGCGAGAAGTTCCTGATGTAGCTCTCACGGGCAAGGCCTCGGCGCAACGCGATCTCATCGGCGGATTGCGGAAGAGACGTCGTGGCGGCGGCCTGATCCGGCTCGCCGGCCGTTCGTGCGAGATGGTCGAGAACCGCCGAGAGCAATTCCTTCGGTTCGGCCTCGCCAGCCAGCAGCTTCAGCTGCGGCGCCGACAAGACACGCAGCGTCGGCCCAAACGCAGGCAGCAATGCATAGATGTTGAGACATCGCACATCGTCGTCGGCCGACGGCAGGCTTCGATGAACAATGCGTGCGGGAATATGAATGCATTCGCCGGCCTCGACGCGAATCTGCTCGTCGCCGATCCGGAAAACACGAGTTCCCGCCAACATGAGCGTCAGTTGATCCTCGGCATGAAAATGAGCACCGAGTACCGGTACTGCGCCGCCGGCCCAAGCCGCGCATTCGATGGTTTCGTCATCCCGCCAGTAGGTCCATCTCCGCCGTAACGCCAACGCACTCATATCCTGGTTCGCCCATGCCTGACGCGCGACGTGCAATGGTCCTCGTCAACCAGCCCGAGCGCAAGCTTTTCGATGCCACGAAGCAGGGCGATCTGACACAGGCAGTCGCATTGGTCATCGCCGAACGCCATGCTAGAAATCGCCCATTCTGGAGACTGCCCCGATGAACAAGTTCACCCCCGCCAAGGCCGCAGGCAATCGCGGCGTCGACGAGATCACCGGCGGCCGGCGCCTGCGCCGCATGCGCAAGGCGGACTGGTCGCGGCGCCTCGTCCAGGAGAATCGCCTGACGGTCGACGACCTGATCTGGCCGATCTTCGTAGTCGACGGCAAGGGCCGCCGGGAGCCCGTCGCGGCCATGCCGGGCGTGTTCCGGATGAGCCTCGACCACGCCGTGAAGGAGGCCGAACAGGCGGCGAAGCTCGGCATTCCGGCGATCGCGACATTCCCTAATGTCGAGCTTTCGCTGCGCGACCAGACCGGCTCGCATATCCTCGACCCCGACAACATCATCAACCGGGCCACGCGCGCGATCAAGGACGCGGTCCCTAACATCGGCATCATCACCGACGCGGCCCTCGACCCTTTCACCAGCCATGGCCATGACGGCATCCTGCGCGACGGCATCATCGTCAACGACGAGACGGTGGAACAGGTCGCCGCGGCCGCCGTTCTGCAAGCGGCGGCCGGCGCCGACATCATCGCACCTTCGGATATGATGGACGGCCGGATCGGAGCAATCCGCGATGCGCTCGATGCCAACGGTTTCCAGGACGTCGCAATCATGTCCTACGCGACGAAATTCGCCTCCGCGTTCTATGGACCCTATCGCGATGCGATCGGTACGGCCGGCCTGCTGAAGGGCGACAAGAAGACCTACTACATCGATCACGCCAATTCCGACGAGGCCGTGCGCGAAGCGGAGCAGGATCTCGCCGAGGGCGCAGACATGCTGATGGTCAAGCCCGGCCTGCCCTATCTCGATATCATCCGCCGCCTCAAGGACGAATTCCAGGTGCCGACCTTCGCCTATCAGGTGTCGGGGGAGTACGCGATGATCAAGGCGGCAGCGGCCAATGGCTGGATCGACGGGGAAAAAGCGATGCTGGAATCGCTGTTGGCGTTCAAGCGAGCGGGCTGCGACGGCATCCTCACCTATTTCGCTCCCGAAGTCGCGCGGATGCTGAAAGCGTGACGGTGCATGGCCGAGAAAGCCGGCACATGATCGCCGACCGCATCCTCATCGTTTTCGCCGGGCTGTGCGGTGCGGCGGGCGTCGCCTTCTCGGCGGTCGCAGCACACGCCGGCGGCGGTAACGTCGGCACGGCTGCGTCGTTCCTGCTCATGCATGCGCCGGCCCTCCTTGCGCTGGGCCTCGCCGCGCGCGGACAGGCAATGCGCCTCGCCGGACTGGTGTTGCTGCTCGGCGTCCTGGTCTTCAGCGGCGACCTTCTGATGCGAGACTATGCCGGAGCACGGCTCTTCCCGATGGCCGCTCCCGCCGGCGGCGTGCTGACGATCGTCGGCTGGGTGGCGATCGCCATCTGCGCCCTCTTTCCAAGTCGTACGAGCGACTGACCGCGCCCGCTCCCCTTGAAGGAACCGTTCCTCTCCTTAGCTTGCGCTACAGGGCCTGCATTAAAGGGGGCTACATCCAAGGAGGAGCCGGTGGTTCACGTGACCTATCATATCGTCGAGCACGACGGAGGCTGGGCCTACAAGCTGGACGGTGCGTTTTCCGAAACCTTCCGGACCCATGACGACGCCCTAAAAGCCGCGCAGCGCGCTGCCGGCGAACAGAGGCTGGCGGGCCAGACGACCGGGATCGTCTATCAGGACGGCAGCGGCGCATGGCGCGAAGAGGTGTCGCGCGGCGACGACCGGCCGCAGGTCGACGTGGACGGCTGACCCGTATCGTACCACCCCGGAAGCTTGAAATCTGCCGCCGGATTCCCATCTTCTGATAGGCGTCGATCGATGCCTCAAGAGGAATTTGATGAACACCAGGGTACTCGACGGCGAAATGATCTCGACCAGGCTCGACGACGTCAGGGCCTATGACGGCGTGCGCTCCAGGCGCATATTCGCCTTCCTGATCGACTATCTGATCATCGGCCTGCTGCTGATCCCCTTCGGCATTCTGGTCTTCCTGCTCGGCCTGCTGACCTTCGGCCTCGGCTGGTCGCTCTTCGGTTTTCTCGCGCCTGCGGTCGCGCTTCTTTACGTATGGAGCACGCTCGGCGGCCAGAACCAGGCGACGACGGGAATGCGCCTCATGGGCATCCGCCTCGACCGGCTCGACGGCAGGCCCGTCGACGGCTTGCTTGCCGTGGTTCATACGGTGCTGTTCTGGGCAGGCAATGTGGTGCTCACGCCATTGGTGCTTCTCGTTACGCTCTTTGCCGACCGCAAGCGCACGCTGCACGACCTTCTTCTCGGCACGGTCGTCACCCGCGACGATCGCTGACGAACGGCCGTCCTCGCGAATGTGAAGGCGTGGCCCAGTCGACGCCTTCATTCTTCTGTTGAATTTTTCGCAGGCGCGGCCAAGGTAGAGCGATTCGTGGGATCCACGCCGAAGCCGATGACGCAGCATCCGCCCCAATCGCCGCAGTTCTTCCTGACCGCTCCCTCCCCTTGCCCTTATATCGAGGGCCAGTTCGAGCGAAAGGTGTTCACGCATCTGGTCGGCGACAAGGCCCCCGAACTAAACGATCTCCTCACCCAAGGCGGTTTCCGCCGCTCGCAGAACATCGCATACCGCCCGGCATGCGAGGCTTGCCGGGCCTGCATCTCCGTGCGCATCCTGGCCGGCGAGTTCCAGCCGACCAAGAACATGAAGCGCGTTCTGCATCGCAATGCCGACCTAGTCGGCGCCATGCACGACGCGGAACCTTCAACCGAACAGTATTCCCTGTTCCGCTCCTATTTGGACGCCCGTCATCGGAAGGGCGGCATGTCCGACATGACGGTGCTCGACTACGCCATGATGGTCGAGGACAGCCATGTCGACACCAAGGTGATCGAATATCGCCGCCGCGGGCCAGACAGCTTCATCACCGGCAAAGGCCAGGGCGAGTTGATCGCGGTGGCTCTCACCGACCGAATGGCCGACGGGCTGTCGATGGTCTATTCCTACTTCAACCCGGACATGGAAGACCGGTCCCTCGGAACCTTTATGATCCTTGATCACATCGCGCGCGCCCGGGCTGCCGGCCTGCCCCATGTCTATCTCGGCTACTGGGTCAACGGTTCCCGCAAAATGAACTATAAGGTGCGCTTCCAGCCACAGGAACATCTCGGCCCGAAAGGCTGGGATAGATTTACCGGGCAAACCTGACGTCTCATCCGCCGGCCCGTCCAACGCTGCCGTCGCCCTTCTGACGGGAGCTTTCTTGGCCAGCCACTCCGACCACACCAAGGGCCTGCTCCTCACCGCGATCGGCGGCTTGGCGCTGACGGTGGACATCCCCCTGATCCGGCTGTCGCATGGCGAGGCCTGGTCGATCCTGATGGTGCGCGCCGGCACCACTTTCGTCGTGGCCCTGATCATCTGGGCGATCTGGCGGTCGATCACGCCGAAGGCGCCGCAACTCATCCCGGGCCGGGCCGGTCTTGTCGTGGCAGCGCTTTACGGCCTCGCCTCGATCACCTTCATCACCGCCGTCTACAACACATCGACCGCCAATCTGGTGTTCATGCTCGTGTTCAACACGATGTTCTCGGCGTTGTTGTCATGGCTCTTCCTCAAAGAGCGGCCGCGCCCGGCGACATTCGTCGCCATGGCCGCGATGATCGTCGGGGTTGTGATCATTGTCGGCGACTCGATCGGGAACGGCAATCTCTTCGGCGACCTCGTGGCGCTCCTCTCGTCGCTGCTGCTCGCGTCGGCGATCACGATCAGCCGGGCGAGTGGCAAGGACATGGGTTTCACGCCCCTCGTCGGCGTATTGCTGCCCTTCCTGGTCGCATCTTTCTTCGTCGCCAAGACGGGATATCGTATCGATGCTCCCTGGTGGATCATCTTCAACGGGGCCGTGGTGATGCCGGTCTCGTTCTTCTGCCTCGCCAACGGACCGAAATACCTCTCCGGCCCGGAAGTATCGATGTTCTACCTGCTTGAGACTGTACTCGCGCCGGTATGGGTGTGGATGATTTTCGCCGAGACTCCCACACGTAACAGCCTGATCGGCGGGTCTATCCTCATCACCGCCCTGGTCTGCCATTCGCTGTGGCAGCTGGCGGAGCGCCGCAAGCGCAAGGCAGGAGTCTTGCTACCGGCCTGAGCTGCCCTCAGGAGAGCCCCACCACGGGCACCAGTGCTCCGTGGATCGCCGATGCACCATCGGAGCAGAGGAAGGCGATCACCGACGCGAGTTGTTCGGGCTTGACCCAACGCGCAGGGTCGGCATTGGGCATGGCGCTGCGGTTCTCCGGCGTGTCGATGATGCTCGGCAGCACGCAATTGACGTTGATCCCACGGCCCCGCAACTCGCCAGACATCGATTCCGTCAGCCGCATCACCGCACTCTTCGACGCAGCATAGGCGCCCATGTTCGCGCCGCCCCTGGTCGCGCCGTTGGCACCGATGGTGACGATCTTGCCGGTCCGGCGGGCGATCATGCCGGGAACGGCGGGGCCGACCGTATTGACCATGGTCGACACGTTCAGCTTCATCATCAAATCCCAGTTCGCGGCCGTGGTCTCATGTACGGCCTCGCCCGCATGGAAGCCGCCTGCGATGGCGCAGATCGCGTCTAGGCGCCCGCATCTCTGCTCCGCTTCCGCGACCATGCGCGACGCGGCCTCCCTGTCGGTCAGATCGGCAGCGAGCTTCAGATGGCGCGATGCCAATCCGGGGTAGGCGGCATCGAGCGTCTCTGTGCGCGAGCCCACGAGCACCAGCCGCGCCCCGCCCGCCTCGAACAGGCGCGCCACAGCCCTACCGAGATTGCCCGTCGCACCCGAAATCAGAACCGTCTTTTCCATGACCTGACCCGTCGAAGAATGGACCTTGCTCTTTGTGACACGACGCAAGGATCGTTTCCACCAGTCGGCCGCGGAACGAACAACCAGTGGTCATGCCGTTGTTGGGCGAAGCAGCTAGGACGGTCAGCCGGCCTGGATATTCTTCAGTTGCGGTGTCTCTCCACCCGCCCCTGCCGGGAGGCTCGGGTCGGTCGGCGGCAATGTCTGCGCAGCAGCATCGGTCATCTCGACCTCGTGCAGCCATTCGCGCCAGATAGCCACCAGCAACGCCATGAGCACCGGCCCTATGAACAGGCCGAGAAAGCCCATCGTCTTCACGCCGCCGATCAGCCCGAAGAAGGTCGGCAGGAACGGCAGCTTGATCGGGCCGCCGACCAGCTTGGGCCTGATCGTCTTGTCGACGACGAAGAGTTCGAGGGAGCCCCAGGCGAACAGCGCGACGCCGGCGACCCACGATCCGCTTGCCACGAGATAGACCGAGACCAGCGACATGGACAGCGGCGCGCCGCCCGGAATCAGGGCCATGAGGCCGGTGAGGACACCGAGCGTCACCGGCGACGGCACCCCGGCGATCCAATAGGCCGCGCCGAGCACGATGCCCTCGCCGATGGCGATCAGCGTCTGGCCGGTCACAGTGGAACTGATGGTGGCTGGCACCACCCGCGAGATCCGCTCCCAGCGCATCGGCAGGATGCGCTCGCCGAGCCGGTCGACTCTGGCAGTGAAGGCCTCGCCGTCGCGATAGGTGAAGAACAGCGCGATGAGCATGAAGAGCAGGGTCAGCAGCAGGTTGAAAGCGCCGCCGCCGGCGGCCACCACCGCCCGGTAGATGCTGCCGATGTTGTCACCGCTGACGAGCTGGATCAACTGGCCGATCGCTCCGGGATGGCCGATATGGCGCGTCCATAACTCGTCGAGCCATTCGCCGACAAAGGGCAGCACCGTGATCCAATGCGGCGTCACTGCGCCGGTCTTGTTGGCCTCGAAGGCCCAACTCACCCATTCGCGCACTTCCGTGACCGCATAGCTGCCCGCGACGACAATGGGCACGACGAGGAAGCTGACGATCAGCATGATGGCGATCGCAGCAGCCAGGGTGCGGTTGCCATGCACGGCGTCGAGCAGCCGACGATAGAGCGGCCAGCTCGCGAAAGTGATCACGAGTGCGGCGAGCACCGGGACAAGGAAGCCGTGGAAGAAATAGATGCCCGCCGCGATGATGAGCAACAGCAGCCAGCGTGCAGCCGACAAGGGAGGAAGGACCGCCGCCCGCGCCGGTGCCGAGGGCCCCATCAGGCGCGGCTCGCCGGTCGGTTTGCGTGGACTCGACAGATTCAAAAACGCTTACTCCCACCGGAATCGGTCCGGACGCCCCTGCCCTGGTCAAGGTACCTGCCTCGGCCGACCCTATTGTGCAGCATTCCCGCCCATATGCCAAATTGCTTCGGCAGATTGATGACGACCGCGACGCTATGGCCGATGCCGCTACGTCATGCGCCCTCGCTGACATGATCAACCAGCTGTCGCACGATTTGATCGACGTGTGATTTGCCACGCCATGCGACCTATGCGATAGATTCCTAGCCCCCACCAGACGACTCGTGCTCACGAGTCAAAGACCAATCTGTTTGGCAGGCGAAAAGGAGAACATTTCCGGCAAGGCCCGCAGGCGAGCACCTGCGTTTTTCTGCTGCCGGAAATCCAGAGAAGCCCTGACGCACTGAGCGTCTGAACGGGCAATCCGTACAACCAGCATAACTCATCCAAGGAAAACCAACAGCGCGCCCCGTGCGACGTCGAGGACGTTTTGCGGCCCTGTGGGCTGTTCAACTTTTGCAGGACCAAGACATGGCAATCATTAACGGCGACAACTACAGCAACACGCTGCCTGGAACGAGCTCCGACGACATTATCGACGGCATGGGTGGCAACGACGTCATCGACGGAGGCGGCGGCAACGACAGAATTATCGGCGGTACCGGCGACGACACGCTGACCGGGGGCAGCGGGAACGACACCTTCGTCTATTCCTTGCGCAGCATCGGTCGGGACACCATCACTGATTTCCAGCGCACTATCGACAAGATCGACCTTTCGGCCCTGAACATCGGGGACTTCACCACGCTCTTGCGCTTTCTCAGCTTCGATGCATTGGGCGATGCGGTCCTCACCTTCGGTTTCTACGGGGACCCGGAATCGATCACGCTGAAAGGCGTAAAAAGGAACCAGCTCACCCAGAATGATTTCCACTTCAACACCAGTTCGGCCGCGCTCACGGTCGACGGCACCGGGTACCGTGACGTGCTGTTCGGCGGAAACGGCAACGACACGCTTACCGGCAACAGCGGCGATGACATTTTGAGCAGCGGTGCAGGCAACGATAGGCTCAACGGAGGCACCGGCGACGACACACTGATCGGTGGCGCCGGCAACGATGTCTACCTCTACACAGCGCGAAGCTTCGGGCGGGACACGATTGAGGGCTTCAGCACAGCGGCCAACACCGACAAGATCGACCTTTCGGCATTGAACGTTGCAGACTTCACAACACTGTCCCGCTTCATCACCCAGGACTCGCTCGGCAATGCTGTCATCACGCTGGGCTTCTACGGCGATCCTGAATCGATCACGCTGAAGGGGATCTCAAAGGCGCAGTTGAGTGCGGCCAACTTCCTATTCAATACGAACGCCACCCCGCTCGTCGTCGACGGCACCGGCTATCGTGACGTGCTCTTCGGCGGCAATGGCGCCGATACGATCACCGGGTACGGGGGCGACGACATCCTCAGCGGAGGCGCCGGCAACGATCAGCTCCTTGGCATGAATGGAAACGACACGCTAATCGGCGGGGCAGGTAACGACACCTATCTCTACATTGCACGTAGCTTCGGGCGGGACACGATCGAAGGTTTCAGCGCGGTCGCCAACACGGACAAGATAGACCTTTCGGCATTGAACGTAGCAGACTTCACCACGCTGGCCCGCTTCATTACTGAGGATTCGCTCGGCAATGCGGTCATCACGCTTGGCTTTTACGGAGATCCAGAATCCATCACGCTGAAAGGCGTCAAGAAGGCACAGCTCAGCGGGGCAAACTTCATTTTCAATACGGACTCGACTGCCTTGGCTGTGGAAGGCACAGGCTATCGAGACGTGTTGTTCGGCGGCAACGGCGCCGATACGCTCACGGGCTATGGCGGCGACGACACGCTGACCTCGGGTGCGGGCAACGACCGACTCGTCGGCCTCAGCGGCAATGATACGCTTGTCGGCGGCCTCGGAGCCGACCGCATGGAGGGAGGCGAAGGCAACGACATCTATTTCGTCGACAACGCCGCCGACCAGGTCATAGAGGCTGCAGGTCAAGGCACGGATATTGTCTACGCAACGGCAAACTACGCGCTAGCCGCGGGTCAGCATGTCGAGACTCTCAGTGTGGCATCCACGACAAGCACGAATGCGATCAACCTCTCAGGCAACGAGTTGGCCCAACGCATTGTCGGCAATGCCGGAAAGAATTATCTGAGCGGCGGCGGTGGAAATGACATCCTCATCGGTGGTGTGGGTGCCGACACGCTCGTGGGAGGCGCAGGCGATGACATCTTCTACGTCGATAATGCTGGCGACGTCGTCAGCGAAGTCGCCGGCGGGGGCGCCGACACCGTACTCACCAGTGTCAGTTATGTGCTCGCCGCCGGCCGGCATATCGAGGTGCTGGCGACCACTTCAGTCGCCGGGACCGGAGCTATCAATCTGACCGGCAACGAACTCGCCCAGCGCATCAATGGCAACAACGGCGTCAATGTCCTCAATGGCGGCGGGGGCAACGACACGCTTTACGGCTACAACGGCAACGATACTCTGAACGGCGGCACCGGCATCGACACAATGGCGGGCGGCTATGGCAACGACAGGTTCTATGTCGACCATGCGAGCGACAGGGTGGTCGAAGCTTATGGAGGGGGCACGGACGCCGTATTTGCGTCGGTCCACTATACCCTAGCTGCCGGCCAACATATCGAGACTATCGCCACAACATCCGTCGCGGGCACGGCTGCCATCAATCTTGCCGGTAACGAACTCGCCCAGCAGGTGATCGGCAATAATGGCAGTAACAGGCTCTACGGCAACGGTGGCAACGATACGCTAAACGGCAACGGCGGCAACGACGTCCTCTACGGCGGCATTGGCAACGACACGCTGACGGGCGGCGCAGGCAACGACTATTTCGTGTTCAACACGGCGCTCAACCCCTGGAGCAATGTCGACC
>VFQN01006982.1_pt1 | contig 12452 bp, 11 predicted proteins | sample 3512371 | NCBI WGS metagenome assembly VFQN01 (sample SAMN10412370, study PRJNA504923) | tailings metagenome | isolation source: Replicate 2 from Balatoc abandoned mine | place: Philippines: Itogon, Benguet | collected 2017-08-28
CTGCTCGGCGTCATCCTGCAGATGACCATGGTGATGATGACCTCGATCGCGCTGACCCGCGAGACCGAGCGCGGCACGATGGAGAACCTGCTCGCCATGCCCACCAGCCCGGCGGAGGTGATGCTGGGCAAGGTGCTGCCCTATCTGGTCGTCGGTGCCGTGCAGGTGGCGGTCGTCCTGATCGCGGCGAAGCTGCTTTTCGCAATCCCCTTCGTCGGCAGCCTCGGGCTGCTCCTGCTCGCTGTGCTGTCCTTCGTCTTCGCGCTGGTGCTGCTCGGGTATACGATCTCCACGATGGCCCGCACCCAGATGCAGGCGCTGCAGCTGACCTTCTTCTTCTTCCTGCCGTCGCTGATGCTGTCCGGCTTCATGTTCCCGTTCCGCGGCATGCCGCAATGGGCGCAGACGCTCGGCGAGTTCTTCCCGCTCACCCACTTCCTCCGCGTTGTCCGCGCAATCATGCTCAAAGGGGCGGAGTTTCCGGCGGTGGCCTTCGAGATCGGTATATTGGTGGTGTTCATCGTCGCCTATGCCGGCTTTGCCCTGTTGCGCTTCCGCCGCACACTCGACTGAGCGGCCATTCCGCCGCAGTCGACTGGATTGAAACTCGCGGCGCAATCCAATAGATTAGAATAATTCTAAACTAGACGGTTCTTCTCATGCTTTCCCGTGTCTTCGGCTTTGGCCGCCGTTCGTTCGATTCCCTCAGCGAGCAGGAGATCCTCGCGCTGGCGATCTCGTCGGAAGAGGACGATGCCCGCATCTACCGCGCCTATGCCGACGGGCTGGCGGACGCCTATCCGAACTCGGCGAAGGTGTTCGAGGAAATGGCGGCCGAGGAGGATGGCCACCGGGCATCCTTGATCGAACTGCACCGTGCGCGTTTCGGCGAACGGATCCCGCTCATCCGCCGGGAACACGTCCGCGGCTATTACGAGCGCAAGCCGGACTGGCTGGTGCGGCCGCTCGGCCTCGACAAGGTCCGCTCGATGGCCGAGGAAATGGAAGCTCAGGCCGAGCGGTTCTATCTCGAAGCGGCGAAACGGACCTCCGATGCATCGACACGAAGTCTGCTTGGTGCGCTCGCAGCGGCCGAGAAGTCGCACGAGACCCTCGCCCATCGCCTCGGCGAGGAATACCTGACCGGCGATGCCCGCAAGGAGGAGGACTTCGCCGAGCGGCGCCAGTTCATCCTGACCTATGTGCAGCCCGGCCTCGCCGGCCTGATGGATGGCTCGGTCTCCACGCTCGCACCGATCTTCGCCGCCGCCTTCGCCACCGGCGACACCTGGCAGACCTTCCTCGTCGGCCTGTCTGCCTCCGTCGGCGCGGGCATCTCGATGGGCTTCACCGAGGCCGCGCATGATGACGGCAAGCTTTCGGGCCGCGGTTCGCCGATCAAGCGTGGGCTTGCCTCCGGCATCATGACCTCGATCGGCGGACTCGGCCATGCGCTTCCCTACCTGATTCCGGATTTCTGGACCGCCACGACGGTGGCGGCCGCGGTCGTCTTCATCGAACTCTGGGCGATCGCCTTCATCCAGAACCGCTATATGGAGACACCGTTTCTCCGTGCCGCGTTTCAAGTCGTGCTCGGTGGCGGCCTGGTCTTCGCAGCCGGAGTGCTTATCGGGAACGCATGAGAAGGGGGCCGGCGTCGCCCGGCCCCCCAATGACTGTGGAATTTGGCACTGCCTCGACGCTTACTCGGCCGCCATCAGGTTGATCTTGCGCTCGGCAAGGCCGGTGAGCTTTTTGTCGGTGGCGATCTCTTCCTTGAGGTTCTTCTCCAGTACCGACGCGCAGTCGCTGCGTCCGAGCTTCTTCGCCCACTCGACCAACGTGCCGTAGCGGGTGATCTCGTAGTGCTCGACCGCCTGGGCAGCTGCGATCAGGGCGGCATCCAGAACCTGCTGATCGGCGACGTCGCCGGCGATCTCATCGGCTTCCTCAAGGATACCGTCAATGGCCGGGCATTTGACCGCCTTGGCCTTCGCACCATGCATCTCGAACACCTGCTCGAGCCGCTCGATGTGGACTTTCGATTCCTCGAGATGTTTTTCGAACCCCTGCTTCAGTTCGGTGTTCGTCGCTTTCTTCGCCATCTTCGGCAGGTTCTTCACGATCTGCTTTTCGGCGTAGTAGATGTCTTGCAGCGTGTGGACGAAGAGGTCGTCCATCGTTTTGATGTCCTTTGAAAACAGACCCATCTTCTTGGCCCTTCCTGTTCGTGTTGTTGTGGAGGCAAGGACTGAATGTCCTTTCGAGCCGGAGTCTCTCCGGCTTGGCGGAAGAACGTCCGGCGGCCGGCGCGGTTCCGGCCGGGGATTGTTGTCATTTCGCAACACGGTCCATCCGTGTGATGGGATTCGCAGACCCGGCCCCGAAACGCCGTAATTTTTCCTCTCCGGCGACACGAACGGACGGTTTCTGTCTATTCGTTAAAAGCCGGATTCACCGGGTGTTCACGATCGTTTGCTAAAGTTTGCAGCGTCGGAAGGGACATTCCGAGGGACAGGGTTAGGTAAGATGTCTTTCTGGTCAACCATTGGCCACTACGCGGTGGCCATACGTGAATTCGTTGCGCCCAGCTATCGCCCGGAGCGGCACTATATGCGCGGCCCCGGACCGGCCTGCGCGCGCCGCACGGGCAGCACCTCGCTCCAGGCGCGTGTCACGTTTCACTGAGCGTCGGCGGGCAGCGCCTCGCCGTCGGCGCATGCCCTGATCTCGGCCGGGGTTCCGGCGGTCTCCCCCACACGCACGCATTTGCCGTCGGCGCAGATCTCCCAGCCGCTCGCCGTCCCGCCTGATCTCGCCAGAAGCAGCGCCTTCTGGGGTGCGAGTTCCGGCGTATAGCTCCAGACGCCGTCCCGCAGCACCGCGCCGTCCGGAATCTCCATCCCCGCGCCGGAGCCCCTCACGCGTGCCTCGATGATGGAGAGGCCGGCATCCGTAAGCGCCCAGTCCTCCTCCCACCGCACCTTTTCGACCGAATGCGTCCAGGCGAGCGTGAAGGCGGAAAGCGCGATCGCGGTCGCCTTGCCGCCTGCGATGAGGCAGATCGGCATCAGGCGGCGCTTGCGGCAACGGCGCGGCTGCGCCACCAGTGTTGCGCAAAGAACACGACCGCCAGCGCAAAGCCGATCTCGTCGGTCACCGGCAGCGCGGCGACCAATGTGAAGGCGGCCGCTGCGGCGAGTGCACGTTCCCACAGCACCAGCCGCATCCTCAGGAAGCCGATCACGGCGACGCCCCAGAGCGCGATGGCGAGCGCTGTCTTGACGACGATATAGGCGACCGCGGGCCAGTAGCCGATCGCACCTGCAAGCGCGCCGCCGTCCTGCAGCATCAGCGCGGGCGTATAGACCGCCATGAAGGGAATGACGAAGCCGGCCGCTGCGACCTTGATTGCTTCGAGCGAGATCTTGAATCCGCTTTCCTTCGCGATCGGCGACGCCGCGAAACAGGCGAGCGCTACGGGGGGCGTCAGGTCGGCGAGGATGCCGAAATAGAAGACGAACATATGGCTGACGATCAGCGGCACGCCCAGGTCGAGCAGCGCCGGTCCGGCGATCGACGATGTAATGATGTAGTTGGGGATCGTCGGAATCCCCATGCCAAGGAAGATGCACGTGACCATCGTCAGCAGCAGCGACAGGAACAGAGAATTCTGGCCGACCGAGACGATGAACTGGCCGAACGTGTTGGCGACGCCGGTCAGCGTCATCGTGCCGACGATGATGCCGACCACCGCACAGGCGACGCCGACCGGCAGCGCATTGCGCGCTCCGTCGGCGAGGCTGTCGCGGCAGGCTGCGAGCGTGTCACGCCCGCCGGCCACGACGAGGTTGACGAGGATCAGGACTGCGACCGCCGCCATGATCGCGCCGATGCCGAAGCGGAAGAAGCTCGCCGCCACCAGGCCGAGCCCTATCCAGAAGACCGTCCTCACGACCGTATTCGGCAGGCCGAGCGCCACCGTTGCGCCGAGGATCAGCAGGACCGTAAGCGCCAGGCCCACCGTGCCGGCGAACAGCGGCGTGTAGCCGGAGAACAGCAGCCAGACGAGGACCGCGAGCGGCAGGATGAGGTACCAGCCGTTTTTGAGCGCCGCCATTGCTGAGGGCAGTTCGGACCGCTTCAGCCCGAGCAGCCCATGCTTGCCGGCTTCGAGATGGACCATCCAGAAGGCCGAGGCGAAGTAAAGGAAAGCCGGAATGATCGCCGCCTTGACCACCTCGTAATATTCGACACCCAGCGTCTCGGCCATGATGAAGGCCACGGCGCCCATCACCGGCGGCATGATCTGGCCGCCCATCGACGCGGTCGCCTCGACGCCTCCCGCGAAGGCGGCCCGGTAGCCGAACTTCTTCATCAACGGGATGGTGAACTGCCCGGTCGTGACCACGTTGGCCACGCCCGAGCCCGAGATCGTGCCCATCAGTGCCGACGAGATCACCGATACTTTCGCCGCTCCGCCACGAGCGTGGCCGACGAGGCCGAGCGACACGTCCGTGAACAGCTTGATCATGCCTGCCTTCTCGAGGAACGAGCCGAACAGGATGAACAGGAAGATGTAGGTCGCCGAGACGTAGATCGGGATGCCGTAGATACCCTCCGTTCCATAGGCCATGTGATCGATAACCTGGGAGAGATCGTAACCGCGATGGTCGAACGGCCGGGGCAGGTATTCGCCGAACAGGCAATAGGCGAGGAACAGACCAGAGATGATCGGCAGCGCCGGGCCCATGACCAGCCAGGCGGCAATGAAGACAGTGGCGAGCGCTACGCAGCCGACGACGATGTCGCGCGTCAAGAGATCGCCTGAGCGCAGGATCAGGCCATTGTATTCCCACCACTGGTAGAGCGCGACGAATACGCCCACCGCGGCTAGGCCCCAGGCGGCTGCGCGCCAGGCAGGCGTCGCATCGCGCGCGGATGCCGCCAGCGGAAAAGCGAGCAGCAGCAGGAAACCGACATGGACGGCACGCAGGACCTGGCTCGACAGACTGATCAGATGCGCCGCCGTCGCGATCTGGTAGAGCGAGAAGACGACTGCGATCCAGAACAGGATCCGGCCCTCCCGCGTCGCCGGAAAGCCGGCGCCGAGGGGATCATGCATGTCGACCGCCGGCGGGGCGGCGCCTTGGGAAGCTGCAGTGGTCATAGGATAGGCCCCGCGCGTGACGTGGACATGCAGATTGCGGGACCGGCAGCCATTGATGCTGCCGGTCCACGCCGGCGCTTACATCAGGCCCTTTTCCTTGTAGTAGCGCTCCGCGCCCGAATGCAGCGGCACGGGCATTCCATCCAGCGCCTTCTTGATATCGATCGCCTTGGCGGCGTTGTGCGCGGCGACCATGTCGGGAAGGTTCTCGAACAGCTGCTTGGTCATCTGGTAGGCCGTCTCGTCCGACACGCCCTCATGCGTGATCAGGAAGTTGCCGACCGCGGCCGTCTCTACATCCGCATCCTGCCCCTGATAGGTGCCGGCCGGAATGGTGACGGGGAGATACGGGCTGCCGATCTTCTCGACGTCGGCCTTCGGCACAGCCACGACCGTGATCGCCACAGACGAGGCGAGATCCTTGATCGAGCCGACGCCCAGGCCGGCGGATTGTAGCGTCGCATCGAGCTGGCGGTTCTTGATCAGTTCGACGGACTCGCCAAACGGCAGATATTCGGTCTTTCCAAGGTCGGCGTAGCTCATGCCTGCCGCGGTGAGGATGGCGCGCGCGTTGAGCTCTGTGCCGGACTTCGGCGCGCCGACGGACAGGCTCTTGCCCTTCAGATCCGCAAGCGTCTTGATGCCCGATTCCTGGCTAGCGACAATCTGGATGTAGTTGGGATAGATAGCCGCGATGCCGCGCAGCTTGTCGAGCTTGCCAGGATAGCCGGCTTCGGTGTTGCCTTCCCAGGCGAACTTGACGGAATCGCCCAGCGCGAAGGCGATTTCGCCCTTGCCCTGCTGCAGCAGGTTGAGATTCTCCACGGAGGCCTTCGTGGCCTGCACCTGGGTGCGCGCGCCCTCGATCTTGGCGCCATAGATGTTTGCCAGCGCCGCCCCCAGCGGGTAGTAGACGCCAGACGTGCCTCCGGCCAGCACGTTGATGAACTCGTCCGCTCGCGCGGCCGTGCCGGCGGCCGCCAGCGAGAATGCAAGTGCACCGGCGGCAGCGAGCCGCGCTACGGTGTGTTTCATTGATAAACCTCCCTTTCGATGTGCGCCGCGCTCTCCGGGCACGATGCACGCATGTTAGCCATCGATGCGCGCTTGCCAACCCTCGCGGTATAATCCCTTCGTCAGGTCTTCTGGTTAGACCAGTTTTCTTCCTCGACGCTTCGGTCTAGAAGAGAACCGCGCGAACTTGGGAGGAAGCCATGACCGCATCGCCAGCCCGGCCGCAGACCGCCGGCGCTCCGTTCGACCAGGACAAGCTCGATCGGCTCATGGACGAGGCCGGCATCGATGTCCTGTTTGCCACCTCGAAGCACAATGTCCAGTATCTGCTCGGCGGCTACCGCTACATCTTCTTCCACGCGATGGATGCGATCGGCCACAGCCGTTACCTGCCCGTCGCGATCTACGTCCGGGGCAGGCCGGATCACGCCGCCTATGTCGGCAACCGGATGGAAGGCCACGAGCAGCAGGTGAACCCGTTCTGGACGCCTTCCGTGTTCACTACATGCTGGGGCTCGGTGGATGCCGCGAAACAGGCCGCCGCTCATCTGAGGAAAATTGGTCTGGCCAGCTCGCGGATAGGGATGGAGCCAGGCTTTGTCCCACACGACGCCTGGGCTACGCTCCAGTCCGAACTCGGCGACGCCAAGCTCCTCGACGCCACTGGCATGCTCGAGCGGATGCGGATGATCAAGACGCCGGAGGAGCTGGCCAGGCTGCGGCTCGCGTCGGAACTCATCACGGATTCGATGCTCGCCGTCTTCGCCAGCCAGCGCGAAGGATCGTCCAAAGGCGACATCGTCGAGCGGGTGCGCCGCGAGGAGACCAACCGCGGCCTCACCTTCGAATATGCGCTGATCACGCTGGGCTCTAGCCACAACAGGGCGGTGTCGCCGCAGACATGGCGCAAGGGCGAGGTGCTGTCGCTCGATTCTGGCGGCAACTACCACGGCTATATCGGCGATCTCTGCCGCATGGCCGTGCTTGGCGAGCCCGACCAGGAGCTCAAGGACCTGCTCGCAGAGGTCGACGCGGTCCAGCAGGCCGCATTCTCGCGCATCCGGCCGGGTACTGCGGGCGGCGACATGATCGCCCACGCGGAGAAGGTGCTGAAAGCCTCCCACGTCGCGCCCTACACGGACTTCTTCGCCCACGGCATGGGCCTCATCAGCCACGAGGCGCCATTCCTGATGACCAACCATCCCGTGGCCTATGAAGGCGTCGACGCGGACAAGCCGCTCGAGGCCGGCATGGTGATCTCGGTCGAGACGACGATGCTCCATCCCTCGCGCGGCTTCATCAAGCTGGAGGACACGATCGCGGTGACGGCCGACGGCTACGAACTGATGGGCGCGCGCGGCCGCGGCTGGAACATCGGCGGTACGGAGTAGCCCGCCTCAGAGCGTGACATCCGCCGCCCTGCTGTGGACAGCGGTGCGCCGCGCGTTCGGAATATCGTTCGACAGCGCCTTCTCGCGCGCCATGTCGGTCGCGAAGCCATGGTCGAGCCAGCGCTGCACCAGCCGGCGTTCGAGCTCGTCCACCGGCACGTCGAGCCACACCGTCATGTCGAACGCGCCGGCGAGGCCGCTCCAGGGCGTCTCGTCGAGCAGCAGGTAGTTGCCCTCGACAAGCAGGATCCGCGTCTCGGCCGGCACGATCGCTGCCCCGGCCCGCGATATCTCGATCGAGCGGTCGAAGACCGGAATCGCCACCTCCGCCTCTCGCGCGCGCAGCCGCATCAGCAGGTGGCGGAAGCCCGCGACGTCGAACGTCTCCGGCGCACCCTTGCGCGGCAGCAGCCCGCGCGCGGTCAGCACCCTGTCGTCGAAATGGAAGCCGTCCATCGGAATGATCGCGACGCACTCGCCCGACGCCTCGATCCGCTCGCGAAGCCGTTCGGCGAGCGTCGACTTGCCGGAGCCCGGCGCTCCCGCAATACCCACGATCAGCCGGTCGCGGCCACTGGCGCGCGCCATGATCGCAGCGAGAAGGCGCGCCTCGTCCATGCGTCAGGCAAGCCAGGTGTCGTAGTCGGAGACGAGCAGATGCACCGGCGGCTCGTCCTCCTCGATCTCGGAGAAGCGCGCGATCGGTTCGGAAAAGACGTTGTCCGTCAGGTCGTCGTTGACGGTCGACACCTCGCCGATCAGCACGTCCGCCTCCTCGCCCCAGAAGGCGTGCCAGACGCCGGGCAGCAGAGTCACGCTCTCTCCCGGTGCCAGCCGCAGGATCCCGCCCGCCGGCAGCATCCGCATGACGCCGTCCGTCGGCACCGACACGTCCTCGCCGCGGTCGATCAGCCCGTCCGGCCCCGAGGCGTAGAGCTTCAGCGCCAGCACGCCGCCGCCGCGATTGATGATGTCCTCCGCCTTGACGTTGTGGCGATGCATCGGCGCCACCTGATCCTTGCGCGAGATCATGATCTTCTCGGCGTAGAGCATGCCGCGTCCGTGACGCAGGTCCGCCGCGTCGCCGTTGCGCGCGGTGAAGAGGAAGAGCCCGCGCCTGGCGAAATCGCCGCGGCCGTAATCGGTGATGTCCCAGCCGAGCCGACGCTCGACGATGCCGGCGATCTCGCCGCGCCGGGCGCGCATCTCGTCCGGCGTCCAGTAGGCGAAAGGCGGCAGGATCTGCCCGTGCTTTCGCATGAACGCGTCGCCGTCGCGAAGGATGCGGTTGACCTCGGAGCGCTTCATCGACCGTTCTCCCGGCAGGCCGGCGGCAAGTTGCGCCCGGCCGCTGCCTCTATCCGTCGATATCCCGGATCGGTCAAGCGGCACGAAAAAGCCGGCCGCGGCGCCGCGGCCGGCTCCGTTCAGTCTGTCGTCAGGCTACATGCCGGTCGAGTATTTCTCGACGAGGCTGCGAGCTTCCGACACCAGCGCCTTGCCGTCCTTGCCCTTGGCGGTCATTTCCGCTTCCCAGGCCTCGACCAGCGGCGCGGCGGCGTCCTTCCAGCGCTGCGTCTCGGCTTCGTCGAGTGTGACGATGTTGTTGCCGAGCTTCTCGGCGATCGCCAAGCCCACCTTATCCCCGTCGTCCATCACCTTGCCGAAGAAGGCGGCCGTCTCGATACCGGAATTGTCGTCGATGACCTTCTTCAGGTCGTCAGGCAGCTTGTCGTAGGAGGCCTTGTTCATCGCCACCACGAAGGTCTGCGTGTAGAGGCCGTGCTTGCCGGAGAAGCCGGTATGGTTCTTCACCAGTTCGGCCACCTTGAGTGACGGGGTCACTTCCCACGGGATCGTGGTCGCGTCGATAACGCCCTTGGACAGCGCCTCGGTCACCGCCGGCACCGGCATGCCAACCGGCGTGGCGCCGAGCTTTTCCAACATCTGGTTGATCATGCGCGAACCGCCACGCACTTTCAGCCCCTTCATGTCCTCCAGCTTGGTCACCGGATTCTTGGAATGGATCAGACCCGGGCCGTGGGCATGCCACGCAATGACCTTCCAATCCTTGAATTCGTCCATGCAGTGCTTTTCGCAATATTCCTGCACCGCCCGCGAGGTCGCCTCGCCGGTCGTCATCATGAACGGAAGCTCAAACGCCTCCGTCGACGGGAAACGGCCGGGCGTGTAGCCGATGACGGTCCAGATGATGTCGACGACGCCGTCCTTGGCCTGGTCGATCAGTTCCGGCGGCTTTCCGCCCAGCGCCATCGCGTCGAACTGGTCGATCTTGATGCGCCCGCCCGATTCCTTCATCACCTTCTCGGCCCAGGGCCGGAGCGCCTTGGCGGGAATCGTCGCCTGTGGCGGCAGCATCTGATGCAGCTTGAGCGTCGCGTCCTGCGCCCACGCGGCACCCGTGATCGTGCCGAGCGCAACCGTTGCGCCCAGCAGCATGCGTGTCAGTCTGGTCATGGCATTCTCCTCCCTGGATAGCGTGATCAGATGGATGATTGTTATACAAAAGAACGAATTTGGAAATGGTCTCTTCGGATAAAGAGACCACTCTGCCGCTTGCGGTATACAGAAAGTGCGGCACTTGGAATTCCACCCTCCCGAGAGCCATTCTTAGCCTGACTTCCTGCTGATCGCGAGAGGGAGAAGGCATGGAATTTTGGCGGCCGCGGTCGTGCGTCACTTGTCCTGTATACAGCGAATTGCCAGGCTGGCCGATGTATGGCAGCCTCCGGCCCGGCTCGGATTGCAGCCATCGAATCCGCGGAGGACACATGCCCACCCCACCCTATCGCGCCGACCATGTCGGCAGTCTTTTGCGCCCCGAGCGGGTCAAGGCCGCGCGCAAGGCCCATTACGAGGACCACACCCTCGACAAGGAAGAGTTGAAGGAGATCGAGGACGAAGCGATCCGCGAGGCCGTGCGCCAGCAGGAGGAGGCCGGTTTGCTGGCCGTCACCGACGGCGAGTTCCGCCGTTCCTTTTGGCATTACGACTTCATGGGCGAACTCAGTGGCTTCGACCTGGAGGAGCGTGACGAAGGCATCCAGTTCCACGGCGTGAAGCTTCGGCCGATCTTCCCGACGATCAAGGAGAAGCTCGACTTTCCCGACGACCATCCGATGCTCGAGCACTACCGCTACGTCGCCTCGGTCACGAAGGTCACGCCGAAGATCTCGATCCCCGGCCCGAGCTGCTGCCATTTCCGCACCGCCAAGGCTGACATCCACGTCAAGGACTATGCCGATCCAGAGGCGCTGTTTGCCGATCTCGCCAGGACCTATGCCAAGGCGGTCAAGGCCTTCTACGATGCCGGCTGCCGCTATTTGCAGATGGACGACATCTTCTTCGCCTATCTCTGCGATCCCAAGCACCGCGCCGCCAAGGCGGCGGAAGGCCAGGATCCGGACTGGCTGATCGAGCGCTATGCCTGGATGATGCACGAGGCGATCAAGGACCGGCCGGACGACATGGTCATCGGCATGCACATGTGCCGCGGCAATTTCGTCTCGACCTACGCCGCCGAGGGCGCCTACGACCCGGCCGCCGACGCCATCTTCAACCAGACCGGCGTCGACGTCTTCTTCATGGAATACGACACGGATCGTGCCGGCGGGCTCGAGCCGCTGCGCCTTCTGCCGAAAGGCAGGAAGCGCGTGATGCCGGGCTTCATCACCACCAAGACCGGCGATCTGGAAAAGCTCGACGACCTTAAGCGCAAGTTCGAGGCAGCCTCGCAGTTCGCCGACATCGACCAGCTCGGCATCGCGCCGCAATGCGGCTTCGCCTCGACCGAGGAAGGCAACAAGGTCACCGAGGACGACCAGCGCCGCAAGCTCGACCTCGTGGTCGCGACGGCCGAAGCGATCTGGGGCGGCGTCGCGAAGTAGCTGTTGCGCTTGCGCATCATCGGACACGGCATCGCGCAACTGCGATTGCCGTGCCGGTCTCACTGGTGCACGCTTCGCGCAAAGAGGGCGGGCATGGCTTGGAGATTCGCGTGAGGCGGGCAGCGGCAGGGGTTCAGCCTGGCATGCGGGCGGCAGCACTGGCGCTCGTCGCGCTTTTCCTGTCGGCCTGCGTCTCGGCGATCCCGACCGCGCCGCGGCCGATCGAATCGGAGAAATACGCGGCGATCGTCGTCGATGCCACGAGCGGCGCCGTGCTCTACCAGTACGCGGCCGAACAGCCGCGCTATCCGGCCTCACTCACCAAGCTGATGACGGTCTACATGCTGTTCGAGGCGCTCGACCAGGGCCGCATCCAGAAGGCAACCCCGATCCCCATCTCGGACACCGCACGCGCCCAGCCGCCGACGAAGATCGGCTTTCGCGCCGGCGAGACGATCGACGTCGACAGCGCCATCCGCGCGCTGGTGATCCGGTCGGCGAATGACGTGGCGGTCGCGGTAGCCGAGTATCTCGGCGGCACGGAAGCCGATTTTGCGCGCCAGATGACGGCCCGGGCCCGCTCGCTGGGCTTGGCGCAGACCAGCTTCGCCAATGCTTCGGGTCTGCCCGACCCCGGCCAGCGCACCAGCGCGCGCGACATGGCACGGCTGTCGCTGGCGCTGCGCCAGCGCTTCCCGCATCACTATCACTATTTCGGCGAGCGCTCCTTCGTCTATGCCGGCCGCACCATCCGCAGCCACAACGAGCTTATCGGCGAGGTCGCGGGCGTCGACGGGCTGAAGACCGGCTACATCCGGGCATCCGGCTACAACCTCGCCACCTCCATCCGCCGCGACGGGCGCAGCGTTGTGGCCGTTGTCATGGGCGGCGAGAGTGCCGCCGATCGCAATGCACGGATGAAGCAGCTGATCGACCAGTTCCTGCCCATGGCTACGCGGCAGGGCGGTA
>VFQN01006983.1_pt1 | contig 12451 bp, 12 predicted proteins | sample 3512371 | NCBI WGS metagenome assembly VFQN01 (sample SAMN10412370, study PRJNA504923) | tailings metagenome | isolation source: Replicate 2 from Balatoc abandoned mine | place: Philippines: Itogon, Benguet | collected 2017-08-28
CGAGAAGCACGAGACGTGCGCGGCCGCGATCAGCTCCTCGGGGCTGCTCTTGCCGTTGGCCTCCTCGGCCCGCGAGGGCCACCAGACGTCGTAGGTACCGATGCCGGAGGACTCCAGCGTGACCTTGCCGGCGCCCTCGAACAGGGTGCCTTCCCAGTGCGTGGTGGCGTTGCGGGTCGTGGGCATGTGCTGATCACTCCTCGTGCGTTGGCTCGAAAGGACTGCGTTGTCGCGAGTCTTGCACGCCGGTGTCGGGCCGCCAGAGTGGACTCGTCACAATGGGACGGTGACGACGTTCTACGAGGAGATCGGCGGGTTCGAGACGTTCCGGCGAATCGTGGCCAAGTTCTACGAAGGTGTCGCCGAGGACGCCGTGCTGCGGCCGATGTATCCCGAGGAGGACCTCGGCCCGGCGGAGGAGCGCTTCCTCCACTTCCTCATCCAGTACTGGGGCGGCCCGACGACGTACTCCGAGCGCCGGGGCCACCCGCGGCTGCGGATGCGGCACGCGCCGTTCGCCGTCACTCCGGAGGCCAAGGAGCACTGGCTCAGGCACTTCCGGGCCGGGCTCGACGAGGTGCAGCTGACCCCGGAGCAGGACCAGCGGTTCTGGGACTACGTCAACCACGCCGCCCAGTTCATGGTCAACACCCTCGAGTGACCCCTCCTCACGGGCGCTGGAGCTCGCGCAGCCGCTCCAGGTAGACGTCCGGGGGCTCGGTGGAGCGCTGGCTCTCCTGGTCGAAGAAGACGATCGTCACGCGGGCCCGAGCGAGCACCGTGGCGCCGTCGACGATGAGGGACTCGATCGTCGCCGAGCGCTGTCCGACCCGGGTGACCCACGACCACCCGTCGTACACCTCGGGACGGAAGAGGATCGGCACCCGATAGTCGACGTCGGTCTGCGCGACGACCAGGGTGATCGGGTCGAGACCCTTCCACATCCGGGCCATGCCGGAGATCCGGGCCTCCTGGAAGTACTCGAAGTACTTCACGTTGTTGACGTGTCCGTAGACGTCCACATCCGAGAAGCGGACCTGCACCGGATAGTGCAGCGGGTCCTCGGGAGGCACCGCCGGCACCGGCGGGCGCAGTGACGCCGGCTCGGCCTCGAGGAAGGTCGCGAGCGTCTCGCGCTCGACCTCGGTCAGCCGGCGCGGCCGCTCGGTGGCGAAGACGTACGGCGTGAGCACGGTCTTGGCGCGGACGTAGACCCGGCGGCTGCCGTCCGGCTCGTCGTGGAAGAGCTCGTAGGCGAGCGTGAACGAGGCCGCGCGGATCTCGGTGACCCACGACTCGATGCTGACCGGGCGGTACCCGAAGTGCAGCGGCGCGACGTAGGTGACCTCGTGCCGGACGACGACCGTCCCCTCGGCCAGCTCCCCCGTGCTGGCGGCCGGGCCGTGCGTGCGCAGCATGTCGACGCGGGCCTCCTGGAGGTAGTCCACGTAGACGACGTTGTTGATGTGCCCGAGCTGGTCCATGTCGGCCCAGCGCATCGGGCACTCGTAGCGGTGCCGCACGCGGCCGATGGTGCCAGATGCGCTCCGAGTGCGCGCGACCAGGCAGCTCTCCTCAGTGGGTCAGCGCGGTGCGACCCCAGTAGGAGCGGATCGTCTGGTGCCGGGCGAGCCGCTGCTTGCGGTGGGCGGCGACGAACCCGGTGAACGCGCCGACGGCGAGGACCAGGGTGAGGGCCGCGATGGCGAGCAGGGCGAAGACGATGACGAAGGTCGTGGTGGTGATGGCGGTCATCACAGGCTCTCTTTCTACATCTGTAGTTTCTACCTATGTAGAAGGTACGTCCGCCCCCCTGTCAGGACAAGCGGGCGGAGTAGTGTCTCGGCTCACAACCAGCGAAGGACCCCATGCCAGAGCCAGCGTCCGATCAGATCCCCCGCGCCGCGACCCCGCTGTCGCCCCGGCGGCGTCAGCTGCTCGAGTCCGCACTCCAGGTCATCGCCGACGAGGGCCTCAAGGGGCTCACCCACCGGGCGGTCGACCGCAGGGCGGAGCTCCCCGAGGGCAGCTGCTCGGCGTACTGGCGCACGCGCAGCGCGCTCCAGGCCGCGCTCGCGGAGTACGTCGCCGCCACCCTGCTCGACGACGTCAACCGCCTCGCCGACCGCTTGGTGGCCGCCGGCCCCGACGAGGGCCTCGGGGTGAGCGGCGCGCTGGACCTGTTCCTGCGCTGGCTCGACCAGCGCGACCTGCTGCTCGCCCGCCTCGAGCTGACCCTCGCCGCGACCCGCGACCCGGAGATCGCGGCGCTCCTCGCCACCCACCGGGCCCGGCTCGTGGAGATCGTGGAGCGGATCATGACCACCGCCGGCAAGGAGCACGGCACGGCGCGGGCGGAGGCCCTGGTGTCGTCCTACGACGGGGTCCTGCTCGCCGCGCTGCTCAAGCCGCAGCGGCAGCGTCGGGCCTTCCTCGACCGCTCGCTCGAGCTGCTCGGAACCTCACTCGCCGACGCTGGCGGGTGACCCTCCCCACATCGGCGGCGCTGCGTTCTCCGTCTACTGTGACTCACGCAGTACCCCCCTCTCTTCGAACGGAGTTCTCATGCCTGAGGCAGTCATCGTTTCCGCGGCGCGGACACCCATCGGTCGCGCCAACAAGGGCTCGCTGACCGAGTTCCGGCCCGACGACCTCACGGCGTTCATCGTGAAGACGGCGCTGGACAAGATCCCGGCGCTCGACCCGACGACGATCGACGACCACTACCTCGGCTGCGGCCTCCCCGGCGGCGAGTCGGGCAACAACATGGCGCGCATCGTCAACGTGCTCAACGGGCTCGACGACGTCCCCGGTGCGACGATCACCCGCTACTGCTCCTCCTCGGTCCAGACCACGCGGATGGCTTTCCACGCGATCAAGGCCGGCGAGGGCGACGTGTTCATCTCCTCCGGCGTCGAGACGGTCTCCCGGTTCGCGAAGGGCACCTCGGACCACTGGCCCGACACCCACAACCACGAGTTCGACGAGGCGAAGGCGCGCACCGACAAGACGGCCGAGGGGGGCCAGGGCTGGCACGACCCGCGTGAGGACGGCCAACTCCCCGACGTCTACATCGCGATGGGCCAGACGGCCGAGAACGTCGCCAAGCTGCGCGGCCTCAGCCGCCAGGAGCTCGACGAGTTCGGCGTCCGCTCCCAGAACCTCGCCGAGAAGGCCATCGCCAACGGCTTCTGGGAGCGCGAGATCACCCCGGTGACCACGCCGAGCGGCACCGTCGTCAGCACCGATGACGGCCCGCGCGCCGGCGTCACCTACGACGGCATCAAGGACCTCAAGCCGGTCTTCCGACCCGACGGGGTCGTCACCGCCGGCAACTGCTGCGCCCTCAACGACGGCGCCGCCGCGGTCATCATCATGTCCGACACGAAGGCCGCCGAGCTCGGCCTGAAGCCGCTCGCCCGGATCGTCTCCACCGGCGTATCCGGCCTCTCCCCCGAGATCATGGGCCTCGGCCCGGTCGAGGCGACCAAGCGCGCACTGGCGAACGCCGGCATGAGCATCGGCGACATCGACCTGGTCGAGATCAACGAGGCGTTCGCCGCGCAGGTGGTGCCGTCGTACCAGGACCTCGGCATCGACCTCGACCGGCTCAACGTCAACGGCGGCGCGATCGCCCTGGGCCACCCCTTCGGCATGACCGGCGCCCGGCTCCAGAACACGATGCTCAACTCGCTGGACTGGCACGACAAGACCACGGGCCTGATCACCATGTGCGTCGGGGGCGGCCAAGGCATGGCGCTCATCCTCGAGCGGCTCTGAGTCTCCTCGTCGCTGAACCCGCCGAAGACGTCGGCCCCCCGGGGCACGACGTCTTCGGCCAGCGGGTCGTGACTTCCGGCGCGCGATCCGGCGATGGCGCCTCGCTCAACGACGCATCTTCCGGCACCGCACCGGCCGTCCGCCCTACACTGACCGCGTGACCGACTCGGGTGCCGACGCGACCATCTGGCTCGACGACGAACAGCAGCAGTCCTGGCGAGCGCTGGTGATGGGCATGACCCTGCTCCTCGGTCGCCTCGACGACGACCTGCGCCGCCAGTGCGACCTCTCCCTGGTGGAGTACGAGATCCTCGTGCGGCTCTCCGAGCGGGAGAACCGACAGATGCGGATGGCGCAGCTCGCCGACGCCCTCGCGCACAGTCGCAGCCGCGTCACCCACACCGTCACCAGGATGGAGAAGGACGGCCTGGTCCTGCGCGGGCAGTCCCTCGAAGACGGCCGCGGCGTCGTCTGCCGGATGACCGACGCGGGCTGGGAGCTGCTCCAACGGATGGCGCCACTTCACGTCGCCGGCGTCCGCGAGAACCTCGTCGACCTGGTCAGCCGTGAGGACTTCGCCGCCGTCGGCCGGGTCATGGACGCCGTCTCCGACCACCTCGTCGCCGCCCACCCCGAGATGGAGATGCGCCAGGGCTAGGTGGTTTCGAGGCTCAGGCGCTAGCGCGCCTTCGCACCTCAACCACCGTGCGGGATCAGGCGCTAGCGCGCCATCGCACCTCAACCACCGTGCAGGCTCAGGCGCCAGCGCGCCATCGCACCTCAACCACCGTGTCGGTTCGGTCAGTCGCGGGTGAGGCGGCGGTGGGTGACGCGGTGCGGGCGGGCCGCCTCGATGCCGAGGCGCTCGATCTTGTTCTCCTCGTAGGCCGCGAAGTTGCCCTCGAACCAGAACCACGCCGCCGGGTTCTCCTCGTCGCCCTCCCAGGCGAGGATGTGGGTGGCGACGCGGTCGAGGAACCACCGGTCGTGGGAGGTGACGACCGCACAGCCTGGGAAGTCGAGGATCGCGTCCTCGAGCGAAGACAGCGTCTCGACGTCGAGGTCGTTGGTCGGCTCGTCGAGGAGCAGGAGGTTGCCGCCCATCTTCAGCGTCAGCGCGAGGTTGAGACGGTTGCGCTCGCCGCCGGAGAGCACGCCGGCCTTCTTCTGCTGGTCGGGTCCCTTGAAGCCGAACGACGCGACGTACGCGCGGGAGTTCATCTCGAAGTTGGCGACCTTGATGAAGTCCAGGCCGTCGGAGACGACCTCCCAGACGTTCTTGTTGGGGTCGATGCCACCACGGCTCTGGTCGACGTAGGAGAGCTTCACGGTCTGCCCGACGTTCAGATCCCCGCTATCGGGCTTCTCCGTGCCGGTGATCATCCGGAAGAGGGTGGTCTTGCCGACGCCGTTGGGGCCGATCACGCCGACGATGCCGGCGCGCGGGAGGCTGAAGGACAGGTCGTGCATGAGGGTGCGGCCCTCGAAGCCCTTGGTGACGCCCTTCGCCTCGAGCACGACGTCACCGAGGCGCGGACCGGCCGGGATGTTGATCTCGGAGGTGTCGATCTTCCGCATCCGGTCGGCCTCGGCCGCCATCTCCTCGTAGCGGGCCAGACGCGACCGGCTCTTGGTCTGCCGGGCCTTGGCATTGGAGCGGACCCATTCGAGCTCCTTCTCCAGCATCTTGGCGCGCTTGGCGTCCTTCTGCCCCTCGATCTTGAGGCGCTCCTTCTTGGTCTCCAGGTACGTGGAGTAGTTGCCCTCGTAGGGATGGGTCTTGCCGCGGTCGAGCTCGAGAATCCACTCCGCCACGTTGTCGAGGAAGTAGCGGTCGTGGGTGATCGCGAGGACGGCACCCGGGTAGGACTTGAGGTGCGCCTCCAGCCACTGCACCGACTCGGCGTCCAGGTGGTTGGTCGGCTCGTCGAGCAGCAGCAGGTCAGGCTGCTGGAGCAGCAGCTTGCACAGCGCCACCCGACGGCGCTCGCCACCGGAGAGGTTGTCGACGATCGCGTCCGGCGGCGGACAGCGCAGCGCGTCCATGGCCTGGTCGAGCCGGCTGTCGAGGTCCCACGCGTTGGCGTGGTCGAGCTCGGTCTGGAGGTTGCCGGCCTCCTCGTTGAGCTTGTCCAGATCGGCGTCGGGGTCGCCCATCGACATATAGAGCTCGTCGAGGCGCTTCATCTTGTCCTTGATCTCGCCGACGGCCTCCTCGACGTTCTCCTGGACGGTCTTGCCCTCGGTGAGCGGCGGCTCCTGCTGGAGCATGCCGACCGTGGCCTCGGGGTCGAGGATCGCGTCGCCGTTGTTGGCGTGGTCGAGACCCGCCATGATGCGCAGGAGCGACGACTTGCCGGTGCCGTTCGGGCCGACCACGCCGATCTTCGCTCCGTGCAGGAACGACAGCGTCACGTTGTCGAGGACGACCTTGTCGCCGTGGGCCTTGCGCACGTTGCGCAGGGTGAACACATACTCCGCCATGCCCCCGAGCCTAGTGACGGGATCGGCGCGAGGCCGCATCGGGGCTACCGGCATCTGTCGGGTGACGGGCCTTCGCCGGCAGGCCGGACAGGGCGGAGGTAACCCGACCCACTCGCCGCGACGAGTTCACGGAGTCCGTGGCCGAGCGGTCACCACAGCTCTACGGCAGCACCCACCTGCCGACGATGCCTCGCACGCGGCCGAGGACCTCGTGCCGACCGCGCTGGCCAAGGCGTACGCCGCGTGCTGGCGGGTGCGCGCTGCCCAGGGCCCGGTCGCCTATGCGCGCGGGGTGCTGGTGAAGTCCCTCCTCTCCGACCGGCGCCGGCGCAGCTCACGTGAGCTCCCGACTGCCCCCGCGCCGGAGCTGACCACCACCGACCCGCGTCGGCCAGCCGGGCGCTGCTGACCCTGGCCGAGCTGACGACCCTCGCCGCCAGCCCGACCTGGCAGGACTGAGCGCCGTCCGGGGAGCAAGGCTCACGCGGCCGCCTCGGGTGCCGGCGCAGCGGGCTCGGCGCGCGGCGTCCGGGTGAAGACGCTGGTGCCGCGGCTCAGGTCGTGGCCGACGTGGACGGCGTCGATCTCGTAGCTGAGTACCTCGACCCCGTTGCCGTTGACATAGGTCCGGGTGTCGAGCCGACCCGTGACCACGACGGGATCGCCCCGCCGTAGGGACGTCGCGCAGTTCTCCGCCAGCCCACGCCAGGCAGACACGGAGTACCACTGCGTGAGGCCCTCCGACCAGGCGCCGGTGCGGCGGTTGAGCCGCGACGGCGTGCAGGCGAGCCGGAAGCTGGCGACCTTGACGTCGCCCACCTCGCGCAGCTGGACGTCTGCGCCGAGCCAGCCTCGGACGGTGATGGTGCTGTCGAACATGGTGTCTCCTCTTCTCGGTCCGGTGAACGGATCGAGACTCCGAGGTGGCACCGACACCGGGGCCTGCCGAGGCACTGGCCTGGGGAGAAGGGTGCTCGAGCGCGCGCTGTGGACGGAAAGTGGCTGTGGCGCCGGCCGCGAGTTTCATCGGCCGGCCGACAGATCTCATGCCTGGACGACGAAACTTCATCGTCCAGGCGTGAGTTTCATCGGCCGGCCGATGAAACTCCCGCCGCGACGGACCGCTCAGGCGAGCGCGCGAGCCACACCGTCGCGCACGTGGCCGTACGCCGCGAGCTCAGCCTCGACGGGCTCGACGACGAGTTCGTGCGTCACGTCGTTCACCGCGCTGCGGAGCCGCTCGTCGGCCCGTCGTGCCCGCTGACGGGCGGCGTTGCCGACCAGGAGCCGGCCGACGACCGCCAGCACGAGGCCGAGCACCACGCCCCCGACCAGCAGCACGAGCGCGAGCGCGACGCCTCCGATCTGCGGGGTGTCGGCGTCCTGGAGCTTGCCCTGACCGGCGAGGACGCCGGTCCACACGAGGCCGCCGACGGCGGCGAGGAGCAGCAGCCACTGGACCACGCGGAGCAGCACCGTCCACGCCGGGAGCCGGTCGGCCCCCAGGTCCGTGCCGGCGAGGGCCTCGTCGAGCCGGTCGCCGAGGTCGGTGAGCCGCGAGCCGGCAGCCCGGCGTACGGCGGTCACCCAGCCCGGCGTCATCCCGGCGGACAGGTCGTCGGCGAACGTGCGGACCTCGTCGTCGACCCGCGCACGCTGGACCTGCGTCGGCTCAGGTAGCGCGGTGCGCGAGCGCCCGGTGAGGCGGCGGCCGTCATCGCCGAGATCGAGCTCGAGGCGCTTGAGCGGATCGGCCTTCATGCCGGCGATCCAGCCGACCACGGGCCAGCCGGTGGCCCGGTTGCCGCGCTGGCGCACCGAGCGCTCCACGGCGTCGACGATCACGGGCACGCCGGCGGCCTCGGCGAAGGCGTCGTCGAGCGCCGCGACCCGGGCCGACTCCACCACCCGCGTCGGAGCCTCGCCGTTGGCGTCCTTCAGCCGGGTCGCGACGTCGCGGATGTCGGCGTCGAGCCGTGCCCGCGTGGCCTGCTTCTCCGCCGAGCGGCGCGCGATCTCCGTCCGCAGCTCCGCGACGCCGGTCCCGTTGCGCGCGCTGATCGCCAGCACCGGCACGCGGTCGAGGCCGTCCTGGTCGAGGAGCCGTCGGATGTCGTCGAGCATCGACTGGCGTCGCTGCTCGGGCACCGTGTCGATGTGGTTGAGCACGACCAGCATGACGTCCTGCTGCTCCACGGACGGCTTGAGGTAGCGGTCGTGGATCGCGGCGTCGGCGTACTTCTGCGGGTCGACGACCCACACCAGCAGATCGGCCAGCCCGACGAGCCGGTCGACCTCGAGGTGGTGGGCCAGCTCCGTCGAGTCGTGGTCGGGCAGGTCGAGCAGGACGACACCGTCGAGCTCCGCCTGCTGCTGACGGCGGCCGAGGTCGAGCATCGAGTCACGGGTCGTCTGGTGGCGCGGGGCGATTCCCAGCCAGCTGAGCAGCTCCTCGGCGCCATCCCGGCCCCACACGCAGGCGGACGCCCACGACGTCGTCGGCCGGCGTACGCCGACCGCGGAGAGCTCCAGGCCGGTCAGGGCGTTGAACGTCGAGGACTTGCCCGAGCCCGTCGCCCCGGCGACCGCGACGACCGTGTGCGTCGCCGAGAGCCGGAGCCGGCCGGCGGCGCGGTCGACCACCCCGGCGGCGGCGTCGACGAGCGCATCGTCGAGGCGGCCGCGGGCCGCCCGGGTCGCGTCGTCGAGGCCGCCGATGCGCGCACCGATGTCGGAACCACGGGTGACCAGGCGGTCGGTCCCGTCGAGCAAGGACGTCATGTTCTCCCTCGGCCTACCCGGAGCAGGGATGGTCGGCGACATTGGTGCAGTGGTCAGCCTAGGGCCTGTCCGCTGGGACGCCGGGACCAGGCTCAGACTGCGCACTGCTCTGCTCGAACCGGCGGTCGTCGACGCGGCGCGCCGCCGACCTCACCTGGCGGCCGGCGTCCTCCTCGACGGCCAGCGCGTCGAGGAGTCGGGCGTACCGCGCCCGCTCGCCGGTCAGCACCCCGGCGACGCGGCGCTCCAGGTCGGCGCGCGCCTGGGCGATCAGCGTGGCCGCGCGGTCGCCGAAGACCCCCTCGACGAGCGACCGGGCCAGGTCGGCACCACCCGCGGTGCGGTCGTCCGCGGTGTCGGCGAGCACGGCCACCTCGAGCGTGACGCTGAGCCCGCGGGCGCCGTACGCGAGGTAGCGAGACGTACGCCGGTCGGCGTCGTCCGCGCGGACCAGGTCGGTGAGCTGCTGCTGCCAGGCCCGCACCTCACCCTCGACCCGGCGTCGCAAGTCCGAGGACGCGCGGCCCACCGTGCTGTCCGCGAGGAGCGTTGCGGCCGTGCCCTGCTCGGCCCAGGCCGCGGCGGTGGCGCCGGCCGCGGTCTCGGCGTGGTCGAGCACCATCAGCTCGACGGCGGACTCGATCGCGACCGCGACCCGGTCGGCCTGCTGGCTGGTGCCCTTCACGGCGCTCACGAGCCGATCACGGAGCCGACCGCCCTTGCCCTCGAGGGAGCGCAGCAGCTCACCGGTGCCGGCCAGGTCGCGCCAGCGGACGGCGACCTCGCCGCGCAGCAGTGAGGCGTCGGTGGCCGCGGAGAGCGCCGCCGCGTCGGCGGCGTCGAACGCCGCGGCGACGGCGGCGCGCAGGTCCCCGACCGCGGCGACCTGGCCGCCGACGGCGTCCGCGATCACGTGCGACTTCAGGGCCATCATCCGGATGGTGCCGTCGAGGGTCTGGCGCACCACGGACGAGCGGGCCGAGGGGTCCTTCGCGAGCGACAGGAGCCAGGAGCGCACCTCGGCCACCCGGGCCGCCTCGAGCAGGCCCTCCGGGGAGACCGGCGCCTCGTCGACGGTGAAGAGCGGGGAGTCCTTGAGCCCGCGGGCCGCGAGCATCCGGGCCAGGTGGGCGGCGACGGTCGACACGGCGTCGGCCGGCGTCCGGTCGAGGACCACCGCGACCGCCGTACCACGCTCGGCCGCCACCTTGAGGTGCTCCCAGGGCACCTGGTCGGAGTAGCGGGCCGCGGAGGTCACGAAGAGCCACAGATCGGCGGCCGCGAGGAGTTGGCCGGCGAGGCGGCGGTTCTCGGCCTCCACGGAGTCGACGTCGGGCGCGTCGAGGATCGCCAGCCCGGCCGGCACGGACTCCGCGGCGACCAGCTGGAGCGAGCCGCGGTCGTCAGTGGCGTGGTGGACTCGCACCAGGTCGGGCAGCAGCCGGTCCTGGCCGAACCAGCGGGCGTCGTCGGGGTGGTGGACCAGCACCGGCGACCGGGTGGTCGGGCGGAGCAGGCCGGGTGCCGTGACCCGCCGACCGACGAGGGAGTTGACCAGCGTCGACTTGCCCGCGCCGGTCGAGCCGCCGACCACGACGAGGAGGGGTGCCTCGACCGTCATCTGACGGGGCAGCACGTAGTCCTCGAGCTGGTCGATGAGCTGCTGCCGCGTCGTCCGGACCTCGGCGGCGCCGGGCACGTCGAGCGGCAGGGGCGCAGCCTGGAGCGCGTCATGCAGCTGCACCAGGGCGGTCAACATGCGCGCGTCGTGGTCGGCCGAGGCCGTCATCGTGTGGGTACCACCTGTCCAGGGAAGGCGATCGACGGGCGCAGGCCGTCGATGCGCTGGAGGAACTGCTGGCCGCGGGCCGCATAGTCCGGCGGCGGCGTGCCGCGCAGGTAACGGTAGTGGAGGAAGCCGAGCTCGATGGCCGCCTGCTGATAGTCGCGCATCGCCCTCTCGGCGTCGCGACCGCCCAGCTGCCGTGCATAGGCCCGGCTCCGCCGGCGTGCGGAGAGGTCGACCACCCAGTCGATGTCGGTCGCCGGCATCAGACCGCGCGCGGCGGCGTCCGAGAGCGCGGTGAGCAGCATCCGGCGCTCCGAGCTGCGCATCCACACGGCCAGGCAGACCAGGATCACCAGCGCCGGCGCCATCAGGACGGCGTACGCCGTCACGAAGTGGCCGAGACCCTGCGCGGTCGCGGCGTTCCAGACGCCGTGGGTGAGCACCGCAGACACCAATCCCCCCAGCGGCCACAGCACACGGTCGCGCGTCGAGCGGGCGTTGACCGCCATGCCGACGCCGATGACGATGAACGTCGTGAAGAGCGGGTGCGCGAACGGGCTGATCAGGCACCGGACCACGAAGGTCGCGGTCACCGCCTCGGTGCCGCCCGGCCCCAGTCCGTCGGTGCCGTTGTAGGCGGCGGCGAGGTAGAGGATGTTCTCGGTGAAGGCGAAGCCGATGCCGACCATGCCGGCGTAGACGATGCCGTCGAGCACCCCGTCGAGCTCCGCGCGCCGCCACCAGAGCAGCAACAGGAGGAACAGGCCCTTGGACACCTCCTCCGTGATCGGAGCGACGACCTCGAGCGTCTGTCGGTCGCTGAACCCGGCGACCACCCCCCCGATGCCCTGCAACAGCAGCGCTGCCGCGGTCGCGACGAAGCCGCCCCACAGGAGACCGGAGGCCAGCAGGGTGCGCGGTTCCGGCTCGTAGCGGTCGAGCCAGAGGTAGCAGGCGACCAGGGGGCCGACCGGGACGGCCGCGAGGAGCGTCGCCAAGACCACGCTGCCGGGCGCTCCCGACATCGCGAGCACTGCCAGGATGACCAGTGCGCCGACGCCGACGAGCACCGTCACGACGACCGTGAAGGCGACCGTCGACGCGGCGCTGACACGAGGCGTCCCGGGCATGGCGGCAGCCTATCGGTGGGCGACCTCCTGGCCGCCTTCGTCCGTCTGTCCGGCGTACAGTGGCGACGTGAGCGAGCAGACCACGCCGGAGTCGATCCACCCCGAGGGCGAGCCCAAGACCGAGTCCCACGACCCCGCTGTCCCGGCGGCGTACGCCGCGTTCATGCGTGAGGGCTGGGGCGAACGCGAGCTCGACCTGCCCGTCGCGGAGGTCGCGGCTCCCGCCGCGCAGCGCCGGCAGCGGCTGGCGGCGGCGTTCCCCGGCGAGCGGCTCGTGCTCCCGGCCGGGACCTACAAGGTGCGCGCCTACGACACCGACTACCGCTTCCGTCCCGACACGGCCCACACCTACTTCTCGGGCAACCAGACCAGCGACGCGGTGCTGGTCATCGAGGACGGCGAATCCGTGCTCTACGCCCGGCCCCGCTCGTCGCGGGAGACCGACGAGTTCTTCCGCGACCGGCAGTACGGCGAGCTGTGGGCCGGC
>VFQN01006984.1_pt1 | contig 12448 bp, 13 predicted proteins | sample 3512371 | NCBI WGS metagenome assembly VFQN01 (sample SAMN10412370, study PRJNA504923) | tailings metagenome | isolation source: Replicate 2 from Balatoc abandoned mine | place: Philippines: Itogon, Benguet | collected 2017-08-28
CAGATGTTCAACATCTCCAAGGATCTGCGCGCCGCCCTCGCCGATCACTTCACGATCGCGCGACCCGAGATCGTGGAGGAGCAGATTTCCCAGGACGGCACGCGCAAGTGGCTGTTCCGCTTCCCCGCGCGCGGCGCCGGCCGGCCCGTCGAAATCGAGACGGTCTACATTCCCGAAGAGGGGCGCGGCACGCTCTGCATCTCCTCGCAGGTCGGCTGTACCCTCACCTGTTCGTTCTGCCACACCGGGACGCAGAAGCTTGTCCGCAACCTGACATCGGAGGAGATCCTTGCCCAGCTTCTGGTCGCGCGCGACCGTCTGGGCGACTTCCCCGACCGCGACACGCCCGCGGGGGCCATCGTGCCGGCGGAAGGTCGCAAGGTGTCCAACATCGTGATGATGGGCATGGGCGAGCCGCTCTACAATTTCGAGAACGTGAAGAAGGCGCTGCTGATTGCCTCGGACGGCGACGGGCTCGCCCTGTCGAAGCGTCGCATCACGCTGTCGACCTCCGGCGTCGTACCGGAGATCGCTCGCACCGGCGCCGAGCTCGGTGTGATGCTCGCGATCTCGCTGCACGCTCCCAACGACGACCTGCGCGACCTGCTGGTGCCGATCAACAAGAAGTATCCGCTGGCCGAACTGATGGCGGCCTGCCGCGCCTATCCCGGACTGTCGAACGCGCGACGCATCACCTTCGAATATGTGATGCTGAAGGACGTCAACGATTCCATCGAGGACGCCAAGGCGCTGATCAAGCTGCTCAAGGGCATACCGGCCAAGATCAACCTGATCCCGTTCAACCCCTGGCCCGGCACGAACTACCAGTGCTCGGAATGGGAGACGATCGAGAAGTTCGCCGACTACATCAACGATGCCGGCTACGCCTCGCCGATCCGCACCCCGCGCGGTCGCGACATCCTCGCCGCCTGCGGCCAGCTCAAGTCCGAATCCGAGCGCATGCGCCGTGTCGACCGCCTGGCGCTGGAAGCCATGATGATCGCGGGGCACGGCGAGGAGTGAGCCTCTTCCTGCGCATCATCGGCCAGCTGTTCCTGATCCTGATCGGCTATGCCGCCGCCTCCCTCGCCGCCAGCGCGTTCATCCACCTGCTCTTCCTGGGCTCCGCCGGCTTCGACGCGGAGGAGGCGAGGTGGGTGGCGACGGGATCGATCTTCGTTTCGGTTCCCGTCGTGGCGCTGTTCGTCAGCTATTTCGCGTTCCTGCCGGCGGTGATCGCGATCGGGGTGGGCGAGGTGACCAGCGCCCGCGACTGGCTGTTCTATGCGGTCGCCGGCGCCCTCGTCGGAGCGGCCGTCGTCACGCTGTTCTGGCTCAACAGCCCCACGGGTCTCGAGGAGGTTCCGGAGACGCTTCCCGGGGATTCGCTGATCGGAAGTCCGTTCGTGCTGGCGACGCTGGTGGGAGCGGGGATGATCGGCGGCATCGCCTACTGGATGGTCGCGGGCCGGCTCGCAGGCGGCTGGCGGCCCGAAGTCCTGCCGAAGGACGCCCGCCGCTTCTGATGCGGGCGCTCTCTGCGACGGATCACGGCTTCGCGGCGCCGATGATCGCGCCATGCTCCCGTGCCTGAACGATGATGGCGCAGCCGTCCGCGCCAGGCGCCTCCCCGCAGCGTCCCAGGTCGAAGGCGGCAGCCGCACCCGTCCACTCGCCGAGCCGTTTCATGCCGAGGACGGCATTCACATAGGCGACGGTCTTGCCGCCATTCTCGCCGCGCCTGATCGGCACGGAGGTGGTCTTGCGAAGGTCGACGCGCCAAACGGTGGCCGGACCCTGTCCGGCGCCGACATTCACCGTGTCGCCGGCGATCGTCACAGCGGCCGCGAGAGCGGGTCCGGCAAGTCCCCAGATCGCGCCGCGGTCGGAGCCCACGGCATGGCCGCGTCCGTCGACGACGGCCTGTGGCGTGTAGATGTTTCGGTCGCCCCGGGCAGCCGCATAGGCATATTGCCGGGCGGTGTTGTCGGGCGAGCCGAGCGTGTCCTTCCAGCCCAGCTGGTCCCAGTAGTCGACATGGAATGCGAGCGCGAGGACGTCCGGTCTGCCCGCCATGTCGAGGAGCAGCCGGTCGGCGGGGGGACAGGAGGAACATCCCTGGCTGGTGAAGAGCTCGACGACGTGGCGCACCTCCGCCGGGGCTTCTGTGGCGGTGACCGTCAAGACCGAGATCGCGGCGAACATCTGCGCCAGGGGTTTCATCGCGCACTCCTCCGTTGCGTGAGAATGTGTCACGCTTCGGAGCGTAGCGTTGATCAACTCGCGTCGGGGATCGTCACTTGCCGGTGAAGGTCGCGTGACGCGTGTCCGGCTACTTCGCCTGCGCGGTGAGGATCTTGAGCGCGAAAGCCGAGAAGACGCCGGCGAAGAGATAGTCGATCACGCGGGTGACGCGCGGGCTCTTCCTGAGCAGATCGGAGAACCCGTCTGCCGCCAGGACCATCGGGATGGTGATCGGCAGGGACACGACGATGAACAGGAAGCCGAGGAAGAACAGCTTTGCCGCGGCGTGAGGGTCGTCCACCGACACGAACTGAGGCAGGAATGTCATGAAGAACAGGATGATCTTCGGGTTGAGCAGGTTGATGCCGATCCCCGTTGCCCAGTTCTGGACGATGGAATGGGCGGGTCCAGCCTTCTTCTCGGGCGAGAATGCCGAACCCTTGCGGACCGCCTGCCAGGCCAGCCAGACCAGATAGCCGGCACCGAAGATCTTGAGCACGAGGAAGGCCTGCGGCGAGGCGACGATCAGAGCCGACAGGCCGAAAGCGACCATTGTCGTGTGGATCAGGCAGCCGGTGAGGGCGCCGGCCATGCAGGCGAGGCCCGCGGCGCGGCCTTCCGACAGGGCACGGCCGACGAAGAGCGTCATGTCGGGTCCCGGCGTGATGGCGATGATGACGGTGGCGACCGCGAACTGGGCGATCACCGTGGGGTCGGGGAGGTAGGACAGCATCGACGGGTCCGGCGCGAGAAACGCCGGAGGGATAGCCGATCCGCCCCGCTTTCGAAAGGACCAGTCCGCAACGGTGCCCTTTGTATTCCGATCACATACAATTGCTTGCAACAACTCACATTCCCCATATGCTGCGTTTCGGGAGAACGAGAAAACGCAACGGGAGGAATACAATGACCAAGGAAGTCTCACGCCGCCGGTTTCTTGCCGGCACCGGGGTCGCGGCCGCGGCAGCCGGTACGCTGGCCGCGCCGGCGGTGCTCGCGCAGGCGCCCAAGACGCTGAAGATGCAGTCGTCGTGGCCGACCTCCGATGTCTTCCAGGAAATGGCCGGGCAGTACAAGGACCGCGTCGAAGCGATGTCGGGCGGCCGGCTGAAGATCGAGCTGCTGCCCGCGGGCGCAGTCGTCGGCGCCTTCCAGGTGCAGGATGCCTGCCACGACGGCACGATCGACGCCGCCCACACGGTGCCGGTCTACTGGTACGGCAAGAACAAGGCCGCGTCGCTGTTCGGCACCGGCCCCGTCTTCGGCGGCAACGCCGAGCAGATGCTGGCCTGGTTCTACCAGGGCGGGGGCGAGGCGCTCTACAACGAGCTTACCCAGCAGATCCTGGGCCTCAACATCGTCGGCTTCCTCGGCACCGGAATGCCGGCCCAGCCGCTCGGCTGGTTCAAGAGCGAGATCACCGACGCCTCGCAGCTGCAGGGTCTCAAATACCGCACCGTCGGCCTCGCGGCGGACCTGTTCCAGGCGATGGGCGCCTCGGTGGCCCAGCTGCCCGGCGGCGAAATCGTGCCGGCCATGGAGCGCGGCGTCATCGACGGTTTCGAGTTCAACAACCCGACGTCGGACATGCGCTTCGGTGCCCAGGACGTCGCCAAGAACTACATGCTCGCGTCCTACCACCAGGCTTCCGAGTCGTTCGAATACATCTTCAACAAGGATACGTTCGACGACCTGGAGCCCGATCTGCAGGCGATCCTGCGGCACGGCGTCGAGGCTGCGCACCTGGCCAACTATTCGCTGGCCATGCGCCAGTATTCCGACGACCTGCAGAAGCTGGCGAACGAAAACGGCGTGAACGTCAAGCGCACGCCCGACTCCGTTCTCGCCGCTCAGCTCGAGGCCTGGGACAAGATCCTCCCGCCGCTCGAGGCGGACCCCTACTTCAAGAAGGTCATGGATAGCCAGAAGGCGTTCTGCGAGAAGGTGGTATACTACACGCTGCTCGCTTCCCCCGACTACCGGCTCGCCTACCAGCACTATTTCCCCGGCAAGATCTGATCTTGACGGCGCGATGACCCGGCCAGGGCGGGTGTGGGTGCAATGCCCCGCCCGCTCCGGCCGGCAGACCCGTGATGCGATTGGGCGAGGGGCATGCACAGCTATATCCGCTTCGCCGACAAGCTGTCGGCCTGGTTCGGCAAGACTTTCGCCTGGTGCGTGATGCTGATGACGCTGGGGATCGGCTACGAAGTGGTCGTCCGCTACTTCTTCCGCGCACCCACGCCGTGGGCGTTCGACGTCGGCTACATGATGTACGGCACCATGTTCATGATGGCGGGCGCCTACACCCAGTCGCGTGGCGGGCACGTGCGCGGCGACTTCATCTACCGGCTCTGGCGGCCCCGCACCCAGGCGGCCGTCGAGTTCGTGCTCTATTTCCTGTTCTTCTTCCCCGGCGTGCTGGCGCTCGTCTTTTCCGGATGGAAATACGCGTCGCGGTCGTGGGGCTATCTCGAGGTGAGTTCCAACAGCCCTGCCGGCATCCCGATCTATCAGTTCAAGTCGGTCATCGTCGCCGCCGGGATCCTTCTCTTCATCCAGGGCATCGCGCAGGTCTTCAGGTGCGTCATCGCCATGCGTGACAATGCGTGGCCGCTGCCGGAGGCGGACGTGGAAGAAATGGAGAAGACGCTGCAGCAGCAGGGGGCCGTCGCGCTGCACGGGAGCGAGGCCGTCGACGTGGTCGAACCGCGAACCAGGCTGGATGGAGACGACCGTCGATGACCGACCCTCAAGTTGCCATCCTGATGCTGGGCCTGTTCATCTTCATCATCATGCTCGGCTTTCCCATCGCCTTCACGCTGATGGCGATGGGTGTCGGCTTCGGCTACTACGCCTATTTCGACGCCGACCGGATGTGGCGCAGCTACGACCGGGCCGTCGAGAACGGCGCGGATTCCTGGACGCTGACGGAGACGTGGATCTCCGGCTTCTTCAACAACCGGATCTTCGACCTCTTCGTCAACCAGACCTACTCGGTCATGGCGAACGACGTTCTCACCGCCATCCCGCTGTTCCTGTTCATGGGCTACGTGATCGAGCGGGCCAATATCGTCGACCGGCTCTTCGTGACGCTGTCCATCGCCGCGAAGCGGCTGCCCGGTTCGATGGCGGTGGCCGCACTCGTGACCTGCGCGCTGTTCGCGACCGCCACGGGCATCGTCGGGGCCGTCGTCACGCTGATGGGCCTGCTCGCCCTGCCTGCCATGCTGAAGGCGCGCTACGACGAGCGGTTCGCGACCGGGGTCATCTGCGCCGGGGGAACGCTGGGCATCCTCATTCCCCCGTCGATCATGCTGATCGTCTACGCAGCCTCGTCGGGCACCTCGATCGTGCGGCTCTACGCCGGCGCCCTCATCCCCGGCTTCATGCTCGCCGGCCTCTATCTGGTCTACATCATCGTCCGGGCGAGCCTCAATCCGTCGCTCGCTCCGAAGACCGATACCAGCGAGCATGGAGACGTGACGCGCGGGCAGCTCGCCTGGATGCTGCTCACCTCGTTCTTCCCGCTGGCGGTCCTGATCCTGTCGGTGCTCGGCGCGATCCTGTTCGGGCTGGCCACGCCGTCGGAAGCCGCCGCGATCGGCGCGCTCGGAGGTCTGGTCCTGGCAGTCGCGTATCGGGCGCTGACATGGAAGCGGCTGCAGGAATCCGTCTATCTCTCGGTCAGAACCACGGCGATGGTCTGCTGGCTGTTCGTCGGGTCGTGGACCTTCGCCTCTGTGTTTTCCTATCTCGGCGGCGAGCACGTCGTGCGCGACTTCGTGGTGGGCATGGACCTCACGCCGCTGCAGTTCCTGCTGCTCGCGCAGCTCATCATCTTCCTGCTCGGCTGGCCGCTGGAATGGTCGGAGATCATCATCATCTTCGTGCCGATCTTCCTGCCGCTGCTGCCCCTGTTCGGGGTGGACCCGCTGTTCTTCGGTATCCTGATCGCGCTGAACCTGCAGACCTCGTTCCTGACCCCGCCCATGGCGATGTCAGCCTATTATCTCAAGGGCATCGCGCCGCCGCAGATCCGCCTGACGCAGATCTTCGCCGGGTCGCTGCCCTATGTCGCCATGGTCTTCCTGTCGATGCTGATGGTGTACCTCTTCCCACAGCTGGTCTATGGCCTGCCGGAGATGATCTATGGGCGATAGGGACGGGCTGGGCGCGCAGGGCGCCGGGATCGGGAGGGACGCATGACGAGAGTGGACAAGGTGCTGGCCCTCCTGGCCGTCCTCACCTTCATCGCCTTCGTGGGCATCGTCGGCGTCAAGGTCGCCCGTGTCGACCTCGCCGTGGTGATCGTGATCGCCGTGGCCCTCGTCGTCTATGACGTCTGGACGCAGCTCTTCCCGCGCCGCTAGAGCGGGGAGAAGCGGTTTACCGGCTGCCCTCGGTTTCGGAAGGCACGGCCGCGACCGAGGCGTTCTCGACGACGGCGTAGCTGTCGCCGCCCCATGCCCACAGCACCTCTTCGCCGCCGCCGCTCTTCGGCAGGGCGACGATGCTCGGCCACCCGTCGACCAGCCGCCGGCTGTCGAGATAGAGGTCCGCGCCCTCGGCGTCATAGACCTGCTCCCAAGGAGCCGTATCCGCCAGGCGCGCGAAGATCGCCACGTTGCAGCCGGAGGCGCCGTAGTACCAGGACGATCCGCACAGCTGGACAAAAAGCATGCTGCGGCCGTCCGCCATGACGGACTTGGTCGCCGAGACCACGGGCTCGGACGCGGTCGCGGTTCGGAACAGCTCGATCTCGCCCTTGCGCAGTTCCTTCGCCTCGAGCAGGTGGGAGCTGTAGGGGGTGAAGGCGACGGTCTCGTATTGCGACATGTCGGGCCTCGAGCAGAGCGGCGCCGCCGCTTCGATGGCCAGCCGCGATCCCCGCAGGCTGAAGGTGGCTTCAACGCCTGCGGACGGACCCCCGACGACGACCCGTGCGCTGACCTCCGATTTCAGGGGGTCCAGCGCTGCCAGTTCGACCGGCAGCATCACCTTGCCGGGCTCGACGGTCGCCCCGATCGCGAAGGCCTGGTCGCCGACGCTCAGCGTGGCCCGGGTCTGGCCGGTCAACAGGAGCGCGTCGGGTTTCAGATCAAGCCACAGGGCCCACTTCTGCCCGGCGCAGCTCAGTTGCGCGCCGGCAACGCCCTTGGCCGCAGCGGGGTCGGGCAGAAGCGCGGCGGCCTCGCCGTCGACCGGCGTCCACCGGTCGCTCGCCGTCGCCGCAACGGTGGACCCAACGACCAGCAGGGCGATCGACGCCGCGCGTGCGAATGCTGTCGGGGCCGACACTGACATCATCGGGGATCTTCTCCGGGCCGGCTGCAATCGCCGATTGTTTTGCGAATCAACTTCATTTTAGTGAAGGGTGCCGAACCGGCAAAAGCAAATCACGGGCACGCGAGTTGTCGCGCCGCCTGCCACGGCCTTGCCGCATCGCCTTTTCCTGCTAGAAGAGCCGCGAAACGCGGGAATTCCCCGCCGGATGCGCACCTGACAGGACCGGCAATGTCGAAGTGGAAAAACGTCAAGAAGGTCGTCCTCGCCTATTCGGGAGGACTCGACACCTCAATCATCCTCAAGTGGCTGCAGACCGAACTCGGAGCGGAGGTCGTGACCTTCACCGCCGATCTCGGCCAGGGCGACAGCGATCTCGAGCCGGCGCGCCGCAAGGCCGAGATGATGGGCGCGAAGCAGATCTATATCGAGGACGTGCGCGAGGAGTTCGTGCGCGACTTCGTCTTCCCGATGTTCCGCGCCAACGCCGTCTACGAAGGCACCTATCTGCTTGGCACGTCCATCGCGCGGCCGCTGATCTCCAAGCGCCTCGTTGAAATCGCTCGGGAAACCGGGGCGGATGCCGTGGCCCACGGCGCGACGGGCAAGGGCAACGACCAGGTCCGCTTCGAGCTGTCGGCCTATGCGCTCAATCCGGACATCAAGGTCATCGCACCCTGGCGCGACTGGGACTTCAAGTCCCGGACCGACCTGATCAACTTCGCCGAGAAGTACCAGATCCCGATCGCCAAGGACAAGCGCAACGAGGCGCCGTTCTCCGTCGACGCGAACCTGCTGCACTCGTCGTCCGAGGGCAAGGTGCTCGAGGATCCCTGGGTCGATCCGCCGGAATATGTCTACCAGCGCACGATCTCGCCGATGGACGCGCCCGACAAGGTGACCGAGATCGTGATCGGCTTCGAGAAGGGTGACGCCGTCTCCCTCGACGGCAAGAAGCTGTCGCCGGCTTCTATCCTCTCGGCGCTGAACGATCTCGGCCGCGACAACGGCATCGGCCGGCTCGACCTGGTGGAAAACCGCTTCGTCGGCATGAAGTCGCGCGGCGTCTACGAGACGCCCGGCGGCACGATCCTGCTCGCCGCCCACCGCGCCATCGAATCGATCACGCTCGACCGCGGCGCCGGCCACCTGAAGGACGACATCATGCCCCGCTATGCGGAGCTGATCTACAACGGCTTCTGGTTCTCGCCCGAGCGCGAGATGCTGCAGGCGCTGATCGACAAGAGCCAGGAGGATGTCGAGGGCGACGTAAGGCTGAAGCTCTACAAGGGCAACGTCATCGTCTCCGGCCGCCGCTCGCCGAAGTCGCTCTATCGCAACGACCTCGTCACCTTCGAAGACGACCGTGGCGCCTACGACCAGAAGGACGCCGAAGGCTTCATCCGCCTCAACGGCCTGCGGCTCAGGACGCTGGCCGCGCGGGGCCGCAAGCCTTGATCGGCGTGCGCGGCATTACTTGCGCCGGATTGGCGTGGGCGGCACTCGTCGTCCAGTCCGCGGCGCAGGATGCGGACGTCAACGCCATCGACATCGCCCGCTTCGTCGCCTGCGATGCCGACGCAAGGGACTACAACGCTTTCGCGATGGAAGCCGCGATGGACCCGGCGGTCTTCGAAACATTGGGCTGGGTAGAGGCGGACGGTGGCAATCCGTTCCTGCGCGAATTCCGCTTGCCGGCGGCCGTGCGCGTCTTCGACCGCGACGTCTCGACCGTCGCTTTGACGGCGACCGGGCCGATGGCAGTGATCGAGGGGGCGGACCCGCGCGAGGTCGCGCGCCAGCTTTCCGTAACGCCCATGATAGACACAACCGAAAAGTTTCTTGGCGAACGGGTCGTTTCCGAAGTCGTGGAGAAGGATGGCGGCACGGAAGTGGCCACCCGTGTATCCCTCAACGTCGCCACGGTCGACAGCCATCCCGGCCATGTGTTGGCCGGGTGCTCCTATTCGGTCGAGGTAAGATAAGGGGGGGCAACCCGCGACCCGCCGGGCCGCGGACCTGCCGACGGGCTACTCCCCGTCGATCGCATCCGCCATGATGATGATGGCCTGCTGGTAGACAGAGGCCGAGTTCCATCCCGCGATCGCACCGCGATTGGCGCTGGCGGGGCCGCCGCCGTATCCATGACCACGCAGGAAGTTGGCCGTCGAGGCGAGTGCGGTCGACTTGTCACGCAGGTTCATGTTCCCGACGCCGTAGTTCAGCACGTTGCCCGGCAGGAACTGCGTGTGGCCGAATTCGCCATGTGCCGCGCCCACCGAGCTTGCGCTCAGAACGCCGCGGTCGACAAGTTTCAGAGCAGCAAGCGCATGCGGCGTGAAGAACGCCGGCCGGCGGCAGTCATAGGCGAGCGTCACGATCGCCGAAACCGTGTTCTGGTTGCCCATCGCGGCGCCGAAGCCGGTTTCCATGCCCCAGATCGCCAGCAGTGGGCCGGCCGGAACGCCGTAGCGGCGCTCGATGTCGGCAAACAGCGCCGCGTTCGCCTTCTTCAGCGACTTGCCCTTCGAGATGATCGTCGCGCCGCCGCGGCGTTTCATGAACGAATTGACGTCGCCGCTGAACGCCTTCTTCACCGCGCGATCGACCTTGATCGTGGCGGTTGCATATTTTGCGCCTGCCAAGGCCTGAAGCCCTTTGTTCTTGACCCCGGCCGCCTTGGCCTCCTGGGCAAAACTCTGCTTCCAGGTCTCGAAGCCGCTGCCATCCTTGCCGCAGCTCGCGGCATTCGCCGCTGCCGCGCTCAACGCCAATGCGACCAGAACACCCGAAACAAGCTTCGACCCTTGCGCAAGAAACGCCATGTATCTCTCCGAACCGTGATTCCGCTGGTTTCTGCCATCAGGAACTTGCTTTGTCACGGTTAAGATGCGGTTGCGACTATTCAATGTCGCGTTATCTCTTCGCTGTTTCCCGGATGTTACACGGGCCCGCGACGCCGGCTCCCGTCATGCGCTTCGAGGAACCATCCCCGCATCTCTCCGTTTGGGACCCGAAGGGGTAAACCAAGGAGAGAACAATGATACATCGCCTCACATTCCCGTTGGCGGCTTTCGCTTTCGTCGCCGCGACCGGCTTAGCGTCGGCGCAAAGCGGCGTCATCGCCACCACGGACCTCAACGTCCGAGGCGGTCCGGGCCCGGAATATCCCGTGGTCGGTATGATCCCGGCCGGCGGACCGGCCGATCTCAGCGGCTGTCTGGACAATTCCAAATGGTGCCAGGTCAGCACCGCCAGCGGCCCCGGCTGGGTCTATTCCGACTATCTGACGATCGATCGGGGCGGCACTGCCTCGGTCGTCACCGAGAGCCGGGCCGAAGTGCCGGTCGTGACATATGAACGGCCCCAGGGTGGCGGCGGTGCCGTAGCCGGCGGTGCCACGGGCGCCGTAGCCGGCGCCATCATCGGCGGCCCGATCGGCGCGGTCGTCGGCGGCGTTGCCGGCGCGGCCGTCGGCGGAACGGCCGAGGGCCTTGCCTCGCCGCCCCCCGAGAAGGTCGTGTCCTATGTCCGCACCAACCAGATCCAGCCCGTCTATCTCGACGGCGAGGTCGTGATCGGCGCGAGCCTGCCCGAAACGGTGACGCTGGCCGAAGTGCCGGATTACGAATATCGCTATGTCTACGTGAACGGCCAGCCCGTGCTGGTCGAGCCGCAGACCCGGCGCATCGTCTACGTCGTCCGCTAAGGCGCACGACGGGCATGAAATCCGCCGGGCGATCGAGCCGGCGGATTTTATTTGCCCGGCGCAACGTTTCGCGGTTGTCTGCGTTTAAGCGGCTGTCCTTCCCTCAATCCAGCGGATTCCCGCCGTGAAGCTCTTTTCCTGCCCGGCCTGCGGCCAGCGGCTCTATTTCGAAAACTCGCGCTGCCTCGCCTGCGGCGCGGAGGTTCTGTACGATCCCGACGCGGCCAACTTCGTGCTGCCTGGCGAAGAAGCCTTCGCCTGTTCCAACGCCGACGAGGCGCTGTGCAACTGGCGCGCGCCCGGCCCGCAGGCATTCTGTCGCGCCTGCGCGCTCAACAAGACGATCCCCGACCTGTCGATTGAGGGCAATCGGGAGAGGTGGATCCGCGTCGAGGCCGCCAAGCGGCGGCTGATCTACGCGCTGTTATCGTTCGGCTTGGAGGTGCGGCCCAAGCAGTCGCCCGACGAGGAAGCCGGCATCGCCTTCGACTTTCTCGCCGATCCGATCGGCGGCGGACCCGGCGGCGAGAAGATCCTCACCGGCCACGACAACGGCGTCATCACACTCAACGTCGCCGAGGCGGATTCCGTCGAGCGCGAGCAGCGGCGCATCGCCATGGGCGAGACCTACCGCACCTTGCTCGGCCATTTCCGCCACGAGATCGGCCACTACTACTGGGACCGGCTGATCCGCGACGATCCCGGCTGGCTCGCGCGCTTCCGCGATCTGTTCGGCGACGAGACCGCGGACTACGAACAGGCGCTCAAGACCCACTACGCCAGCCCGCCGGCGCCCGGCTGGCAGGAGAACCACATCACCGCCTATGCGGCCAGCCACCCCTGGGAGGACTGGGCCGAGACCTGGGCGCACTACCTGCACATCGTCGACACGCTCGAGATGGCCGACGCGCTCGGCATGTCGATCTCGGCGATGGAAACCAAGCAGGAGGATCTGCACACGCCGAACGCGGATGGCACGGAACCGACGCCTGAAGCGCCCTTCAATCGCACGCTGGAACGCTGGGTCGTGCTCTCCAACGCCTCCAACTCGATCAACCGCTGCATGGGCCTGCCCGATCTCTATCCCTTCGTCATCTCGCCCAAGGTGGCGGCAAAGCTGGCGTTCGTGGACGAATTGCTGCGCGGGCCACGCTGAGACGACCCGTCCGCCTTGACTCCGCGCCCCTTTTCCTGTCTACACCCGCCGAA
>VFQN01006985.1_pt1 | contig 12447 bp, 17 predicted proteins | sample 3512371 | NCBI WGS metagenome assembly VFQN01 (sample SAMN10412370, study PRJNA504923) | tailings metagenome | isolation source: Replicate 2 from Balatoc abandoned mine | place: Philippines: Itogon, Benguet | collected 2017-08-28
TCAATGTGATCTTAGGATAATTCTTGACAGCATAACATTCACCATTTGGATCACAGTTCATGCAGGTGTTAATCTCAGAACACTACTCGAGAGAATATGAGACGGGTTCCAGTCGTAATCAGAAAATGCACTTACCTCCATGTTCTTCGCCTGATACTGCTGGCAAGTAACATCAGGAATGCCATTGTTGTAGACCCAAGCGTTGGCAGCATTTGAATCACCGCCATTGCAGGTTCCAGCCGTACCACAGTTAATCATCACCTGAACAGAAGGGATAACATCTCTCATAGTACCTATTTTGATAATTCAAAACTCAAAATTATTCCATATCTTGTGAGGATCTCACCATTCGTTGCGATGCGAATGCGATCAGCGATAGAGGACAAAGAAGCATGAGCCCAGCAAGATCCACTACAAAAATCATCAAAGAGGTAATCATGAAAACCAATTATTTTTACCAGTAGACTGGAATGTGTTGATTTAAATCGCTGGTCAATAAACCCTTGGTACGATAGTCGAAGTTGGTTGGTAACTCATCGGCACGGTATCTTGGAGGAGAAGACTTGACAACCTCGGGGATATTATGATCTCCTTGAAGGATAAGCTCGTTGCGATAGGCAGAAGCACTAACAAACAGAACAACTAAGAGAGCAGCGAGCATCTTGTGGGGTTGTGATGATGGAAATTGGGTGTAACTTTCAAGTCTTCACACGAAAGATCAAACTGGCGAAAAGGCGGAAATTAAGAACGCCTGCGCCAATGATTGGACCACTCAATTCAAAAATTAATTGCAAATGGCTTGAACCAATGAAAGAATGAAATAAATGTAAGTAATGGAACCATTCCTTGTATTTTATGAAAAGAAATGTCATGCCAATTTTGCCCCCTTCTTGATACGAATAACTGTATTTGAAGGGCTTCCATTTTTTTCGTTGGCAAATAACAAAGCTCTTCTTCGAATCGGCCTATCTAACCGAGCATCATAGATGTAGATGAAGAGTTTGGTCAATCTGGGCGCTTGCAATTTCAAATAAATGATTTTGTAAGAATCAGTATTCCAACAGTTTCTGTGTTTCTTTTTCGTTTACCTCTTTCGTTTTCCGATTTAACTGTTGACATTTTCAGGATGGAAGAAAATTTGAAGAGTATGTGAACTATGCATTGGGAGAACGACTGTTATACCCTCGAGCTCATTGGTCAGGGTCGTCCAAGTCTAACCGCAAAGAAGATTGGCTGTCTAAACCTGCTTTAATGATCACATTGTACCTTGAGTTAAAGTAATGAACTGCGTTGAGTGTCATGTTTATTTACTTTATTTTGAGCTTTATAATTATCACTATATTCAGTATATACAATAAATTCTAAACACCAAAAAAGCGTTCACCATCTACCAATGAAAGGGATAGTCTCGCGATAGTAATCCACACCATTCTTGTAGTAATTCTTGCCGTCAACTGTGAGATCACATGAATCGGCTGTAATGCATTTGCACAATCGCATTCCTGGTTCTTCGGCATTTTGACCAGCCGGGCAACGCTGACAATCAGACTCCCTAACACTCCCGGTAACGTTCGCGTAAGTGCCGACAGGGCAAAGACTACAATCATCTGCACTTTTACCTTTATCTAGAGATCTATACCTTCCGTAGGGGCATGGAGTACATTTGGAGGCCTCGGATAGAGCAACTACGGAAACATTAGTAACCGCTTCACGGTACGTACCAGGAGGACAAGGCATCATTAACCCCTCAGTACAGTAATAACCAGCTTGACATACTTGTAGCGCAATATCACAACCATTTTGACATTCTAACAAGGCCTCTTCGATGAGATCGGAGTAGCCAACGGTCACGTCATATCGATAGAAATATTCGCATAATCGATGGCAAGTTGTGTTTTTAGGAACTTCATAATAGAAAATTTGACATCCTAATTTGCAAAACCCTCCATTACTGCTCGGAAACGGAGCGACAGCCCACGGATGTGTTAAAGTATCAGGCATTCTTGTTGGACCCACTAAACGATCCGAAGAGACACAATTTGATTGGCACAGATCAACCTGCGCATGAACAGAAATATACAATAATCCCACGATCAATATCCAAAAATATTCCATGAAACCTTTCAAAACCTTCATTCTTTCCGTTTCATTTTGTTTCATTTTGCGCAACAAGTTTATTAAGTAATTTCTTATTTCAGGTTTAAGGAATTGGTTAACTCGATAGAGGCGATCACACGATCAAAGAATTAACCAACAATAAGAATGGGAAAACATTTTGGTCTAACAGCGAAGTTTAGCCAAAACATGTTGGCATTAATTGATGAAAGTGCAAGAAAAATTTTTAATAATCTTCCAGTTGTTCCATATAGAACTGGTTCAAAGCTTTTAAAACAGAAACCCTATGGACCAATTTGGGCTTCTTATTATAATGCTGATAATGTTGCAGATGGATTGCGAACTGTGTCTCCTGGCTTTAAAACTGAACTCGAGGAGAGAAGATTGTCTGCATTAAATAAAGCGAAGAAAGCTGGTAAAGGACCTCCAAAGAAAGGACAAGGAAAGCGTGCTTCAAAGAAATAAACAGAAACTCGCGAAATCTTCCAAAATAGATATATAATGATTATAATCTCTTCTAAATTGTTTAATCAACTTGAATTTTGGTTCCAATGCCTTCGCCAGATTGTAACATAAACATGCATTTGATTCCACCCTTTCCTTAAACCTATTAGTTGAACAATGACCGTAGTTCAGATATCTGAGCTAGAAGACAGATCCTATCATTCTTTCTTTCTCTCTTTCGCCATATATTAATTTCTTTTCTGTGTCTCTCACGTTGATAGTCAATAATTTTCCTACTTCTTATTGATTAAAATTATATTTAAAAACTAGGGTTATTCGTAGTACAGAACTATAGTTATATGAAGCTCATTACATGCGGAAGACACCAAATTTTGTAGGTTGATTCGATGATGTTGCTGCAGCAAATGATAAACCTAAGACTTTTCTAGTATCACTAGGAGTGATAATACCATCATCCCAGAGTCTTGCAGTGGAATAAAACGCATGGCTTTCTTTCTCGTACTTTGCTAAGATTGGAGCTTTGAACTTTTCCTCTGCCTCAGCAGGCCAGACCTTACCAGCTGCTTCTAAATTATCGCGTTGAACTGTTGCCAAGACATTAGCTGCTTGTTCACCACCCATAACAGAAGTCTTCGCATTTGGCCAGAGATACAAGAAGTTAGGTGAGTAAGCACGTCCACACATACCGTAGTTACCAGCACCATAACTACCACCAACAACAACAGTAATCTTTGGAACTTTCGCACAAGCGACTGCAGTAACTAACTTAGCACCATTTTTAGCAATACCTTCATTCTCAGCCTTTCTTCCAATCATGAAACCTGTAATATTTTGAAGGAATAATAATGGAACTTGACGTTGAGTACATAGTTCAATAAAATGAGCAGCCTAAAATACACAATTATTCAATTACTCTCTCACTATCCCCCTTTTCCTCACCTTTAAAGCAGCTTCTGAATGAAGGACACCATTGTTTGCCACCACACCTACTTGCATGCCATATAACTTCATAAATCCTGTCACAATAGTTGTTCCATACAATTCTTTAAACTCATGGAATTTGCTACCATCCGCAATACGAGCAATAATCTACAACAAACAACAAAACAAAACATAAGTCAGGATACTACCATTCAGCTAAACGGCTTCTAACCTTGCGAATATCAAATCCTTTCTTAGGATCAGATGGAATGATTGCATTAATATCTTCCATCGAGAATAATGGTTGCTCACAGTTAGTCTGGATGAGATTGTGTTGTTCATAGTTTAAGTTAGCTACGATAGAACGAGCAATACTTAAAGCATGTTCATCATTGACTGCATAGTGATCGGTTACTCCTGATGTTCTGAAATTGGAAAATTCAGCATTAAGAGGGGATTGATCGGGTGAAATAGTCTTATTACCTGCAATGGACGTCAGCTCCTCCAAGATCTTCCGCCGAAACGATTTCTCCAGTAGCAGCCTTGACTAAAGGTGGACCACCCAAAAAGATTGTTCCATTACCTATAAATCCATGCATCTAAGGTGATCGAAGCACTCGTATACAGGAAAGGTACTTACCTTTAACGATAACGTTCTCATCGGACATAGCAGGAACATAAGCACCACCAGCAGTACAAGATCCCATCACAATAGCAATCTGAGGAATTCCAGCAGCTGACATATTAGCTTGGTTATAAAAGATTCGACCGAAATGATCACGGTCAGGAAAGACCTCATCTTGTAATGGTAAGAAAGCTCCACCACTATCCACGAGATAGAGACAAGGCAAACGATTCTGTTGTGCAATCTCTTGCGCTCGCAAATGCTTCTTTACAGTCATAGGGTGATAAGTACCACCTTTAACAGTAGCATCATTCGCGACAATAACACAGTTGACTCCATTCACACGACCAATACCAGTAACAACACCAGCCGAAGGAACATCACCACCATACATATCATAAGCAGCCATTGGACTTAACTCTAAAAATGGTGATCCTTTATCAACAAGATAATCAATTCTTTCTCTTGCTAATAATTTTCCACGCTTCTTATGTTTTGCAATAGCTTTCTCTCCACCACCTGCAAGTACTTGCTTCAAGGCTTGTTGGTAATTAGCAACAATAGAGTCCATACTCGATTTATTTTTCTCATAGTCACCAACTTTCACAACTTCACCATCAAGAACATTCCCATTTAAAGATGATAAGGATCTTCTAGATCCTAACCTTGAACTTGTTACAATCAACTTCCTAAGTGCTAACATCTTTAATTTCTCTAAACGCTATCCAAAGACTATAAATATGTTTATGATCAAATAGATATCTGAAAGAGAAGAAGTTGGAAGTAGAAATCTCCTTGTTCTATCGATGCAAAAACGACCAACAAACAATAAGACAACAGAACAAAAGCAACTTCAATTTTCTGTATTTAAAAGCGCTTTTTCTCAAGCGAAAAACGATTTTTGAAAGGTATGAGTTTCATAAACGCTTTTCGATGTGGAAAGAAAATGTTTTATCTGTTTATTTGATTCTTTTCTCTCACTTACATTTGCTTGTAATTTGGAATCAAATTGGAAAGAATCAAAACAATTGAAGATTGATTGAGATGCTACCGTTTGACTTAAGAGATGTGAAAAGTGGTGGTGATTTCTCAGCTTCCAGTGCTTTGGAAGGAAGATTCCCTGATTACCTAAGGAGACTATGTGACTTTCGACAAATGGATTTTGAAGCAAGTTTTGATCAATTACTCACACTACTATCAACAGAACCATATAAAATGTAAGTCTATTATTTGAATTCGCGAGTCTTTGTAGTAATATGCCTTGTGTTCACCTAGATATACATCATTTTATTATCGAAAGCGTAAGTGACTCCTTTCAGTCAATATCTCTCGTTGTTACGTCTTTCCTTACCTAATTAGAAACAAAAAACCAATGGGCGAGAGATGATCCAGCTTTTGTAGTTATACAAGCGATATTTGTAGCAGTAAGTGGTTTTTTTAGAAGTCAAGTGAAATAAGACTAATTCGATATTTAGGTTTGCGCGTTAGCGTATGCTGTAGCATTTCGCCATCCTAGTTTTTGGGGATATCTTTGGACAGTTGTATATTCAGTTTTAGTTGATTGGTTATTTGTAGGGATGGCGATTGCATCGACACTAAGGTCAGTAGTTTCGTATTAGGCTTACAGAAACTTACGCCTTCATTCAGTCACCTAGCGAATAAATATCTACGTCAATATCACTCCCATAGTGTAGAGCAGGAAGTTGAATGGTTATATGCATTTGATGTTCATGCGAATGCATTCTTTTGTAGTTTTATGGTTACCTATGTACTTCAGGTTAGAAACTGTCATAAAGATTTTTCGCAAGATACTGACCCTTTTTGTTTAGTATTTTTTATTACCATTCTTATTGGGAAGATCAATTGGTGCTTGTATTCTTTCGAATACCTTATATGCTCTTGCAACTATATGGTATGCGTACATCACACATCTCGGATATCGAAGTAAGTAGGAATATCAAATTACCATATACTTCGTGAATAAATAACTTTCTTTAGCCCTACCCTTCCTTGCGAATACTCAGCTTTTCTTCTGGTACCCTATCATTGCAGTTGGTTGCCTGTGGATTTTCTCTGTGATAGTTCTGATACTTGGCCTGCGAATAAACTGCACAAGAATTGTTATGGCTTTCCACTTTGGTTGAAAGCTACCTCTCCGCTAATAGTTGTTGATCTATTTTCACCTTTCTTCCTAAAATAACGTCAAATTCTCTTCATCACCTTGACCTAGGGTCATTGGTTAGATACAACAGAAAGTGATATCAGGAGAAAACAACAGAATTGAAATTAATGACATTTTAATAAGGTTATTATTCACCTCTTTCACAAGGCGACCCAACTAACTGCATAATAACACGTGAATGAGAAGTTCGATGCGTTGTTAATCGTTCAAGGAAAGAGTGATCAAACCACATTATGATTGATCTTCTAGAAAAGATAAGAAAATGGAAATCTGTTTAATCCTAAGAAACAAAATGATAAGCTATCCCAAAAAGATCTACTGTACAACAACAGCTTAGACAGCGGCATCCTTGGTTCCTAGCCGAGGAAGATAGATGAAACTATCTGTTCCATATCCTTCCATAGACATCAAAGTGAGGTCACCCTCGAAACATCTAGCGTAGTTTCTGGCAATAGGCAATCCATATCCTAAACCCGCCAATGGAGAGGAGGTTCCGAAATCCTTGATTTCTTCTGATCCTCCCTCGCCAATCATTCTCTCTAAAACAGATGGATCAGCAGTAGTGTACAAATAGCTCCAAATACGATTCATGTGTGATCGGCTGATTCCACCTCCTTCATCCGAGACTTTAATCACAACCTAATCACAAATTCAAACAATATACACATAAAACTCAACAAGTACTTACATCCTCATTATCTTCACCATCTGCGATGACTAATCGAATAGGTGGCATATCATCGACTCCATGAGTTTCAACAGTAGCTCTCATGGAATTTTTCAATAATTCCAATAGAATGTATGAAATATGGCTTGACACATAAGGAAAAGTAAGATCGGTTCTTCCGTGAATTGTCACTTCAGGTGCATCGCCATGGGTTCGACGGCACATGTAGGCAGCATCTTGAATTGCTTGCTTCGCTATCTCAACTGGGGAGGCACGCTTAGAGATCAAACCAACCATATCTTGATCAAGAGTTGGTGTTCGTAAAGCAATATATTGTCCGATAAGCTACAGAGGATCAAAGTAAGAAAAGAAAAACTACGAGGATAAAAGAAATCTAACCATTCGAATACCAATCCTAGACATGTAGAAATCATCGAGTCTTTTCTGAATATCTTCATGGTCAGCAAAAGCGTTGATATCTTGTTGCAGCATATTCCTTAACTCATGGGCACCTTTAGCCATAGTTATCAGAGTCGCAGAGTGTCTTTCATAGATGGATTCAATCACTTTGGCGAAGATTGCTTCTTTTTCAGGGTCATTTGGAACAGGGCATGCACGAAGTTGTGCGAAGGAAGTTTTATACCAGCTTGCAACATTTCTTATGTTTCCTATTCAACGGTGTTATTGGGGGAGGATTACAGGTGGGAAAAGATTGGCTTACCACTTCGGACAAATAATGGAGAAGCCTCTAATTTCACAGCACGTTGAGCAAGTCGAATCGGAAGCTCCCGATGTAAGAAACATGCAACTTGAATTAATACTCTTTGTGAAACTTGTGCTTGATTAAATTTCTCTTGTTGAGATTTTATGTATCCTTCAAAATGTTGCAATCTATCGCCAGTACCTGTCTCCATCAAGCTTTTTAATGACACAGGAGTTTGTTTCTTGCTACTGTATATTTGTAATTCCTTTTCTAATGCACCATTATTTGCAGAAGAAAAATTCCTTAATAAAAAGATATTCTCAACGGCTGCCTCCACACTCTTCGTTGAATAAGATTTAGGAGTAAGAGGACTGATCCTTTGCAAGTTCTTTGAAAATTTAAGTAATTGATATGACTTCATAATAAATGAATCTCTAATAAAACACAACTAAAAAATCAATTTAAAATATTTCAACAATAAATTTATGAAAATCCTTTTGGAAACTGTTTGTAAATTAATAGTAAGTACGTCTAATAATAACTTCAAGTGAAAGGAGTCAAGTGAAAGTCTCGTATCATCCAATAAGAAGGAGGGAATAATAGAGTAATCTTAACAAGTCCGTCCTTGATCCTTATAATGTCAGAGACAAAATCTGACTAATAGCGGTCTCAACAACCTCGTGTAACTTATCTGCTGACGAATACAAGTTTTCATGCAATTTGTTCAACTAGGAAGGTGTTGAAGTTCTAAAACTTAAATGCTATTCTGTAGAAAGTAAGAAATGTTGAGTTTTGTAATTTAAGGAAAATCTTCATGACGATTCGGGTTTTCGAGGTTTTGGAATTTTCAAGTGATTACGAGTTTTAGAGTTTTCCAGTTTTGAAGAAATCGAAATTTCATGGTTTTAGACGTATTTCTTGAAGTACGATGTTGACAAGCGTGGAAAAACAAACGAAGAGACGAAGAAAAATCAAACAACTGCTACTACAACCTTCATTCGATCAAGATCCTATTGACACGTGCGAAGTTCCAGCCTTATCCAACCCTTCTTTACTATTCCATCTCTTTGGAATCGAAAGTTGTCTTGGTTTTTCTTTGTGAAAGAGTCAAAGGCCTTTAGTGTATCGAACGAATTTTCTTTAAATTAAGATAGTTCAATTTGGGTAGTTGATACCCTGAGAGCTGTCTTAATCGCGACCAAAGCAAGTTTTAGAGCCTTTCTTGCTTTCGAATACTATTTATGAGGAGAAGCTTCATTCCAAGAAAGACTTCATTTTAGAAAAGTGATTTCAAAACTTCGGGTGACATTCTGCTTTTTTCAAGGGTTATATCGATTTCTTTTGCTCTTCAACAATAAAATATTTATAAAATGTCAAAATCTGGAGATAATGAGAATGAAGAGTTGATTACACATAGTTTAGAGGCTGCTGCCCATGAGGCTGCAATGGCGGACGGTCTCATTCCTACTGATGGAACGGACTCGAAACTCAAGAAAGCTGGTTTAAGAAGAGGAAAATGGACGGCAGAAGAAGAATCATATGCTAATCGGCTGATATATGAGTTCAAATTAGGTTTACTTCCTCTAACTGATGGAACCACCTTAAGAACTTTTTTATCGAAACTATTAAATTGCGATCCTATGAGAATCTCGAAGAAATTTGTTGGACAAAATTGTATAGGTAAACAAGTATTCAGGAGAAGGCAACAAGATTTAGAGAAATTGACCCCTGAGCAAATCGAAACAAGTCGTAAAGAATTAGCTGAATTGGAAAGGAAGTTTCTCGAGAGAGTAGCACAAACAAATCGAACAAAAACCTCTGGAGTCAAGGGTAAGTGTTGAACAATTCATCCCTTTTCTTTCTGATAACTTTTTAATCCATTCTCTTACAATTTAGTTGTGAAGGACGGGAGGGCTGACGATGAAAACGGAAATCAAGCGATTGCCCCTTGGATGGTACCACCAGATGAAGTTCAATCTACCGGAAACGACTCTTCTCAGCGTTCCACAGCTCCCACACCAAATGCTAATTCCTCGAGTTCTTATGCTGTAAAGGATCCCTCTTTTGTAAGTATGTTCGTTCTCATGAGTAACACACTAACTACTTTGATGTTAGACCGCCCCGCCAGCTTTCCCAAATAATCCTCCAACCAACAATCGCATGATGGGATATGGTGTTGGACCTGACATGCTTACGGTCGACTACCAGCACGTTATATCTGCAAATAATGCCTTGATGAATCAGCTTTATCAGGGTGCTCAATTTCCGTATATGCCTAATTACCCTCTCCCACCGCCTGGATTTCTTCGGCCTGACTATCACATGAACAATCCGATGAACCCTGGAACTATTAAACCTGAGCAAATGGGGATGCACTACCCTCCTTTCGATCCTTATTATGGTATGCATCTCCAAAATAATTTAATTGATGCAAATGGACAATTTCGAAATGATGCCTTTCCATGGAGTCAACATGGTGCTTTAAACGGACATGATTTACATTCAAGTACTTCAAATGCTGGAAATAATAATGGAAGCAATAGTAGTAATGCAGGAAATGGACATGAGGTTCCAACAAATAGTTTAACACATTACCCGAATAATGGTAATAGTACTTCTGAATGGAATTTACAGAATTTACTGGGTGCAGGTGAATCAATGGAAAATATTGTTCAATTTTTATCACAGTATCAAGGTAACAGTCAATCCTTTGAGAATGTTCAAGCTGCTTTGCATAATAGTAATAATCCTAGTCATAGTGGTAGTAATAGTAGCAATAATAATATGAAGAAAGAAGATGGTGAGAAAGAAAGTCACTTAAAAGATTCTGAGAAAGATAATCATTCGAAAAAGAATTCGATGGATGATGTTGGATATCCTTTAGATGATGGAGTTGTTACAACAATTCCAACGAGCACCCCAGCACCAGTGAACAGCAGTTCGGTTCGAAAGACTTCTCCCCAGAATGATCGATCAAAATCTGATGTAAATAACTTAGTGAATAAAAGCGGAGAAACTAAGGCAGGAAAGGAGTTGAGCGAAATGAATGGATATATTATTCCGAGCGATACAATGGCTTCAATGGCGCCAATGTATCAAAGAAATGGCTTAAGCGATCAAGCAAGAATGGGACCGCCTTTTATGAGCAACCTTCCGATGCCGGTAATAAATGTTCTGTAAGAAATTTTTCTGTTTTGTTGATAACTTTTTCATAGGGAATGGATCCGACTCAGGCGAATTTCGGTGCGGCGGCAGCGGCAGTCGCCAACGGTGGAAATCTTCCGAGAAACTCTTCTATTGAAAATTTTTGGTAAATTCTTGCATTGATACGTTGATTTGCGTTTCTTTAACGTGCCTTCGTACATTAGGATGTTGGTCCGCATGGGTGATCTTCCGAGACCTGATCAAGATGTGCTGTCAGAGACCATTTGGGAGGCTCATCAACAAGGAGGACCAAAAAATGGAAATCCATTGAAGCCGGAAGGACCAAGCAAGGCAAGTGACAACAACTCAGTCTCTTCTAACTCCAAAAATGTCCCATCAATCCCCTCCTCTTCTCTGGGTTTGGGAAGAGTCAAAGAAGAACCTGGAAAGAATATGTATCCACAAGGTCATCCTGCGAGGATTGTTCCGCCAATAATTGTTCCTCCTCCTACCCCGAACTGGCTCCCAGCAGAGAGTCGAAAAAGGAACGAGGAAGCAATGTCAGATCGTTCTTCTGCATCATATTCCAATCCTCCGAAACCCTCGTCAGAGTCTACCCATTTCGCGAAAAAGGTGAAGATTGAGAAGGATTAGCGAATTCTGAACCTTAATCCTTTATTTCGTGTTTGTTAATAGTGCCTGATGTAGAAAGAAAAAATCCCAAATTCATCAATGTTATATTTAATTCCTCTTTTCTCACTCCCTTATAAGTTTATTTGTTTACTTGATGTGGTTGAAATTTCTTAACAAAACATTAAGAATTTAATCATTCCTGCTCTTTCTATCACTTAACTTTATGGTCCTCCGTAGCAATTGCCATCGGGGAGAAAGCCAGGCAAATAACCATATTGTTGTAAATTTAGTCCTGCGACTATCAACCCTCCAAGTACTGTGAGAAAACTCAACCCCTCGCTTGCTCCCAACAACCCACTTGGGCCTGCAGGTAGGCCTTTACCAGTCTTTAATTTTGTAATGAAACTCCAGACTAACAGACCAACAACTCCCAGGTAGCTTACACCTTCAGCTGCACCAAGTAATCCGTAAGGACCAGGTGGAAGTCCGCAACCGGTGCTCTTCAAGATGTAGAGGCTATAATCAGTAACAACATTCGCTACAATTCCACTGACTCCAATGATTGCTTGACTCGTGGTAGGTTGATCGTCGTCAGTAGACATTAACACACCGACCTTCTTGTTATGAACAAAAGTGGATAATTTCTTTCCAGAGAGTTGGAAAGCATTGATGCTCAGTTGGTAAAATATAGAAATAATAAAGACAAACCAAAAGAAATTCCGAAGCATTATAAATCCGCTATCCTTGTGGTAGAAGTGAGATCCTCTGTTAACAACATATCTTTCAAAACAACGTCACCACTTTTAAAAGTTTATTGCCCTCTTCAAGACCCAAATTACTCGAGTTTTGAGAAACTAGAGAAATGCTTATGTAGCGTGAATCCCTCAGAGAGTGAGAAACCTAAACCAACATCTTTCACTCTCTATCTTTATTGCTTTATTGGGCGAATTCGTTTAGTAGCCAAACATCTGATAATAATGAGATGGAAATGA